>MTLD01003275.1_pt1 | contig 17098 bp, 14 predicted proteins | sample 1982471 | NCBI WGS metagenome assembly MTLD01 (sample SAMN05712604, study PRJNA340218) | biofilm metagenome | isolation source: sample SPM anode biofilm adapted to -50 mV | place: USA | collected 2012-02-03
CTGCCGCTCGACGTCCCGGCCGACCAGCTCGCCTGGAGCGAGCCGCGCATCCTGTCGGCCCGTCCCCAGCCGTTCGCCCGCTTCGGCCTTGAAACCGACCAGGAACTGCGGCCGCTCGGCGCCGACGGCCGGGCCGCGCTCGCCAACGTCCATTTCGCCGGCCCCAACCTGGCCAGCTACGACTACAGCTGCGAAAAATCCGGCAACGGCGTCGCCGTCGTCAGCGGCTACTGCGCCGGGACGGCGGCAGGGAGGAGGAGCCATGAATAAGAACTGCTGCGACATCGACGCCTGCACCGCCTGCAGCACCTGCGTCGCCCTCTGTCCGGTGGCCGCGGCCGTGCGCGACTTCCCCGGCCCCAAAATGGCCGGGCCGGCCGCCGAACGCTTCCGCCTGTCCGGAGCGCGCGACGACGCCGCCCTCGCCTACTGCACCAACTGCAAAACCTGCGAGATCACCTGCCCGTCCGGCGTGCCGGTGGCCGCCATCAACATGCGGGCCAGGGCCGAATACCAGAAGAAGCACGGCCGCAAACTGCGCGACTGGATCCTCGCCCACGGCGAGCACATGGCGAAACTCGCCCTTCCCGCCCAGCCCCTCACCGACTTCGGCATGGCTAACCCCATCACCCGGCAGATGCTCAAAACCATCGGCATCGCCGCCGGCCGGCCGCTGCCCAAGTACGCCCGCCGCTCCTTCCTGCGGCAGTTCGGCAAACTCCGCCAGCAGCCCTTTGCCGACAAAGTCGTCTTCTTCCCCGGCTGCTTCACCAACTACAACGCCCCCGAGGTCGGCCTAGACCTCGTCGCCGTCTTCCAAGCCAACGGCTACGAAGTCGTCGTCCCCAAAGACCTCAACTGCTGCGGCCTGCCGCTCGTCACCGGCGGCTACCTGGAAGAAGCCGCCGCCGCCGCGACGCGCAACGTCGCCGTCCTCGCCCCCTACGCCGCCGACGGCGTCCCCATCATCGCCGCCTGCCCCACCTGCGGCCTCATGCTCAAACAGGACTACCGCGAGCTGTTCGCCGTCGACGGTGCGGCCGAAGTCGCCGCCCAAACCTACGACGCCATGGAATTCCTCCTCGAGCTCCGCAACCAGGGACGGCTCAACACCGGCTTCGCCTTCGCCCCCGCCGCCGGCCACTACCTCTACCACGCCCCCTGCCACCTGCGCGCCCAGGGCATCGGCCGGCCCACCCTCGAACTCCTCGCCGCCGTCCCCGGCGTCGCCGTCACCGACACCGACGCCGGCTGCTGCGGCATCGCCGGCAGCTACGGCTTCAAAGCCGACCGCTACGAAACCTCCATGGCCATCGGCCGCGAGCTGTTCGCGCGCATCAAGGCCGCCCCGGCCGGGACGCCTGTACTCAGCGAATGCGGCACCTGCCGGCTGCAGATCGCCCACGCCACCGGCGCCAAGGTCATGCACCCGATCAGCGTCCTGAGAAAAGCTTACGAATCCTAAGGAAGCCGTCAGAAATCCCCGCCGCCGGGCGTGCCTCCCGCGTCGGACCCGCCCGCCGGCCGGCCGTCCTTCCACAACCCATCGTGAATCACCTTGCCCGTCGCGTCCTTCATGACGCCTTTACCATCGCGCCTGTCGTTCCTCCACTCGCCGTCATAAACGGCGCCGTCGGCAAATTTCATGACGCCCGTGCCTTCGCGCTTGCCGTTCTTCCACGAGCCGTCATAAACGCTGCCGTCTGGCTTTTGGAGGATACCGTACCCATCCGGCTTATGGTTTTTCCACTCGCCGTCATAAACAGTGCCGTCGGCAAATTTCCTGACGCCTCGGCCCTCTTGCAGGCCATGCTTCCACTCGCCGTCATAGGTCGAGCCGTCAGCGTATCTGAATACGCCCTGGCCGCTACGCCGGCCGTCTTGGTAGAAGCCGCCGTAGTAGGCCCCGTCCGACCACCTGATGCTCACCTTGCCTTGCAGCTTGCCGGCCTTCATCGCAACGTCGCCCTGAGCCTTTATCTCCTTGCCCGATTTGTCTTTATAGATATACTGCAGTTTTCCCTGGCCTTCCGCCAGGCCGCCCGCCGCCGGCCCTGACCAGCTCGCCGCCACCAGTGTATAGTCGTCTGTTGTAAACATGATGCAAATTTTTGTTCCAGTGTCGGGGTCGGCCGCCCACAATTCCGCCGCCTGCACGGCAGCCCCGCCGCCGAGGACGGCACCGACGATGAAGAATAATAAGAATACTCCTGTTTTCCGCAATACCTTCACCGGTAATACCTCCCAATTCCGTCTTTCCTTTAAGCAACGGCGGCCCGTCCCCTAACCGGTTCGGATAGTCCGTACCATTTTCCCGGCGGCGGCCGCCCACTAATTTAATATTTTTCCTTAAATCGCCAAATTTTCCTTCTTTTTAAACCCGAGAGCGTCAGGCGCCGCCTGTGCAGCCATCCTTTTTCGACACGAAAATCATAAATACGTCCCGGCAGGGAAGCGCGGACCCGCGGCGAACTTATCCACCACGGGGTGATTATATGACGCCGTCCAACATCGCCGACGCCATCCTGCCGGCCTGGCAGGATTTCACCAGCGGCAAAAAACACCACCTGCCCGCCGTCAGGCTCGAGATCGTAGCCTCGTGGAACCGCTGCCTCAAAGCCGGGGTCAACCCCTACGACGACTCGCCCCACAACCGGCTGAGCGACGAGGCCATGGCCGCCTTGCTGGCGGAAAAACGGGAACTAATCGACATCGCCAAACCCTTCATGGCCAACCTCTACAAATTCGTCGAAGGGTCGGGCTTCGTCGTCGTGCTCGCCGACGAGCGCGGCTACATCATGGGAGTCTTCGCCGACGCCGACAGCCTCCTCAGCCCCATGACCGGCAACTTCACCCCCGGCGCCAGCTGGCGGGAGGACGAAGTCGGCACCAACGCCATCGGCACCGCCCTCGTCCGCAAAGAGCCCATCCAGGTATCCGGCGCCGAGCACTACAGCCAGAAGCACCACTGCCTCACCTGCTCCTCGGCGCCCATCTTCGACGCCGACGGCAAACTCGTCGGCGTCCTCGACATGTCCGGCGCCTCCTACGCCTCCCACCTCCACACCCTCGGCATGGTCGTCGCCGCCGCCGAAGCCATCAACGCCCAGCTCGCCATCCGCCGCAAGAACCGCGAGCTGGCCCTCACCAACAACCGCCTCACCAACATCTTCAACACCATGTCCGACGGCGTGCTCATGATCGACGAGCGCGGCATCGTCAGCCAGGTAAACCCGGCCGCCAAAAAAATCCTCGAACGCAGCGAACGCGAACTGCTCGGCACCTCCATCGACCGTGTCTTCGGCGGCAACGCCGGCATGACGCGGCGGATGCTCGCCACCCGCGAGCCATACGAAGACGCCGAACTCATCATCGACACCAAAAAAGGCATGTGCCACTGCTTCGCCTCCGGCGAGGCCGTCACCGACGAACAGGGCAAAGTCATCGGCGCTGTCATCGTCCTGCGGCCGATAAAACAAATCCAGAACCTCGTCAACCGCTTCAGCGGCTACCACGCCACCCTCCAGTTCGACGACATCGTCGGCGAAAGCGTCGAAATCCTCGAAGCCATTCGCATGGCCAAGCTGGCCGCCACCACCACCGCCAACATCCTCCTCCAGGGCGAAAGCGGCACCGGCAAGGAAATCTTCGCCCAGGCCATCCACAACCGCAGCGAGCAGCGCAACGGCCCCTTCGTCGCCCTCAACTGCGGCGTCATCCCCCGCGAGCTCATCGGCAGCGAACTGTTCGGCTACGTCGAAGGCGCGTTCACCGGCGCCAAGCGCGGCGGCAAATCGGGCAAATTCGAGCTCGCCTCCGGCGGCACCCTCTTCCTCGACGAGATCGGCGACATGCCGCTCGAGCAGCAGATCGCCCTGCTGCGCGTCCTGCAGGAGAAAAAAGTCACCCGCATCGGCGGCGACAAGGTCATCCCCGTCAACGTGCGCATCATCTGCGCCACCAACCAGAACCTGCTGCAGGAGGTCGAGAAAGGCGCCTTCCGCCAGGACCTCTACTACCGCCTCAACGTCATCTCCATCACCATCCCGCCGCTCAGGAACCGCACCGACGACATCCCGCCGCTCTTCCGTCACTTCCTCGACATCATCGGCCGCGACCGCGGCGGCAAATTCCGCGTCGAGCCGGCCGTCATCGAATACCTGCAGCGCTACGCCTGGCCGGGCAACGTCCGCGAGCTCCAGAACGTCGTCGAGCGGGCCGTCAGCCTGTCCGAGGCAGGGCTGATCGCCCCGGCCCAGCTGCCGGCCGAAATCCTCGCCGGCCAACTGCCGCCCGTGCCAGCCGGCCCGCAGCTTTATCCCCTGGCGTACCAGGCCAACCTCGACCGCGGGCAGCGCCGCCAGCTGGCCGGCGAGACCGAGCGCCAGCGCATCCTCCTCCTCCTGTCCAACAGCGGCGGCAACGTCAGCCTCGCGGCCAGGGAGATGGGCGTCTCCCGCAACACCTTCTACCGCAAGATGCGGTTCTATGCGATCGAAAATTGACCCAAAACTGTCCTAAATATGTACCGCATGCATTGCGGTTTTGTTACACAAATATGACACAATGTGTTTCCTTCCCGCCTGACGCGCGATGCCGCGGCGGGCTTTTTGTTCGCCTGGCCGGCATGGCATGGCTCTTGCAATTAGTAAACAAGCGGCTGCGCTCTAGCGGCGTGCCGCCAGCCAGGTAAACAATCAAGAGGAGGAGATGGAATGTTTTACCGCGTCAACATGGCCACCCTCAAGGTGAGCAAAGACGACGGCCCCCAGTACGAGGGACTCGGCGGCCGGGCGCTGAGTTCGCGCATCGTCAGTGCCGAAGTCGATCCGGCGGCCCACGCCCTCGGCGCCGCCAACAAACTCGTCGTCGTCACCGGCCTGCTGTCCGGCACCGGCGCCCCCAACGGCGGCCGCATGTCGCTCGGCGCCAAAAGCCCGCTGACCGGCACCATCAAGGAAAGCAACGTCGGCGGCCCCATGGCCACCAAGCTCGGCCGCCTCGGCATCCGCGGCATCATCGTAGAAGGCCTGCCGCAGAAAAAAGACGTCCCCTATGTCCTCAAAGTCACCGTTGCCGGCATCGCCGTCGAAGAAGGGCCCGAGCTCAAGGGCCTCGACATCTACGCCACCGTCGCCGCGCTCCAGAAGAAATACGGCGAAAAAGTCGCCATCGGCTGCATCGGCACCGCCGGCGAAAACAAGATGGCCCAAGCGTGCGTGGGCTTCACCGACATGGAAGGCGTCCCCACCCGCCAGGCCGGCCGCGGCGGCCTCGGCGCCGTCATGGGCAGCAAAAGCGTCAAAGCCATCGTCGTCGACGACGCCGGCAGCAAGCCGGTAGCCTTCGCCGACGAAGCCGCCTTCCGGGCCGGCGCCAAAAAGCTGGCCACCGCCCTCCAGACCCACCCCGTCACCAGCCAGGGCCTGCCCTCCTATGGCACCGACGTCCTCGTCAACATCCTCAGCGAAGCCGGCGGCCTGCCGACCCGCAACTTCAGCAGCGGCCGCTTCGAAGGCGCCAACAACATCGGCGGCGAAACGCTGGCCGCCACCATCAAGGAGCGCGGCGGCAAGGTCGGCCACGGCTGCTCGCCCGGCTGCATCATCCGCTGCTCGCAAATCTACAAGGACAAAAAAGGCGAAGTGCTCACCGGCGGCTTCGAATACGAAAGCTGCTGGTCGCTCGGCGCCGACCTCGGCATCGACAACCTCGACGACATCGCCCTGATGAACAGGCTGTGCGACGACTACGGCGTCGACACCATCGAAACGGGCGTCGCCCTCGGCGTGGCCATGGAAGCCGGCGTCGCCAAATTCGGCGACAGCAAGGCCGCCATCGACCTCATCAAAGAGATCGGCAAGGCCAGCCCGCTCGGCCGCATCCTCGGCGGCGGCGCGGCCCTCACCGGCAAAGTCTTCGGCGTCACCCGCGTGCCCACCGTCAAGGACCAGGCCATCCCGGCCTACGACCCGCGCGCCGTCAAAGGCGTCGGCGTCACCTACGCCACCACCCCGATGGGCGCCGACCACACCGCCGGCTACTCGGTCACCGCCAACATCCTCAGCGTCGGCGGCAAAGTCGACCCCCTCAAACCCGAAGGCCAGGTCGACCTCTCCCGCAACCTCCAGATCGCGACCGCCTTCCTCGACAGCACCGGCCTCTGCCTATTCGTGGCCTTCGCCGTCCTCGACATCCCCGAGGCCTTTGAAGGCATCGTCGAAATGTGCAACGCCCGCTTCGGCTGGAAGAAAACGGCCGAGGACTACCTCGAGATGGGCAAACAAGTGCTGCGCGACGAGCGGGCCTTCAACGCCGGCGCCGGCATCGGCCAGGGCGAAGACGACCTGCCGGAGTTCTTCCGCAAGGAGCAGCTCCCGCCGCACAACACCGTGTTCGACGTGCCGAAAGCCGACCTCGACAAAGTCTTCAACTTCTAAACTTCACCATAAAGAACAAAACTTGCCTGGCCGGCTTCATCGCCGGCCAGGTGCGTTTTTGGAAAAGATATGGTAAGATAATCTCGGGGTGAACAAGCCGTGGAATTTTTTCAATACCTGCCGCTCGGCGAAGCGCGCGCCAAAGTCGCCGCAAGCCTCGCCGGCATAATCACCGGTCAGGAGGCGCTCGATCTGCCCGAGGCCCTCGGCAGGGTCGCCGCCGCCGACATTACCGCCGGCGAAGACCTGCCGCCTTTTAGCCGCTCCAGCGTCGACGGCTTTGCCGTGCGCAGCGCCGACACCTTCGGCGCCAGCGAATCCGTCCCCGCCCTGCTCGCCATCGTCGGCGAAATCGCCATGGGCGGCGAGGCGCCAAACACCCTCCGTCCCGGCCAGGCGGTCGCCATCCCCACCGGCGGCATGCTGCCGGCCGGCGCCGACGCCGTCGTCATGATCGAGCACACCGACCGGCCGGACGACGCCACCCTCCTTGTCCTCAAAGTCGCCGCCCCCGGCGAAAACGTCGTCGCCAAAGGCGAAGACATCGCCGCCGGCGCCGTCATCGTCGGCCGCGGCCAGCTCATCGCCCCCCAGCACATCGGCATCCTCGCCGCCTGCGGCCTCCGCACCGTCCCCGTCCGCGAAAGACCGGCCGTGGCCGTCATCTCCAGCGGCGACGAACTCATCGACATCGACCTGACCCCGTCCGGCGGCCAGATACGCGACATAAATTCCTACTCCCTCGGCGCCATGCTCACGGCGGCCGGCTGCGCCGTCACCCGCCAGGGCATCGTCCGCGACGACTACGACGACTTTCTCGCCATCCTCACCAAAGCCGTCGCCGCCAGCCACCTCGTCGTCATCTCCGGCGGCAGCTCGGTCGGCGCGCGCGACTACACCGTCAAGGCCATCGGCGCCTTAGGGACTCCCGGCGTGCTCATCCACGGCATCGCCGTCAAGCCCGGCCGGCCCACCGTCTTCGGCATGGTCGGCCAAGTGCCCGTCTTTGGCCTGCCGGGCCACCCGGTCGCGGCCATGACCGTCTGCGGGCAGCTCGTCCGTCCGGTCGTCAGCACCCTCCTCGGGGAGGCCGCCGCCGAGCCGTACAGCCTCCCGGCCATCATCACCCGTAGCGTCGCCTCGGCCCCCGGCCGCGACGACTTCATCAACGTCCGCCTCGCCAGGCGCGACGGCCGCTATATCGCCGAGCCCATCCTCGGCAAATCGGGGCTCATCAGCACCATCGCCCAGGCCGACGGCGTCGTCCACATCCCCGCCGACAAGAGCGGCCTCTACAGCGGCGACACCGTCGAAGTACTGCTCATCAAGTTCGCACAGTGAGCGGAGGGAAATAATGCCCAGGAACAAAGCCTACCTCAACTGCCTGTCGCGTAGCCAGGCGCAGGAGCTCTGGCGGCAAAGCCTCGCCGACGCCGGCTACTTCGCCGCCCCGCCGGCCGAAACCGTCGCCGTCGACGCCGCCCTCGGCCGCGTCACCGCTGCCTCCGTCTACGCCGAAAACTCCGTCCCCCACTACAACGGCGCCGCCATGGACGGCATCGCCGTCTGGGCCCCCGACACCTACGGCGCCCAGGAGACCGCCCCCCGCCGCCTTACGCTGTTGTCGGCGGCCAAGCCCTTCGCCCCCGGCTGCTGCTACATGATCGACACCGGCGACGCCATGCCGGCCGGCACCAACGCCGTCATCATGATCGAAGACATCCACATCGACGGCCCTGCCGCCGAAATAACGGCCGCCGCCACCCCCTGGCAGCACGTCCGCATCATCGGCGAAGACATCGTCGCCCGCGAAATGGTCGTCCCCGAGCACCGCGCCGTCACCCCGGTCGACATCGCCGCCCTGCTCGCCGCCGGACTGGAGAAGGTCGCCGTCGTCAAAAAGCCCCGCGTGGCCGTCATCCCCACCGGCGACGAACTCGTCGCCACCAGCGGCGAACTCAAGCCCGGCGCCATCCTCGACGTCAACTCCCACATGCTGGCCGCCGCCGCCCTGTCCTGGGGCGGCGACCCCGTCCGCCTGCCCATCGTCCGCGACAACAGCCAGGCCATCAAGGCGGCCGTCTTCGCCGCCCTTCAGACCAGCGACATGGTCATCATCAACGCCGGCACCTCGGCCGGCCGCGAAGACTACACCGCCGACGTCCTCGGCGACCTCGGCGAAGTGCTGGCCCACGGCGTGGCCATCAAACCGGGCAAACCGGTCGTCCTCGCCGTCTGCCAGGGCAAACCCGTCATCGGCCTGCCCGGCTACCCCGTCGCCGCCATGCTCACCGCCGAACTCTTCGTCCGCGACATCCTCCTCGCCAGGCAAAAACTGCCCATCCCCGGCCCCGCCCCGCTGGATGCCGCCCTCGTCAAACAGGTGGCCTCCACCATCGGCGTCGAAGAATACATCCGCGTATCGCTCGGCACCATCCGCGGCAAAACCGTCGCCGCCCCCCAGGGACGCGGCGCCGGCCTCATCTCCTCCCTCACAAAAGCCCAGGGCATCATCGCCGTAGACGAAGCCTCCACCGGCCTGGCCGCCGGCGCCGTCGTCCCGGTCACCGTATTCGGCCGGTCCAACCCGGCCGACACCATCCTCGCCGTCGGAAGCCACGACATGGCCCTCGACCTCCTCGGCGTCCACCTGCGGCGCCGGTCCGGCCGCCTGTCGCTCGCCTGCGCCAACGTCGGCAGCATGGGCGGCATCATGGCCATCCGCAACAACGAAGCCCACATCGCCGGCGTCCACCTGCTCGACCCCGCCACCGGCCTCTACAACGTCGATCAGGTCCGCAAATGCCTTCCCGGCACCTGGCTGCTCGTCCACATGGCCATGCGCCAGCAGGGCCTCATCGTCCGGCCCGGCAACCCGTTGGGGCTCATCGGCCTCGCCGACCTCGCCCGGCCCGGCGTCGCTTTCGTCAACCGCCAGCGCGGCTCCGGCACGCGCATGCTCCTCGACTACCGCCTCGACCAGGCCGGCATCGACCCGGCCGCCATCGTCGGCTACGAAAAAGAAGTCGGCACCCACATGGCCGTTGCCGCCAGCGTCTGTGCGGGCGCGGCCGACGCCGGCCTCGGCGTCCAGGCCGCGGCCCTCGCCCTCGGGCTCGACTTCATCCCCGTAGCCGCCGAACAATACGACCTCATCCTCAACTTCGCCGCCGATGATGAGCGCGGCCAATACATCATCGATATCCTCCGGACGGAGGAATTCCGCCGCGAGGCCGAAGCCATGGGCGGCTACGACCTCAGCGGCGCCGGCAGGATAATCGCCGCCGGCAAGCCGGCGGGCCAATAACGAACACGGAGGGAATTGCGATGGAAGGCACGATCGAACTCAGGGCCTTCATGGGCCTTGCCGACGTATTCCGCGAGCGCGGCTGGGGTAACCCCCGCGAACTGACAATACCCGGCCCGACCAAGGGCTTCGACCTGCTCGCCATCCTCGACATCCCCGCCGAGCGGGTCGAGGGCATCTTTATCAACGGCAAAGTAGCCCTGCCCCCCGTGGCCGTGATAAACCCCGGCGACCGCGTCGCCCTGGCGCCGCCCGGCATCCCCGGCCCCTACCGCGTCCTCCTCGGCTTCAAACGCAAACTCCCCGCCGACGGGGGGAAGTGATATGCAGATCGAACTCCGCCTCTACGCCACCCTCCGCCGGGCGGCCCCCGACGCCCCGGCCGGCGTCCTCACCGTCGCCGTGCCCGCCGGCGCCACTGTCGCCGACCTCCTCGCCCTCGCCAAAATCGACCCCGCCGAAGTACGGCTGATCATGGTCAACGGCATCGCCGCCGACCTCGGCCGCGTCCTGCAGGACGGCGACCGGCTCGGCGTATTCCCGCCGCTCGGGGGTGGCTGACATGGGCCGCGAAGAAACGCTGACCATGCTCGAGGCCGGCCAGGTGCCGGAACGCTACCTGCGCAACGCCGGCACCATTGGCGCCACCGGCCAGGCGCGCCTCCTCGCCGCCAGGGTCGCGGTCGTCGGGGCCGGCGGCCTCGGCGGCACCGTCGTAGAATTGCTCGCCCGCATGGGCGTAGGCTACCTGCGGATCATCGACGGCGACACCTTCGCCGCCCACAACCTCAACCGGCAGCTCCTGGCCACCGAAAGCAGCCTCGGCGAGAGCAAAGCGGCCGCCGCCGCCGCCCGCGTCGCCGCCATCAACGCCGACGTCACCGCCGACGCCGTGCCGCGCATGCTCGACGCCGGCAACGCCGCCGCCCTTCTCACCGGCATGGACGTCGTCGTCGACGCCCTCGACACCATCGGCGACCGCCTGCTGCTCGGCCGCACCGCCCGCCAGCTCGCCATCCCCCTCGTCCACGCCGCCATCGCCGGCTTCACCGGCCAGGTCGCCACCGTGCTGCCCGGCGACCCCGGCCTCGAGCAAATCTACCACCAGGGCGCCGGCCCGTCGCGCGGCATCGAGACCGTCCTCGGCAACCCGGCCGCCACCCCGGCCATCGCCGCCGCCCTCCAGGCGCAGGAAGTCGTCAAGCTCCTCACCGGCGTCGGTGAACCGCTAAGCAGGAAGCTGCTCTACTTCGACACCGAGTACAATATCTTTGAGACGTTAACCCTCGGCTGAGCCGGCGGCCCAGGCTGGCGATAAAGGCCCATCTGCGGCGTTGTAAGCGACCGCATCGTCGCTGAAGCGTCGTGCGTCTGGCTTATCAGAGCGCTTGCTAGCGTACGTTTAATGTACGCGTCGCGGCGCGATTTAGTAACCTGCGTGTCGCAGATTATTCTCCGCAAACAGCCGTAGCCAACAAGTGCCACGAACACGGTTGCCTTGCATCTGGACCTTTCTCGCCAGCCTGGGGCTGTCTACATGCCGCCGTCAAATTTATCCCCTGCGAGGAACCGCCATGCACGACATCATCCAGGGCCTCGTCCAGGCCTTCAGCCTGCTCGCCAGCGGCGACCCCGAACTATATGACGTCATCTTCCTGACCCTCAAGGTGTCGGGTCTGGCCACCGTCATCAGCGTCCTGCTCGGCCTGCCCGTCGGCCTGTGGCTCGCCCTCAAGGATTTCCCCGGCAAGCGCCTCCTCATCAGCTTCGTCAACTTCTCCATGGGCCTGCCGCCCGTCGTCGTCGGCCTGTTCGTCAGCCTGCTCCTCTGGCGGTACGGGCCGCTTGGCATGCTGGGCCTCATGTACACCCCCTGGGCCATCGTCATCGCCCAGGCCGTCATCGCCAGCCCGATCATCGCCGGCCTCTCCTTTGCCGCCATCGGCGGCCTCAACCCCAAGCTGCGGCTCCAGCTCCTCTCCCTCGGCGCCACCGCTTTCCAGGTCAACTGGCAGCTCATCCGCGAAGCCCGGCTCGGCCTCATGGCCGCCGTCATCGCCGGCTTCGGCGGCGTCGTCTCCGAAGTTGGCGCCTCGATGATGGTCGGCGGCAACATCAAAGGCGAGACCAGGGTGCTCACCACCGCCACCGTCATGGAAGTCGGCAAAGGCAACTACGACGTAGCCATGGCCATCGCCTTCGTCCTCCTCCTCGTCGCCTACGGCGTCGTCGCCCTCCTCACCATGCTCCAGCAGAGCGGAAGGGGGGAAGGCCGATGAGCGAAACGCTGCTCACGTTACAAGACGTCACCTTCGACCGCGGCCCGCGCCGCCGGGTGCTCGACATCCCCGCCTTCGCCGTCCGCCGCGGCGAGCTCGTCGCCCTCGTCGGACCCAACGGCGCCGGCAAAAGCACCCTCCTCCAGGTCATAAACCTGCTCCATCCCCATCGCGGCGCCATCACCCTCTTCGGCCAGAATCCCGCCGCCGCCGACACCACCGCCCTGCGCCGCCGCTGCGCTATGGTCTTCCAGGAAGCCCTGCTCCTCGACGGCAGCGTCTTCGCCAACGTCGCCAAGCCGCTCAAATTCCGCGGCCTCGCCGCGCCCGACATCGCCGTGCGCGTCCGCCGGGCGCTGGCCGACTTCCGCTGCGACCACCTCATGGAGCGGCGGGCCCGGTCGCTCTCCGGCGGCGAATCCCAGCGCGTCTCCATCGCCCGGGCGCTGGCCGTCGACCCGGAGCTCCTCCTTCTCGACGAGCCCTTTTCCGCCCTCGACCCCGCCACGCGCGGCGAGATGATCGGCGAACTGCGCCAGCTTGCCGAAAACAGGGGCATGACCGTCATCCTCGTCAGCCATAGCTTCGCCGACGTCCTCGCCTTCGCCGAACGGGCCGTCGTCATGGCCGCCGGCCGCATCGTCCAGGACGACAGGCCGGAAATCGTCCTGCGCCGCCCGGCCGACGAACAGGTCGCCCGTCTCGTCGGCATGGACAACATCATCCCCTGCCGGCTGGAGAGGGAGGGGGAGGGCGCCTTCATCCATCTCGCCGGCGGCCCGCGCTTCCCCTACCACGGCCCGGCCGACAAGCCGGTCGCCGCCTGCTGCCTGCCCGGCGACGCCCTGCGGCCGTGGGACGAACGCCTCGCCGCCGCGCCCGTGCCGTGGGTCGTAGTCGACGGCCAGCTCCAGCGGCTGCTGCCCGGCGTCGGCGCCGGCAAGCTCCTCGTCCGGGCCGGCGACCTCACCCTCACCGCCCGCGTCCCGCGCGGCTTTGCCCCGGAGGGCAATGGCCGGGTGAAGCTGGCCTTCGACCCGGCGGAAGCCCATATAGTCTAACTCTCAATCCTTGGATAAAGCTGCCAAGTGTGCTATCATTAACATTGAAATAACCGGGCAGCAGCCCGAAAAATTATGACAGGAGGGAAATATTATGCCAAAATTCGCCGCGAACCTTACCATGCTGTTCACCGAAGCGCCGTTCCTGGAAAGGTTCGCCCTGGCCCGTCAGGCAGGCTTCACCTACATCGAATACCTTTTCCCCTACGAATACGACCTGCCTGTCCTCAAAGAGCAGCTGGCCAAGAACGGCCTCAAACAAGTGCTCTTCAACCTCCCCGCCGGCAACTGGGCCGCCGGCGATCGCGGCATCGCCATCCAGCCCGGCCGCGTCGACGAATTCCGCGCCGGCGTCGCCAAAGCCATCGAATACGCCAAAGGCCTGGGCGTGCCCCGCGTCAACTGCCTCGTCGGCAAGCGCGAGAACGGCCGCAGCGACGACGAGCACTGGCAGACGCTCCTCGCCAACATCCGCTTTGCCGCCGCCGCCCTGCAGAAGAGCGGCCTCGACCTCGTCATCGAGCCCATCAACCACTACGACATGCCCGGCTTCTTCTTCAACCGCACCGAACAGGTCCTCAAACTCATCGACGAAGCCGCCATGCCCAACATCTTCGTGCAGTACGACGTCTACCACGCCCAGCGCGAAGAAGGCGAACTCGTCAACACCCTGCGCAACCACATCAACAAGATCGCCCATATCCAGATCGCCGACAACCCCGGCCGCCACCAGCCCGGCACCGGCGAGATCAACTACCCCTTCGTCTTCGCGGCCATCGACGCCCTCGGCTACCAGGGCTGCATCGGCCTCGAATACGTCCCCAGCCCCAACACCCAGGGCTCGTTCGGCTGGATCAAAGACTTCGGCTACAAACTTTAACCACACCAAAGAAAAGCCACCTTGCGGTGGCTTTTCTGCTTTTTATAATATCTCCGCCGCCGTCGCGAAGCCGGCGGTCGTGAAATCCAGCCACGAGCGGGCGGCGAAAGACAGATAGCGGTCCTTGCGCCAGATAACGGCCAGGTGCAGGTAAATCTGCGGGTCGGTGAACGGCACGGACACGATCGCCTGCGGATCGAGCGTCGCGCAGATCGTGCCCGGCAGCAGGGCTATACCCAGCCTGGCCGCCACCATCTGGGTGATGAACTCCCGCTGCGACGTCTCGCAGATTATCTTCGGCTGGAACCCGGCCAGCTTGCAGCGGTTCAGGATATGGTCATAAAGGCTGAAATCCTGGGCGTAGAGGACGAACGGCTCGTCGGCCAGCAGCGAGAAATCGACCATCGTCTCATGGGCGAGCGGGTGCTCGGGATGGACGATCAGCCGCAGCGGGTCCTGCACGCAGGGGAAAACCTCGAACGGTTCGGTTGCCGCCGGCAAAGTGCAGACGATGCCCACATCCAGCGAGCCGTCGAGGATGCCGAGCTGAATCTTCTTCGAACCGAACTCGTAAAGCTGGATCTGGATCAAGGGGAACTTCTGCTTGAACTGGCCGAGGAGGCGCGGCAGGACGGACGCGCAGGTGATCGGCGGTATGCCGATGCGGACCTTGCCCTTCTTAAGATGGATGACCTCGTCGAGCTCCTCGGGCAGGTTCTGGAAGCGGGCGACCACCTGCTGGGCCTGTTCGTATAGCGCCTGGCCGGCGTCGGTCAGCTCCAACTGCTTGGCATGGCGGTAAATCAGGGTGACGCCCAGTTCGTTCTCCAAATCCTTGATCATCTTGCTGATCGACGGCTGGGTCAGGTGGAGCGTCGCGGCCGCCTTGCTGAAGCTCCCCTGACGGACGACCTCCAGGAAATATTCCAGGTGATAAATGTTCAACCCCACCCCTCCCTCCAACTCCATTTTACTATAAGTTTTAGGCATACGAAATATTCTGATAATCAATTTTACCGCCGCGAGGTACTCGGCTTATAATTAGATTGACCAAGATTTTACAGAAAGGAGGTGTACTTGGCGGACAACTGGCGGACATACCAAACAATCAACGACAAATGGGGGATGAAAATGGCTACTGAAAAAATGAGTGTCGCCCAGGCGATCGTCAAAATTCTCGAAAAAGAAGGCATCAACGACGCCTTCGGCATACCCGGAGCAGGCATAAACCCGGTATACAAATATCTCGCCGCATCCGGCATCAAACACTATACCGTCAGGCACGAAGAAGCCGCCGTCCACGCCGCCGACGCCTACTTCCGGGCCAGCGGCCGGCTCTCGGTCGCCATCTGCACCTCCGGCCCCGGGGCCACCAACTTCGTCACCGGCATATACACCGCCAACATCGACTCTATTCCCCTGATCGCCCTCACCGGCCAGGCCGTCACCTCCCAGCTCGGCAAAGACGCCTTCCAGTGCGTCGACATCGCCAAAATCTGCGCGCCCGTCGCCAAGGCCACCTATTGCGTCACCGACCCCGGAAACGTCGTCTCGGTATTGCAGGAAGCCTTCAAAACCGCCCGCATGGGCAAGCCGGGACCGGTGCTCATCGACCTGCCCCTCGACGTCCAGACGGCCGAGATCGAATTCGACACCGCCGCCTACAAGCCGCTGGCATGGGACAATCCGCACCCCGACATGGCCGACATCCGCAAGGCGATCGCCATGATCAACGACGCGCACAACCCGGTCATCATCATGGGGGGCGGCGTCATCCTCGCCGAAGCCTCCGACCTGTGCGTCAAACTTGCCGAAATGCTCCGGATCCCCGTCATCACCACCTACATGGCCAAAGGCGGCATTCCGGCCGACCATCCCCTCAACGCCGGCCACGCCGGCATCCAGGTCGGCCAGCCGATCGGCAACAAAGTATTCGTCGACTCCGACCTCGTCCTCGGCATCGGCTGCCGCTTCACCGACCGCCACACCGGCAACATCGCCGTCTACAAGGGCAACCGCAAATTCATCCACATCAACGTCGAACCCAGCGAAATCGGCAAAATCTTCAAACCCGACCTCGGCATCGTCGCCGACGCCAAATACGCCCTCCAGGCCCTCATCGACGTCGCCGCCAAAGAGGCCAGGCCCAGAGGCGGGGCCACCGTAGCCGCCCTGCCGGCCCTCCGCGCCCAGCTCAAACGCAAGACCGACTACGACACCGTACCCATCAAACCCCACCGCGTATACGAGGAACTCAACAAATTCTTCAAAAACGACGCCATGTTCACCACCGGCTGCGGTCTCAACCAGATCTGGTCCGGGCAGCTCCAGGACGTAGATGCGCCCCGTCTCTACCTGCCCTCGGGCGGCGCCGGCACCCTCGGCTTCGACATCCCCGCCGCCTTCGGCGCCAAGATCGCCAACCCCGGCAAGCACGCCGTCGCCGTCATGGGCGACTTCGGCTTCACCTTCCTCGTCGAAGAACTGGCCGTCTGCGCCGCCTACAAAGTTCCGGTCATCGTCGTCATCGTCAACAACGCCTACCTCAGCCTCATCAGGCAGAACCAGAAATACGCCTACGGCTTCGAACACGCCGTCGCCATGGACGAAAACCAGGACACCATGGACTACATCAAAGTCGCCGAAGGCTTCGCCTGCGCCGGCGAGCGAGTCACCAAACCGGACGACATCGCCCCGGCCCTGGCCCGTGCCGTCGAAGCCGGCAAACCCTACGTCATCGACATCGTCTGTGAAAAAAACACCGACTGCTCGATGGGGCCGGCGGTCGACTGCGTGAAGGAATTCTGTTGAAGCCGGCGAACGGAAGATAACAGAAAAAATTAAGGAGGTTCGGACATGATCAAACGGGCCGGCGAACTTAACGTCGCTATTGCCACCAACCGCTTCGGCGGGCAGGGAGATGTCAAATTCACCAACATCCTCGAGAAAGACGAATTCCAGGGCAAAGGGCGGCTGTTCGCCCACACCGCCATCGAGCCCGGCTGCTCCCTCGGCCTTCACCAGCACACGGGCGACGTCGAGGCCTATTACATCCTCCGCGGCCAGGGCACCGTCAATGACAACGGCCGCGAGGTCGTCGTCGGACCGGGCGACGTCGTCTTCACCGGCGA
>MTLD01002656.1_pt1 | contig 17092 bp, 11 predicted proteins | sample 1982471 | NCBI WGS metagenome assembly MTLD01 (sample SAMN05712604, study PRJNA340218) | biofilm metagenome | isolation source: sample SPM anode biofilm adapted to -50 mV | place: USA | collected 2012-02-03
GGTGTCAGTCTGATATGCGCGGGTTGGTTACCGCATTACGGTGTTCCGGCTCGGTGCGGTTCTTCGCTGTCTAAGGCCCGAATCCACCGATGGGGTGAGGGTTGTGGGCGTGGCGTGAAGCGCGAATGCCCTTGTGGCTGGGAGATTGGGACTTGTCGAAGGTCCAGTCAGTCCGGTCACGAAGGGCATCCGTCGGGTGAAACTCTCTCACAGGCTGCGGGCGACGAAGGTCGCGTTTGATGATCCGAATCTCGTGTCGTCGGCAGGGCTGGTACCGGCGATGGCGTTGGCCGAAGCGGCCGGGCTGCGGGACCTGGCCGATGAGCGGCTGAGTGTGCCCAGCGACAAGGGCGCGAACCCGGGGTTGAAGGTCGCCTCGCTGGTCGCGGGGATGGTCGCCGGGGCGGACAGCATCGACGATATGGCGATGTTGCGGCATGGTGGGATGGGCCGGCTGTTCACCCGCGCGTACGCGCCCTCGACGTTGGGCTCGTTCCTGCGCGCGTTCACCTTCGGGCACGTGCGCCAACTCGATGCGGTGGCTTCCCGGTTCCTGGCCGGGCTGGCCGGCCGGGCACCGCTGTTGCCGGTGCCGGTGCCGGCGAGTGGCGCCGTGGCCGGCTGGGCGATGTTGGATGTCGATGACACCGTGATCGAGGTGCACGGCTACGCCAAACAGGGTGCCGGGTTCGGCTACAACCGCATCCGCGGCCTGAACGCCCTGATCGCCACGCTGTCCACCCCCACGGGCGCTCCGCTGATCGTGGCCCAACGACTCCGGAAAGGGGCCACCTCGTCCCCGCGTGGCGCCAAGAGGCTGGTCGCTGACGCGGCCCGGACCGCGACTCGGTTGCTGCCTGCCGGGGTGCCGGTGCTGCTGCGGGCTGATTCGGCGTTCTATGGCCAGCCCACCGTGAGTGCGGCGCTCGCCGGTGGCGCCCAGGTATCGGTCACCGTCCGGCTCGACCCGAGGGTCAAGACCGCGATCGCCGCCATCGCCGAGGATGCCTGGACCCGGATCGAGTACCCGCACCCGGTATGGGATGAGACCACCCGAGCGTGGGTCTCCCGCGCCGAGGTCGCTGAAACCAGCTACACCGCGTTCACCTCCAAGCCCAAGACCGAGCAGGTAAGCGGCCGGCTCGTCGTCCGCCGGATCCCCGACCTCAATCCGGCCAACAAAGCCGGGCAGGGCACCCTGTTCGACACCTGGCGGTTCCACGCCTTCTTCACCACCACCAGCCCAGAGACGTTCGACACCGTTACCGCCGACAAGGTCCACCGCGGACACGCGATCATCGAACAGGTCCACGCCGACCTGAAGAACTCCGCCCTGGCCCACCTGCCCTCAGGGGTGTTCACCGCGAACGCCGCCTGGCTCGTGTGCGCAGTGATCGCGTTCAACCTCACCCGCGCCGCCGCCACCCTCGCCGGCGACCACCTTGCCAAAGCCACCAGCGCGACCGTGCGCCGCACGCTCATCGCCGTACCGGCCAGGATCGCTCACAGCGCGCGACGGATCGTGCTCCACCTCCCCACCAGTTGGCCCTGGCACACGGGCTGGACCCGGCTGTTCACCAACGCCGTAGGGCCACCGGCGGCCGTTCCTGCCTGACCACCGCAGCCCCGCTGCCCGACCAAGGAACCCAGTGGCGAACCCGGACGAGACGCCGGGCAACCCGCCACGGCCACAGCCAGCCAGCACCCACCAAGACCACCCAGATCCGCCACCAGCACCCCGCACGCAGCGGGTCGGTGGATCCGGGCTAAGCACCTGCTACCGCACCCACAGAGTCTCTCGCCGCGTCTGGCATGTGCTCCGTCGCGAGTGGGGGGAGTGTCCGACGAACGGTGTAAGTGGCTCTACCGCCCGGTTGGGCAGGAAGGGTCATGATGACCGACACACTGATGGCCGTGGAGCCATCGAACGATGAGGATGCTGGCACGCTGGCGCAGGTCACCCCGCCGCCTGATGGCGGGTTGTCGCCTGAGGAGCTGGCCGCGATCGCGGGCCTGGTGCGCCGGGCACGGGACCAGGGCGTGGAGATCACCGGCCCGGGAGGGCTGGTGAAGTCGTTGACGAAGACGGTGATCGAGACCGCCCTGGAAGAGGAGATGTCGGACCACCTGGGTTATGACAAGCACGACCCGGCGGGCCGGAACCGGGCCAACTCCCGCAACGGGCGCCGGTCGAAGACGGTCGTCACGGACAACTGTGGCGAGGTCGAGATCGCGGTCCCGCGGGACCGGGACGGCACCTTCGAGCCGCAGCTGGTCGGGAAGCGGCAACGCCGGTTGACCGACCTTGATGCGCTGGTGATCAGCCTGTTCGCGAAGGGGTTGACGACCGGGGAGATCAGCGCGCATCTGGCCGAGGTGTACGGGGCGGCAGTGGGCAAGGACACGATCAGCCGGATCACTGACAAGATCGTCGAGGAGATGCAGTCGTGGTGGGCGCGTCCACTCGAGCGCGTGTACGCGGCGATCTTCATCGACGCGATTGTGGTCAAGGTCCGTGACGGCCAGGTGGGGAACCAGCCGTTCTATGCGGCGATCGGGGTCGACCTGGAGGGCCACAAGGACATCCTGGGGATCTGGCCCGGCCAGGGCGGGGGTGAGTCGGCCAAGTTCTGGCTGGCGGTGCTGACCGACCTGCGCAACCGCGGCGTGGCCGATGTGTTCTTCGTCATCTGTGACGGGCTGAAGGGCCTGCCGGACAGTGTGAACACCGCGTTCCCCGACGCGATCGTGCAAACCTGCGTCATCCACCTGATCCGCAACACCTTCAAGTACGCCTCCCGCAAGTACTGGGACCAGATCAGCCGGGACCTCAAACCCATCTATGGTGCGCCGAGCGTCGAGGCCGCCGAGGCCGCCTTGGAGGAGTTCCTCGACAAGTGGGGCCGCACCTACCCGGCGATCACCGGCCTGTGGCGCCGCGCCTGGCCGGAGTTCATCCCGTTCCTGGGCTACGACGCCGAGATCCGCCGGGTGTTGTGCTCCACGAACGCGATCGAGTCACTGAACGCCCGCTACCGCCGCGCGGTCAGGGCCCGCGGCCACTTCCCCTCCGAGCAGGCCGCGATGAAAGTCCTGTACCTGGTCACCAGATCACTGGACCCCAAGGGCACCGGTCAGACACGATGGGTCACCAGGTGGAAGCCAGCCCTCAACGCCTTCGCCATCACCTTCGCCAGCCGCATGCCGGCCGCCGAGGACCACTAATGGAAACCGCCACTTACACCGTTAATCGGACAGACCCCGAGTGGGTCTACTCATGGGACGGTCGGCGGTCGAGGGAGCCACAGTGGTTCAAGTCCGCCCGGCGATGCAGCACTTCCACGAGCCCCCTCGATCGAGCACTCTGTTCACGGCGGGTCATGTGGTCTCTATCGCGGGTCGGACGGGCTGGACGGCGACGGTGATGGCCCGCCGGTTCCCATGCCGAACGGAGGTTCCTGCGTCAGCCGCTGGGATCGTGGGCTCGGGGTCGCGGATCCGAGGGCTGCGATGCGTCCGTGGGTGAACTCCACGGCGGTCGGTCGCGACGGCATTGAAGGTGCGACGGCTGGTCTGGCGGTCGCGACGGAGAGCAGGCGGGCCGCGGTGGTGGCGTTGTTGGCGTTGGTTGCTGCCCGGTAGACCTCGATGCCGGTCGGTTCGTAGCGGGGCATGGGGATCCAGGTGCCACGTCGGCGGGCGGTGAACACGGACTTGTTCATGTAGGTCGCGCCTTCCATCGACCGGGAGGCCATCATCACCTGATCCTTGCCGAAGAACAGGTTCGCGACGGCGGACTGCTCAAGCTGGGCGGCCTCGGCGGCGATGTGCATGGCCCGACGGGCGACGGCGGCCAGATCCTGGCCCTTCATGCGCGTGGCGATGACCGAAGGATCGGCCCACGACTTGCCGTCCCGCAGGGTGTCGATGACGGTCTGCCGAAGGTGGATGGACGCGTCGGCCAGTCCGGTGTCGCGGACGCCGCCGAGGTACATGGTCTGCGGCCAGCGGGACGCCTGGCGCCACTTGGCGTTGGCCTCGCTGATGGCCTCGACGGCCGGACGTCCGCGATCCTCGGCGAGCCGACCGAAGGAGATCGCCGCGTTCGTGGTGGCTGCTGCTGCGCCGCAGAGGACGCTGAGGTCGGCGGCGATGGTCTGCAGGGTGACGCCCGAGAGTCCCTTCCGGGTGGCAAGCGCCCCCTTCGTGGCGTCCAGCCAGTTGTGCATCGCGGCGTCCAGGCTGTTCTCGCTGTGGGGCACCGCGGCGATGTCGTCGTACTGGCCGGGTCGCAGCCCGACCGGGACAAACGCGAACGCCGTGCCGATCCCGGAAACCAGCTGGAGGTGGCGTCGGGGAGTCATGTTCCGGGCGACGTCGGGGGCGGTCGCAAGGCTCCAGTTGGCCGCCACCATCACCGGGGCGAGCAGGTTCGACCGCAGCCCGAGGATGGCGGTCGAGTCGCTCACGACGTCCCTCAGTCCGATGCTGAGCAGGTCGGCGATGCCGCCCAGGACGCGAGTCATGTCGACCAGACGTTTGTCCGGCGGGACGTTCGCCGCAGGAGCATTCGAGTACTTCGGGATCCACTCGTTGCGGGCGATGGGCTGCAGGATCGAGTCCACCAGCACCAACTCGGGATCGGTGGCCGCATCGGCCGGGACGTTGTTCAGCGCCCGCATGGTGACCAGCGCCATCCGCGGCCACACGACAGCGTGGGCACGCCACCTGTCCTCAGACGGCCGGGTGGCGAGATTGGAGATCGCGAACGCCTGGGCGTGCAACCGGTCCAGCATCCCTGCAACCGTGGCGGTCATCGCAACCCCGCCCGCACGGCCAACTCGACCAGCGCATCGCGCAGCGCCGGCACAAGCGGCCCGTCACCGTCCTCGAGGGACGCCAGCGCCGCCTTGATCGCGGCCTCGGCCGAGCCCTCGTCCTGGACGAGTTCGGGGATGACCTCGGCCCTCTCGAAGGCGTCCTCGACGTCCAGACACGCCGCGCCGAGGAACACGCCCTCTCCCCCGTCGTCGTCGATCGACAGGTAGTGCCAGGCGGCGTTGCGCAAGTGCCCGTAGGCCTCGCTCGTGGACAGGCTCATCTCGAACTCCCTTCTCGTGGCTCTTGACCATGAAGAAGGGACGAACAAGGCATTGTCGGCCACTGCGAGGCCGACCGGGTTGTCGCAGGACGTGGAAGGAGCCCGGCGCGGCCAACCCACCCCCAGGTGCCAGCGCCGGGCTCCTCGGCGAGTATGGCCCTAGATGATGGGACGGATGCGGCTGCCCAGAATCGCAGACTCGGCCGCGACGACCTTGTCCAGCGCGAGTCGGAGCGCAGTGTGGGCGAGCCTGTCGAGGTGTCGGACCCAGACGTGCCGCAGCCAGGGAATCACATAGGTTGCCGCGATGATGCCGGCGCCGGCGATGCCCAGCGGCATGGTGGAGTCCAGGTAGGAATGGACGAGGACGACACCGGCCATCAGGAACCGGGCCCGCCACGCCGCCGCGATCAGTGAGATCCTCCCGAGCCTCTTGCCGATCACCCTGAAGAAGACCAGCGGCAGGAGCCAGAAGGTGACGACGAGGTCGAACCGGGTGTAGCCGAGCCGCAACTGGGCGACCCGGTGGGCGAGCGTGAGCGCCAGGTACGGCGCGTCGAGCTTGCCGGAGCAGTAGCCGTCGACGAGCGCCCGGTCGAGCAGGACGACGTTCGGCCCGACCGCCGTCGTCTGCAGTCCCGGCGCCGCCAGCCCCAGCTCGATCCGACGGCCGTCACTCACGCACGCCGCCACCTCAAGCAGCGGCCGAACCACCGCATCGAGGTCGGCCGGCATGCGGGTACCGCCCAGGAACCATCCGATCGCAGGCCACCGCATCCACCTCGTGGCCAGCAGGACCGAACCCGCCACCATCGCGCCGAGTACCAGCCAGGCGACCAGTCCGGGGAGCAGGCAGACGATCGGAAGCACGATCACCGCACTGACCACGACGTTTGGGACACGAGCTCCGGCCCACAACAGCCAGGTCAGCGTCCGTTCTGTCGGCGACCGCGGACGCAGCCGGGGCCGCTTGGTGGGCTCGAGACGCGGCTTGCGGGCGATGCCGGTCTTCATGACGGACGCCCGTCCGGTTTGGTCGCCGGCTCGGGGTCGGCGTACCGCGGGACGAAGTCGCGCAATCGTGCGATCTCCTTGGCGTCCAACTCGCCGTTGCTCCACCGGACGATCGCCGCCGCGTCCAAGCCCTCGGACTCCATCGCGCGGATCGCGTCCCGAGCCCTGGTCTCGGTGTCGTCCCGCTCCCGCAACGCGACCATCAGCTTGATCGACTCGTTCGTCACCCGTCGCTCGCGCTTGACCTCCTCCTCGCGCCGCCGCTGCTGCATCTGAAACGCTGCCCGCCGAGCCGCCTGACGAACCGTCTGCTTGCTCCCCATGGCACAGCCTCCTTGGTCTCCAACTGCCCTCACTCCCTACGAAGGCACCGACCAGCTCCTGACGGCCACCGATTACCCCACCGACACTCCGAACCCCACGTCCCCCGGCACTCTCCCCGAGCCCGTCCCCACCCGACAGAGATGTCCCAAGCACCTCCTGCATCGTCGGCCCGCGTGCGCGAATCCCGTCCGGTGCCACCGCCAAGTCGCCACTGACAAGCCGGGATGTCCCGAGGGCGCATTCGGAGCCCAGAGCCGCCCTGGACTCGCGGGACGACGGCTGTCCGCCAGGGCCTGCTCGCTGCCTTCGTACTGGTCGTGATGGAGGTCAAGAAGCTCACCGCCGGGTCGGGGTACGACTACCTGACCCGGCAGGTTGCTGCCATGGACTCCACCGAGAAGGGCCACCTGTCGCTGGCCTCCTACTACTCCGCCAAGGGCGAGAGCCCAGGTGTCTGGGTCGGTCGTGGGATGGAGGGCATCGAAGGCCTCGACGCCGGAGATCCGGTGACCGCCGAACAGATGAAAGCCCTCTTCGGCGCCGGCTACCACCCTCTGGCCATTCAGCGACAGGCAGCCCTCCCGCCGGACGCCGAGGCCAAGGACTTCGCCAACGCCATCAGGCTGGGCCAGCCGTACCGGGTCTACTCCCGCGACGTCAGCCCGTTCCGGATGGAGCTCGCCCGGCGCGTCGCCGACTACAACACCTCGATCAATGCGTCCCCCACCGCGGCCGTGCCGCGTGAGGAGCGGGGGCGGATCCGCACCGAGGTGGCGCGAGAGTTCTTCGTTGCCGAGTTCAAGCGTGAACCCCAGGACGCCCGCGAACTCGCCGGACTCGTCGCCCGGCTGTCCCGTCCACAGACCACCGCGGTCGCCGGCTTCGACCTGACGTTCTCGCCGGTGAAGTCGGTGTCGGCGCTGTGGGCGCTGGCTGATCCGTCGATTGCGGCGGTCATCGAGCAGGCACACCAGAAGGCGATGGCTGACGCGCTGCGCTACATCGAGGACCACGCCCTCTACACCCGGCTCGGACGCAACGGGGTCCGCCAGGTCGACGTGCAAGGGTTGGTCGGCGCGGCCTTCACCCACCGCGACTCGCGAGCTTCCGATCCCGATCTCCACACCCATGTCGCCGTGGCGAACAAGGTCCAGACCCTCGATGGACGATGGCGCTCCATCGATGGCCGCATTCTGTTCAAGGCCACGGTCGCAGCGTCTGAGACCTACAACACTGCCCTGGAGCGGTACCTCGCCACCGACCTCGGGCTGGCGTTCCGTGCCCGTTCGGCGCCGGAGGGCAAGCGTCCAGTTCGCGAGGTCGCCGGCGTCGACCCGCGGCTCCTCGATCGGTGGTCGACTCGGCGCAAGAGCATCCGGCTCAGGGCATCGGAGCTGGCCGAGGACTTCCAGCGCGTGCACGGCCGCACCCCTACCGCAGTCGAGATGACAAACCTCACCGAGCAGGCCTGGCAGGACACGCGGCCGGCCAAGCACGCACCCCGCACCCTCGCCGAGCAACGCTCGGCTTGGCGACGCCAGGCCGAGGCCGTACTTGGCGGGGCACAGGCTGTGGACGCGATGGTGGCGTCGGCACTGCACCCGAGCGGCACGCGGCCGCCACTGCCGAACCACGACTGGTACCGGGACGCTGCCCGGCAGATCATCGCGACCGTCGAGGGCGAGCGCGCGGTGTGGCAGTACTGGCACGTCCACGCCGAGGCGAAGCGTCAACTCCGCACTACCGGGCTTCGTCCGGATCAGCTCGAATGGGCCGCCGACTGGCTCACCACGACCGCCCTGGAGCTTCACGCGGTCGCCATCGAGGCCCGAGACAAGGGCATCGAGGAGCCCGACGAACTCCGCAGGGCCGACGGCTCCAGCGTCTACGAGGTAGCCGGCGCGAAGCTGTTCACGTCTCGTCGCATTGTCGAAGCCGAGCAACGGATCGTCGCTGCGGCGGGACGTTCGGACGGCCGCCGTGTGCCGGTCGAGGTCGTCGATGTTGCACTGCTGGAATCGGTCGCGAACGGCCTGACGCTGAACGCTGGGCAGGCCGCGATGGTGCGGGCGATGGCGACCTCGGGTGCGCGCGTCCAGCTCGGCATCGCACCGGCAGGGTCGGGCAAGACCACCGCGATGGCAACGCTCGCCCGGGCTTGGCGGGAGGGCGGAGGCACTGTGGTCGGTCTCTCCCCCGCTGCCGCGGCGGCCGTGCAGCTGCGTTCGCAGATCGAGACCCACACCGATACGCTCGCCAAGCTGGTGTGGTCGATCGGGCACCACGACCTGCCCAGCTGGGCGTCCTCGATTGGGCCGAAGACGTTGGTGATCATCGACGAGGCCGGCACCGCCGACACCCTCAGCCTCGATGTCGCGGTCGCCTTCATCCTGAACCGGGGTGGCAGCGTCCGGTTGATCGGGGACGACCAGCAGCTCGGCGCAATCTCCGCCGGTGGCGTGCTGCGTGACATCGTCGCCCAGCATGGCGCCGTCCATCTCAACGAGCTGTTGCGGTTCGCCGACCCGGCCGAAGGCAACGCGTCCCTCGCGCTGCGCGACGGACGTCCCGAGGCGCTGGGGTTCTACCTCGACAACGGACGAGTCCACATCGGCGACATCGACGGACTCACCCGCGCCGTCTTCGACTCGTGGAAGGCCGACCGCGCCGAGGGCCGGGACGCGATCATGCTCGCCCCGACCCGCGACCTGGTCGCTCAACTGAACGAGAAGGCCCGCGCCCACCGCCTCGACGGCCAGCGAGCCGGACGGGAGGTCACCCTCGCCGACGGCAACCACGCCTCCCCCGGGGACACGATCATCACCCGCAGCAACGACCGCCGGCTACGGGTCAGCCGGGCCGACTGGGTGAAGAACGGCGACCGCTGGACTGTCCTCAAGGTCGCTGTGAGTGGCCGGCTGACCGTCCAGCACAACACCCACCGGCGCATCGTCACCCTGCCCGCCGACTACGTCGCAGAGTGCACCGAACTGGGCTACGCGACCACTGTCCACGGCGCCCAGGGCGTCACCGCCGACGCCATGCACGGGCTCGCCACCGGCAGCGAATCGCGCCAGCAGCTGTACACGATGCTCACCCGCGGACGCACCGCGAACCACATCTACCTCGCGAACGTCGGCGATGGCGACCCGCACAGCCTGGTCGATCCCGACACCGTCATTCCGCCCACCCCTACCGACCTGCTGACCCGCATCCTCACCCGCGACGAAGCACCCGTCTCTGCCACGACCTCGATGGCCCAGCAGGACGACCCGGCCGTCCGGCTCGGTGAGGCGACGGCGCGCTACGCCGACGCGCTGCTGGTCGCGATCGAGCACACCGCCGAGCCTGAGGTGATCGCCCGCCTCAACGCGATCGCCGAAACCGGACTGTCGTGGATCACTCTTGGGTCAGCGTGGCCGACCCTCCGCACCCATCTGCTGCTGCTGAGCGCGACCGGTGTCGACCCGCTACTCGCGCTCAACGAAGCCCTCGCCCAAGGCTCCCTGAAGGACGCCCACGACGCCGCGGCCGTCCTCGACTGGCGACTCGACGCCACCCGCCGCGCACCCGCAGGACCGCTGCCCTGGCTGCCCGGCATCCCCGAACGTCTGGCCGCTGATCCCAAGTGGGGTGCCTACCTCACCGAGCGGGCCAGCCTCGTCACCACTCTGACCGGCGACGTCCGTCAGCAGGCCGCCGAGGCGACGCGGATGCCTGCCTGGGTCGGCGAGGGGCCGCGCCCACCGGCGCCGCTTCTCGGTGAAGTGGCGGTGTGGCGTGCCGCGATGGCCGTCCCCGACACCGACCTGCGACCCACCGGGGAACCTCAGTTCGCCGCCGCCGCAGCACGCCACCAGCGCAGGCTCGACAAGCAGCTCGCCACTGACCGCAACCCGGCCCTGGCCGAATGGACACCCCTGCTCGGCACCATCAGCCCCGCCATCGGAAACGATCCCTATCAGGCGACTCTGGCGCGACAACTCGCCCGGCTGACCCGCGCCGGCATCGACGCCACCGGCCTGCTCGCCTCCGCGTCCGTCGACGGCGTCCTGCCCGACGACCACGCCGCAGCGGCTCTGTGGTGGCGCATCAACCGCCACCTCGAACCCGCCGTCGCAACCACCATGACGGATCCCACTTCGGCGCCGTGGACCGACGACTTCGCCAGGGCCGTCGACCCCGACCGCGCCGACCAGCTGCGCGCCTCCGCCTGGTGGCCCGCTCTCGTCACCGCACTCGACCATGCCACCGCCCGCGGCTGGGCCTTGTCCGACCTGCTCACGCCGGTCACCGCCGCGGACGTGGATGAATGCCAGGCCCTCGTCTGGCGGACCACCATGCTCACCAACCCCGTCCACGATGACCCGGTCGACGACCTCTGGACGCCCGAGTCGGAGGAGCATGTGACCGCCCAGGCGGACGTCTTCGAAGACGAGGTCGAGGTCGTCGACGACGCCTGGGCCATCCTCCAGATCGAAGCCATGGTCCGTAGCCACCGGGGCGAGCCCGAACTCACCCAGACCGAGATCAACGACCTTCTCAGCCGCCGCGACGCCTGGCTCGAGGCTGGCACCACCCCCGAACGCCTCGCCCACATCAACGAACTCGCGACCCAGTTCTACGAGGCGCGGTTCCCGGACTCCTGGGCACACGACTACCTCGTCGACCGGCTGCACACCGACATCGCCGGCGACCCCGGCTACCGCCCCGGCTACGCCCCCGACAGCTGGACCTCGCTGGTCGGCCACCTGCGCCGCCAGGGCGTCACCGACCACGAGATGATCCTCGCCGGCATCGCCAAGCAGGCCTCCACCGGTAACCTGATCGACCGGTTCCGCAACCGCGTCGTCTTCCCCATCACCCACGACGGCCAGATCCTCGGCTTCGTCGCCCGTCGCCACCCCGACGCAGACGACACCGCCGGACCGAAGTACCTCAACACCCCCGAGACCCCGCTGTTCCACAAGGGCGCCCAACTGTACGGGCACGCCCCCAGCCTGCTCCGAGGCGGACGGCCTGTCCTCGTCGAAGGCCCCATGGACGCCATCGCCGTCACTCTCGCCACCGCAGGCGAGTACGTGGGCGTCGCCGCGCTCGGCACCGCCCTCACCCGTGAACAAGCTCGCCAGCTCCGCCGCTACACCGACCTGCCGATCGTCGCTACCGACAACGACGAGGCCGGCCAGGCTGCCGCTGCGCGTGCGTACTGGATCCTCACCGACCTGGGCCACGACCCCCTCCACGTCGCCCTCCCCGAAGGCACCGACCCCGCCGACCTCCTCGCCCATGGACGGTCTGAGTACCTCACGGCCGCCGTCCATGCGTCGATCCCGCTCAGCCGGGTCATGCTCGAACACGCCCTCTCGAGCCACGTCTACTCCGGCAGCATCGACGACGCCATTCGGATCATCGGTGCAGCGGACCCCGCCCGGTGGAACGGTGCGGTCAGCGAACTCGTGAGGGCGACCGGACGATCTGCCTCTGAGCTGCAGTGCGCGCTCGCCGCCCACCTAGGGCTTGGCGCGGGAGCCGAAAGGCACGCCGGCGTTGCATCGCGGCCGCCCTTCTCTCGCAGCGTGGACCCGGCGATCGCAGGTGGCGTCAGCCCAGAGACCCCAGATCGCGGGCCGCAGCGGTAGGCAGAGCAGGCCCGGCGTCCCGCGGCGCGCTCGAAGACCCAGACCTATGCCGACTCCCGAGCCTCAGGCGGCTGTATAAGCCGAACGTTGGAGATGCCGCCTTGGTTTATGCAGTCTTGGGCGAGGTCGTGGACGTGCCAGTAATAGTCCAGCGCGGGCTCGACCGCATTCACGGTCGTTTCGACAGGCGTGTAACGGTGCAACGGAGTGGAGACCCCGTCATATGTGAAGCCCTGGTTGTCAGTCGTCAGGATGCACAGAGGTACTTCACCGGTCCACGCGATCCCCACGCGGACGTCGTACTCGTCATTGTCGGTCGCCTCAGCGGTTGCCCGCAGAAGTGCCATGAGATCCGCGATTCCGCACTCGATTGCCGTCGACTGAACCTGCGAACCTCCGAAGTAGCCGTCACTGCTCATGCGATGCCCGCCGACTGCCGCCGCGAGGGTGACCGAGCCGTCGTGGTGGATGCTCGCCCAGGCTTCCTTCCACAGTGATTGGTCGCCAGTCGCGGTGTTGACTGCGACCCACCGACGCAACCCTGGCCTGGGGTTGTGGCGCTCTACGCTCTCAAGCGGATGCACACCGCCCCGGCCGGCATAGGTCAGGGCCAAGGCCTCGGTCTTGGCGAGCACGTCGCGGGCCTGGTCCCGGGTCAGTCGCTTCCGGAACCGGGGAACACGGGGATGCGCGACCGCGACGATCCAGGCACGCTTGTCGGAGTCACGCCCCACCACAGCCTCAGCGACCAGGCTGTCCAATGCTTCAGTTGCGTGGCGGCGTTCATCGAACCGCGCCCGGTACATGGCCTCGATCTGGCGTTCCTTCATCCACACGGTGTCGGAATCGTTGCGCACAGGCGCACCGAAGTAGTCGTTGCGGTAGATCAGGTGCGGCCCGTCGACGCTTGCGGGCACCTCCACTACGACAGCGCGCGAACCTTCGTCCCCGAGACGGTGCACGTTGAGCCCAAATACTGGCGGCGAGATGGCGGTGATCGCCGCAGAACGCAGTGACCGCTCGTAGACCTCATCGCACTCTCCGACGTCGACCCGTTCCATCGCGGCCTTCTGCAGCTCGCGTACACCGAAGACGATCACGCCGCCCCCGCTGTTTGCCATCGCTGCAACGTCTTTCGGGAAGTCCGTCTGTGACAGCCCCTTTGCCGGCGGCAACTCCGACTTCCAATCCAAGTCATTCGTCTCCAGAACTCCAATGCTCACCGCAGCATCGAGCAGTTGGTTTGTTAGCGGTCCTGGAGCGACCCCGAGGGCGCGATGCAGTGCAGTGAACGTCATGCTCCCAGCGTAAGGATCGCTTCTGACGGCCGAGACCCCCCGGACCGTACTGCCGCAGACTGCCCGCCGGTCGATCGGTAGAACGGGTGACCTCCAGCTCCCGCCCGTGCCACTTCGCCCGAGTGCCGGTCGCTGCGAGGGCGGCCGGGTTGTCAGGGCTGCGCGGTCACGAAGTGAGATTGGCCGTCGGCGTGAGGTTCTCCCTCACTGGTAGCGTCGGTCCGGCTCCGGCGGTAGGGGGTCCCGTCCGCGCGCCGACTGCTTGCGTATCTCTTCCTCTCGCTCGATCTCCTGGGCCTCCTCCGCGTTCCTGACCTCGCCCGTGATGATGTTGATCTCGTCGCCGCCAACGTCCTTGACCCAAGGGTTCCCCGAGCGGAAGCCAGCCGCCTCGACGTCCTCGACGGTTCGGAGGTTGCGGAGGTCGAAGCTCTCCTGACCCACGTGGCGCGCGTGACGCGCTCGGGCGGGCCATGCCTGGTGGCGTTCTTCGCAGTGGCCCTTGATGCTGTCGCGCATTCGGCTGAGGAACCAGGGCACGCAGACCCTGTGCCACTCTTCGAGGGCGCCCGAGTTGGAGGTGCTGCCCGCGCGACGGCGGGCGTCGGCCATGACCGCGATCTCGTGGACGAGGTGGGGGTGTTCGGGCCAGCAGTCGGGGATGACCTGGCTGGTGTCCCAGGCGTATTCGTGGTTGAACCATCGGACGACTTCCTCCAGCCAGCGCCACAGCTCCAGACGCTCGCCGCTGGTGCCGAGGGTGGCTGGATCCCATGGGCGACCGGCGGGGCGCTCCTTGGCCTTGTCCTGCTCCAGCTGGGTGCCGTTCTCAATCGTCCACCAGTGCCGGTAGAGCCTGCGGATCACGGGCCCCGGCTGCGGGAACGGGAGGACGAGGAACCCGTCGGTGCTGTGGTCTTCGGCCATGGCTACCTGCTCGCTAGATTTCGGCGACCGGCCTCGGCCAGCGCGGCGTCCGCGAGTTCACTCGTAGTGGGCTGAGCGTTGCGACTCGACGTCAGCTGCTTTCGTAGTTCCCGCTGTCTCGCGACGAGCTTGCGTCCGGCGCGGCCGTCGATGCAGCGGTGGAGCTTGGCGATGACGAGTTTGCCGTTCTCGGCGATGACGAGGGCTTGGCGTTCAGGCAGTTGGCGGACTTCTTCGGGGCGCAGGACGGGGATGTCATCGGCGGAGATGTTGCGGCCGCTGCGGGCAGTGTTCCAGCCGGTGCGGGCGACGCGGACGGTGCCGGTGAGTTCGGAGATGTCGCGGTTGAAGCCGACATCCTTGGAGCCACCGAAGACGACTAGGACGTTCGTGAGCCCGAACAGGGCCTGGGCTTCGTCCTGGCCGAAGATCGACGTCAGCTGCCGCCAGGTCTGGGAGGCGTAGACGAACGAGATCCCGAGGGCGCGCTCGTTGGCCATCCGGGTTCGCAGGGTCGGCAGCGGGGCGGTGGACGGCAGCTCATCCAGGCAGGCGAACATCGGCGGACACAGCCGTCCCCACTCCGACCGGTTGGCGAGGACGAGTGCGGTGTCAAGGATGTGCTCGGTGATCGCCGTCATCAGTGGTGAGGCGGAGGCGTAGGGGTCTTCGCGTCCGAGCAGGTAGAACGTCCCGCCCCGCTTGATCAGGTCACCGACGTCGGTCGCGGGACGAGCCTCGGAGGGGATGCAGCGGTCGCGGATCTCGGGCTGGAAGAACAGGGAGAGAGCCTGCTGACAAGTGGTGATGGTGTTGCCGACGGTGCGGTGGTCGCCGCCCAGGGCACCGTGCAGCAGCCCGCCCCAGAAGCGAGCGGCGTGCGGGTGTTCGCGCAGGATCTCGCCGGGTTCGGTGGTGCCGGTCGGGTGTGCAATCCACTCCAGGACGTGCTCGATCGTGCGTCCGGTGAGAGCGGCGGCGTGGAAGAACGCCTGGATCACCTTGGCAGCCTCGGCGGCGTAGAACCTGGCAGCAGGGTCGCTCTGCCCGGAGGCGATGGTGGCGCTGATCGTGCCGGCGGTGAACGCCTTCGCTCGACGCTCGGCCAGCAACGGGTCAATGCAGCCGACGATTGGGTCCCACACCAACTCAGGCAGGCCCGGCGCGAGACTGAACGGATCGAGCACCACACAAGGACGGCCATCCGCCTTGCGAGCAGGCAGCGACAACAGCAGGTCGTCGGCCTTGGTCAGTGTCACGAGCGCAGATCCGGGTGCGGCCAGCAGGGCGGGGATGAGCAGGTCGAGGGTCTTGCCAGAGCCTTGCGGACCGACGACACCGGCGGTGCGGTCCCACCGGCACCACAACTCGCCGGCGCCGCGGGGTTCTTGGGCGTTGCCGATCTGCCATCCGACCTGGCGGGGATCGAGTCGCTTCATCGTGTCGCCTTCCTGACGTAGAGATCAGGTCGAATCACCTTCCGTGCGGCGTACAACCGCTGACGACCGAGCAGTCGGCGGGCTTCGTCCGCGGACGCGACCCCCAGGGTGCGGTTCGGACCCCAGCGATTCACGCAGACCCAGGTCAGGGCCACGCAGGCGGCCATGACGACCAGCTCGACCGCGCATACCCACATCAGCAGCGCGTCCGGTGAGGCGAGCGGGGCAACGTGGTCGAGGCCGGCGCCCGCGTCGCCGTGGAGGACGCCGATCGCACTGGGGAATAGCAGGGTCGGAGCCGGCCACGCCCAGACTGCGCCCGCGGCGAGGTTCGCTAGCCCGCGTCCCAGGTGGACGCCGAGTACTAGGGCGAGCAGGGAGGCGGCGAAGATCGTCAGCGGGATCTCCCAGGTCAGCGGGTAGGGATCGGTTCGGCGTTCGCGTTGGGACACCATCGCGTCACCGTCCGATCGTCGGACCGTGATCGGGGCTGTGCAGCGGCGGCAGCATGTCCATACCCGGCAGGAACCCCTGGCGCACGGCAGACCGTTCGCTGGCCATGGCCGGCACCGGCTGCAGAGCATGCTCGACCTTGGGTTCGATCTCCATCGCCAACGACCCGACCGCAACCTCGGTGACCGACGGGCCGGGCCGGGTCACATTCAGGATCTGGTCGGCGGCGGTGATCACCCGCTGCCCGGTGGCCTGCACGATCTCCTCGATGCTCGGCCCGTCGGGGTCGAGCGCCTTGGCCTGGTGTGCCCAGCCGGCGACGTAGTTGAACGTGTACTGGCCGCTATCAACCTGGTGCGCAGCAAGGACGAGGAACGCGACACTCTCTGCTTCCACCTCGATCAACCCGCGGCACGTCCGGTCGACCAGCTTCTCGTGCAGCGTTGTGTGAGCAGCCTCGTGCGCGAGCGTCTTCACTGACTGCGCGTCGTCGACGTCCGGGCGGACAATCACCTCCTTCGTGTCGAACTTGGTCACCCCGTTCGCGCCCTGGCAGTCACCGCGCGAGACCGCGTAGCCCCTCGACTCGCAGTAGCCGACCAGCGAGGTCCATAGGCCGGTCGGCGCTTCCCCCTTGAGCAGCTGCACGTCCGGCTGCTGAGGCAACGGCACACCATCTGTTTGGCTCACATCGAAAACGGCTGCGGGTTTCACTCCGACCATGCGGGTCTCGGTCACCGGCTTGCCGTCCGCGTCGTACACCGGGTTGCCCGTCGAGTCGAGCCGCGGCACCCGCTGGGTCACCGGCGCGAACACCTGAATCGCCTTCTCCCCACGACGAACCTGCCTCCCCCGGGCCAGCCACGCCCGATAACCCGCGACCGCAGTAGCGTC
>MTLD01001158.1_pt1 | contig 17064 bp, 12 predicted proteins | sample 1982471 | NCBI WGS metagenome assembly MTLD01 (sample SAMN05712604, study PRJNA340218) | biofilm metagenome | isolation source: sample SPM anode biofilm adapted to -50 mV | place: USA | collected 2012-02-03
TAGACCCCTCGCGGGGCGATCGGCCGTGATGCGACGAGGGGGCGCGCCGCAGGCGGCGCGCCCCCTCGCTGCCGCTCCCTTTCGGCGCGGCTACAGATCCGTCTCGTGGCAGCGGCGCGCCAGGGGCAGCCGCCTTCCGACGCCGAAAGCGCGCTTCGACACCTTGATCACGGGCGCCGCCTGCCTGCGCTTGTACTCGGCCCGCGCCGTCAGTCCCAGCACCTTCTTCACGACTTCCCTGTCGAAGCCCTCGGCAACTATCTCCGATAACGAGGCGTTGTCCTCGATATAGCGCCTTAGGATCGCGTCCAAAAGGTCGTATTCGGGCAGGCTGTCCTGATCCTTCTGGCCGAGGCGGAGCTCCGCGCTCGGCGCCTTTTCGATGATCGGGAGGGGGATCGGCTCCGGCTTGCCCGCCGCGGCCGCGAGCGCGTTGAGATGCCGCGCGAGGGCGTAGACTTCGGTCTTGAAGAGGTCGCCGATCGGCGCCAGGGCGCCGCACATGTCGCCGTAAAGCGTGCAGTAGCCGGCCGCGATTTCGCTCTTGTTGCCCGTGGTGAGGAGGAGGGAGTCGAACTTGTTCGACCAGGCCATGAGCAGGGCTCCCCTTATCCTCGCCTGCAGGTTCTCCTCCGCGAGGTTGAAGGGGCGGCCCGCGAAGGGCGCGGCCAGGAGGTTCAGGTAGGCGGTGAAAGGCGCTTCGATGGAGAGCCGCTCGAGCCTCAGGTTTCCGCGGCGGCACAGCTCCACCGAGTCGTCGATCGATCCCCCGCTGGAGAAGCGGCTGGGCATCGCGATGCAGGTGACGTTGGCCGATCCCAGCGCCTCGGCGGCGAGCGCCGCGACGATGGCGGAATCGATGCCTCCTGAGAGGCCGAGGCAGGCCGCGGAGAATCCCGACTTCCTCAGGTAGTCGCGGATGCCCACGACGAGCGCCTGGTGGATCTCCTCGATGGCCGCCTCGCCCGCGGCGCCCGGCCCGGCCGCCGCTGCGTCCATCGCGTTGTGCGATTCCGAATCATCGCCGGCGCCGGCCCCCGCGTCGGTTACCGCGTTGGCCGATATCGTGCTCGCCGCAAGGGTGGCGGCGTCTATCGTCAGCAGAGCCTCGTCCCAGCCGCACATCGCGACCGTCTCGCCCTCGGGCGACACGGCGAAGGACCTGCCGTCGAACACGAGCGAATCGTTGGCGCCCACCGCGTTGCAGTAGAGCACGGGTATGTGCCCCTCCCGCGCCGTCTTGCGCGCCAGGCCGAGCCTGGTCTTGAGCTTGCCCGAGACGAAAGGCGAGGCCGACGGCACGATGAGCATGTCGATGTCGGAATCGAGCAGTTCCTTGACCGGGTCCAGCGGGTACTTGAAGGAGGGCGACGGCGGCGCCTCCCACCAGAAATCCTCGCAGATCGCGAAGCCGATCCTGCCCGAGGGGGGCGTGAAGACTTTCCGCGCCTTCGCGGGCTCGAAATAGCGCGCCTCGTCGAAGACATCGTAGGTCGGCAGCAGGGTTTTCTCCTGCGTGAACACGACCTTGCCGCCGGCGATCACCGAGTATGCGTTGACGAGGGAACGGCCCGAGCCCGACCGGTTGCGGTCGACGTAGCCGACGCCCACGGCGAGATCGGGCGGCAGCTCCTTCTGGAGCCGGCGCAGCGCCGAGAGGTTGCCGTCCACGAAGGCGTCCTGGTCGAGGAGATCCATCGGCGGGTAGCCGCAGAGCGCCATCTCGGGAAACACGACGAAGTCCGGCCTGCCCGGGGCAGCGGAACCCGACGCGCCGGCGGAGGTCTCCCCCGCGGCCGCGGCCTTGGCCGCGAGCTCCGAAATGCGGCGCGCGTTGCCCTCGAAGTCGCCTATCGTCGAATTCATCTGGACTATGGTAACGATCATCGGAGCCTCCCTCAGCCCTGCCTGATGCGCTTGCGCAGCTTGCGCGGCGAAACTTTCGACGCCTCGCGGCGCGCCGATTCCTCGTCCTCGACGCTCCGCTTGCGCCGCACGGCGATGAAAACGAGGCCTCCGGCGACCATGAAGAAGCAGAGGATCTGCCCCATCGAGAAGTTGAACGGCGTCGTGAACGCGTAGGTCGGGGCGTTGGGATCGCCCAACTTTATGATGTAGCCCAGGCCCGAGTCTGGCTCGCGGAAATACTCGATCACGAAGCGGATGAGGCCGTAGCCGACGACGTAGCAGCCCGCGGCGAAGCCCTCGAAAGTCTTGCGCTTCCGCACGACGAGCCACATGAATAGCCAGAGCGCGAGCCCCTCGAAGATCGCCTCGTAGAGCTGCGACGGATGCCTCGGAAGGTTGACGGCGTCGTTCATCGAGTTGAGGGCGATGCCCGCCTTCGCGGCGAGCTCCTGGACCCATGTCTCCTTGGCGGAGAATTTCTCCGCGTAGGGGAAGACCATGCCCCACGGCGCGCCCGTCACCTTGCCCCAGAGCTCGCCGTTGATGAAATTGCCCAGGCGTCCGAAGGTGTAGCCCAGGGGCGCCGAAACCGCGATGATGTCGACCCAGGCGAACCATCGCTCGCCATGCGCCTTGCACCACAGGAGGGTGGCCACGATGACGCCGGCCAGCCCGCCATGGAAGGACATGCCCTGGTAGCCGACGAATCGTCCGGTCTCGTCGAAGGGCCAGAGGATGAACCACGGCCGCCGCCAGTAATAATCGGTCGGCTCGTAGATCAGGGTTCCCGCCAGCCTGCCGCCGATGAGAACGCCCACGATGGCCCAGATGAAGAAATTGGCCGCCAGGTCCTCGCTCCATTCCTTGCCGAGGCGCTTGGACTCCGATCGGAAGAGGAGCCAGGCGATGCCGAAGGCCAGGACGTACATGAGGCCGTACCAGCGGAAGGGAAGTCCGGGAATTATCTCCGGCTTGAGCCATGCCGGAAAATCAAGCATCGCTGCCATCATTGCTCCTTGTTCGGGAGGGGGATTTGTCGCGAAGCGTCATCGCGCGACGCGAGGTCGCCGCCGGAAGAGATGTCCCCCGCTCGCTTCCTGAAACCGGCAAGCAGGACGAGGGCGCAGATCACGTCGGCGGCGAAGGCCGCGAGGAAGGCCGCCGCGGTTCGCGCGAGCGTGTGGGCGTCCCTGGCCGCGAGCGCGAGTTTTTGCGAATCGCGCAGGCCGGGCAGCACCGCCGCGGCCAGCAAGACGGCGGAGCCGGCGGCCATGAAGCCCGCCAGCGGCCGATAGGCTCGGTACCGCTCCTCGTCGGCGTAGAGGAGGAACATGCACACCGCCGGCACGACGCTCGGAAAGATCAGGCAGCGGAGGTAGGCCGAGGCGAAGCCGCCCGCGTCGCCGAGCCCAATGCCCACCGCTACCGTGCCGAGAAAGAGCGGCTTCGCGAGCGACGCGGCGCCGGCGACGAGGTACCTAGCTTTCCTCATAATGGGCTCAGTCTAGTGATCAGGGCGCGGTCGGGTCAATAGACGCGGTGTGTTCACTCGCGGCGCACTTCCATATTATACTAGCGGCAGCATTGACCTTCGGGCCTTCGAATAAGGATATTTCAGCCATGAAACTCTTCAGGGGGAACCTGCAGCGTTCCTCGGTCGCTTGGGGCCTCGTCGGCCTCCTCGCCTTCTCGGTCAGCTTCTTCGCGGTTTCCGTTCCCGAGGCGGTCGCCCAGGCGGCGAAGCAGCCCAGCGACGATGCCAAGCGCTATTCGCAACTCATCCAGAATATCTACCAGTTCATCGTCCAGAATTACGTCGACGAGGTGGATCCCTCCAAGCTCTACCAGGGCGCCATGAAGGGCATGTTCGAAGCCCTCGGCGATCCGCACTCGACCTTCCTGGACGAGTCGATGCTCTCCGATTTCATGCGCGAAACGGATGGCACCTACGCGGGCGTCGGCCTCTACATATCGAAGTCGGCGAAAGCGCCCGCCGAGGGCGAAGCCGCCTACGTCGAGGTCGTCTCCCCGATCGAGGACACCCCAGCATGGAAGGAAGGCATCCTCCCCGGCGATCTCATTATTTCCATAGACGGCGAGTCCACCGCCGGCCTCACGGTCGACCAGGCCTCGGCCAAGATCCGCGGCCCCGAGGGGACCAAGGTGAAGCTCTCCTTCAAGAGGGGCGCCGGCTACGAGTACTCCGTGGAGTTCACGCGCGCGACCATCGAGATCCCCGCCATCAAGACAGGCATCATAAAGCGCGGCGGCGCGACGATCGGCTACCTGCGCATCATCGAGTGGATGCCGCAGACCTCGGACCGCATCAAGGCCGCCCTCGGGCAGATGGCCGCCGAGGGGATGACCCACCTCATCGTGGACGTGCGCTCCAATCCCGGCGGGCTCTTGAGCTCCGTGGTCGATGTCAGCGACCAGTTCCTCTCCTCGGGCATGATCGTCTCCACGCGGGGGCGCAACAGCCAGGAGAATTCCGAATACAAGGCGGACGCTTCCCTCACCATCCCCGCTTCGATAAAAATGGTCGTCCTCATCAATCGGGGATCGGCCTCGGCCTCGGAAATCTTCTCCGGCGCGATGAAAGACCAGAAGCGCGGTCTCCTCATCGGCGAGAAATCCTATGGCAAGGGGTCGGTGCAGCAGATATTCCCCCTCGATACGACGGGCTTCAAGCTGACGATGGCCCGCTACTACACTCCGTCGGGCGTCAATATCGACAAAACGGGCATCGAGCCCGACATCGCGGTAGCCGACTGGGTATTCTCCGACGCCCAGCTCAAGGAGCTTGAACGCCTGTTCGGCTCGGGACTGGTGGCGGACTTCACCAAGGCGAATCCCGAAGCCGGCGCCGACGCGCGAGCCGCCAAGGCCAGGGAAATCGTGGCTTCGGGCTTCGACCTCCCCGCGCGCTACGTCGAAATGCTTTTGCGCGACGAGGCCGAGCGGACCAAGCCGGCCCGCGTCTACGACCTCGACTACGACGCGCAGCTCCAAAAGGCTGTCGAAACCCTCTTGAGCCCCGATTTCGACGCTACGCTGCGCGACAGCAAAACCCTGAGCCAGGCGAAGGAACTGGGCGCCGCGGCGCAAATCCCCGAGGCGGCGACGGCCCAGGCCGTCCAGTCCGACGCTCCCGCGGCCTCGTCGCCGCATTAAGGGGGAAGGGTGCGCCAGCTCGTATTGCCCGGCGACAGGTCCGGCGACCTCCGCTTCACGCTCGACGCGAAGACCTCGCGCTACCTGCTCAACGTGCTCAGGCTCGTCCGCGGCGACGGCTTTCCGGCCATCGACGGCGCGGGCCACGCCTATTCATGCGCGATCGAGTCGGATGCCCCGGGCGCCGCGGTGATAGCGCTCGCGCCGGCCGGTGGCGGCGCTCTCCCAGCCTCGGCGGCAGAGGGGGCGCCGGCGGCGGCCGCCGCCATGCCGCGCATCGCCCTGATCCAGTGCCTTCCGAAAGGCCCCAAACTCGACCTCATCATCAGGCAGGCCGTCGAGGCGGGCGTCGAGGCCGTCTTCCCCCTCCAGACGCGGTACTGCGTGGTCCGCGAGCAGGGCGAGAAGGCGGTCGGCGACAAGCTCGAGCGAAGGCGCGCCATCGTCCGCGAGGCGCTCCAGCAATCGGGTTCGGCGGTCAGGACCAGGATACTCCCCGTCACGACGATCGCCACCCTCCCCGCGGCGCTCGCCGCCGAGGGCTTCGCTCCCGACACCTCGCGCTGCCTCATGTTCCACGAGCGGCCACTTGCGGAGAAGAGCCTGCACGAGTATTGTGCGGGGGAGCCTCAGCCCACCGCGCTGCTCATCGGCCCCGAGGGCGGATTCGCCCCCGAGGAGACGGAGGCTTTCGCGGCGATGGGGTTCCGCGCCGTGCATTTCGACGGGGCGATTCTCCGGACCGAGACCGCCGCGCTCTATGCCATCGCGGCAGTCAAGACGATCCTTATGGAACGGACTTCATGGACAGCATCGAAATAGCCAGCGTCATGGCCGGCGGCCTGCGCCTCGACTTCCCTTCGGAAAAGCACGTCGCGGCCCTCGCTTCGGCCTGGGACGACGACGCCAACCATCAGGTAACCTTTCTTCGCCAGCCGGAGTCCCGAGCCGCCCAGCGCCCCTGCGAGTACGCTTCCATGATCGCCAGCGCGGACCTCGTCCTCCCCGCCGCCGAATCGGTCGCCAGGCTGGCGGCCAAGACCGGCGAATCCGGCATGCTCAAGCGCTCCATCAGCGTAGGACCAAGGCGGCGGGAGTTCCTGTCGTATTTCGGCCCTCCCGCCGACGATCCCCATCCCGTCAAGGAATATTCTCCGCTCAAGATACTCGCCCTCATGCTCTCGGCGCTCGAGCAGCGGCGCGGCTCGATCTTCCTCGTGGGCGGCGTTCTCCAGGCGCTCCAGCGCGCCGAGCTGCACCTCCGCTCGACCTTCCCCGAGCTGCGGGTGGTCGGCCGCTCGACCGGGGACTACGCGGAAGCCGACGAGCCGGCGATCATGCGCGCGCTTCAAAAAGCCGCGCCCGACATGGTCGTGGTGGGATCGCTCGTGAAGGACGGAGAGCTCTGGATACCGCGCCACATGCGCTACACGAAGTCGGGAATCTTCTTTTACGACGCCGGCATCATCGAACTGCTCGCCGGACGACGTTGAGCGCTAAAGCCGCGGCTTTGACATCCTTTCGATCCCATATCTATGAGCGATCGCGTCACCTATAGACGATTATCTATGCGCGCTTTCTCCGATTCAAGGCTATCGCCGGCGTTTCATATTCTTTAATAATGAGTGTATGAGATCGATCGCTTACTGGGATTTGGACAGTCAGCGGATCAAGCAGTTCGTCAGCCACCTCGAGGCGAACTTCGAGGTGAGCCTGGCGGCCTCCCTCGCCGAGCTTCTCAGAATGGGCGCCGACGGGCTGAAGCCCTACGCGGTAGCCATTGGCGTTCCGCCCATGGATAAGCCCCGCCTGCAAGCGCTGCTGGGGACGATGTCGAGCAGGTTCTCCTGCCCAATTGTTCTCTTGGGGGCGGAAGGGGACGCGGCGATCTCCGCCGTCTCTCCTGGCGTCTTCATCCATCGCGGCGCCCTGTCGGCGCTGCCGGCTGCGATCGACGGGGAAGCGGAGAGGCTCGCCGCCGAGGCCGGGAGGCGCGCGTCGCTCTTTGTAACCTACCAAGCAAAATGAGAAAGTTTACCATCTAAAATGAGAAAATAACGTGTTTTTCTCTGCTATACATAGGTTTTTTCGTGCCCAAAAACGCTATTTACAGCTCTTTTACACCTGCGGTTCCATAGCCGTCAACCCCGCTTCGGTAGCAACATCCTCTTGCCTTTCAATACCAGGGATCTGCGGCCAATCAACCGTGAGCGGCCATCCTGCTTGATGCTTTACCTGATAGATTTGAAGCCTGTACCTTTGAAAATCCTCTACGCATTTGTGCGTGATTCTTGACTCTGCATCAGCCATCTGCGTCCAATCCGTTGCAGTCAACAGCGCATCTCTTTCTGACCTGGCCTCTGCTTCATTTTCGTAGTGCTTTATCATAGCTTTTCTCCTCTTGCGCGGTATGTTGCTGCTTCCAGGACAGCCTTCATTGATCTATAGGCAGAGCAGTGCTTGGCATAGCCCGCGAACGATACGATAATCGCCCTTGCTTGCTCAAACGCTTCAGGTTGCGGGTATCTCTTGGCGATCGCTTTGAGTCGCTTCCTTGCCGTCTTCACAGTCCGTTTGCGGAGCTTGATATGCGTCGACCATATTCGATAACCGCAGAAATCAATTCCGTGCCGTTCTGGCCATATCCCTGTTCTATAATTCAGGGTCAAATCTAGAGATCCTGATAGGAAGGAGGCAACATCAAAAAGGACGCCCCTGAGCTCTTCCTTGGCCGCTCCAAGGATCACAAAATCGTCCATATACCGGACGTAGTATTTCCTTGAAAGCGTCTCTTTTACGAAATGGTCCAGCGCGTCAAGGTAGATGTTGGCAAACAGCTGCGAAGTCAACGCTCCTATCGGAATACCGCGGCCGCATTCCCCAAAAGAATCAATGATGGAATCAATAAGCCAGAGCACATCACGATCTGAAATCGTCCGCCTTATTACTCCCTTTAGAAGGTCGTGGCGGATAGATGGAAAGTACTTCTTCACGTCCCCTTTAAGGATCCAGAAATCCCCAAATTCTTGGTGAGCGCGCTTCGTGAAGGTATGCATCCGGTGCATCGCATAATGCGTTCCTTTTCCTCTGCGGCAAGCACAATTATCGCTGATAAAACGGCTCTCAAAATAAGACTCAACAGCCGCTACGAGCGAATGATGAACGATCCTATCCCTGAACTCCGGGGCTGCTATCTTTCGCTCTTTCGGCTCATGAATTGTGAAGAGGCGAAGTGGCTGAGGAATATACGTCTTCCAGATCAATTCGTTCTGCAGCTGGATAAGATTTTCTTCAAGATTCACTCGAAATTTCATTGATTCAAAGCTATATCGTTTGCCCTTAGAAGCCCGTTGATATGCCCTATAAAGGCTGTCATATTCGATTACCTTTTGCCAAATTCCATTGATTGTATTCACGGGGACACCTCGAGCGGATAAGGCGACGGTCGGCATATTCCTACTGGCCGCCCGATCCTATTCATGTTTCCCCGTGGACGAGGAGGGGTGCGACTCCTTTTCTTGCATGCACTGTCCAGCGCCCCGTGAGGAGCTGGCTTCTTGCAGCCAAGGAGAGCGGGGCGGAAGCCGATGTTGTTGTTCACGTTCGAGCGCGAATTATTCAGATTCAACGCGGCGAGACCAGCATTCGACTCATTGTTCCAGTTGCCGCCGACGATAGGCAGACGCCACATACAGCCGCACCCCCTTCATTGCCCGACGGATCGTATCCATCCGCCAAGCATCTTCCCGATCTCAGCGATGTAGCCGCTGAGAACCTCCATTTTCTTCATGGGCATGAAGCCGAGCTTCACGCCCAGCCGTACCAAAAGCTTGAATCGCGCCAGGTTTCGATCAGCCTCCTGGAGGAGGTATTTTTTCTCAGAACGATCGCTGATCAACCCCGCGCGCTGAATCGCGGCGCCGGTATCAATCAGTGCATTCATCGTACTTGCGGCCAGCGTGTGCCGCTCGCTCTTCGGGTAGTTTCTTAGGGCGATATAGGCATACGCGGCCAGGTCTTCCCACTTCGTCAGCGCAGTTAATCCATCCATATCAAGGCTCCAAGAAACAAGAATCAAGGAGAAAGAAAAGCGGGGCGGAAGCCGACGCCGTAGCTCACGGCCGAGCGCGAATAATTCAGATTCAACGCGGCGAGACCATCATCCGACCCACTGCTCCAGTAGCCGCCGACGATAGGCAGACGCTCTCCATAGTTACGATTATAAAATATGCCCTTTGGGCTCCACGGATTCGCACCTGCCGACGAAATCTTGGTTGACAACATTGAGGCCAGCATGCGCTGACGTACCGCTAGATCGAGCGTGTCGTATCCCGCGGTGAGTGTCATAGCATTGTGTGTGACATACGTATAGTTCGGATCGACGAGAGAATTGTCGCGCGCGTTGGAGAGCCTGGGAGCGCCTCCTGAAGTGGCGACCGTGTTGTCGAAATACGCGCCGGTGGAGGGCCAGTTCGTTTCGGCCAGGCTGAAGTAATTATCTTCGGGCATGTAGATGAGCCCGTCGACTTCCTTCATTCCATCACGCCATTCCCACATGGATCCGACCAGGTCGTGGATGCCCCAGCGTTCGCGGTTATGGGCCCATGCCGACGGACCCGATCCGTTTCGGTGCTTACCTGTGCCAGATGTATTTCCAGGAGCAAGCCCGTCAGACCGTACGGCGCACTCGTATTCGTAGCCGGACTCGTGCGATCGGCCATAATAGGTATTCCCGCGGGGTTCCGTGCTCATCTTCATGGACATCCAAGAAACGAGGCCATGCTCCCACATCGTCATCATGTGCCAGCCGGCGCCCTTGTTCGTGCAGAGTAGCTTTGAGGCGTCGAAATCAAGGGATCCCGTGGGGAAAAGACCAGGCCACGAAACCGCGCGGGCTCCCGATCCCCCGTTGTAGCTATATGCCTTAAACATAGCGATGAGCAGCTCCATCTTCTCAACGCCATTGACGCGGAACGCGGGATGAACGGGGCCGGCAGTCGTCGCAATCATACATCCTGTCCCAGCGCCCCCGGTCGTTGCAACGCCAGCTGCTGTGCTATATCCGCTTCCAGGGTTGACGATCTTAATAGAGGTAACGGCACCGGATCCATCGACAGTGAGGGCTCGCACAGTGCCTCCCGTCCCGCCCGAGATAGCCAGGATATCGTTCACCGCATACCCCGCCCCGGCCGCGGCGATTGCTACAGTTTTCAGTGCCGTCGTAGAGCCCATGTCCGGATGAATATGCCCGGCAAGAATCGGTCCCCTAACGATGTACATCATCGACGGATAGCCCAGGTCGTCGACCTTCACCGTCGCCGCTCCGCATGAGGCCGCCTCTACTATCTCGCGCAGCAGCGCGGGTGGCATCTTGGCTGCGACATCGTAGGACCAGAGGGCGGAGTATGCCTCTGCAGCAGCGAGCTTAGCGAGATGGGCATAGCCCGCTGTCAGCGCCGTCTTTTCGGATGCCGACGGGATATATCCCTTGAGAGCATAAAGCTCTGCGCCACGATCGCCCCTGTATGCGGTCTGCGCAGTCTCCCCCAGCGCCAAGCTTTGAGAGATCTCAACATACGCAGATCCTGACCAGCGATAGGTAAGGCCAGTACCTGTTGCGACGTATATTTTCCCCGTTTCTCCAGACACAGGAAACGCGGCAAGAGTTGCATATTCAAGTACATCGTCCACGTAGGATGGAAGTTGTCCTGCCGGAACCTTCCCCGCGACCAGGTCGGCCTTGGCGGCGAGGGATGTAGCCAGATCTGTCTCTTTGGCATACTGCTCGTGAGGATCTGCGGCCGCCACATGCGCCGCCAGCGCAGCAGCCGCAGTACTTTCGGCGCCGCTTTGCGCCCCCGCGATCGCCGTGGCCTGCGCTGTAGAAACCGGCTTCCCGGAATCAGGGGTATTATCGACAGACCCTAATCCGACAGCAGCCTTGCCGGCATCATGGAGAGCCTTGGGGGTTACATACTTTTGCTCGTCAGTTCCAGCGACTATTTCAGCAGCCGTCGCCGATTCTGAAGCGCCTGGGTTGATATCGTTTACGGTAGTTTTCATCGGCATGATTTCCTCCAGATCACCATGAAATTGAAGCGTAAATTGTCGTTGCGCTTCCCGAAGCAAGGTCGAAAGTTGTTGGGTTATTCCCTGCTAATCCATAGACTCTTACTGTCGTTGCGTTTATGAATTCACATCCTGAAACGGGGACAGCAGAGCCTCCCGAGATGCTCATCGCTCCTCGCAAATCAAGCGTTTCCCCGATATAAAGAAGCACCGCGCTCAGAGCCAAGAACATTGATCCAAAGGTATACGAGCCGTGCAGTCTCCCCGCGGGTTTGATGCCTCCATAGAACTTGATCCGCTTCGTGGCCATCGCCACCATATAGGCGTACTCGAATTCACCGGAGCCTTTCTGATACCCGCACATGATCCTCGGCTTATGGGTTTCGGCCGTCGCCCCGAAGTTGAGAAGGCCAGAAATCAGGCGAGGGGGATAGCCTACCGTCGCCCCGGAATAGGCCGAGCAGCTCACGGGCACCGCGAGGAGCACTGTGTCGTAATAGAGTACCGCCCCGGCCATCCTCGTGATGTGGTAGTAGCCGTTGTTGGCGGTGTAGGCCCCAGCAAATCCGCGCAGCTTGAGCATCTCGCCAGGGCCAATGTGGGCCTCGTCCCAGGCATTCACGGATCTAGTGATCGTCTTCGCTGAGGCGTCGATGCTTAAGGTTTCGGTATCGAGCGTCGTTTCGACCAAATTGTGGAGGGAATCATCGTGCACGTAGGCGTGATAGATCCCATCCCACCATTCAATGAGCTTGGCCCACGTCGATTCAAAACGCGCCGCGAGGTTCGAATCGACGCGCGGGGCATCGTTTGATATGACGGTATAGTGAGCGTTTCCAACTTGAGATTTTCGATTGCTGACCCGCATGATATTGGGGTCCGCATCTTCGCGGAAACGATGCTCGCCAAGGTAGACGGATCCTGATCGAGACTGCGGATACAGCGCATCGGAGGCGCTGTAGGCATAGTAGCGATCGACGAGAATTTCACCCGTCGTGCTGTCGGAATAGTAGATCAGCACGCCGTTGGCGGTGAGCTTGTACTTGAAGCAGCTTTTGCCCACGATGCGGTTTGCGATGACATCGTTGTAGGTGTTCGACCACCCGTCCGCCTCGAGGTCGTTCTCAAACCAAACGCTGGCGCCGGCGGCCGCCAACAAATCATAGAGCGCGGACCCAAGCCAATACAGTGATTGGGCCGTGACCACGAAATTGGCAAGGCCAGTGATGGCGATGCTGCCGGCGAGTCCATAATAGGTGCCCGGCTCAATGACGAGCCAGGTGCCGTCATTGTAGCCTACGCCGATCGTTCCGCTGACCGGGCAGATCCTCAAGTACTGGCAGTGATAGGCGGATTGCCAGTAGATCATCCATTGCGATTTCCCCTGGTACTCGACAACATCTCCGGCTTTGAGTGTCTCATACGCGATCATCTCTTTCCAGGAGGTCGATTTCGTGGTCAGAGACGCTACGACTACTCCATTTAAGAGGATGCGGTGGTAGGTGTCGAGTGTTGTCGATCCCGCTTTCGCCTGGCAGTACAGCATGACGCGGCCTGAAACCTTGGAGGTGATGCTCTTTAAGGTCTTCCAGTCTTGGTAGCCGCTGTCATATTCGGCGGCATCATCGCTTTGATACGCCACCTGGTACGAAGATCCCTTCGCCGCAGCCGATGCCGTCTTGCCGCCGAAGGTGCCCGACGCCGCGTAGGATCCTTCAGCTAGGTTCGCGCAATGGGCGATGAGCGAGGAGCCCAGCCAGTGGGATCCCGCCGGAGCGATGATGCCAGGGGTCTGCGCCTGCTCTGTATGGATCTCCGGCGCCGCGAGCGCCCCGACGAATTCGCCAATCGCTGCCTTGAGCTTTCCCGAGAAGGTTGCCTCACCGCCCTCCAGGTAGTCGACGATGAGCGAGATGATATGCGCCACCGACATGGACTCCGTGACGCCATAGTCTGTTTCTGCACCATAGAGGTAGTTCCCGGCCGAATCCTTGATCTTGACGATCCCGACGATATCACGCAGCGCGGGGCGGATATCGACCGCGTCGACGGTGCGAACCCAGGGGTTCTCTTGGCTCGAATCGTACTTGAAAACGCCGCGGTATTGATCGCCGGCATCTTGCGAAAACCAGAGGATTTTGTGGCCATCTTTGGCGCCGGCGGGAGAGAGCGGGTACTCGAATGGCCCCCAGTAGACCGGTGTGTTTTCGATCGTAGTGGTCTTGACCGATACCCTTGTGTTCTCGGCCACCTGCGCCGACTCGGCCGTGAAGTACTCGCTGCGCACGGTCTGCCAAGCAGCCTGGGAGATCTCGATAGGCTCCGACCAGGAGCCTTCCGCGACGATCCCCGGAGACTCGTAGAGGAATACCGCCAAGGCATCGAATGCAGCGTCCAGTCCAGCCGTATCAACGCCAAGGGCGATCGCGGCCGCTCGCAGCGTCCAATAGCTTCCCGTCGTCGCTCCGTCCCCGTTGATCTGCGCATACCAGGCGAGGATCCCCGGCTTCTCCTGGGGCGTGATCCAGCCGTTCGCCGCGTATTCATCCAGGATATCTGACCAGGAGGTGGACTTCCCGACGCCCAGCGCGCAAAAGCCGCGAATCTCAGCATCGGAGAGCGGCCTCAGATAGTTTGCGAACTCGTCAACGCACTCCTGGCCATCGGTTCCCATGGCCGCCGCCGGCGTCGCCCCTGCGATGATGTGAACAATTTCCTCATGGGTGCAGGTGATTTCATCAATCAGCTCGCTATCGTACCAGACGCTCAATACACCATCAGCGTGGCGTACAACCATGGCGTGCCATTTGTTGGGGAGCTCGTCCGCTTCGTATCGGTAATGCTTCCCGTTCGTTAGGACGATATCGAAGACGAACTGGGAGAGCAGCTCCGCATGGTCGGCATTGGCATCGAGGACCGCGAAGAACTTCCCCAAAGTGAAGCCGGAGGAGAGATCTGGATTGGCGTATTCTTCAAGCCAAGAGGATCCGATCTTAGCGCCCTTCGCAAACCTTCCTTCTGCCGGCGCGAAGCCCACCATCGCGACATCGTTTCCGTTCCCGGAGTTGTCGATCACCTTGGTCGCAAGGGAAGAAATATCGTCAAAGCTGAAATGCGAAAGCATCTTGAGCGATGACGGTTTCTCCGTTACCGCGGCCAGGGCCGCCTCTTCGGCTGCAGCCTCAGCTGCAGCTTGCCTCGCCCTCGAGGAGATGAGCTCAGCCACCGCTTGGCTCGCGCCCTGACCGGACCCTCGGCCGGGGGCGATGTCGGGAAGATAAGAACCCTCGATCGTGAGAGATTCCAAGCCCTCGACCTTCAAGGAATATCGCTTCCCTTTTGTCTCCGGATTGTAGGTCCGTGCCGTTATGCGGCCGAGAATATCGACGCCGCGGCCCTCGCGCTTTACGGTTACGATCGCGCCGCCTGTGGATCCCGTGTCGGTTCGGAACGAGGCGACGGGACAGTCGAGCTGCACAAGGAGCGCCTTCGCGATGCCTTCAGCGTCGGCCGGCTGCAGGCAGTTCTCCATCGATACATCTTTTCTCGTGCCTTCTCCAACGATCAGCCGCGGGGCGTCTGCGTCGAGGGTCGCATCGGGATTAGAGTGGATATAGTCCAGAACCCCGTAAATGCTGTATCCCTCGAAATAGATAATGTGCTGGTCATTCGTCGCATATCCTGCCGGCACGATCTTAAGATTGAGTCCAGCGTCTTCCCACGAGGCTTGCACGCAACCCTGCAGCGGATGATCTGCCTCGAGCGCCTGCTCGACGCCGTTCACGACTCGGAAATACGAGATCGCCCCGGCAGAATTGATTCTTACCTTGATCGTTCCGGAACTTCTCCATGAGCCAACCCAGCGAACACTGACGATGCACTTATCGGTGAAGGTGAGTTCCGCCCGCAGATTGGCATAGCGCCAGAGGCCCGCTACAAGCCCGGATACACCGGGATCGGGAAGCGCGATAAGAATGTCTTCTTCGCTCGTTTCGTTCCCGGAGGAATCGAGTTTCTTCTGGATTACGCCGTATCGGGCATCCCAATCCCAATCGTCGCCATCGGTCGTTGAGTAAAGGTGAGGCGGCTGGCCTTCGGCGTCGAGATTGTACGGCCAGACGAACGCTTTTCGATCGCAGGGGTTGGCGTAGTAGCGCATGTAGATCACATGCTTAACGTCGACGGCCAGGAGTGCGTATTCGGGGATCCTGTTGTACTTTCCGTAGGTGAGCGCGATCGCCGTTTCATCGGGCTCTTCGCGGCTCATGGAGAGATCGCCTATGATGTTTTTTTGCGCGACGGAATAGTCGATCGTTGAGACAGGAGATGCTACGACGAAAGGCTTCACGACCAGGCTGCCGTCGGCGGCCTCGGTAAGGTAATGCCCGCAGCTGCGCAGCGCATCGGCAATCTTGTCGAGCAGCTTGTCTCCGTCGCGAAGCAGCGCGATGGGCTTGACTCTCGTGAGCGCGGGGCCGGCGATGCCTCGGGTCCAGGACATCCTGGAGAGCACCTGGTTGACATACGACGCCCCGGGAGAGGCGGGGTTGAAGACGACCAGGTCAGACCCGAGATCGACCGTCTCGCCGTCGTGATTGGTGGAGAGCCGCGAGAGGCAGCCTTCGCATTCGACCGATATCTGATCCGCGACGCCATTCCTGCGCAGCTCAAGGCTGCTCAAGGGCCGTACATAGCCGGTGAAAATAGGCTCGTCATCTTCGACAATCGAGATCTCGACATCGCGCTCGGAGAGCAGCGCAGCCGGCACTGATGCAAAGAGCATCTTGAACGAAGCGGTGTTGATCGTAGGTGCATAATTATCGCCATATTCCGATTCGCGGATCTCGAGCGAGTCTTTCAACACGAGCCGGCGGCCCAGGTAGTTGGTGAGCTCGTACGACGTGGCGCCTTTCGAGATGGTTACGTTGATCATGCGGTCAACCCTTTGGGGAGAAGGCCCTCATGCTTGAGGCCCTGGAGCGCTTTGACGAATGCCAGCGCTTGTTCGCGCGAGGATCCCGCGGGGAGATTCACATTGACATCGCCCTGGATCATGACGCCGCCGGAAGCTCCGGAGGACAGTCCAAGCTCCTCGAGCTTGCTCCTCCGCAGGGGGATGATCGCCTCAGATTGGCCACGCTCGCCCGCTTTGATGAGCGAGCCGTTCGCCGTACCGGGAAGGATGGCGCCATCGTAGGCGGCAGGATAATTCTGTGCAGCGACGATCGCGGCTTGGGCGATTCCGATTCCGCCGATAAGCGCCGACACCCAGGGGGCCGTAACAGGATTCTGCCATGCCTTTGCGATGCCGACGGCCGTTGATCCTGCGATCTCCAGGAGCTTCGCTTTCTTCTCTACTTCGAATTCCTTCCTAGCGATCTGCTTTTCTTTCGCGGCCTTTTCTTTCTCGAGGCGCTCTTCTTCAGCCTTTACCTTCAGCTGATAGGCGATCGAGTCGGCGCCGTTCGCCTCGAGGAGAGCAAGCTGGCGGGATGAATATTTCTGGTATGCTTCAAGGCGATCGTCGATCGCATCGAGCTCGTCCTCGAGGGCGCTCGTCGTGCTGTCTTTCCAGGCGTCGTAGATGGTCGCCGCGAGGCTTTCGGCAGCAGTAGCAAGCTCCTGTAAGCCGGCCTTGTTTTCATCTACCCATTTTGCTATTTGCGCCTTCGATTTATTCGGCAGAATATCAAGATTAAACTGCTTCGAAAGGCCATCGAACAACGTTCCAATTGCTGAAGCAGCTTCGCCAACATCACCGCTTATTGACTTGAATACTTCTCCAAGCTTGGTGGCTTTCCCTGTAGCTTCTTCGATGTCCGCCCCGGTGGGAACATAGTTCGGGGTGCTCAAGGAATCGGCGGAATCAACGTCCCAGGCTGCGATCTTGCGCTTGAATTCTTCGTCTTCGGC
>MTLD01005616.1_pt1 | contig 17064 bp, 11 predicted proteins | sample 1982471 | NCBI WGS metagenome assembly MTLD01 (sample SAMN05712604, study PRJNA340218) | biofilm metagenome | isolation source: sample SPM anode biofilm adapted to -50 mV | place: USA | collected 2012-02-03
GGCGGGCGTAGAGCACGGTGGCTGCAAGCTTCAAACCGCTGGCCCGGCTGCCGATGCGGGTGATCTCGGCGATAGAGCTCCGGTTCATCCGGTTCAGCTCCGAGGTGTACCGCAGGGCCATGCGCTGCAGTTCCATCGCCCCGAAGTTGCGGTGCCGGAAGTGGACGCTGAGGCAACTGGGCAGCAGGTGGTTACAGTCGCCGTGGGGCTCCTTTTGCAACCACCAATTCTCGGTGACCTCGCCGGTAGTGAGCATCTCCTTGTAAAGGGAGGTACTGGGATAGATGCGCAGGATGCGGATGTCGTACAGGGAGCAGGGGACATGCTGCAGCTCGCGCAGGGTGTGCTCGAGCCGTGCCGGCGTGTCGTGTGGGAGTCCGAGCATGATGAGCGCCGCGGTCTGGATGCCGTTGCTGTTTGCGTGGCGAACGGCATCGCAAAACGGCTGTGACAGGTTCTGATACTTGTTCATCGAGGCGCAGTTGTCGTCGTCAACCGACTCGACCCCGACCGCGACACCAATGCAACCGGACGCGGCCATCTCCTCGATGAGTGATGCGTCGCAGTACTGGTCGACGGTAACCATGGTGATGAACTTCACCCCTTTGCGGCGGAGCAAAGGGAGCAGTTCGCCGCGGTAGTTCTTGTCAGCGAGGAGGTTGTCGTCGGTGAACTGCAGGAAGATGCCGGGGTAAAGACTTGAGAGCTGGTCGATCTCCTGTTCCAAAACGTCGAGAGGTTTCATCCGGTAAGGGCCCATGTGATTGGAGCTCACGCAGAAGGAACAACGACGGTTACACCCGCGGGTGGCAAACAGGGAGGCAGGGGTGAGATAACGGCGGGATCCGAAAAAGCGGTAGTCGACAGGGGACATCCGCTCTGAAGGAGTGGGAGAACCGTCATACCTCCCCTTGAGCGTCCCCGCCAGCAGGTCGGCACATACCTGGGGCCATACCCCCTCGGCCTCGCCGGTGACGATGGCGTCGGCATGCTGGAGCGCCTCGTCCGGGCAGACCGTCACGTGGATCCCACCAAGTAGCACCTTTTTCCCTGCGGCGCGCAGCGCATCGGCGTGGTCATAGACCGCAGCGGAGTTCTGTGTCGAAACGGAAAAAGCGAAAGCGTCGCCGGTATAACTGATCCGCTCCGTCTGTTCGTCCAGGAGAGCGGTTTCAATGCCGGCAGGGGTTGCCGAGTTCAGGATGGCCAGTGGAACGGGGGGCTGGGTGATGTAAGCGGTGGAGTCAAACTTCTGCAATTCTTGCATGACGTTGACGAATGCGAGTCTCATCGGTTCACCCTCCCTTGATCTGCCAGTGCTGTGCTGTAGAGATGTGCGGTACGACCGGGTCGGAGGCTCAAGCGTACCTTGAAAGGCAGTGACTAGGATCGTGCAGACCTGAATGAGAACAAGGAAAGGAAAGAGACGTCAGCCAAATATGTGTCGGCTGTCTTAAGCCGGCGGACATGCGCAGAGGTCTTAAACTTTTTTATATCTAAGAGTCAGGATGTCAAATATTGGTTGGATTAAAGTTGTCTTGTTTTTGGGGCTGCCTTTGCCGTGTAATATCCTTGCAATAAAAAAAGGCGCCTGCTTCTCGACAGGCGCCTTTTACGTTATTCAACCATTTGCACTTTCATGTCGGCCATCGGAGACATCATGCTCATGTCGCATGTCCCAATGGCTGTGCAGTGTCTTTACTAATCCTGCACCGGCACCGCGACGAGCAGTGCGTCTTCTTCTTCCGCCGCCTCCGGCTCCATTACCAGGTCTCCCTCCCACTTCGCGACGACTGCGGTTGCGATACTGTTGCCGATCACGTTCGTGGCGGTGCGGCCCATGTCGAGGAACTGGTCGATCCCCATGATGAGCAAAAGGCCCGCCTCCGGCAGGTTGAACATGGGGAGCGTCGCGGCAACGACGACCAGGGAGGCGCGCGCAACTCCCGCCATCCCCTTGCTGGTAAGCATCATCACGAGGAGCAGGGCGATCTGCTTGGAGATGGAAAGCTCGATGTTGTAAACCTGTGCGATGAATATGACGGCGAAGGCCTGGTACATCATGGAACCGTCCAGGTTGAAGGAGTAGCCAAGCGGCAGCACGAAACCGGAAACCTTTTCCTTCACGCCGAAACGCTCAAGGGATTCCAGGGTCTGGGGATAGGCCGCCTCGCTGCTCGCGGTGGAGAAGGCGATCATCATCGGCTCGCGGATCAGCTTGAGGAGCGTCCAGGTGGAGTTGCGCAGGAACAGGTAGCCGGCGCCGATGAGCACGGCCCAAAGCACGACGAGCCCGATGTAGAAGCTCCCGATGAACTTGCCGTAGGTGGTCAGCACGCCAAGCCCCTGCACCGTGATGCAGGAAGCCATTGCGGCAAAAACACCAAGCGGTGCGAAGCGCATGACGTAGTCGGTCACCTTCAGCATGATGTTGACTAGCTCCTTTACGAAGGCGACGACGGTCTTGGTGGCGTCATCCTTGAACGAGGCGATGGCGAACCCGAAGAAAACCGAGAAGATCAGGATCTGCAGGATCGAGTTCTTCGCCATGGCATCGAGGAAGCTGGTCGGGAAGATGTTGGTGACGAAATCCTTGAAGTTGAGCGCGGCAACGTTGAGATTGGTGGTGGCACCGGCGGCCGGGGCAGGAAGCGACGTGCCGACGCCGGGCTGGAACAGGTTGACGAACGTCATGCCCAGCACGAGGGAGATCACCGAGGCACACAGGAACCAGCCCATGGCGCGTACGCCGATCCGCCCGATGGCTTTCGAGTCGCCGTTGCCTGCGATGCCGGACACGATGGTCCCGAAGACCAGCGGCGCGATGATCATCTTGATCAGACGCAGAAAGACCGACGATATGATGTCGAAATACCCTGCAATTGTTTTGGCGGCCTTGGCGTCGGGCGCGTAAAGGTTACAGAAGTAGCCGACGACGATGCCGAGAATCATCGCCACCATGATGTACAGGGTCAGTTTGTTCTTTTTCATACCGCGGTCTCCTTCAGGTTGAATTGCATTGTTTGTCCCCATGTCACAGCTTTCCATAAAATACTTTTCTAGATCCTGCAGTACCCCACTGATAGCAAGAGAACTGCCAATATGGCGTCTAAAAGGTAATTTGCCGTAATTGCGGGACTTCCCGGGAACACCGTCACGGTAGGAGGTGCGCAGGGGGGTATAACCTGTGTGCGGCAAGGTGGCTTTCTCGGCTGATTTTCTTTTCGATTACAGGTGGTTGGAGCGGATTTTTATAGGTTATAGGAAGGCCGCAGGTTATAGGGGTTTTCGGGGGGGAGTGGCCGCGGACTCCCTCGCGGCCGCTGATGCGGCGCGAGAGGGTAAAACCGCGTTGGGTGATGATGATTACGGTGTGGAATCTCCAGTCTTTTTGAGGCGTTTGCTGAGCGCAGGCTGTGAGATGCCGATGAGCCGGCAGGCGATGGACTGGTTTCCCTCCGCCCGGCGCATCGCTTCGGCAACCAGAAGGTCGCTTACCTCGTGGCGGGGGGGCAGCGGCTCGGTAGGGACGAAAACGCTCCGTCGTCCATGCCCGCCGAGGCGCACCGGCGGGTTCCGGTCTTTGCCCAGCACGCGTTTGAAGGTCTCCATGGAGAGCATGTGCGCCTCGTGGCGGCTCATCGCGTCGTACACCAGCGCCCGCAACTCGCGCACGTTGCCCGGGAAGGCATAGTTGGTCAGCAAAACGGGGAGTTCCTTCGGGACGGTGGGTTTCTTTTTGTTGAGCTCCCGGGCCGCCTCGTCCAGGAAATGGTCGAAGAGAAGCGGGATGTCGTCCGGGCGCTCCCTCAAGGCCGGGATGTGGATGTGGTGACCGCACAGGCGGTAGTAGAAGTCCTTGCGGAACTCTCCGGCGGCCTGCTTGGCGGCGAGGTCGTGATGCGTCGCCACGACCACCCGCGCGTTCATCCGCTTCGGCACGTCGCTGCCGAGTGAGAAGTATTCGCCTTCCTGCAGCAGACGCAGCAGTTTGACCTGCGAGGTGATGGCGAGGTCCCCGATCTCGTCCAGGAACAGGGTCCCGTCCGCCGCGCGTTCGATCATCCCGCTGCGAGGAAGTTCAGCCCCGGTGAAAGCACCCCTCGTGTGACCGAAAAGCGTGTCGCTGAAAATCTGGTCGTCGAGCCCCGCCACGTTCACCGAGACGAGCTGTCCAGGGCGGCGGCTCACCTTGTGGACCGCCCGTGCGACGAGTTCCTTTCCCACGCCGCTCTCCCCCGTGATCAGGATCGGCTGGCTGCTCCCGGCCACCGCCTCGATGTAGCGGAAGATCGAGAGCATTGCGCGATCCGCGGTGAGGATGTCGGCGAAGGCCTCGGCGTGCTCCAACCGGTCGCTCAGGATCCGGGACTTCATCTCGGTGTTTTCCCGCTGCAGGTCGATCATGCGGATGGCGCGGTGGATCCCCTGGATCAGGCGTTCCTCCTCCACGGTCTTCACGAAGAAATCGAACGCCCCCTTCTGCATGCACTCCACGGCGACGGAGACCTGATTCAGTCCGCTCAGCACGATGACCGGGACGTCCGGATGCTGTTCGATGATGGTGGGGAGCAGATCCTGTCCTGTGAGGTGCGGCATGTTCAGGTCGAGAAGCACGAGGCCGATGGGGCGTGACCTGAGCAGCTCCAGGACCTTCCGGCTGTCCGAGCAGCGCACCACGTTGTTGATGCCTCCCGACATGGCAAGCGTCATGCTGATGCTGCGCAGCCACGCTTCTTCGTCGTCCACTAGAAGGATCTCGAAGGATGGGGTCAGTGACTCGATCATGCTCATGCTCCTTGGAGTGCGGGAAGCGCCACCCGTACCGTGGTCCCTTCGCCCGGCCGCGATTCGAATATCATGGTCCCCTCGTGCTCCTTGATGATGGAGGACGACACCGAGAGGCCGAGCCCGGTTCCTCCCGTCTCGCGTTTTGTGGTGAAGAACGGGTCGGCGATGCGTGAGAGGTCTTCCTTGGGTATGCCGACTCCCTCGTCCCGGACCAGCAAAAGGACCTCTTTGCGTTCGGGATCATAACCGGTGGTGAGGAAGATCCCCTTCGCCGGATCGGGGAGCGCCTGGCAGGCGTTGAGGATGAGGTTAACCACCACCTGTTCGATGCGCTGCGCGTTGCCGCGAACCGCCGGAAGCCCGTCGGCGAGATTGGTGACGACGTTGCCGGTAGTCTTGCGGATCGAGTTGTCCACGAGCCTCAGCGCCGCCCTCACCACGTCGTTCAGGAGCACCGACTGGTCCATCTCGGAGGTGTCCTTGCGGGCGAAGTCCTTCAGGTCCTCCACGATGCGCTTGATCCGCGTCGCCCCGTCCTGCATCTCGTCGATGAGCAGCGGGATGTCCTCGCGAAACTGCGAGTAGCGCAGCCCGCCGATCATGAAATCCCCTTCCTGCCGGAACCTTTCCTCCAGGTGCTCTTCGGCGGAACGGAAGATCTTCTTCAGTACCGGGAGGTTGTAGAGCAAAAGCCCGGTGGGGTTGTTGATCTCGTGCGCGATCCCCGACACGAGGATGCCGAGCGATGCCATCTTGTCCGCCTGGATCAGTTGCTGCTGCTGCAGCTGCATCTCGCGGGTGCGGTGCGCGATCTCCTTTTTCAGCGTGCGGTTTATGTAACCGATGGCGCTCAATAGGAGCAGAAGCGGCAGCGCCGTGATGGCCGCGTACGTGACGATCTTGCGCCAGGAGACGGGGCTTGGTTCCAGCGCGCCGAGCCACTTGTCGTGAATCTTTTCGTAGCGCCCGGTGTTTCTGAGGATAGTGAGCCCTTCGCTGAACTGCGAAAGGATCTGGTCGTTACCCCTTTTTACCGCATAGGCATACGGCTGACCGGCGAAGAGCCTTCCCACCGGGACGATGTTGGAGAGGCCGAACTCTCGGCTTAAGTACAGCCCGGGGAGGTTGCCGACGAGGGCGTAGTCGTGTTTCCCCGCGGCTAACTGGCGCAAGGCGTCCACATGGGTGTCGACCGGGAAGATCCTGGCGCCGATGTTCTTTTCCAGGAGGTAGTCGTGCATCATGCCGCCGTTTTGCACGAGGACATCCTTTCCCTTCAGGTCGCTTAAGTCGCGGACCGGCTTGGTGCCGCGGCGTGCGAACACCGATTGGTTGATGATGGAGTGGGGCGGCGAGAACTCGTAATCCTTGGCGCGCACCTCAGCCTGGACCATCCCCTGAAGGATGTCCACCTCGCCCGTCTGCAGCGCCCGGCGCATCTCCTCCCAGCGGCCGAGGCGGATCTCCACCGTCATCCCCATCACCTCCGCGATGGCGCGGGTCAGGTCTACGTTGAAGCCGGCGGGGTGGCCGTCCTTGTCGATGAATTCGTAAGGGGGATAGTTGTGGTCGCCGCCGACGACGATGGTACTGCCAGCCGCAGCCCATCCGGAGCAGGGCGCGAGGGTGCATAGAGCCAGCACAATAAGGGCCGCGAGGACGCGTCGTGTCCACTGGAGTTGGTAGGGCATGGTGTACGGCAAAGAAATCAAGGGGGACTGGTCCTTTTGAGTCCTATGGGCAGAAGCTTTCTCAGATACTGTGCACTAACGCGTGATGTCATTTGCAGGACACGGGCGAAGTTGAGGGTACTACCATCCTGCAAACATCCGCAAGTGCAAATCAACCAGACGAGGCTGTGAGGGGCACACCGTTTGCCGTTTTCAGAGGGTGATGGTCTCGGAACTGAAACTGCGCACGATGGACGAGCAAAAATGCTGGTCATAATATGAGGATTGGGACCTGACGTCGAAAAGAACAGACGGTGCTGTCTGAGGGATGGCATAGAGGCACCACATTCTGAAGGCATAGGAAGTTTAGTAGTTTGACTTTCCTGATTTCTTTAATAGCATTTTTGCTGTAAACACCAACCTGCGGGAGACCGGGGCAAGGAGAACCATGGGCTTCCCTCAAGGCCGCTTCCAACAAATCGCCGGGCCGGATCCTCTTTCAGAGTTTCCAGCGCCCGGCTTTTTTTGTTGCTTATTCAGGGCGGCATCGGTTGCAGCCCTCTACAGCCTTTTGCTGGCAAACTAAAGGGGGAACTGCTTTGGATGGCGATACGATTTACAGTATCATGGCACTTTTGGCTATCCTGGCGTTGTCTATACTGTCACTGGCCTTACTTTGTCAAAAACGTCGCTTGAAGAAAACAAGCGATTTGCTCGCGGAGAGTGAAAAACGTTTTCGAACACTGGTCGAACAGGCGGGCGATGGTTTCGAGTTGATAGCGGAAAATGGACAGATCCTTGATATGAACAGCGCAAGTTGCAATAAACTGGGCTATAGCAAAACTGAAGTTCTTACAAAAAATATTGTAGATATTGATCCGACACTGACCAAAGAATCTTTTGCAGCTGGGTTCGCGTCCCTGGTCGGTGCACCTCCAGTTACTTTCAAATCCATTCACAAACGCAAGGATGGGACGACGTTCCCGGTTGAGATAACGACATCGGTGTTTGAGCTTGGAGGAAAGCATGTAAGTCTCGCTTTAGCTCGGGACATCACTGAGAGGGAGCGCGATCTGGCAAGACTTGACTATGCTACTAGCTGTTTCACCCAAGCATTGAACAGTCGGCACCACGTTCTTTACCGTCTCAACGTGAAGGAGGGAGGGTATGATTATTTAAGCCCAGCCTTCGAACAGATGACAGGCTACCCCGCGGAGGAATTCAGAAAAAACACCCTTGAAACTCTCAAAGACTTTTTTCACCCACAAGACCGGATCAGCGTATTTGCAGCTATTGATGAGGCTTTCAATAACCGGACCACTGATACGATAACCTTGGACCTCGAATACCGCCTCAGAAAGGCTGACGGCGGGTATTGTTGGTTACTGGATTCGACTACTGCCAGTTTCAATGAAGAAGGAGACTTGGAGAGTTTCTTCGGCTCAGCCCATGACATCACAGAGGCCAAAATCGCCGAAAAAGAACGAGAGCAGTTCCACACCCTTTTCATGACTTCCGATGACATCATGGTCATCGCCGACCCAAATGGTGCCTTTCTGCACACGAACCCTTCCTGTTCCTTGATCCTTGGTTATTCAAAGGATGAGCTCATTGCACGGCCATTCATGGAGTTTGTCTATCCACCGGATCAGCAGTCCACGCTGTGCGAGTTGGAACAGCAAATGCGTACGGGTCATTCCTTCAAGTTTGAGAATCGCTATGTGTGTAAAAACGGCACCCTGCGATGGTTGTCGTGGAGTGCCACCTACAATCAGAACGATAGAATGACCTACGCAACGGCGCGTGATTTTACCGAGCGGAAAGAAGCAGAGGAGGAGCGTAACCGCTTGGAACAGCAGTTACTCCAAGGTCAAAAGCTGGAGAGTCTTGGGGTCCTGGCGGGAGGGATCGCCCACGATTTCAACAACATACTCACCAGTGTCGTTGGCAACGTCGATCTGGCTTTTATGCATCTGCCACCGCATTCGCCAGCCGAGGAAAACTTGCAACGGATACGGAAGGCGGCAGACAGGGCAGCTGATCTTGCCAAGCAGATGTTGGCATACGCCGGCAGAGGGAAATTCGTGGTTGAACCTGTCGACATGAACAGTCTGGTGGAGGAAATGGGGCACATGTTGCAGGTTTCGGCTACAAAGAATGCGGTGTTATGCTACCAACTGACCAAGCCGCTACCGGCCATTGAGGCTGATGCGACACAAATTCGACAAGTGGTTATGAATCTGGTGATCAACGCCTCTGAGGCCATTGGCAGTAAAAACGGAACGGTGACCATCACCACAGGGTATCAGCAGTGTGATGAAAAGTACCTGCAGTCGACCTGCCTGAGCGATCATATTCCGGAAGGTATGTATGTGTTTGTTGAAGTTACTGACACAGGCTGCGGCATACCGCTGGAGATACAATCCAAGATATTTGATCCCTTTTTTACGACAAAATTCACTGGCAGGGGGTTAGGTATGGCCGCCGTGCTTGGGGTTGTGCGGGGGCACAAAGGAGCGATCAAGATAGACAGTAATCCAGGCTCAGGCACCACCTTCAAGGTGTTGTTTCCAGCATCGGAAAAAGCATGTGGCGCAGTAGGAGTGAGGCGGGAGGAAACAGGCTGGAAGGGGCATGGGAAGGTTTTATTGGTCGACGATGAAGAAACCGTGCGTGAGATTGGCGGTGAACTTTTGAAACAGCTCGGGTTGACCCCGATAACCGCCTGCAACGGACGAGAAGCTATCGAGGTCTTCAAAAACACCGGCGACATCATCTTTGTCATCTTGGATCTTACCATGCCTGAAATGGATGGTATCCAGTGCTTTCAGCAACTGCTCGCGCTGGACCCGGGAGTTAAAGTCATCATGGCTAGTGGTTTCACCGAGTACGAGGTCACCAGGAAAATCGGAGCAATGAAGGCGGCTGGATTTGTTGAAAAGCCTTATAGCTTAGTCTCGCTGAGAAATAAGATTCGCCAGGTGTTTGATCAGCTGCATGAGCCCGATGATACCAAAGAGCAGTGATTTAAGCTTCGCAGCGGGTATGAGTGGACTTAGACGGCGAACGTAGCTCACGAATTGACTCCCGCCACAACACAAGAAAGGCACCCCGTCATGGTAGGGTGCCTTTCTTGTGTTGAACCCACGCAGATACTATTCCAGCAACGGCACCAGGACGAGCAGAGATAGCTCCTTAAGATGGAGAACCATGTTGTAAGCCTGTGGGAGGTGAACCGTGCGGAAGATAGCCTTTCCCTTTCTGCTTGACAAAATATAGCTAGCTATATATTTCTATAGCCCGCTATGTATTTGCAGCCGTCCAGAGCGGAAGGCAATCAGAACGAACCAAAAGGGAGGATGCGTGCAAGACTTTGATGTTGTCATTATCGGCGGAGGGCCCGGCGGCATAAACGCTGGGATCATGTTGAGCAAGGCGGGAAAAAGTGTTGCGATGATTCAGGAGGAACCGGAGTCTTTCGGCGGCACCTGTCTGAACCGCGGCTGCATGCCGACCAAGTCGCTGTTGAAGGCCGCTACCGCTTACCGATATGCCAAAGATGCTGCTAAGTACGGCCTGGAACTGCATGTGGGGCCGGTCGATCTGGAAAAAGTGCGCGCGGTCACCGATGGGGATCTCGGCATGTTGCGCGGCGCGGTGCAGGGGATGCTTGACCAGGCCGGGATAACGGCTTTTCGCGGTAAGGGCTCTTTCGAGTCGGACCGCGTGATCGCGGTTACCCGCAATGACGGCAGCAGGGAAATGCTTCGTGGTGAGACGATCATCATCGCCACCGGCTCCAGGCCTAAGGAACTCTCCATCGCGCCCTTTGACGGGAAGCAGATCCTTTCCAGCGACCAGATGCTGGTCAACACGGAACTGCCTGGCAAGCTCCTTATCGTTGGAGGTGGCGCAATCGGGTGCGAGTTCGCCACTCTCTACGACACCTTCGGCAGTGACGTCATTATCGTCGAGGCGATGGCATCGCTGCTGCCAAGGGAGGATGCTGAGGCCGGCAAGGCCCTGCAGGCTGCGTTTGAAGCTCAGGGGATCAAGGTGAAGACCGGCACGGCCATAGAACGGATCAACGTCACCGACGGCAAGGTCAGTGTGGCATTTAAAAACGGCGAGGTCATCGAGGGCATCGACAAGGTACTGGTCGGCATCGGGCGCAGCGCCAATATCGAGGGGCTGAACCTTGAAGCTGCAGGAGTCCGGACGGAAGGGGGCGCCATAAAGGTCAACGAGTTGATGGAAACCGAGGTCCCCGGTATCTACGCCGTCGGCGATGTGGCCGGTGGGCTGACCTTGGCCCATGCCGCGGAAAAGGAAGCACAACTGTTGGTTCAGAACCTCTTGAGGGGAGGCACTCGCACCCTCAACGAGCAGGCTGTGCCCCGGGTGGCCTTCACTCATCCCGAAGTGGCAGCCATTGGCGCGTCGCGCGCAGGGGGCGGGGTGAAGGCCTATACCTTCCACCAGGTTCCCAACGGACGCGCGGTGGTGGACAAGGTCGCCCCTGCCTTCGTGAAGCTCTTCGTTAAGGAGCAGACTTCGGAGATCGCCGGAGCAATCATCATCGGAGAGGCGGCCACGGAAATGATTCACGAGATGGCACTGGCGGTGGAAAACCGCCTGACCCTGCAGCAGGTCGGCGCCACGGTGCATGTCCATCCGACCCATTCGAAGAACATCCTGCAGGCGATCCACAACTGTATGTGAGACGCTCGAGATGTCATTCAGAAGCGCTCCCGGTATGTGCCGGGGGCGTTTTTGTCGTTGGGGAGGGCAGGGGCTTTGTCGAGGCAACGTCTGTGCGGTACCAAAAGACCCGCAGCGTTCATGCACTGACGGATGTCTTCATAAATCAGCTTTGAAAAGGTTCGGCAACATGTTAGAAGAGGCGCTGGACCTGTCTTGCGCCGTATCCCAGCCACCTTTTGAACGGGCCGGTGCTCTCAAACGCTGCTTTCATGACGATCGGGGTGAAGGAGAATGACCGTAGTGGATAAAAACCTCTGTTACAAGATCAACCGACTGGCAAGGATGCTCATGGCGAAAGTCAACGAGCAGACGAAGCCGCATGGCGTTACGCAGGGACAGCTCCCGGTGCTTTGTTGTCTGGACGACGAAGGGGGACAGACGCAGGCCGAGCTGTGCAAAAACATCCAGGTCGAACAGCCCACCATGGCGAACACGCTGAGCCGCATGGAGCGCGACGGACTCATCTACCGGGTGGCATGCGATCAGGACCGGCGGCAGTCAAAGATCTTTCTGAGTGAGAAGACCCTTCCGACCGTGGAATTGCTGCAAAGAAAAAGTGACGAAGTGGTTGATCTGATGACCCGCGACATGTCCGAGGCGGAAGTCGCGGAATTCAAACGTCTGGTCGATATCGCGATGCGCTCCTTGGACCATTGAGCCCACTCACCTTCGGTTGGAAAGTCCCGCCGTCCCTGCTTTTGCTGCGGCAAGGAGACGGCGGGAGATATTGCGATCGGTACGCTTCCGTCAGTGAGAGGTTCAGCTTTGAGGGTCCAGCCGCCGTGAGGCGATCCTGTAAGTCGCGCCCTTAAGCGCCGGAGCAGGAAGAGCAGTCCGATGCGCAGGTTCCGGGGAAAAGGCGCTCCGCTGCGTAGTCGGTGATGTCGGTCGCGAAATGGACGTAGAAGTCTTCGGCGCCGGCGAGCGGGATCCAGTAGCTGTCGGCTACCTGGCCCAAAAAGTCGTAATAGGCGACATCGCGCACCGCCGTCTTGTCGCGCAGGGCGATGTGCAGCTTGCACCCGGCGTGGTGCTTCGCCTCTCCCATGCTGATGCAGCGAATTCCTACTGGATAGCCGCGTTCTTCGGCCGTCCTGTTCACTTCGATTATGGTTCTGTCTTTATAAGCCAGGATTACCGCCGTCGGGAAATTGTCCCAAAAGAGATGAAAGTTCCTGCGGATCTCGTCGCTCACTTCGATACTCATCACCCATTCCTCCCTTTCTTTCTTTCTTTCTTTCTCAGGTTTTGTTGCTCTTTAAAATTGCCGTGCCGTGACGGACTCTTCCGGGCTGGTGCCGCCGACGCAAAGGGTTTCCGTTTTCCCTCGCTGTCTCAAGATAGGCGGGAAATGTAAGGAAACTTTTTCGAAGATGTAAAATAAATGTAAATAGCTGTACGGAATCCTTCTCGGGGCTGCTACAACTGTTTATATAGAGGGAGGAGGTTGTATGAAGTCACTCGACAAGATGCTTTACCTGGTCGACGACGACGCGAAACTTCGGCTGTTGCTGACCAAGTTTCTCCGCGACAACGGCTTCGAGGTGCGCGAGTTCCCCGATGGCAGCCACGTCGTCGAGGCCATCGTCAGTGCTCCCCCTGCAGCGGTAATTCTGGACGTAATGATGCCGGGCGAAAACGGATTGCAGGTGCTGGATAGGATACGCAGGGAGTCGGCGGTCCCGGTCGTCATGCTTACGGCCAAAGGTGAGGATGAAGACCGGATCTCGGGGCTTGAGGCCGGGGCTGACGACTACCTCCCGAAGCCCTTCAACCCGCGGGAGCTCCTCGCCAGGATAAACGCCGTGCTGCGCCGCACCGCTTCCGCAACCGATGCAGTCACGCCAGCACCCCAGGCGGAAACGGTCGAGGTGGCAGGTTTTCTCCTCGACCGCAGAAGGCGTACCGTCTGTGCCGGAGGAAAGGAGCAGGAGCTTTCCCTCACCGAGTTCAAGCTGCTGGAAGCGCTCATGACTCGTGCCGGCACGGTCCTCACGCGAGACCAATTGCTCGATTACGCCCGCGGTAAGGACTTCGGTCCTTTCGACCGCAGCATCGACGTCCACATCAGCAGGCTGCGCGTCAAGACGGAAGCGTTGAGTGGTGGAAAGCGTTGCATCAAAACCGTCTGGGGCTCAGGCTACATGTTCGAGGTGGGAAAATGATACGGGGACTCGTCATTCTCCACTGGGTCGTTGCGATCCTCATCGCGGAGACGCTGGTGTACGCCCTCTATCTCTTGGTTGGCGGCAACGGCGATCATACTCTGTTCACCGTCGGGCTCGCCCTTATCGGTGTCTCGATGGCACTGCTCGGCATACCGATTTCGCTGAAGATAACGAGACCCCTCGATCGGCTCGAAACGGCCGCACTTAGGATGGCCGGGGGAGATCTTTCGGTCCGGGCGCATCTGACCGGAAAGCACATCATCGGCAGGCGGCTGGCTGAGGCGTTCAACCTGATGGCCGAGAAGGTGGAACGGATGGTCCGCGGGGGGAAGGAGCTGACCGCCAACATGTCCCATGAGCTGCGCAGCCCGCTCACCCGCATCCGTATCGCCGGTGAATGCCTGAGCGGTGCGTTGGAGCGCGGCGACACCGAGGAGGCGCGGCAGATGCTGGGCGCGATGTGGGATGATATCGAGGAGGCGGACCGGATGATCGGCCGGATACTGGAATACTCGAAGATCGACCTCGTGGAGCACGCAAACACCTCGGATGAGGTGATGCCCGCCGAGCTGATGAAACGCGTTGCCGCAGCTTTGGGCCCCTTGGCCCGTGCCAAAGGGATTGAACTCAGGCTGGATTTGGACGAGAAGCTTCGGACCGCCGGTGACGCCGAAGGGCTCCGCTCCGTCTTCAACAACGTGATGGAAAATGCCCTGCGCTATACCCCGCAAGGCGGCGTCGTGGAGGTTGCGGCGCAAGGGGCAGCGGGGAAACTCGAAATCGTCGTCACGAACAGCTCGGACCCGCTGGAGCCGGATGATCTCGAAGCCATCTTCACCCCCTTTTACCGCTGTCGTAATGCGACCAGCGTGGGAAGCGGTCTCGGTCTGTCGATCGTGCGCAAGATCGTGGAGCTGCACCACGGGGATGTGCTGGCCAGGAACGTGCCGGAAGGTTTCCAGATCCGGATTCGCCTGCCGCTGTCGGGATAGCGGCTCGGCTCTGGATTCCCCTGGAAACGCGGCCGTACTAAAGTGCGGCCGCGTTTCATTTTTTTTAATCAGCGTTTCGCCTATTTAGGCTTCTTGGGATAGCAGCCGTCCACATTTCTGTTGAATCTTCCCTTACTTGCTGATATCAGAATATCTGCATGTCTCTTGCGCCGCGTAGCTCCCCACCTCCATACCAAGCGATGTTTCGCTGACCAAATACCAGTAGGAAAAGGAAGGCAGCCCGGATGCACCTCGATTTTCCCATAGCGGTCACAAGTGCCCGCCACACTCCAGGCAGGCGTTTCAAAGCACTATCCTTTCAAGTAGTCATGGCGGCGGCGCTTTTCCTCACCGCACAGGCCCATGCCGAAGAACCGCTCTCCCTGGATGAGGCGGTAGCCACCGCGCTGAAAAACCACCCGCAAATCCTCGAGGCTAAGGCGAACCTAGCCGGCGCCGAGGCACGATCCGGCCAGGCTCTTGCCGGCTATTATCCCCAGGTAAGGATTTCTTCGGACTGGAGCAAGGGAAGGTCCTATTTTCCGGTGAAGCAAAGCACCCTGGAGTCGGACGTCACCACCGCCACGCTCTCCGCTAGCCAGACCATCTACGATTTCGGCAGGACGGCCGGGGCGGTAGAGGCCGGCAGGTGGAATCGCTCCGCCGCATCCGATGCGCTTGCCGTATCGCGACAGGACGTCTTATTCCGGGTAAGAAACGGTTTTTACCTGCTGCTCGCCGCAGGAAAACAGGTCGACGCGGTGAACGAAACGGTTCTAGCGCGTGAGGCGGTCTTCAGGCAGGCGCAGGAGTTTTTCAGAGAAGGGCTCAAGGCCAAGGTGGATGTGGCGCGGGCCGAAGCCAATCTCTACGCAGCGAAGACCTCCCTGATACGGGCGCAGAACAACCGCGACCTGGCCAAGGTCGAGCTCGCCAACGCCCTCGGGATTACCTCCTTGGGAGAGCGTAAACTCGCCGCTCCGCAGGTTGCACCGGCTGAGACGCCTGAACTGGCGGCGGCGCAAAGGGATGCCCTTGCCAACCGTCCAGAACTGAGGCGCCTGGGCGCGCTGGAGAATTCCGCCCAGGCCTCCCTTAAAACGGCGAAAAGCGGATTTCTTCCCGTTCTCTCCGCCACGGCAAGTTTCGGCTACGCGGATCGTGACTTACCCCCCTCGAGCAACGTGTGGGGGGTCGGCGTAAACCTGACCATTCCGCTCTTTTCCGGATTCGCCACCGTGGAGCAGGTCAAGGAGGCTGTAGCGCTAAGGAGCGCCGTCGCGGCACAGCAGGAGGGTGAGCGACTGCAAGTGGCCAAAGAGGTGGAAGCGGCATGGCTCGGGGTCCGGGAGGCCGGTGCCCGCATGGTGTCGACGGGGAAAGAGGTTGCCGCAGCCGATGAGAGCAAGGCATTGGCTGAAGGGCGATATCAGGAAGGCGTCGGGAGCATCATCGAGGTGACCGATGCGCAATCGCAGGCCCTCGAGGCGAGGACGGCGCAGATCCAGGCCCTTTACGATTATCAGATTGCCCTTGCGCGTCTGGACAGGGCGGTAGGTAAAGACTGAGAAGAATTTCGAGAAGGAGTGGTATATGGCGCTGATGAAAACACTGGCCGCGAGGAAAAAGTACCTCTTCTGGGTCGGCTTCCTGGCCGGAGCGGTGGTACTGCTGAAACTGACGCTGCTCGCCCCTCGGAAGGTGCATGCCGTGAAACTTGAGAGGCGTGATTTGACGGAAGAGGTCTACGGCAACGGTACCGTCGAGGCCAAGGTCGTCATCCCCGTTTCCAGCAAGATTACCGGCCGGATCGTCGAGGTTTTCGTCGACCAGGGTGACCATGTCCGGCGCGGACAACTGCTGGCCAGGCTGGAGGACGGTGACTTCATGCAGCAGCAGAACCAGTCCGAGGCGGGCGTTAAAAGGGCGGCCGCCAACCTGGACGTGGAGCAGGCAACGCTCAAGAAGGCGAAGGCAAACCTGGTCCTTGCGGAAAAGAACGCCCAGCGCTACAAGGCGCTTGCCGAAAAGAACCTGGTTTCCAGGCTCGAGGCCGAACAGTACGAGAACGCCTTCCTCGTTGCCAGGGAGGAGGTGGCCCGCAGCACCGCCGCGCTCGAGTCGGCGCGGATGGAGCAGTCGGTAAACCGGGCGGGTCTCGGATTTGCCAGGAGCAAGGTGGGCGACACCATGATCTACGCTCCGCAGGACGGCGTCATCATCACCAGGGACCTCGAGAAAGGAGCGACGGTCACGCCGGGGATGGCCATCTTCACCATGGCTGATCCCGGGACCGTCTGGGTGAAGGCGAACGTGGACGAAGCGTTGCTGAAGGGAATCGCCGTCGGCAACAGCGCCCTCATTACGCTTCGTTCCAGTGCCGGAAACCCCTGTGAGGGGAAGGTGGCGCGCCTTGGCCGGGAAAGCGACCGCGTGACAGAAGAGCTCGAGGTCGACGTGGCATTCTGCGAAGCGCGGCGGAACTTCCGTCTCGGCGAGCAATCCGAGGTCTACATCGTCACGGGGAACAAGAAAGGGGTGGTCTCGCTCCCCTCCGCGGCCCTGGTCTCCAGGGAACAGAAACGGGGCGTATGGGTGATAGCCAACGGCAGGCTGGCCTTCAAACCGGTCAAGGTGGGCATCGAGGACCGCAAAGGATTCTCCGAAATCGTGTCGGGG
>MTLD01003403.1_pt2 | contig 17005 bp, 10 predicted proteins | sample 1982471 | NCBI WGS metagenome assembly MTLD01 (sample SAMN05712604, study PRJNA340218) | biofilm metagenome | isolation source: sample SPM anode biofilm adapted to -50 mV | place: USA | collected 2012-02-03
CAAGCCCCGGGAGCAGCGCGTCAAGGCTCGCCCCCCGCGAGACCTCCACGCCGCTTGCCGTCCACCCCCTCATCTTCATGTCCGCCTGGTAGCGCCGCCCCGGGGTGAGGTCGAGCTTCTTCTTCACGCTGTAGATGAACTCGATGGAATCACGGTTGCTGTCGACGAAGAGCTCGCCGCGGTTGAACGCCGCCACCCGCCACTTGCTAAGCACCACGCCGCTCCCGGCGTACCAGTACAGGTCGGCCAGGTTGTGCTCCTTCGGCGTGAAGCGCCCCCGCCAGCTGTCATCGATGATGCTCACCACCGGCAGCACCGTGTCCGCGGCGAAGGCGGAGGCATCCAGGAAGGCGCCGTCCTCGCGCCCGGCGAGCAGGGCGGGGTTGAAGCCGCTCATCGGCACGCCGGCCCGGGCCGGCGCGGCCGCGAAGACGAGGGGGGTGCAGCAAAGAAGCGCGGCAGCTCTCGCGAGGCGCAGGAAAAGGGAGGCCTTGCGGCCTCCCTGCAATGCAACGCTCATAGTTTTCCTTCAGGGGTTGCCCTAGATAAGGGTTTCGAAGTAGCTGTCCGCATAGGTCACCCGGGGCACGCCGCTGACACTCGAGAAGGTGCCGACCTCTTCCCCGCCGGCCGTCTTTATCTTGCCGCTGAACTTGCTGTCCGTGGCGAGGCTGTTGTCGTGGGTTATGGTGACTTTGAGGCCGTGCTGGTTCGTCATGCTAGCCGTGGTGAGCTCGGTGAAGACGTTGTAGGTCCCGGTGCAGGAGAGGAAGATGGTGGTGTCGTTCGCGAGCACGCGGGTGTACTTCGCCTCGAAGTTGATCACCTGGTAGGCGGACATGCTCGCCTTCAGCATCACGGTTATGTCGATGCCGTTACCCGCCGCGAGGGTGCCGTTGAAGATGCCGCTCCACTTCGGGAAGTTGGTGGCGCTCTCCTCGAGGGTCGGGTTGTAGGTGGCCGCGTTGGTGAAGGTCCCGGTGAGGGTCCCCTGCAGGGTCATGGTGACGTTGCTGCCGGAGAGCGCCTCGATCTTGCCGCTGAAGGCTGCCTGGGTCGGGATGGCGGCGTTCCCCTCGTTGGGGCTTATGTAGGGGTTCCACACGAGCGTCGGAATGTCGATGCTGCCGGTTATGCGGGCGGTCGAGCTTGCCGCGATCCCTTTGAAGTAGGCCTTGGTGAGCATGACGCTGTCCGGCATGCTCGGGATCTGGGTGAGGGTGAAGGTGAGCTTGCGGTTGCTCGCGCTGTCGTCGAAGTCGAAGCTTGCCGCGGGCGAGGTGAGTTTCCCCCTGAAGGTGATCGTCATGGTCGTGTCGGAGACCACCGCACTGTAGGAGGCGGTCATGGTGGCGTTGCCGCCGCTTGCCGTCTTCAGGGTGGTGAAGTTGACGCTCCCGCTCGTCGGCATGTTGACGTCGTTCACCGAGATGGTGCCGGAGAGCAGGGTCACGCTGGCGTCGGTGACGATGCTGGCCGTCGCCGTGGTGCCGGTGCTCCCGGTGACGATGGTGAGCGTCTGCCCGGGATGCTTCTCCGGATCGGTGAATGGGTAGGTCGTACTGGGCGCGAGGCTCGTGATGCTGCCGAGAGAGGTGACCACCCACCCTACCAGGTCGCCTACGCTTGAGAGCTCGGGGCCTACCGTGGTCTGCAGTTCCGCCGCGGTGGCGTCGAACGGGGTCTTGAGCGCGCTCCCCACGTCACCTGTGTGGTAGTCGAACACGGTGAGCACCGTGTTGCGCAGGTCGCTCACCAGCGCCTTCGCCTGCGCGACGCCGGTCGGGTTGTCAGGGGGATTTACCTCGCTGTTGGTGAAGTGCTGGATGGTGCCGTACATGGAGGTGGTTTGGGTGTTGATGGTCGGGGCGAGCATCGGGTCGGGGCCGCTGGTCAGGTCGGTGATGGCCTGGGTGAGGGCGCCCCCGGTCGTCGAGAGCATCGGGGTCTCCGCGGAGAGATCGGACTGGATCATCCCGATGGCGTCCTTCACGTCGCTTGCCGCGCCGCTGTGCACCATCTGGGAGATCGCGGCGAGGGCCACGCCGTAGTCCACGGACGCCTGGCTCGGGGCCGATGCGACCTCGTTCGCGTCGGTGACGTCGACCGGCTGGGTGCCGACGATGTCCACGCCGAACGCGGTGCTGACCACTGCGTTACAGTTCGTGATGTTGGCCGTGGTGAACCCTCCGGCGGCAGAGCTCATCTGCTTGAAGGCGATGTCGGTAAGCGGCGTCACCGCGACGTTCACCGCTCCGGCCGCCTGGGGAAGCGCAGCCTTCAGCACCGTGTTGCCGGTCGTCGCCCCGGTGGCCTCGTCGATATAGGTGCCGCCGGTTACTATGACGATGAGGTTTCCCTTGTAGGCGAGGTTTTGTACCTTATAGACGCCGTCCGCCCCGGTGGTGCCGGTGCCGAGGAGCGCACCGCGGCTGCCGTCGGCGTTGACCGCGTACACCGACACCGCACCTCCGTTGATCGGCCCCTTCGAGGCGACGCCGTTCACTGTTGTCGAGGATGAGGAGGAGGATCCGCCCCCGCCGCAGGCTGCTAGCAGAGAGCACAACACTGCAAGTACAACGATACTCTTGAGTGACCGATACACTTGTTCCATGAAGCACCTCCTTGTTAGATGTAAGCCAACAAAGAGTATCACCCGACCACCCTAAGACAACATTATTTGCCTATGATTAATCGTGTACGGAAGGCACTGACAGTGAGCGGCGACTAATGCTCGGCAAGAGACAGAGGGCCCGGTTCTGTGCAACGGGAAATACTGCCGCAGCCGCCGCGATGCATGGAGGCGTGCCACGTTACAGAAGCGGCATCATCTAGGCGTGCGGCCGCTCAGGCTCTCCCCCGGCGGTCATCACAGCGACGAGCCCCAGGACGCCGCAAAGCGCCATCGCCGCCGTCATGGGGACCGCGGTTCCGTCGTGGAAAGCCCCGACGAGCGCCCCGCCGGAGGCGCCCAGGAGATACTGGATGGTCCCGAGCAGGGCCGAAGCGCTCCCGGCCGCCTTGTCGAAGGGGGCGAGCGCGAGCGCCGTTATGTTCGGGTAAAGAAGGCCGGTCATGCAGAGGCAGACGAAGATGAAAAGCATCTGCAGCGGGAAGCCGCCAAAGCCGGTCGCGGCGGCGGCGATGAGGAGGGTGCCGGAGATCCCGGCGGTCAGAAAGGCGAAGAGCGCGATGCGCCGCGGGGCGTAGCGGCGCAGCAGGCGGCGGTTCATCTGGGAGGCGCCGATCAGGCCGCAGGCGTTGACGCCGAAGAAGACGCCGAAGAACTGCGGGGAGAGGCCGTGCAGCTCGATGAAGACGAAGGGGGCCCCGGAGATGTAGGAGAAGTTGACCCCGGCCACGCAGCCAAGGCCGACGGCGTAGCGCAGGTAGCGGCGGTTCTTCAGCAGGTGGCCATACACGGCCACCATGTCGGCTGCGCTTCTTTTTACGCGCCGCTCCGGGGGGAGCGACTCGGGAAGGGCCAGGGCCGCCGCCACAAGCGAGGCGAGGCCGAAGACGCTCAAGAAGACGAAGATCCCTCTCCAGCCGGTGAAAAGGAGCAGCTGCCCCCCGGCGAGCGGCGCCAGAATCGGCGCAAGCCCCATCACCAGCATGAGCAGGGAAAACATCCTGGCTGCATCCGCCGTGTCGTAGAGGTCGCGCACCACCGCGCGGGAAATCACCATCCCCGCCCCGCCCCCGAGCGCCATCATCACGCGCCAGAGCAAAAGGGCGGTTCCCGAGTGCACCAGCGCGCAGCCGATGGTCGAGGCGACGTACAGCGACAGGCCGAGCAAAAGCGGCGTCCGCCTCCCCCAGCGGTCCGCCAGCGGCCCGTAGAAGAGCTGTCCCAGCGCGGAGCCGAAAAGAAAGGCGGAGACGGAGAGCTGCACCGTGCTGAGCGGCACGTGGAGATCGCGCGCCATCTGCGGGAAGGCGGGAAGGTACATGTCTATGGACATGGCGGAGAAGGCGGTCAGGGCGCCCAGGATGAGCACGAAGACGGCGAGCTGGCGCCGGCTCATCTGCGAGGGGTGGAGGGGTGCTGTCTTTGTAACCGGGTTCATCGAAACCTCACTGCGCCGAAAGTTGCTTCATACAACTATTCGGTGAAAAAAACTAGCGGTCGAGATTGCCGCAGGCGCGGCGCAGGACGTCGCGGCAGACCTCGAGCTCGCCGGCGCCGATACCCTGCTGGGCTTCCTCGAGGATGCCCCGGGCGAGGCGGGTGGCGCGGTCCATGACCTCCTTGCCCCGGTCGGTGAGGTAGAGCAGGCGCTCGCGCGCGTCGTTGGGACTTGGCAGGCGGACGATGAGCCCGCGCTCCTCCAGTACCGCCGCAAGCCGGGCCATGGTGGTCTTGTCCTTCGCCGTCTTCCCGGCCAGCATCCCCTGGGCCAGTCCGTTGCACTCCCAAAGCTGCACGAGGAGCGAGTACTGTTCCGAGGTGATCGGCACCTCGTTTTGCACGAGCACCGCGTTGAAGCGCCTGAGCACCAGCCTCGAAAAGCGGGAGGCCAGGTGTCCCAGCGATTTGTCCAGTTTGTAGTCGGTGAGCGCTTCCATTGGTTGCACAGTACAACTAATTAAAGATGAAGTCAACCGCAGGCGCGAGTGGGGCCGGGAGATAACGGGGCAGCCCACATGTCCGGCAGCTGCGGCAAAGAAAAAGGGCCGGTGCGCAGGATGCGCCCGGCCGGGCATATGTCGTTCTTCGAAGAGCTTCGGAATGCCAGGTGCGGCTTTCGGCTAGCGGTCCAGCATCTCGCGCACCTTGCGCAGCAACTCCACCGGCTGCACCGGCTTCATGATGAGCTGAATCCCCTGCTCGCTCACGCCGCGCCTCTCCATGAAGTCAGAGGTATAACCGCTCGAATAGAGGATCTTCGCCCCCGGCTCGAGCCTGGCGATCTCCTCCCCCGCCTCCATCCCGTTTTTCCTGGGCATGATGAGGTCCATCACCACGAGGGCGATGCTGCCGCGGCTGGCGGCGAAAAGTTCCACCGCCTGCTGGCCGTCCTCCGCCGCGATGACCCGGTAGCCGAACTTGGTGAGGACGGTGAAAAGCAGCTTGCGCACCTCGGCGTCGTCCTCGGCGAGGAGCAGGGTCTCGCTTCCGCCGCGCGGCGAGGGTAGCTCCCCCCTGGCGCCGCCGGCCGGCAAAGCCGAATCCAACTGCGGCAGGTAGACCCTGAAGGTGGTGCCGTGGCCCGGTTCACTGTAGACGTTGATGAAGCCGTTATGCTGCTTCACGATGCCGTACACGATGGCCATGCCGAGCCCGGTCCCCTTTCCCACCTCCTTCGTCGTGAAGAAGGGTTCGAAGATCCTGCCGCGGGTCTCCTCGTCCATGCCGCAGCCGGTGTCCTCCATGACGATGCACGCGTAGCGCCCCGGCTCGCTGTGGCCGAACGGGCTCTCCACCCCGGCCTCGATCGCCACGCTCTCGGTTTTCAGGGTGAGCGTCCCCCCCTTGGACATGGCGTCGCGGGCGTTGGTGGCGAGGTTGATCAGCACCTGCTCGATGTGGCCGCTGTCGGCCATGATGGTGAGGACGTTCTCCTTGCAGAGGTCTGCCTTCAGGGTGATGTCCTCCCCGATGATGCGCACGAGGAACTTCTGCACGTGCTGGACGATGTCGCACAGGTTCACCCGTTTCGGCTCCATGACCTGCTTGCGGCTGAAAGCTAAAAGGCCCTTGGTGAGCTGGGCCGCCCGCTCCGCCGAGACCATGATCTGTTCCACCTCGCCCCTTTGTTTTTCGCCCAGCTTCGGGTCCACCTCCAGCAGGGAACAGTACCCCATGATCACCTGCAGCACGTTGTTGAAGTCGTGGGCGACCCCGCCTGCGAGCTGCCCGACCGCCTCCATCTTCTGCGCCTGTCTCAACTGCTCCTCCAGGCGCCGCTCGGCGGTGATGTCGCGCACCGTGGCGATGACGCCGATGATCTCCCCCTGCGCGTTGCGTAACGGCGCCCGCGTGTCGACCGCCCATCCCGAGACCCCGGTGCTCTCTATGGAGAAGGGGAAGTCCACCGAGCCGGACTCCTCACCCTCCAGGGTGCTCGCCAGCTTTTCGACTACGCCGGTTTCCTCAAGGAAGGGGAGGACCTCCTGCGGGCGCCGCCCGAGGATCTCCTCGGCCTTGATCCCGGTGAAGCGCTCCATGTAGGGGTTCCAGACCTGGTAGCGCAGCTCGCGGTCGTAGACGATGATCCCCTCCTGGGCTCCCGCGATGATCTGCTCGTTGTACTGGCTCGCCTCGAGGAGCGCCTGATCCGCCTTGAGCTTCGAGAAGGAGATGGCGATGTAGTCGACTAGATCCTCGTAGAGGGCGACCTTTTCTGCCGACACGAGCCCCGGGCGCCGGTCGCTGAACTGGAAGAGCCCGATCCTCTCGCCGTGGGAGTGCAGCGGCACGAGGGCGAGGGAGCGGTATCCCGCGCTGTGACACCGGCACGTCCCGTACTCCTCGGTCTCCGCGGTGCCGTTGCCGGTCCAGTAACTCCCCCGCAACGTGCATGCAGCCCCCCCCGGGCAGCGGCCGGAGATCACCTCGCCGCACAGGCAGCGCAGCGCGGGACGCCCCTGCGGGTCGCGAACGCCCCGGTCGCAAAGCCCCCTCTGCGCGCCGGCAAAGGCCTCGGAAAGGCCGATAGTCTCACAGTAGGGGTAGTCGTCCCCGCAACGCAGCCGGATGCCGATGGCCTCGCAGCAGGAAAGATCGCGGAAAAAGCGCGCCGTGCGCGACAACAGCTCATCCACCCGCTGCGCTTCGTTGCAGATGCGTAAAAGCTCCACCGTCGCGTTTCTGCGGATCTCCTCCCGCTTTCTCGCGGTGATGTTGTCGCAAAGTGCGACGAAGTACCCCCGCTCCACGCCGTAAAGCGACACCGCGTACCACTGCTCGAGCGGCTCCAGGTAGGTCTCCAGATGCTCCGGCTCCCCGTTTTCCGCCACCCTGCCGCATGCCTGCAACAGCTCCGGATTCGTCTCCCTGACCTGCGGGATCACCTGCGAGATCCGCTTCCCCGCGAGGTCGGAGAGGCCGCTTAGGTGCAGCAGGGACCGGTTCACGTTGAGAAACACGAAATCTTCGGCGGCGCCGGAGGCGTCCCGTACCATGCGACAGGAGGCGAACCCCTCCAGCATGTTCTGGAAGAGCTGCTGGTACTCCTGCTTGCTCTTTTGCAGCGCGCGCTCCGCCTGCTTCTGGATGGTGACGTCGTTCAGCATGACCAGAAGGCAGGGGCTGCCGCCGATAGCCACCATATCCGCGGAGAAAAGGACGTCGATCACTTCCCCTGACTTGCGCCTGATCTGCAGCTCCTGGCTCACCCCCGCCCCCTGCTGCACCTTGCGCACGACCTCCCCGCGGGTCGCCTCGTCGAGGTATATGCCGAGCTCCGCCGCCGTGCGGTCGAGGACCTCCTCGCGCCGATACCCCATGAGCCTTAGCCAGGCAGGGTTGACCTCCAAAAGGCGCCCGTCTTCCACGGCGCCGATACCGATCGCCACCGGTGCATGGTCGAAGATGGATCTGAATCTGGTTTCGCTGTCCCGAAGCGCCGCCTCCGCCCGCTTGAGCGGCGTTATGTCGATCAGGGTCGAGAGGATGACCTGCTCCCCGCCTACGGTCAAAAGCTGCGACCAGAGCTGGGCGATGAAGATCTCGCCGTCTTTTTTGTGGAACGGCTGTTCCCACCCCCGCACCGTTCCGGTCGTGCGCAGCCCTTCGACGAAGCGGTGCGCCGACTCTTTATCGGGCCAGATATTCCGCCCGGATCTACCGATCGCCTCTTCGCGGGTGTACCCGGTCATGGTCTGCCAGGTCTCGTTCACATCCAGGAAGACGCCGTCCTCGAGCCGGGTGAGCGCGATGGCGGCCGGGTTGCCGGAGAAGGCGAGGGCGAACTTCTCCTCCGATTTGAGGAGCGCCTCCTCGGCCCGGCGCCGCTCGGTCACGTCCTGGATCACCGCCAGCACCGATGCCGGGCGCCCCTCTGCGTCCCGCGCGAGGTTCAGGTTCACCTGGCAGTAGACCGACGAGCCGTCGGAGCGCAGTACGTTGAACTCGGCCTCCACGCCGCCGCGCTCGCCTACGAGGCTTTTCAGGTACCCCATGCAGGGTTCCCGGTCCTCGGGCCTGGCCACCTCGGGCAGTCCCAGCTGCAGCAGGTCCGCCTCGCGGTAACCGGTCATGCGGCATAGCGCCGGGTTCACCTTCAGGAACCTGCCGGTCACCGGATCCATCTGTGCCTCGCCCAGGCTCGACTCCATGAACATGATCCTGAACTGTTCCTCTTTCTCCTGCAGGCGCTCCGCTGCCAGGCGCCGCTCAAGCTCCAGCAGCTCGATGCGCGCTTCGCGGAGCTTCGCTTCCGAGCTTTGCGCCTTTTCGCGCGCGTCCACCTCGCCGCACCTTGCCTGCTGCAGGTGCTCCTGCATGTAGGCGAACAGGAAGCCGACAACCAGGAACGCCAGGACCGAGACAGTCCGGCTTGCCGGGACGATGGCGACGGAATAAAGCGGGGGGATGAACAGGTAGGAAATCAGGAATCCCGAGATGATGGTCGCGGCGATGCCGATCCGCTTGCCTCCCAGACGGGCACTGACATAGACGGCGGGATAGAACAGGATGTAGGCGTAGGGCTGCAGGAAATCCCAGAAAAGCCACTGTACGGCGCAGGCGAGCAAGGGTACCAGAAGTGCTGCCACAGACTTCAGATTGAATGTAGGCCCCTCGTCCACCCTATTTCCTCCAGGACGTGACAGTCATAGATGCATGCCTGCCTGTTTCGAATAATCCTTTCAAGGTCACTCCATCGGACTATGAAAGGACAGAGAGTCAGTCTACCCTGAGGGCGCTCTTTTGCAACGTTCCTGTCGGATTGAAGGTTCCGGCAGACGTCGGTTGAGACATCGCCCCGCGACGGATGCGGCGGTTCATTCTGCGCGCCCTGCCCCCTCAAGTATTCACCGCCGACACCGATACGGGGAATGAATGCCCCCGCGGCAAACCAGTAGCAGGAGGAAGCACATGTTCGAGATCCTTTGCCGTTTCAGAATCGGCACCCGCCTAAACGTCTGTTTTTCCATAGCCACCATGATCATCATCCTTCTCGGCGTCCTCGGATACACCGGCACCGCCAGGATGCTCGACCACGTAAAAGACGTGGCGGGTACCCACGCGAAGCTCCTCGAGCTCGCCCAGGGAAGCCGCGCCGACATCTACGACCTGCGCCGCTACGAAAAGGACGCCTTCATCAACCTGGCCGATTCCGCCAAGCGGGATGAGTACCGGAAGAAATGGGACGATGCCCTGGCCGGCTTCCAGGCGCGCAACGACGAGATGGTGAAGCTCGCGGAGCACCCCCGCGAGAAGGAACTGCTCAGCGCCATCAAGCGGGACAGCGAAGCGTACGCAGCCGGCTTCCGCAAGGTCTACGAGGAGGTGCAGGGAGGCCGGATCACCACGACCCAGGATGCCAACAACGCCATCAACGAGTACAAAAAGCCGACGCACCAGGCGGAAGCGCAGGTGGTTGAGTTCTCCAGGCTGATGGCCCAGCAGATGACCGACACGGTTGCCGAGGCAAAAGCCGGGGCCTCCCGCATCAGGCTATCCATCGCCGTCATCGCCATCATCGCCGCCACCATGGCGGTCATCCTCTCCATCATCATCACCCGCTCCATCACGGTACCCCTCGCACGGCTCGTCACAGTCGCCGACACCATAGCGACCGGCGACCTCTCCCGCGAACTCGACGTTTCCTACCGCGACGAAACCGGGCAACTCATGGGAACCATGAAGACCATGACCGGGAACCTGCGCGGCATGATCGGCGCGGTGAGCAGCACGTCGGAACAGGTGACCGCCGCCGCGCACCAGATGCACGAGATCTCCCGGCAGATCGCCGAAGAGGCCGAGGAGGTGGCGAGCCAGTCCGGCACCGTTTCCACCGCCGGCGAGGAGATGTCGGCGACCTCCGGCGACATCGCCATAAACTGCCAGAGCGCGGCAGAAGGCGCGCAGCGCGCCGCGCAGTCGGCAAGCGACGGGGCCGCCGTCGTGGAGCGCACCGTCGCAGTCATGGGACAGATCGCGGACAAGGTCCAGGAATCGGCGCGGACCGTGGCGAGCCTTGGCGAGCGCTCCGACCAGATCGGGGCCATCATCGGCACCATCGAGGACATCGCCGACCAGACCAACCTGCTTGCGCTGAACGCCGCCATCGAGGCCGCGCGCGCCGGCGAGCAGGGAAGAGGGTTCGCCGTGGTGGCCGACGAGGTGCGGGCGCTCGCGGAGCGGACCACCAAGGCTACCCGCGAGATCGGCAACATGATCAAGTCGATCCAGCAGGAGACCAGGCAGGCGGTACAGGCCATGGAGGAGGGGGTGCAGGAGGTGGAGCGCGGCACCGGCGAAGCGGCCCGTTCCGGGGAGGCGCTCGAGGAGATCCTCGCCCAGATCAACGAGGTAGCGGGACAGATCGGACAGATCGTCACCGCGGCGGAAGAGCAGACCGCGACGACGCACGAGATCACCGACAACATCCACCGGATCTCCGATACCGTGCAGGAGAGCGCCCGCGGCGCCGAGGAGATTTCGGCCGCCTCGAACCAGCTCTCGCGGCTCTCGGTGGAGATGCAGGAGATGGTGCAGCGCTTCAGGATCTAGCGCCGTCCAACCCGATGCTTTGGTATCCTGTGCGATTCGTGTATCCTATTGCCTATGTCCAGCCAGAAAACGAACCGCCAAGACGGCGTCATCATCGAGGAGGACGTCCTCCTCTCCCCCTTCACCACCTTCCAGATCGGCGGGCCGGCGCGCTTTTTCGCCCGCGCCCGCACCGTTCAACAGGTGCGCCAGGCCCTGCGGTTCGCCCAGGATCAGGCGCTTCCCTTCTGCTTCCTCGGCGGCGGCAGCAACCTTCTCGTTAGCGATGACGGCTTCGAAGGCCTCGTGATACGGCTTGCCATGGATGCGGTTTCTGTGGACGGCGCAACCGTTTCGGTCGAGGCTGGGTACGACCTGAACCGCCTCGTGCTCGATGCGGCGCAGTGGGGGCTCTCGGGGCTCGAACCGCTGGCTGGGATACCCGGCACGGTGGGTGGTGCGGTGCGCGGCAACGCCGGCGCCTACGGCGGCGCCATCGGCGACGTGGTGACCTCAGTCACGGTGCTCGACACGGCGACCCTGGATCTGGTCACCCTGGCGCGCGAGGAATGCTCCTTCGCCTACCGCGACAGCCTGTTCAAACACGACCCGTGGCTTGCCGTGATGGGAACGGTCCTCACCCTCTTTCCGGCCCCCCCTGCTGAGATCAACGAGCGCATCGAGCAGACCGTCGCCAAGCGCGAGGCGAAACAGCTCTCCTGCGACCGCAGCGCCGGCTCCTTCTTCATGAACCCCGTGGTGCAGGACGCGGAACTGATCCGGAGCTTCGAGGCGGACCAGGGGGTGCGCTGCCGGGAATGCCGCATTCCCGCCGGGTGGCTCATCGAGCGGGCCGGGGTGCGCGACCTGCGGGTCGGAGGGGCGGCGGTGAGCCACAGGCACGCCAACTACCTGGTCAACACGGGAGACGCGACCGCGGCCGACATGATGGAGCTGGCCTGGCTGGTCAAGGCGGGAGTAAGGGTAAAGCTCGGGGTGCAGCTCGAGGAGGAGGTCAGCACCCTCGGTTTCACGCCGTAACGGCGCGGGCCACCCGCCTGAATTCGGCGAAAGACGCTTCGAGGTCGGCCAGCAGCACGGGAAGGCCTGGCTGCTCTTCTGTTTTCTGGGCCGCGTGCTCCATCTTGAGCGCCACGGCGCGCATCACCTCCGCTCCGATGCTGGCGGCAGCCCCCTTGATCGAGTGGGCCTGCAGCCGCACCTCCGGGTAGTCCCCACCGTCCACCGCCTCACGCAGCAAAAGGATCAGCTTCTCGCTGGTCGCGCAGTACTTCTCCACGAAGATCTCCACGAATTCAGCTCCCCCCATACGCTGCACCAAACCGTTGCGGTCGAAAACGGGCGGGGCTTCCTGAACGGCGGAAGACGCCGAAGCCGCATCTTCCCGTCCGGCGCCTAAGCTGCCGACCGGCGCCCCGGCGGCAGTCACACCGTGTGTCTCTACGGCAGTCGAACCAGCCCCCTCAGCAAAGGTCACCCCCCGCTCGGGAATCCAGCGGCGCAAGACGTCGCGCAACTGCCAGCAGTCATAAGGCTTGCTGAGGTAATCGTCCATCCCCGCGGCAAGACAGAGCTCCCGGTCTCCGGCCACCGCGTTCGCGGTGAGAGCCACGATGGGAAGGTGCCCCCCGCTCTCCTGCTCCCGGGCGCGGATCGCCCGCGTCGCGGCGAAGCCGTCCATCTGCGGCATCTGGCAGTCCATGAACAGCAGGTGATACCTCCCCTGCGCCGCCGCGGTAACGGCAAGGGCCCCGTTCTCAACGATCACCACCCGGCACCCGAGAAGCCCGAGCATGTGGCGCACCACGTCCTGGTTCACCGGGTTGTCCTCGGCGACGAGGATCAAGGCGTCGAAGCGCTCCGACGGCTCACCTGCCGGCAGGCAGAGCTGGTGCGCGAGGCTCTCCGGAACGCCGTCGAGGACCTTCATGCTGACGCTGAACCAGAAGGTGGAGCCTACCCCGTACTCGCTGGAAAGGCCGAGTTCCCCTCCCATCAGCTCGGCGAGCTGCCTGGAGATGGCAAGCCCCAGACCGGTGCCGCCGAAAGTGCGGGTGGTCGAGTAATCGGCCTGGGAGAAGCTCTCGAAGATGTGCGCCTGCGCCTCGGGACGGATGCCGATGCCGGTGTCGACCACCTCGAAACGCATCCCCCCCTCCCCTTTCCCGGCGACGGGCGCGGCCGACAGGCGCACCTCGCCGCGGCTGGTGAACTTGACGGCGTTGCCCAACAGGTTCACGAGGATCTGGCGCAGCCGCACCGCGTCCCCCTCGACGTAACGCGGCAGTTCCGGGTCGATCCTGAGCGAGATACCCACCCCCTTGCGCTGCGCACCGGCGGCGAAGATCTCCAGCACCCCGCCCAGGAGGTCGTGCAGGTCGAACGGGGCGGGCTCGAGTTCCATGCGCCCCGCCTCGATCTTCGAGAAATCGAGGATGTCGTTGATGATGGAGAGGAGCGATTCGCCGGAATTGCGCACCGCGTCGGCGAAGCGGCGCTGCTCGCCGGAGAGCCCGCTTTCCAGAAGGACGCTCACCATGCCGAGCACCCCGTTCATCGGGGTACGGATCTCGTGGCTCATGTTGGCGAGAAACTGGGACTTGGCGAGGCTCGCGGCCTCGGCCGCCTCCTTGGAGACGCGCAGCTCGGCCACCGTCTGGTTCAGCTCCCGGTTCGCGGCGCTGAGCTCGGCGGTCCGGCGCTGCACCTCGGCCTCGAGTTCCTGGCGGTGCGCCTCGAGCTTCTCGTCTCGCTGCTGGATCTGCACCAGCATCCCGTTGAACCCCTCGATGAGGGTGCCGAGCTCATCGTTCCCCTGCTTTTTGGCCCGCACCGAATAGTTCTTGTCGACCGACACGGCCCTGATGACCTGTGCGAGATGGGTGATGGGATCCGAGATGAAGCGCTGCAGCCGCGAGGCGAGGAAATAGGCGAGCAGGAGGGCGCTCAGCATGACCCCCGCCACGAGGAAGAAGTAGCGCGCCAGGCGGTCGGTGAACTCGCTGGCATCGGACTGCAGCACCACGGTGCCGATCTTCTGCCGGTCCAGGACGATGGGATAGACGCCGTAGATGGCGTCGCTTATGGCGAGGGGGGAACGTGAGTGTTCGAGGGCTGCGCGCAACCGCTTTTCGTCGACGCGCAGATGCCCCCCGGACACGGTAAGGAAATCCGGCTTGGCGCCTCCGGGCGCCTGGTAGCTGGCAAGCACCGTGTTGTCCTGCAGCATGATGAAGGCCAGGCGGATGTAAGGCTTGGCGCGGAGCGCGGCGACTGTTTCTCCGGCGGCGGGGCGGTCGCTGAAGGCGACTGCGGCGGAGCTGTTGTTGCCGATGATCTCGGCGAGGGCGGAAAGCTCGGTTTGCATCTCCCTGCGGAAGCGGTTTGCCTCGTTCACCACGAAGGCGGTCGACACGAGCGCGAGCACGACCGCGTTGGTTAGCAGCAGCATGCCGATGAGTTTGCGTCTGATGGAGAGGTCGCGGAACCGGTTGATCATGAACTCTTTTCTCGTGCGGGAGCGCCGTTGGCGTTACAAACCATAGCAGCCTTGTCGGCAAAGCCCGCGATTTCTTTAGTCCAAAATCCCGCCGGCCCTCGTGCCGCCACGGTCATCCGTCAAGCCGGCACGCCTTTCCTGCAAAAGCACAACCGCTGCGAAAGTGGGACTCAGGGATGCCGAAGGGGGACAGGCACCTGCGGAGTCAGTCCCCCCCCCCGCTTCACCTGCTCGCTGCGGCCTTGTGTTCCTGGATAAGGCCGCGGTCCGCGACTACGGCGTGTCCTACGACGGCGATTCCGGCCATGATGACGGCTATGCAGCAGTACCGCGTCTTCCTGTTGATTTTCATACGTCACCTCCAAGGATTAAATTCGACCAATAGTGGATAACACAGGGGGGAGGGTTGTCAACGAAAGTTGACTACAAAAGGGGGGATGCAACCGATGTTGCTGCGTGAAAACCCGGCGAGGGCAAAAAAAAAGTCCCGGATCACTCCGGGACTTTTTGTGCGCTGCTGATGTTGATCCGCTATACGCGGGTCACGTTCGCGCCCTGCAGCCCTTTGGGCCCTTTGGCAACTTCGAAGGTGACGCTATCGCCTTCAGTAAGGGATTTGAACCCGTCGCCGGTGATGGCGGAGAAGTGCACGAATACGTCGTCGCCATTCTCCTGCTCGATGAAACCAAACCCCTTGCTGTCGTTAAACCACTTTACAGTTCCCTTAACCATTTACTTTTACCTTCTCCATGTCTTTCTGCTGATATTCGTCCGGCTCGTCCGGACCTTCGACACATTAGCAGCTTGCCTCTGACAAAGCAAGCATTTAAATTTTCGCCTTTTTTCCATGCCGTGCTATTGCGACAGGTCCACCACGATGTCCAGGCCGTCGATGGTGAGAGTGGTCACCGCGCCGGCGCCAACCACGGTGGAGAGGTTGCGCACGAAGATCCTTCGCCCGTTCAGATAGGGGAAGGTCCTGGTATCGTTGAAGAAGTTGCTTGGAAACTCGTCGGTCTCGCTTACCCCGTAGAGCGCCTTGCCGGAGTTCAGGGAGTCCTTGACGCTGACGACGTGCGTCCCCAAAACGCCGTCCACGCTGGTGATCACCGCCATCGCCTGCCGGTAGGGGGCCGGCTGCAGCACCGTCAACGCGAAAGAAGGTTTTTCTATATACCTGGTGGTGCTGATGAACTGGGCGCTTTCGCTCCCGATGGAAAGCGTGCTCGTGGTCGTGGTCCCCAGGGTGCTCGCGGCGGTGTGGGTTACCGTGACCTTGTCGCCGTTTTGCACCGTCCCGTCGCTGTTTGTCGGGGTGCCTCCGTTGACCGAGTACTTGCTGTCTCCTCCCACGGAACCCGCGACGCTGATCGGGCTCGTGGAACCGGTGAGCCCGGAGACGGTGATCGGTGCGGAGGTCACCGGGGCACCGGGCTCGGTTCCGGGAACGGGGGCGAAAGAGAAGGAATCCGGGGTGGTCGGAAGGCGCTGGTACTCCGGGAGCCACTCTACCTTGCCGCAGCCGGTGACGGTGAAGATGAGCAGTAACAGGACGGTCTTGAAAAGGGGGCTTCGGCGCATGCAGGGCGCACGGCGCAGCCTCGCATCGTTCTGGGGTTCCATGGCATATCCTCGCGTGTTGGAAGGTGCGAAAGCTGGATACTACTCAAAGAAGGGGGCGTTGACAAGGACTACTCTTTGCAGAGCCCCTTGAACGCCTCGCGCAGCGAGGAAAGCTTGTACGGCTTCTGGATGAAACCTGCGATCCCCTTGCCCAGGAACTTGCGGGTCACCTCGTGCTCGGTGAAGCCGCTGGAGATGATCACCCTGACGCCAGGATCGATGCGGCGCAGCTCCCTGAAGCACTGCTCCCCGTCCATATGCGGCATGGTCAGGTCGAGCAGTACGGCGGTGATGTCGCCGCGGCTTTTGAAAAGTTCCACACCCTGCACCCCGTCCGCCGCGACCACCACATCGAACCCAAGCTCACTCAACATCTCGCTTGCCAGGGAGCGGATGGTCTCCTCGTCGTCGATGAGGAGCACGGTCCCGCTCCCCTGCCACGGCAGGGAGTCGCCATCCCGATGGTGGCCGGCGGCGGCCGGCCTGTCTCCGGCAGGAAACATCACCTTGAAAGTGCTCCCCTCCCCCGGCTCGCTGTAGACCCGGATCGCGCCGCTGTGCCCGCGCACGATGCCGAGGACCGCGGCCATGCCGAGTCCCCGTCCGGTGAACTTGGTGGTGAAAAAGGGTTCGAAGATCTTGCCGATGGTTTCCCGGTCCATGCCGCAGCCGGTGTCGGCGACCTCCAGGTAGACGTAGCGTCCCGGCGGAACCGGGTCGGAAAGCCACCCCCCCCTCAGGTATTCCGGGGTCACCTCGATGCAGCCGGTCGACAGCGAGATGACCCCGCTTTGGTCGCCGATCGCCTCGGAAGAGTTGATCACCAGGTTCATCACCACCTGGCGGATCTGGGTCGCGTCGACGGTCACCGCGGGAAGCGGGTGCTGCAGGTGGTAGCGCAGCGCCACCTTCTTGGAGATGGAGACGCTCAGCATGTGCCCCATCTCCTCCACCAGCCGGTTCAGGTCCAGTTCCTCGGTGACGAAGCGCCCCTTGCCGGAATAGGCGAGCATCTGGCGCGCCAGATCGGCGGCCCGCGACGCCGCGGTTTCTATGCTGCGCAGGTTTTCCACCGCCGGGGACTCGGGGGAGAGGCGCATCAGGGCGAGGTCGGCGTTACCGACGATGGCGGTCAGGATGTTGTTGAAGTCGTGGGCGATCCCCCCCGCCAGCACCCCCAGGCTCTCCAGCTTCTGGGT
>MTLD01002268.1_pt5 | contig 16990 bp, 14 predicted proteins | sample 1982471 | NCBI WGS metagenome assembly MTLD01 (sample SAMN05712604, study PRJNA340218) | biofilm metagenome | isolation source: sample SPM anode biofilm adapted to -50 mV | place: USA | collected 2012-02-03
CCTCGAAGGCCCGGAGGGCGTGCTGGTCGTAGGCCGTGATGAAGAGGGTGGCCGGCATGCGGTCGGCCCCCACGGCCTCGATGACGCCGAAACCGTCCAGCTCGGGCATCTGGATGTCCAGGAAGACCAGGTCCGGCGCCTGATCCTCGATGGCCTGCACCGCCTCCACCCCGTTGGCGCACTCGCCCACCACCGCCACATCCGGGGCCTTCTGCAGGAGCTGCCGGATGCGCTGGCGGGCCAGGGGCTCATCATCCACGAGGAGGGCGCGGAGGGTCATGCCCGCTCCGCATCCGGATCCAGGGGCAGGCGCAGGGCCACCAGGGTGCCGTGTCCGGCCATCCCCAGGATGTCGATGCAGTGCCGGCCCTTGTAGAGGAGCCCCAGCCGGGCGCGGACGTTGGAGAGGCCCACCCCCTCCCGGTCCGCCACGAAGCCCTCGCCGTCGTCCTGGACCTCCAGCACCAGCAGGTCCGAATCCCGCTTGGCCCGCAGCGTGAGGACGCCCCGCGGCCGGTCGGAGAGGCCATGCTTCAGGGCGTTCTCCACCAGGGGCTGGAGGATGAAGCTCGGCACCTTCGCCTCCAGGAGGTCCTGGGTGATCTCCACCCGCACGGACAGCCGGTCCTGGAAGCGGATGCGCTCGATGGCCAGGTAGGCCTCGATGAAGGCCAGCTCCTTCCGGAGGGGTACCAGCTGGTCCGGGGGCGCCTCCAGGGTCATGCGCAGGAAATCGCCCAGCCGGCTGATCATGCTGTCGGCCGCGTCCGGATCAGCATGGATGAGCGCCGAGACGGAATGGAGCGTGTTGAACAGGAAGTGGGGCTGGAGCTGCATCCGCAGGGCCAGGTTCTGGGCCTCTGCGAAACGCGCCTCCAGCCGGGCCGCCTCCACCTCCCGCGCCTTGTACCGCCGGTAGATGCGCAGGCCGTGGAAGGCTGCCACGAGGGCCCACATGAACAGCAGGTTGGTGTGGAAGTAGGCCCGGTAGAACCGCGGGAGTCCCTTGGCCGCCCGGGCGAAGGTCAGGGGCTCTGGCCACTCCCGGTACGTGAACAGGAGCATGATCACATAGGCCAGGAAGAGGCCCAGGGCGGCGACGAGGATGCTGGCGGCGAGGTGGAGGCCCCAGGTCCGCCATTCCCGCCCGGCGAAGGACTCGATGGGCCTGCGGTTCGCCAGCCAGACCAGGAACAGGCCCAGCAGCCCCCAGGTGCCGTTCTGGCACAGGTTCAGCGCCAGCAGCCTGAGGGGAGAGGAGGACGGATAGAGCGCCCAGTCCCAGGAGGCCATGTAGAGCCCGAGCAAGCCCCAGATCCCCCAGTACCATGCCCACCTGCGGTTGAAGGCCGCCCCCGGAGTGCCCGACATGGCCCCAGGCTAGAGACAGATCCCGTCCCTGGCCAGCATTTGGGGGCGAGCCGCACGGGGTCCGGGGCGGGACGGAGCCCCGGATCAGGCGCCCTGGAAGTCCGCTGATTATGACCCATGGATCTTTTTTGATGCGAGCGTAGGATGGGGCGCGCCCGGAGGACCCCATGGCCACGATCACCCTCAAGGGAATCCCCACCCACACCTGCGGCGAGCTGCCTACCATCGGCTACGCCACACCCGACTTCACCCTCACGCGGAAGGACCTCGACGAGGTCACGAATGTGGCGCTGGAAGGGAAGCGGGTGCTCCTGAGCATCTTCCCCAGCCTGGATACCGCCACCTGCGCCCAGAGTGTGCGGACCTTCAACCGCCTCTCGGCGGACCTGCCCGACACCGTACTGCTGTGCGTCTCCATGGACCTGCCCTTCGCCCAGGCCCTGTTCTGCGCCGCCGAGCACACGGATCGCGTGGTGACGGCCTCGGCTTTCCGGCATCCCGAGTTCGCCGAGGCCTTCGGCGTGCAGGTCGTGGACGGCCCCATGCAGGGACTGCTGGCCCGCGCCGTGGTGGCCCTGGATGAGAACGGCACCGTGGTCCACACGGAACTCGTCCGCGAGCTGACGGACGAACCCGACTACGACGCCGCCGTCCACGCCATCCGGAACCACCACCACCCCTGCCCCGAAGACGCTGCGCTCACCACCGAGTAGCCTGGACAGAGCGGAACGCAGAGGACACAGAGAAGAGCCGCCCGGCTTTCCTCCTCTGTGTCCTCTGCGGCCCTTTCTTCTAAGTACGTTGTGTCCCGCTTGCCCCGATTCCCGGTTCAGGCCTGGGCCATCAGCCTGGCGCGGGTGTAGGGGATGAGGCCACCGGCGTCCATGATGCCCTTGCGGGCGGCGGGCAGCTGGACCTGGTCGAAGGCCTTGCCGGTGGTGCGGTTGAGCACCTGGTCGGCGGTGATCTCCAGGTCGTCGCCCTCCGCAGCCTCGAGGCCGGGGCAGATGACCACTTTCAATCCCAGGTTGATGCTGTTCTGGAGGAAGATCCGCGCGACGCTCCGCGCCACCACCACCACGTCGTGCCCCTTGAGCGTGGAGCAGGCCTGCTCGCGGCTGGAGCCGCAGCCGAAGTTCTCGGCGCCCACGATGATCGAGCCGGCGGGAAAGGCCCTGGCCTTCAGCTGGGCGTTGAACTCCGTACGGTCGAAGAAGGCGAACTGGGGAGTCTCGGAGGGCAGCACGGTGGCCATGAAGCGGCCGGGATAGATGTCGTCCGTGCTGATGTCGTTGCCGAGGGAGAGGATGACCTTGGCCATGTCCGGCTCCTTTCTACTTGCGGGGATCGGTGATGACGCCGGTGAGGGCCGAAGCCGCCGCCACCGCCGGACTGCAGAGGTAGACGTCGCCGGTGGGATTGCCCATGCGCCCCTTGAAATTCCGGTTGGTGGTGCTGAGGGCCACCTCGTGGTCGCCCAGGGCGCCCTCGTGGACCCCCAGGCAGGGCCCGCAGCCGGAGTTCATCACCACCGCCCCGGCCTTCATGAGGTCGAGGACGTAGCCGCGGTCCAGAGCCTGGGCGAAGATCCGCGTGGAGGCGGGGAACACCAGCATGCGCGTGCCCTCGGCCACCTTCTTCCCGCGCAGCGTGTCGGCGGCGATGGCCAAGTCGTCCAGGCGGCCGTTGGTGCAGCTGCCGATGACGATCTGCTGCACCTTCGTGCCCAGCACCTGGTCGATGGGCTTCACGTTGTCCACCATGTGGGGGCAGGCGATCTGGGGCGCCAGGGTGGAGACGTCGATCTCCACGGTCTGGACGTAGGTGGCATCCGCATCCGGGGCCACGCAGGGGATGGCCTCCGTCACGCCCGCCTCCTCCCGGAGGTAGCGGACCGTCTCCTCGTCGCCGGGGACGATGCCGGAGGTGGCACCCGCCTCCACGCTCATGTTGCAGATGGCGATGCGGCCGCTGGTGCTCATCTTCCGGATGGTCTCGCCGTGGAACTCCAGCACCTTGTAGTTGGCGCCCTGGGCGGTGAGCCTGCCGATGAGGTGGAGGATGAGGTCCTTCGGGCCCACGAAGGGCGGGAACTCACCCTTCACCACCACCTTGATGGTGGCGGGCACCTCGATGTTCACGGCGATCCCCAGGCTCCAGGCGGAGGCCATCTCCGTGGCGCCGATGCCGAAGCTGAAGGCGCCGAGGGCTCCGTGGCTGGTGGTGTGGGAGTCGGTGCCCACCACCACGAAGCCGGGCCGGACGTAGCCGTATTCGGGGAGGATCTGGTGGCAGATGCCGCCCCGGTCGCCCCGGATGTCGTGGAACTTGGTGATCCCGTTGGCCGCCACGAACTCGCGGATCTTCTTCTGGTTGGTGGCGGTCTTGGGGGATTCCGCCGGCACGCGGTGGTCGAAGATGATGGCGATCCGGGAGGGATCCCACACCTTCGGCGGTCGGCCCGTGCCCGCGAACACCTCCTGGAACTGGTTGATGACCAGGGCGGCGTTCTCGTGGGACATGGCGAGGTCCACCTTCGGCTCCACCACATCCCCGACCTGCACGGACGGAAGGCCCGCCGCGCGGGCCAGGATCTTCTCGACGATGGTCATGCCCATGGGAACCTCCTCAGATCACACCTTTGGACTTCAGGTCGGCCAGCTCGGACACGCCCAGCCCCAGAGCGCCGTAGACCTCGGCATTGTGCTCGCCCAGGGCAGGCGGGGGCGTGTCCACGGATCCGGGCGTCTTGCCGAACAGGGCCGTGAGGCCGAACACCTCGATATCGCCCAGGCCCGCCACCGGGACCTTCTGGAGTACGCCCCGGTGCTGGATCTGCGGCTGCCGTAGCGCCGCCTCCAGATCCAGGATCTCCCCGCTGGGCACATCCTTCGCATTCAGTTCCATCACCCAGAAACCGGTCGGTTTCTGGGCCAGCCGGGCCTCCAGCAGGGGCGTCAGCGCCTTCCGGTTCTGCTTCCGGGTGTCCCGCTCCTGGAAGCGGGGATCCGTCTTCAGCTCCGGAAGCTCCAGCACGTCGCAGACCGCCTCCCACTGTTCCTGCTTGTTGGCGGCGATGTTGATGTGGCCGTCCTGCGTGCGGAAGGTGCCGCTGGGGGCGGCGGTGAAGTTGTCGTTGCCCATGAGGACGGGCTGCTGGCCGCCGATCAGCAGGTTGGCCGCCACCCAGCCCATGAGGGGCATGATGCTGTCCAGCAGGGCCACATCGATGAACTGCCCTTCCCCTGTGCGCTCCCTGTGGAAGAGGGCTGCCATCACCGCGAAGGCGGCGTTCAAGCCGCCCACGGTGTCGCAGACGGGAAAGCCGGTCCGGAGGGGATTCAGGCGCTCGTCGCCATTCACCGCCATCTCGCCGGAGAGGCCCTGGATGATCTGGTCGTAGGCGGGCTTCAGTGCATCCGGCCCCGTCTGCCCGAAGCCGGAGATGGCGCAGTAGATGAGCTTCGGATTGAGCTCCGCGAGGGCGGCGTAGCCCAGGCCCAGGCGGTCCATGACACCCGGGCGGAAGTTCTCAACCACCACATCCGCGTCCTGCGCCAGCTTCCGGAAGAGGGCCTTGCCTTCGGGGGCCTTGGTGTTCAGCGTGATGGACTTCTTGTTGCAGTTCTGGGCCAGGAAGCTGGTCCCCATGAGCCTCTTGTTCAGGTCGGGCAGGATGCCCAGCTTGCGGGCCAGGTCGCCGTCCTTCGGGTTCTCTACCTTGACGACATCCGCGCCCAGCAGGGCCAGGTGCAGCGTGGTGAAGGGCCCGGACAGGACGTTCGTGAGGTCCAGGACCTTGATGCCCTCGAGGATCCTCCGGCTCATGCCTTCCCCTTCGCGGTGATGGGCCCGGTCTTGTAGACGCAGCCCGGCAGCTCGCGGCCGAAAAAGGCGGCGACCTCCTGCGCGACGCCCACGAGGGCGCCGATGTCGATGTCGGCCCGCTGGCCGTTGCGCTGGAGGCCGTGGACCAGATCCTCGGTGGCCACGTTCCCGGCGGCGACCCGGGTGAAGGGGCAGCCGCCCAGGCCGCCGAAGCTCGTCTCGATGGCGCTGGCGCCCGCCTCCAGGGCGGCGTAGACGCTGGCCATCCCCAGGCCGTAGGTGTTGTGGATGTGGGCCGTGACCTCGGCGGAGGGATCCAGCTCCCGCACGCAGCGGATGTACCGCCGGACCTGGGCCGGATGGGCGTGGCCCGCGGTGTCCGCGAGGCTGATGCTGTGGAGCCCCGCCTCGAGGTAGGCCTCGACGATGGTCCGGACGCGGTCGAAGGGGATTTCCCCCTCGAAGCCGCAGCCGAAAGCGCTCTGCACGCTCACCTGCACGCGCCGCCCGGCCTTCTGCGCCGCCTGGGCCATGGCAACGATGCGGCCCGTGGCCTCCTCTGTGCTCATCCCGGTGTTCTTGAGGCTGTGGGTCCCGGAGGCGGAAACCCCCATGCAGATGAGCCCGACACCCACCTCCAGTGCCCGCTCGAGCCCCTTCTCGTTGAGTACGAGGCCCGAGAAGGTGGCGGAGTGGGACTCGCCGGAGAGGATGCGGAACAGGTCGTCGGTGTCGGCCATCTGGGGCAGCTTGTCGCCTCGGACGAAGGAGCCGACCTGGACGATGTCCAGGCCGGAATCCGCCGCGCGGCGGATCCAGTCGAGCTTCACGGTCGTCGGCACCACCTGCTTCTCGACCTGGAGGCCGTCCCGGGGACCCACTTCGTGGATGAGGATCCGTTTCATGGTCAGCCTCAGAGCTTCCTGGCGATCGCCTCGCCCATGTCAAGGGTCGTGGCGCTGCCGCCCATGTCGTAGGTGCGGACCTTGCCCTCGGCGATGACGGTGGCCACCGCCTTCTCAAGGCGGGTGCCCTTCTCCGTCTCGCCCAGCCAGTCGAGCATCATCTTGGCGGCAAGGATGGTGGCGATGGGGTTCACCTTGTACTGGCCGGCGTACTTGGGCGCGCTGCCATGGCTGGGCTCGAAGACCGCCAGCTTCTCGCCGATGTTGCCCGAGCAGCCGAAGCCGAGACCGCCCACCATCTGGGCCGCCAGGTCGCTGATGATGTCGCCGAAGAGGTTCGTGGCCACCATCACGCCGTAGTTCTTCGGGTTCTTCAGCATCCACATGGTGATGGCGTCCACGTTGGCATCGTCCATGGCGATGCCGGGGTAGTCCTTCGCGATGCGCTTGCCGGTTTCCAGGAACATGCCTTCGGTGGCGCGCACCACGTTGGCCTTGTGGATCACCGTGACCTTGGGGTAACCGAACTTCTTCGCATACTCGAAGGCTGCGCGGATGATCCGCTCGCAGCCCTTCTTCGTGTTCACCTTGCAGGTGATGGCGAACTCGTCGCCCGGCAGGTCCGCGAAGTGGGCGAAGGGCTTGCTGGCGGCCTTCAGCACGGCCTTCACCTCGTCAGGGACGGGGCTGAACTCCACGCCGGCGTAAAGATCCTCCGTGTTCTCCCGGAACACCACCATGTCGATGCCGTCCTGGTAGTTCAGGGGGTTGCCGGGATAGGCCTTGCAGGGCCGCAGGCAGGTGTAGAGGTCGAACATCTGGCGCATGCGGACGATGGGGCTGCGGTAGACCAGGCCCCTGCCCTTCAGCTCAGGGACCAGCTCGGCCTCGGCATCCTTCACGGGCTTGGAGGTGATGGCGCCGAACATGGCGGCGTGGCTCTTGTGGAGCAGGTCGATGGTGCGCTGGGGGAAGGACTCGCCCTCCTTGCACCAGAACTCCCAGCCGATGTCGCCGTGGGTGTAGGCGGCGTCGAACTTCAGGGCGTCGAGGCAGATCTTCGCGGCCTCCATGACTTCCACGCCCACGCCGTCACCGGGCAACCACGCGATGTTGAACTGGCTCATGTAGGGTCTCCTGGCGGGCAGATGGACACGGCGGCCCAGGCGGGCGGCCGCAATATGATGACGTCCAGGGGGTTTTTAGGCCCTGACCGCCGTCACAAGTCCCCCGGATCACCAGGAAAAGGCGGGATTCGCTGTACGAACCGTCAAAACCAGGTCACTTGCAGGCCAGCCAGCTCCCGCCTGTCCGGACCTCCGCCGCCAGCTTCACGCCCAGGACACCCAGGTCGTCGGCGCCCTCCATGGCCTCCCTCAGCAGCGTGGAGGCCCTGTCCACCTCCTCCGGCGGCGCCTCCATCAGCAGTTCGTCGTGGACCTGCAGCAGCAGCCGCGCCTCCAGTCCCGAGGCCTCGAGGGCCCGGTGGAGGCGGACCATGGCACGGCGCATGAGATCCGCCGCCGTGCCCTGCACGATGGTGTTCACGGCCTCGCGCAGGCCCTGGGCCTGGAGCTGCTTGTTGGGGCTCTCGAGCTCCGGGATCCGGCGGATGCGGCCCCAGTGGGTGCGCACCAGCCCCTCCCCGAGGGCCTGGGCCTTGGCGCCCTCGATCCAGGCCGCGACCTTGGGCATGCGCTCGAAGTAGCGCTCGATGAAGGCCTTGGCCTCCTTCTGGCTGACGCCGATGTTGGCGGCGAGGGCGAAAGCCCCCTGGCCGTAGAGCAGGCCGAAGTTGACGGCCTTGGAGGCGCTGCGCTGCTCGGCGGTGACCTGGTCCATGGGTACGTTGAAGACTTCCGAGGCCGTCCGGCGATGGATGTCCTCGCCGGCCTCGAAGGCTCCGAGCAGCACCGGGTCCTGGGCCAGGGCCGCCACCACCCGCAACTCGATCTGGCTGTAGTCGGCGTCCAGCAGCACCCACCCTGGCTCGGGCACGAAGGCTCCGCGGATGGCGCGGCCCTCCTCGGTGCGGATGGGGATGTTCTGCAGGTTGGGATCGCTGGAGGCCAGGCGGCCCGAGGCCACCGCCGCCTGGTGCAGGCGGGTGTGCACCCGGCCCGTGACCGGGTTCACCATCTGGGGCAGCGCCTCCACGTAGGTGCCCAGCAGCTTCACCATCTGGCGATGTCGCAGCAGTTCGCCGGCGATCTCCGCCCCCTGCCGCTCCGCCAGTTCCTGCAGCACATCCTCGTCCGTGCTGGGGGCCTTGGTCTTGCCGGTGAACTTCACGGGCTTGAACCCCAGCTTGTCGAAGAGGATGCGGCCGAGCTGGGCCGGGCTGTTGAGGTTGAAGGGTTCGCCCGCCAGCTCGAGGACCCGGGTCTGCGCCCGCTCCCGTTCCGCATGCATGCGCGCCGCCAGCCGGGCCAGCTCGTCCAGGTCGAGGCGGACGCCATGGCCCTCCAGGGCCGCCAGCACCTCCACCAGGGGAAGGTCCACCTCCGCGTAGAGGCGGGCCAACCGATCGTCCACGAGGCCGCTCCGCAGCCGGTCGCAGAGCTGGAGGGCCAGGTCCGCGTCCTCCGCCGCGTACTGGACGGCCCGCTCGAACTCGGCCTCGTCGAAGCGCTTCTGGCCCTTTCCCTTCCCCACCACCTCCTCGAAGGCGATGGGCTTCACGTCCAGCAGCCGCACAGAGAGATCGTCCAGGTTGTGCCGGACGCCGCTCTCCATCAGGAAGCTCAGCACCATGCTGTCGTCCGCCAGCCCCCGCACGGGCAGGCCGTGGCGGGCCAGCACCTGGAGGTCGTACTTCAGGTTCTGGCCGCACTTCGCCACGGCCGGGTCCGCCAGCAGGGGCGCCAGCACACGGCGGGCCTGGGCGAAGGGGAGGTTGCGGCCGTCCAGATGGGGGGCCAGCTCGGCGAAGAAGGCCTCCGGTGCGCCCCGCAGGTCCAGCATCGCGTCCGGCAGCCCGCTGTCCGGCAGGAGCCCCGGCAGCGCGCCCTCGGTGTCAGCGGTGGGCGGCTTGAGGTGGGCCAGGGGCACGTAGAGCCCTTCGTTGGGCTTCCAGGCGAGGCTCAGGCCCACGAGGTGTCCTCGGGTGGGATCGATGCTGGTGGTCTCCGTGTCCAGCCCGAAGCGCCCCGCGGCCCGGCAGGCGACCACGGCCTCCTCCAGGTCCATGAGCGTGGCCGCGGCCCGGTACCGGCGCTCGGAGCCCGCCTGCTCCGCGCTCTGGGTGAACTCCTTGGTGAGGGTCTGGAACCCGAGCTCCTTGAAGGTGATCCGGGCCCGCTGGTCGTCCACCCCGGCGTAGGCGAGATCCCGCGGATGCAGGGGCAGGGCCAGGTCCGTCACCACCGTGACGAGCCGGCGGGTCAGGTCCAGCCAGCCCGTCTCCGGATCCGTGGCCGCCGCCAGGCCCTCGCGCTGCTTGGGCTTCAGCGCCGTCTGCGCCGCCAGCACCCCGTCCAGGCTGCCGTGCTGCGCCAGCAGTAGGGCGGCGCCCTTCTCGCCGATGCCCGGCACGCCCTTCACGTTGTCCGAAGCGTCCCCCACGAGGCTGAGGAAGTCCACGATCTGCTCGGGCCAGACGCCCATGCGGGCCTTCACGCCCTCGCGGTCGTGCCAGACTTCCCCGTCCTTGGTGTTGAGCACCTGGATCCGGAGCCCGTCGTCCACGAGCTGGAGCAGATCCTTGTCCGGGCTCACGATCACCGCGGGCAGGCCGTGCGCCGCGGATTCCCGGGCCAGGGTTCCCATCACGTCGTCCGCCTCATAGCCGTGCAGTTCCACGATGGGGATACCCAGGGCCTCCACCAGCTGGCGGATCATGGGGATCTGGGGCCGCAGGTCCTCCGGCATCTCGGCCCGGTTGGCCTTGTACTCGGGATAGATCTCGTGGCGGAAGGTGGGCTCCGGCGTGTCGAAGACGCACGCGATGTGCGTCGGCTTGTGCTTCTCCAGCAGCTGCAGGACCAGCCGCGTGAAGGTATACGCCGCCCCGTTCTTCAGCCTCGGATTGGCGAAGTAGGCCCTAAAAATGAAGGCGAAGGTGTCGATGAGGTAGAGGCGGTCTTCGGACATGGCCCCAGTCTGGCAGGCCCGTCCGGATTCATGGACACCGGGGCGGGGCCGATACGGGGTTCGTACACCCCAATCCAGGAGGAAACCATGGTGTCCCGCACCCTCGTCCTTCCCCTGCTCGTCTGCCTCGCCGGTTCCCTGGCCGCCCAGGACCAGAAGGCCAAGGCCCAGGCCCTGGTGAAGGAGGCCATCGCCTTCGGGCGCGCCAACGGCCGCGAAGCGCTTCTGAGGGAGACCAACCAGGGCTCCGGCCGCTTCCACGTCAAGAGCGGCGACGACCTGTACATCTTCGTCTACGACCTGAAGGGCACCTGCCTGGCCATCGGGTTCCAGAGCCAGCTGGTGGGCGTCAACCGCTGGAACGTCAGGGACCCGGACGGGAAGCCCTTCCTCCAGGAGATCATCCAGGTCGGCCAGGGCAAGGGCGGCGGCTGGGTGGACTACAAATACCCGAACCCCAAGAGCGGGAAGATCGAGGCCAAGACCTCCTTCGTGGAGTCCGTGGACGGCATGGTCGTGGGCTGCGGCATCTACAAGTAGCGGCCGTCCCCTGAACCCGGATGCGGGGCGGATATTCAGCGATCCTCCCCGCCCGGTCGATACCGAAGCCCTGCACCAGGAGGAGGCCCCATGCGCCTGCACCGACCCATCCCGCTGCTCGTCCTCGCCGTGGCCCTGCCGCTGGCCTCCCAGGCCTCCGAGCGCCCCAAGGCCGAGGCCCTGGTCAAGGAGGGCGTCGCCTTCCTGAAAGCCCAGGGCAAGGACGCCTTCATCGCCGAGGTCCAGAAGGGGACCGGCCGCTTCCATTTCAAGCCCGGCAACCCCCTGTACCTGTTCGTCTACGACACCAAGGGGATCACCCTGGCCCACGGCGCTACGCCCGGCGCGGCCGGCGCGAACCGCTGGGCCATGAAGGACCCGGACGGCAAGCTCTTCATCCAGGAGATCATCCAGGTGGCCCAGCGCAAGGGGGGCGGCTGGGTGGACTACAAGTTCCCCAATCCCGCCAACGGCAAGGTGGAGGACAAGACCTCCTTCTGCCTGGCCGAGAATGGCATCGTCATCGGCTGCGGGATCTACAAGTAGTCAGCGCAGGCCGTAGGCCCTCCGCAGCAGCGCCTCCCACCAGGCGGCGGGCAGGAGGGCCTTCAGTTTTCCGGCCCCGAAGGCGTCCCGTCCGATGACCACCCGCCGGGGAGGGCGCTGCGCGGCCAGGGCCCGGAGGATCTTCCGGGCGCAGGGCTCCACCGCCATGGCCCACCGCTGGCTCTGGTCCTTCCGGACGGTCAGGTAGCGGGCGAGGATCCGCTCGTAGCGGGTGCCCCGGGCCCGCTCCGGAAGGTCGCCCCACACCTTCGCCAGGGTCTCGCGGAACTCCGTGCGGATGGCGCCGGGCTCCACCAGCACCACCGCCACGTCTCCGCCGATCTCCAGGCGCAGGGTCTCCGCCAGGGCCACCACCGCGTGTTTGGAGGCGTTGTAGGGCCCGGCGAGCGGGATGGATAGGCGGCCCAGCATCGAGGCCACCTGCAGGATCCTCGCCCCGCGCTCGCGCCTGAGCAGGGGCAGGAAGGCGTTCGTGACCGCGTGGAGGCCGATGACGTTGGTCTCGAACTGGGCGCGCAGTTCCTCGGGCCGCAGCAGTTCCAACGGTCCCACCTGGCCGTAGCCCGCGTTGTTCACCAGGGCCTTCAGGGGCAGGTCCGCGCAGGCCGCCGCAGCGGCGGCGAGGCTCGCCGCGTCGGTCACATCCAGGGCCAGCAGGCGCAGGTCCGGCCCCGGGGGCAGATCCGCCAGGGCCTCCGGCCGCCGGGCCGTGGCCACTACGCCCCAGCCCGCCTCGCGGCAGAGGGGCACCAGGGCCCGCCCGATGCCTGTCGAGCAGCCCGTGATCAGCACCCAGGGGCGCGTCGGCGCCCCCGGGCCCTCAGGAGAACCCATCCCTACTTCTTCTCGGTATGGCCGACCAGCCATACGCGAGACTCTTCTGTGGACTTGCTGTGGATGGGGTTCACTTCATCTCCGTGGGGATTGGCGGCCATACGCGAGACCCTCTGGGCCAACTTGTCGCAGGTCCGTTTCACTTCTTCTTGGCCGGGGCCTTGGCGGCGCCCTTGCCTTCGATCTTGGTGGCCACCTGCTTGTAGGTGACGGTCACCTTGTCGCCCACCTTGAGGGCCTCCTTGCCCTGGGTGCCGCCATCGGTGTAGAAGCGCCAGGCCTCCTTGCCGAGGTCGAGGGTGAAGCTGTCGCCAGCAACCTCCTTCACGGTGCCCGTCTTCTGGTAGCTGGCCGCCGCGGCGGCCCAGCCGATGACCCCGCCGAGCATGGTGCCGGCGAGGACGAAAGCCAGGGTCTGCTTGCGCATGGGGAACTCCTTGTGGGAAAGGGGCCCCAGCTTAGCACTCCTTCCGGAGGCGGCGGATCTCCAGCAGCGACCAGACTGCACCGGCCCCCAGGCAGGCCAGCCCGGCCCAGGCGAGGCCCAGGCCGGGATCGGTGGCCAGCAGGAGACGGGCGGAGGCCGTCGCGCCGGGAATCCACCCATCCAGGTAGAAGCGATGGCCCCGGAAGGTGAAGGCCCTCCAGGCCGTGACGGGACCCCGGGCCAGCTCGGCCCCGGAGGGGTCCACGGCCGCCAGGGTGCCGCGCAGGTCCTGCAGATCCGGCATCTTCGGGCGGTATTCGAGGCGGATCCGGCCACCCAGGAAGGCTGCGCCCACCGGCTGCCCGTCCGGGCCCCGGGCCTGCAGCCAGCGGCTTTCGGAGGCCCCGGTGGCGGGATCCCAGACCCGCAGGCGGAGGACGGGCCGCTCGGACTGGGCCGTGACATCCACATCGGGATCCGGTGCGAAATCAGGCTCGAAGCGGGCCCGATCGTAGCGGGCCAGGAGGGTGACGGAGAGCCCCTTCGCCACGAGGAAGGGCCGGCTCGGCGCCAGATCCTCGGTGCGCATCACCCGGCCGTCCTCCACGAGCCGGATCTTGCCGTCCTCCCGCGTGAGGAGGACGAAGCGATCCTGGAGTTCCGCGCCTTCCGGGACGTACCGGAGGGTCATGCCCGGCGGCAGGGTGCGGGCCAAGTAGTCGGTGTAGTCCTTGTCCTGCACGGGCCGGGCGCTCAGCAGGAGGTCAGCCTGGGCCCCGCTGGCCTGGCGCAGCCGCACCTGGAGCCAGGGATTCCGGTAGAAGGGGGACCGGCTGAAGAGTTCCTGGCGGCCATCCGCGCCCTTCCGCAGGCCGCCGAGATCCGGAAAGATCCCCATCACCGTGAGGCTGAACCCCGGCAGGTCCCAGGTCCCGCCCGGCCGGAGGGCGTGCTCGAGGGTCTTGCCCATGAACGTGAGCACGAGTTTCTGGCTCGTCGGTGGATGGGGCCGCAGCGCCTGCAGCAGGGCGGGCTCGAAGCGCTCCCGGTAGACCACCGCGAAGCGGCCCTGGGGTTCGTCCCGGCGCCAGCCGTCCGGATCCCGGGCGAAGAGGACCCCCACCAGGGGTTCCGCGTTCCCCAGGCCCAGCATCACCTGGACGGCGGGGTTCTCGGGGCCCTGGGGATCCTCCACCACCTGCCCGCTGGGCAGGGCATCGGGGATGAGGCGCTCCACCTGGTAGCGGAGGCCCCCCGGCAGGTCGCCGCTCTGGCCGGATTCGACCCGGGAGGTCCACCGGGCCTGCGGGCCCTCCACGGCGAGGCGGAAGGCCGGTTCGCGCGGGGCCGCGTCGAGCCCCTCCAGCCGAACCCGGAACCCCGGGAGCGGGACGGGGCGGCCCGCGGAGGCCGGCTCGAACACGGCCGTCGCCCCTCCGACCGGGATGGTCTGGGTGGCCCGAATCCCGCCGGCCCGGTTCCCGAGGGCCGCCGCGGCCAGCAGCACGGGCGCGGCGAGCAGGACCCCCAGGCCGGGCCGACGGCGCAACACCCCGCGACGGGCCCAGGCGGAGACCAGGGCCTGGGCCGCCAGGGGCAGGAGCAGGGCCTCCAGCCAGAGGCTGCGGAGGAGATCCGAGGCCCTTGCCGAAGCCAGGATCGAGAAGGGAAGGTCCAGGAAGCCCCCCGGCAGCACCTCCCCGCCCCGGGCCCGGACCACGGCCCAACCCGCCGCCAGGCCGAGGAGGATCGCTCCGGCCAGGATCCCCGCGAGCCGACACGAGGCCGCCAGGCGCCGGCCCAGGCCGGGCACGCCCAAGGCCAGGCCCGCGGCAAGCAGGAGGCAGGCCCCCACGGGCGCCAGGGCCTGCGCCAGGGGACCCAGCCCCCGGCGGCCGAACCAGGCCTCCAGGGCCATCCAGGCCAGCGCCCAGGCGAGGACCACCAGGGCCAGCAGGACCGGGTTGCCTGGGAGGGCCTCCCCCAGGCTCCACCGGGGCTGGGGGGATCGAGGGTCGGGGGCCGGATCGCTCATCGGGGCTCGCACGCAAGGAGCCCCCAGTATGGCCCGGGGAGGCTCAGACCAGGGCGAGCAAGGCCACCAGGTAGAAGCTGAGGTCCACGCTCAGCTCGAAGCGGTGGCGCCCGGCGGTGAAGCGCTCGTGGTAGAGCCAGAGGTAGAGCATGGGGTAGCTGGCGCAGACCACCAGCACCAGGGCCACGGCCAGGGGATGCCCCTCGGCGCGGCTGTGGAAGGTGAGCCAGAGGGTGCCCGCCAGCAGCGTGCCCAGGAGCAGGGCCAGCACCGCTTTCGTGGCGCGCTTCCCCAGGAGGATCGGCAGGGTCTCCTTGCCCACGATCTGGTCGTTCTGCATGTCCCGGATCTCGTAGATCACCGTACGGACGAAGGCCAGCACGCCCACCAGGAAGACCGCCGCGAAGGCACGGAGGTCCCAGGCGCGCCCCTCCTGCCAGACCGGCATGACGACCGCGACCGTGGCCAGGGCCAGGGCCACCACCACATCCTTGGAACCCGGAATGTTCCGCAAGCTCAGGATCCGCTTGCCGACCTGGAATCGCTGCTTGTAGGCGGCGCCCACCAGCGAGGCCCCTGCCGCCACGGCCAGGGCCTTCAGCCCCTGGCTGGCCGCCAGGCCAAGGGTCGCGACCAGGGCCACCCCGGCCGAGGCCAGCAGGACGATCCGGTTCCGCTGGAGGAATCTCGCCCTAGCCGGTCCTTTGGCGCCGAGGCCCAATGGATCCAGAAACGGAGTGAGGAGATACATGGCCAGCACATAGGTCGCGGCCAGCACCGGATAGCGCCAGCCCAGGGGCAGGCCCAGCCACTTGTGCACGCCCAGGGTCATGAGACCCGCCCCCATCGCCAGCAGCGACGAGCTGCCAAAGGCAGCCTGGGCGAAGCTGCGCCAGCGGCTGGGACCATCCCCCAGCTGCTCCAGAACATCCACCACCTCGTCCACCAGCCAGGTGGGGGTCGAGGCGCCCGCCAGCACGCCCACGGTCTCGCGACCCGTGAAGGCGCTGAGGTCCAGCTCCGCGGCGGTCTCCACATACTGCACGGGCTTGCCGTAGTGGTGGGCCAGTTCGGCCAGATGCTTCGTGTTGCTGGAGGCCTTGCCGCCCACGACGATCACCGTGTCCACAGTGCGGGCCAGTTCCTTGGCCTCGTCCTGCCGCATCCAGGTGTCTTCGCAGATGGTGTTCTCGAAGACCGCATCGCCCGCGCGGGTGCGGATGTAATCCGAGATCGCATGATAGTCCTTCACCGTGAAGGTCGTCTGGGCCACCACCAGCACCTTCTTCAGCTGGTCTTCTGTCAGCGCCTCGGCCTCGGCCATGTTCGCGACGATGATGGAGCCGCTCTCCGCAAAGCTGCGGTGCGCCACGCTCTCGGCGTGCCCGTGGCTGCCCAGGATCACCGTGAAGTAGCCCTTGGGGCTCCACTTCTTGATCTTGTGGTGGACCTTGGCCACCTCGGGACAGGTGGCGTTGACGATCTTCACCTCGCCCCGCGCCTGGCGCTCCTTGAGCCCCCGCAGGTCCTGGATGGGAATGCCGTGGGCCCGGATCACCACCGTGCCGTTCTGCACTTTGTCGGGGGTTTCGGCCACGGCCACGCCCCGCTTGCCGATGAGGTCCAGGGCCTGCGGGTTGTGGATGAGCGGCCCCAGGGTCTGGACGGCGCGGCCGTCGTTGCGGACCGAGGCTTCCAGCACCGCGTCCATGGCGCGCTTCACGCCCCAGCAGAAGCCCGCGGTCTTGGCGACGATCACCTTCATGGCAGCCCCACAATCCTGACCACATTGGTCAAGTTATTCATCATAGCGCAGAGGCGAGAACAAGGGCTCCATCTCAGGTTTCCCGCCCTGGAAATAATTTATTACCTATACATCATCATTGACTGGAACCCCGGTGCATCTGGGGGTAGAGTCTCGTCGGTTCCTGTGGTGGTCCGGATGGATGCGGATTCCTCTCGACGAACAGGCAGGCCGGCGGTCCTCCGCCTGTCCGGGAGGGCGGTGACCACCCGCCCATGCATCCCCCCTGCGAACCAGCCCCCGCCTGGTGGCGGGCCGGCCACGCATGCCCCAAGCCAAGCCCAGGCCAAGGAGAACCCACATGCTGATGACGGAGCGTGAATTCCTGGCGGCGGAAATCCAGAACCTGGTGGACAAGTACGGCCGCCAGCGCACCTCCCTGGTGCCCATCCTCCAGGAGGTGAAGCGCAAGTATCACAAGATCGACAGCTATGCCATGCAGGTCACGGCTGACCTGCTCGGCATCCATCCGGTGGAAGTGAACAGCGTCGTGTCCTTCTATGCCTTCCTCGGCGACCGCCCCCAGGGCCGCTATGTGATCCGCCTCTGCCGCACCATCTCCTGCGACATGGCGGGGAAGGCCCGGG
>MTLD01001751.1_pt1 | contig 16968 bp, 19 predicted proteins | sample 1982471 | NCBI WGS metagenome assembly MTLD01 (sample SAMN05712604, study PRJNA340218) | biofilm metagenome | isolation source: sample SPM anode biofilm adapted to -50 mV | place: USA | collected 2012-02-03
TCTCCTTCGAGTTCATGTCCGGCGGCATCGCCGTCGTCTGCGGCTACGACAGCGACGACGTCGCCTCGGTGCTCGGCGACCGCGCCTGCGTGGGCATGGTCGGCGGCCGCTTGTACTTCCGCGGCCGGGCCGACGGCCTGTCCGCCAAAGACGTCAAGGTCAGGCCCCTTGAAGAGGACGACATCGCCTACCTTGCCGGCAACATGGACGACTTCCTCGGCAGCATCGGCCGTCCCGAGCTCAAAGCCCAGCTCACCGCCTGGGGCGAGTGGCACAAAGTCGTCCCCCTCACCTACGACGAGCGGCCCAAGCGGGTCAACACCGACATCCGCGCCTTCCGCACGCGCGAGTGGGTGCCGGGCGGCATCTTCGGCGACGTCTGCACCGACGACCTCGCCACCATCGGCCTGGTCGCCCGCGGCATCAACCGCCAGCGCATCCCGCAGTGGGAAAACGGTCGCTACGCCGCCCCGTGCGAATTCAACTGCACCGCCTCCATCCCCTCCCAGCAGCGGTTCAACCTCCTGCGGGAAGGCAAAAGCGAAGAAGCCTACCGCCTCATCCTCGATTACACCCCCTTCCCCGCCTCGATCTGCGGGGCGGTCTGCCCCAACCTCTGCATGGACGACTGCACCCGCCAGCAGGTAGACCTATCGGCGCAGATCGGCCTGCTCGGCCGTCACTCCGCCGACGCACTGGTCGCATCGCCGGCCAAAAAGACCGGCAAAAAAGTCGCCGTCATCGGCGGCGGCGCTGCCGGCCTCACCGCCGCCTGGCACCTTGCCCGCCAGGGGCACGCCGTCACCGTCTTCGAAGAAAACGCCGCCATGGGCGGCAAGCTGGAGCAGGTCATCCCCCGCGGCCGCCTGCCCCACGACACGCTGCGCAAAGAGCTCGACCGCATCGCCGGCCTCGGCGTGGCCTTCAAAACCGGCGTCCGCGTCGACCCTGACAAGTACGCCGCCATCCGCGCCGAGAACGACGCCGTCGTCGTCGCCACCGGCGCCCACGTCTCGAAGGTAATCCCCTGGCCGGGCCACGAGCGCATCGTAAAGGGCCTCGAATTCCTCAAGGCCGTCAACCGCGGCGAAAAACCGGCCGTCGGCGAACGGGTCATCGTCATCGGCTGCGGCAACTCCGGCATGGACGCCGCCGTCGGCGCGTATCAGATGGGGGCCCGCGAAGTCACCTGCATCGACATCCAGGCCCCGGCCGCTTTTCCGAAAGAGATCGCCCACGTCGAAAAACTCGGCGGCAAGCTCGTCTGGCCGGTCGAAACCAAAGAGGTAACTGCCGCCGGCATCGTCCTCAAAAACGGCGACCTCATTCCCGGCGACACCGTCATCATCACCATCGGCGAAGCCCCCGACCTTAGCTTCCTGCCGGCGGACATCGCCCGCGAGCGCGGCTGCCTCAAACCGGCCGCCGACTATTCCCTCGCCCCCGGCGTCTTCACCGCCGGCGACACCATCCGTCCCGGCCGCCTGGTCGACGCCGTGGCTGCCGGCCGGCAGGCCGCCCTGGCCGCCGACGCCTACCTCATGGGCGGCGACTATCGGGTGGAGCAGAAACAGCGCATCCCCGCTAACCGGCTCAGTACCGCCTACTTCAAGAAATGCCACAGCTGCGACCTGCCTGTCGCCAGCGACGACTACCTGCGCTGTATAAGCTGCGGCACCTGCCGCGACTGTCACATGTGCATGAAATCCTGCCCGGAAAACGCCATCACCCGTATCGCCAAAGCGGACGGAACCTACGAATACGTCAGCGACGACGCCAAATGCATCGGCTGCGGCATCTGCGCCGGCGTATGCCCCTGCGGCATATGGACAATGTACGACAACGACGCACCCATCAACATGTACAAAACTTACTAAGCCAGAGCAGCTCTGCCCGCGTAGGCCGTCAAAGATTTCTGGTGGCTGCTGTCGTGTACTTCGCATGTGCATGGCAGCCTCCCCTGTCCGATCTTGCGACGGCCCACGCGGGCATTGGCTTTTCGTGCTGAAAAATTTATGGTGGCGGGTGGACTTTAGCGGCAGGAATATCCGTGGATGTGCCGAAAAATAAATACATTCTCCCTGTAGATAACGACAAATGTCCCCGACACAAGTACGCGAAGTAGCGAAAAGGCGACAAAAAAACAGTTGACAGCCAAGAAAATGTATACCTATAATAAAACACGATGACAATAGTCCCTGCTTGACATACGGGCGCAGCGCGAGCCGCCGCGGATGTTTGTCACTGTTCCGGATGCGCCACAGGCCGAAGAAGGCTTGTGCGGAGATCTCTTCACCGAGACCACCTTCCGGACTTTTTATATTTACAGCCCATACAGCGAGCGACAGAGGGGGGAAGAACAAAACCGCGAGCCAACAAGGTAGGGGGATTAATAAGTTTTTGGTGGGAACGCGAATTGGTAAATTATTAAAGGAGGAATTCCGGTGTCCCAAAAATGGCTTGCCCTTGTTGCCCTGGCATTAGCAATAACCATGGTGGCCGTCCTTGCCGGCTGCGGCGGCGGCAGCGCCCCGACGAAATCCGCTACGATAAAAATCGGCGCCAACTTTGAAATGACCGGCGGCCAGGCAACCTTCGGCCAATCGTCCGTCAACTCCGTCAAGCTGCTCTTCAAACAGATCAACGAAGCCGGTGGCATCAACGGCAAAAAGCTCGAACTCGTAATCGCCGACAACAAATCCGAGCCGGCCGAAGCCGCCAACGCCATGACCAAGCTGCTCACCCAGGACAAGGTCGTCGCCGTAGTCGGCCCGGTTACCAGCTCCGACGTATTGGCCGCCTCGCCGATCGCCATGGACAAGAAGGTCGCCGTTGTATCCAACAGCGCCACCAACCCCAAGGTTACCGTCGAAAACGGCAAAGTGAAAGACTTCGTCTTCCGCGCCTGCTTCCTCGATCCCTTCCAAGGCACTGTTGCCGCCAACTTCGCCTCCAGGTCCCTGAAGGCGAAAACAGCCGCGGTATACGTCGATATGAGCTCCGACTATGCCAAAGGCCTGGCCCAGTTCTTTGAAGAAGCCTTCACCAAAGCCGGCGGCAAAATCGTAGCCAAGGAAGCCTACCAGCAGAAAGACACCGACTTCCGCGCCGCCCTCACCAAGATCAAAGCCGCCAACCCTGAAGTAATCTTCAACCCCGGCTACTACCAGGAAGTCGGCATGTTCGTCAAGCAGGCCCGCGAGCTCGGCATCACCGCGCCGCTGATCGGCGGCGACGGCTGGGATTCCCCCAAACTGGTCGAGATCGCCGGCGCCCAGGCGCTGGAGAACACCTTTTTCGTCAACCACTACGCCGCCGACTCCAAAGACCCCGACACCATCAAATTCGTCGAAGCCTACAAGAAAGAATACGGACAAACGCCTGACGCCCTGGCCGCGCTCGCCTGGGATGCCGCGCTGATGGTCGTCGACGCCATCAAGAAGGCCGGCCCGGATGCCGACCCCGTCAAGATTAAGGACGCCATCGCCCAGACCAAGAACCTCAAAGGCGTAACCGGCACCATCACCCTCAACGCCAACCACGACCCGGTCAAGAGTGCCGTTATCATCGCTCTCAAACAAGGCAAACTCGTTTTCCAGGAAACCGTCAACCCCTAACCGTTACAGCGTTGTCGTACAAGGGGATAAGGAATTGTCCTTATCCCCTTTCCCACGTGTATAGTATCGCCACCATACACCCGTGTTTTTCTTGGAAGGACAAAGTGAAAAAAGTCCGCTTTCCATAGTATTGACAGGCCAGGGAGCCCTCCCTATAATATACACTGTGGATAACACCTACAGCCTGAGGCGGGCAAATGTCCGCCCCGGGAGGAAGACACAGGAGATATGGGGGGCGGATGCCTGCCTAATGTGGCCAGGTGACTGCCCCCGTCGTCTCTCTGGCGCCCGGATAACGGATTTGGGCGTCCAGACGAAAAACCGTAAGACAAGGAGGGAACGCATGGATTCATTCCTGCAACAATTCTATCAGCAGTTGGTTAACGGGATTTCCCTCGGCAGCATTTACGCGCTCATTGCCCTCGGGTACACGATGGTTTACGGCATCATCCGTCTCATAAACTTCGCCCACGGCGATATTTACATGCTCGGCGCCTATGTGGCCTTCTTCGCCACCACCGTCCTCAAGCTCTCGTTTTTCCCCGCCCTCATCCTCGCGATGGCGGGGGCCGGTCTGGCCGGGGTTATAATCGAACGGTTCGCATACCGCCCGCTGCGCAACGCGCCCAAGATCGCCGTCCTCATTACCGCCATCGGCGTCTCCCTGTTCCTCGAATACGGCGGCATGCTGGCCGTCACTCCGCAGCCGCGCACCTTTCCCAACCTCCTCCCCTCCCAGCTCTTTCACCTCGGCGGCGTGGTGATCAACAGCTACCAGATCATCATCCTCGTCGTCTCCCTCGTGCTCATGGCCATCCTCACCTACATCGTCCACCGCACGAAAATCGGCAAAGCCATGCGGGCCGTCTCCTTTGATACCGACACCGCCCGCCTCATGGGCATCGACGTCGACCGCGTCATCTCCTTCACCTTCGCCATCGGCTCCGCCCTGGCCGCCGCAGCCGGCGTACTCGTCGGCATCTACTACAACTCCATCGACCCTCTCATGGGCATTATGCCCGGCCTCAAAGCCTTTGTGGCCGCCGTGCTCGGGGGCATCGGCATCATCCCCGGCGCCATGCTGGGCGGCGTCATCATGGGTGTCGTCGAGGCCATGGTCAGCGGCTTCATCTCCTCCACCTTCCGTGACGCGGCCGCCTTCGCCATCCTGATCCTCATCCTCCTCTTCAGGCCCTCCGGCCTGCTCGGCAAGAACGTCCGGGAGAAAGTGTAGGTAATGGGCATGCGGGAAAAAACGAAAAACGACCTCCGCGTACTGGCCGCAAGCATCGTCCTCTACGCCATCTTCCAGGCCCTGATCTCTGTAGGCTTCATCCAAGACTATTGGGAACGCAACATCGTCTACGCCTGTATCAACATCATCCTGGCCGCCAGCCTCAACCTCATCAACGGCATAACCGGCCAGTTCTCCATCGGCCATGCCGGCTTTATGGCCGTCGGCGCCTACGTTGGGGCCATTGCCACCGTCAAGTTCGGCATGCCCTTCATCGTCGGCATCATCGCCGGCGCGCTGGCCGCCGCCGTGCTCGGCTTCGTCATCGGCCTGCCCACCCTGCGGCTGACCGGCGACTACCTGGCCATCGCCACCCTCGGCCTGGGGGAAATCATCCGCATCACTATCCTCAACATCCCGTACGTGGGCGGCGCCTCTGGCTTTATGGGCATCCCCAAGATGACCAACTTCGCCTGGGCCTTCTTCCTGATGCTGTTCACCCTCTTCTTTATCAAGAACTTCGTCAACTCCACCCACGGCCGGGCCTGTATCTCCATCCGCGAGAACGAAATTGCCGCCGAGGCCATGGGCATCGACACCACCAAATACAAAGTGCTGGCCTTTGCTCTTGGCGCCGCGTTCGCCGGCGTGGCCGGCGCCCTCTTCTCCCACTACACCTACATCGCCCACCCCGCCTCCTTTACCTTCATGCGGTCCTTCGACATCCTCACCATGGTCGTGCTCGGCGGCCTCGGCAGCATGAGCGGCTCGATCTTCGGCGCCGTCTTCTTTACCGGTGTTTCGGCCTTCTTCGCCGACTGGCCCGAGTGGCGCATGGTCATTTACTCGCTCCTGCTCATCATCCTCATGCTCTTCCGGCCGCAGGGGCTGTTCGGCAACCGGGAACTCAGCCTCAAAATGTTTGGTCGTCTGACGGGAGGTGAACGGCGTGGCCCTGCTCAAGGTAACTAACCTGTCCAAAGCCTTCGGCGGTCTGCGCGCCGTTTCATCCTTCAACATCGCCATCGAAGACGGCGAGCTCATCGGCCTCATCGGTCCCAACGGCGCCGGCAAAACCACCGCCTTCAACCTTTTGACCGGCGTCTACGACCCCACCGAAGGCGAGATAGAATTCAACGGCAAGAGCCTCGTCGGGCTCAAGCCCTACCAGATCACCCAGCGCGGCGTCGCCCGCACCTTCCAGAACATCCGCCTGTTCAGCGAACTGTCCGTGCTCGACAACGTCAAGATCGCCTACCACTTCCACGTGAAATACGGCCTGCTCGAATCCGTCCTCCGCCTCGGCCGCTACCACGGCGAAGAAGCCGAAATCGAGCAAAAGGCCCTCCGCTTCCTGGAAATTTTCCAGCTTTCCCACCGCAAGGACGAAATTGCCAAAAACCTCCCCTACGGCGAACAGCGCCGTCTGGAGATCGCCCGGGCGCTGGCCGCCCAGCCGCGGCTCCTCCTCCTCGACGAGCCGGCCGCCGGCATGAATCCCCAGGAAACCCAGCAGCTCATGGACATGATCCGCTGGATCCGCAAGGAATTCGCCCTAACCATCCTCCTCATCGAACACGACATGAGCCTGGTCATGGGCGTATGCGAGCGCATCTACGTCCTCGACTACGGCAGCATCATCGCCAACGGCACGCCGACCGAAATCAAAAACAACCCGCGGGTCATCGAAGCATATCTCGGCGAGGAGGTGCACTGATGCTCAAGATCGGCAACATCAACGTCTACTACGGCGCCATCCACGCCCTCAAAGGCATCAGCATCGAAGTCGCCGAAGGCGAGATCGTCACCCTCATTGGCGCCAACGGCGCCGGCAAGAGCACAACCCTTCGCACCATCTCCGGATTGCTCCGGCCTAAAACCGGCCACATCGTCTTCGAAGGCAAAAACATCGCCGGCATGGCCGCCCAGGAAATCGTCAAAGCCGGCATTTCCCAGGTGCCGGAAGGGCGCCGCATCTTCGCCAACATGACCGTCCTCGAAAACCTCGAGCTCGGCGCCTATATCCGCTCCGACTCCAAGGGCATCGACCAGGACATGCAAGGCGTCTTCAAGCGTTTCCCCCGCCTGTACGAGCGCAAGAGCCAGGTCGCCGGCACCCTGTCCGGCGGCGAGCAGCAGATGCTGGCTATCGGCCGGGCCCTCATGAGCCGCCCCCGCCTGCTGCTTATGGACGAACCCTCCATGGGCCTTGCCCCGTTGCTGGTTAAGGAAATATTTGCTATCATTAAAGAAATAAACGCCAGCGGCACCACCATCCTCCTGGTCGAGCAAAACGCCCACATGGCGCTTTCCGTAGCCCAGAAAGCCTACGTTCTCGAGACCGGACGCATCACCCTCGCCGGTACAGCCAAAGAGCTGTCCGAGAGCGAGGCGGTGCGCAAGGCGTACCTCGGCGGCTAACCCCGCCCGGCAAAAAAGAGCGAGGAGAAGATGGCCATGTTCATCGCCAAACGGATGACTCCCAACCCGGTTGTTGTTCCCCCGACCATGTCGGTCTCCGAAGCTACTGCCATCATCAAGAACGGCAAATTCCGCCGCGTTCCCGTCGTCGACAACGGCAAACTCGCAGGCATCATCACCGACCGCGACCTGCGCGCAGCCGCCCCGTCGCAGGCCACCACCCTGTCCGTCCACGAGCTCAACTATCTCCTGGCCAAACTACAGGTCAGAGAAATTATGACCCAAACCGTCGTCACCATTGGCGTCGAGGCAACGATCGAAGAAGCCGCCCTGCTCATGTACACCCACAAGATTGGCGGCCTGGTCGTCGTCGACAAAGCGGGCTCCGTCGTCGGCATCATCACCGAGACCGACATCTTCAAATGCTTCGTCGACGTCATGGGCCTGGCGGAAGGCCGGACCCGCCTGACGCTAGAATTCGACGACAAGGTCGGCGTCCTCGCCGATGTTGCCGCCGTCTTCAAGGAACTCGGCATCAATATCCTCAGCATGGCCACCTACAACCTCGATAACAGCCGGGCCGAAATGGTCATCCGGGCCGACGTCAAGGACATCAAGCTGCTCAGCGACCGGCTGGCCGCCATCGGCTACCCCGTGTCCCACGTTGTCCAGATCGGCAACGAATGAGCCAAGTCCAGGATTTACACACCGCCTGCGGCATGCTAATATAATAAAATAAGGGATCAGGCGACCGGTACAGCCGGTGCGGCCGGGCAGAAGCAGCAGGTCAAAGCCTGTGGGACCATCCGAGTCCTACAGGCTTTTTGTTTGTGCTTGGGGCTGGCGGCATATATTACTGGGGATACTACATTTCAGGAGGTTGGCCCGTTTGGACCACAACGCGTTAAAACAGAAAACAGCCAGGCTGTCGATCATATCGAACATTACCCTGGTTGTCTTCAAACTCGTCGTCGGCCTGGCAGGCGGCGCGGTCAGCATAATTTCCGAGGCGGCCCATTCCGCCGTCGACCTTTTGGCCGCCCTGATAGCGTACTTCGCCGTCCGCAAGGCCGCCCAACCTCCCGACGAACACCATGCCTACGGCCACGGCAAGGTCGAGAACCTCTCCGCTGCCGTCGAAGCCATCCTGATTGTCGTTGCCGCCCTGTGGATAATCTACGAAGCGGTAGGCAAATTTTCCGCCGAGCACATCCCCACCTTTCTGGAATACGGCATCATCGTCATGGCAGTATCGATTGCGGTCAACTGGTACGTGTCCACCCGCCTGATGCGGGTCGCCCGCGAAACGCACTCCCACGCACTCGAAGCCGATGGCCTGCACCTGCAGGCCGACATCTGGACATCGGTCGGCGTTCTTATCGGGCTGGCGATCATCAAAATTACCGGCCTGACGTGGCTTGACCCGGCGATCGCCATCGCCGTGGCCGCCATTGTCCTGAAAGCCGGCTACAGCATGACGAAAAAAAGCGTCTACGAACTTACCGACGTCGCCCTGCCGCCGGAAGAAGAAGAAATAATCAGGTCGATCATCGCCGCCCATCCTGCCGTCATTGCCTTCCATAGGCTGCGCACCCGGCGCTCGGGCAGCAGCCGCCTCATCGACGTCCACCTCGTCCTCTTCCAGGATATGCACCTCGACAAGGCCCACGCCGTTTGCGACGAAATAGAAGCGTCCATAGAAAATCGGCTTGCACCCAGCGAAGTCGTCATCCACATGGAACCTCTCGGCCATGACGAAGGCTAGCGCCTGACTAATAAGATAAAACGCGCCTTGCGGCGCGTTTTATCTTTTCAAGCGTCGCGGCCGTACCGGACCGCAACTGCGCGCCTGATCGCCCGGCGGCGCTTTATCGTCCGGCCCCGGTGCGGCGCCAGGGACTGCCGCCGTTTGCCAGGTCGCGGCGTCCGGCGGAGCCGGGCCGTTGCCGGCGCCCGGTTGTTGCGGCGGTGGTGGACCGGGGGCAAAACAGGGCGGCGGGAAAGGCGGCTCCGGGGGGATTGGCGGCGGCGGCGGCGGCGGCGGCGTGAAGAACGACGTAGCAAAAGTATACGGCGGCCCGCCGGGCGGCGTGCAGGGCGGGGCCGCGCCGGGCCCCAGCAGGCACTCCCGGGCCCGGCGTATCACCTCCAGCACCAATACCTCCTCCGCAACCAGATGGGGCGGATCAGCCACATCGAGCCTGTTGGCCAGCAGCCGGAAAAGATCGACCGGTGCGCAGGTCACGGCGAGAAGCTCGCTGCTGAATGCTATCTTGCAGCACAGGAGATCGATAAGAATATCGATAATCACCCCACTGCGGTCGAATCTTTCGATCGCGCGGGCGACGGCGTCCGGGGTGACCCCAGGGATACGGTGAATCTCCTCGGCCGAACCGACCAACAGACGGTGCGCGTTCACCAGTGCCGCGAAATTCGGCATGATGGCGTTCACGTCGGCCAAAATGGTTTCGATGATCGTCAGCTGATTAACAGTTGTCGAAGACGTCGCCACGTCCAGCCGGCCCCCCTCTTTTTTACTACATCCATTGTATGCGCCCGGGGGGAAAAAGGATTTTACCGCCCGCGGGTATAAATAACATTGGGGGAAGGCAATAATTGCCTTAACCGACATTGCCGGAAGGAGGAAGCGAAATGACCAAACTCACTCAATACACCAAAAGCGGCGGCTGAGCGGCTAAAATAGGGCCTGGTGCCCTGGCGCACGTGTTGCGCCACCTGCCGCAAAGCAACGACCCCCGCCTCCTGGTCGGCACCGCCACCGCCGATGACGCCGGCGTCTACCGCATCGACGACAACACCGCCCTCATCCTCACGGTGGACTTCTTCACCCCCATCGTCGACGACCCATACACCTTCGGCCAGATTGCCGCCGCCAACGCCCTCAGCGATGTCTACGCCATGGGCGGCCGGCCGCTCACCGCGCTCAACATCGTCGCGTTCCCGGCCTGCGAGCTCGAGGGAGACGTACTTCCCGCCATCCTGCGCGGCGGCTACGACAAAGTCGCCGAAGCCGGCGCCGTTATTGCCGGCGGCCATACCATCGACGACGACGAACCCAAATACGGCCTCAGCGTCACCGGCATCGTCCACCCCGACAAGGTCTGGACCAACGCCGGCGCCCGCCCCGGCGACGCCCTCATCCTCACCAAGCCCATCGGCACCGGCGTCCTCGCCACCGCCGCCAAGGCCGACCTCTTCCCCGCCGGCGTCGCCGTCTCCATTGAAACGATGGCCACCCTCAACGCCGCCGCCGCCGCCGCTGCCGCCGCCTTCCCCATCCATGCCTGCACCGACATCACCGGCTTTGGCCTACTTGGTCACGCCTACGAGATGGCATCAGCCAGCGGCGTCAGGGCCGAGATCGACAGCACGGCCCTGCCCCTGCTGCCGGACGCGGCCGAGGCCGCCGCCATGGGCCTCGTCCCCGTCGGCGCCTACACCAACCGCACCTACCTCACGGCGATATCCTTCGCCGACAGCGTCCCCGAGCGGCTCCGCGACCTGTGCTTCGACCCCCAGACCTCCGGCGGCCTCCTCCTGGCCCTGCCGGCCAACGCGGCCGACGGACTGCTCGCCGCCCTCAAACAAGCCGGCGTCAACCACGCCGCCATAATCGGCCATACCCTGGCGCCGGGAAAAGGCGAAATCCATGTTTACTGACACTGATGCCCGGCAAGGCCGTCACATCGTGAGGTGGCCGCCACGAACCCCGGCAACGAACGCCTGATCACCTTCATTTCCGTCCACGACGCCGTCCGGGCCGAGCACCTGCTGACCGATGCCGGCATAACCGTCGCCGCCCGCCCCACTCCGCGGGAAATCGACCTCAGCTGCGGCCATAGCCTTCTCCTGGCCGCCGCCGACCAGGACGCCGCGCTCGCCGTCCTGGCGGACGGCGGGGCGCGCTGGAGCAAGCTTTACCGGCGCCTGGCGGCCCGCGTCTGGGAAAAAATCAGCGAATACGGGGGATAAGCATGGAAAGCTTATTCAAAACCGACCTGCTGCTCATCGTCGGTTACAAAGGGCTGCGCATCGCCGCCATCGTCATCGTCGCCGCCCTCCTCGCCCGCTTCAGCGGCCTCGTGGTCGACCGTCTGTTTCATCCCCGCGACGGCTCGCAGAAGTTCATCGAAGAAAAACGGGCCCGCACCCTCAGCGCCCTGCTCAAGACCATCCTCAGCTACACCGTCTACTTTCTGGCCGCCATCCTCGTCCTCCAGGAGTTCAGCATCGACACCACCTCGATCATCGCCGGCGCCGGCATCATCGGCCTGGCCTTGGGCGTCGGCGCCCAGGGCCTCGTCAAAGACTTCATCACCGGCTTCTTCATCATCCTCGAAGACCAGTACGCCGTCGGCGACTACATCGTCAGCGAAGCCATGGCCGGCACCGTCGAAGAGCTGACCTTCCGGGTCACAAAACTGCGGGACGCGAGCGGCGTCCTCCACATCATCCCCAACAGCGCCATCGCCCGCGTCAGCAACTACACCCGCGGCCACATGCAAGCCGTCATCAACATCCCTGTCGCCTACGAGGCCGACATCGACAAAGTCATCGCCCTTCTCGGCGAGGCCGCCCGCGACATTGCCCGCCTGCCGGAAGTGCAGGAAGGCCCTAAGGTCATCGGCGTCGTCGACTTCCGGCCCGGCGAAGTCATCGTCCGGGTTATCGCCAAAACCATCCCGCTGGAGCAGGTCAAAGTCGAAACCGCCTTCCGGCACCGGGCCAAGATCCTGTTCGAGCAGGCCAAGATTCCCGTCCCGGGGCTGCCCCTCCAGCTGGGTCGCCAGGAGGGAAAAGCATGATCGTCCGTTACGAAGTCGGCGACATCGTCAAAACGAAGAAAACCCATCCCTGCGGCTCCGACCAATGGGAAATCACCCGCACCGGCATCGACTTTGGCCTCAAATGCCTTGGCTGCGGGCGGCGGGTCATGATCGCCCGCGCCAAATTCGAAAAAGCGGTCAAAGCCATCGTCAGCCGTCCGGCCGGCGAATAGCGCTAGAAGTCCCGCCGGGGCAAGGCACCCAGAGCCCCGGCGGTTTCGTCTGCTGCCCGCGGTCCGCCGCCGGCGAATGACTATTGCATAATCCTTGGGGATATTCTACAATTAACTAGTCCCATGAGGCGATTTTTCATTAAGGTGGAATCTGCATGAGCACTAATCTTGAAGTCGGCATACTCGGCCTTCCCAACGTCGGCAAAACCACGCTCTTCAACGCCCTCACCAAAGCCGGCGCGGCCGTGTCCAGTTTTGTCTCCGGCGCCATCGAGCCCAACGTCGGCGTCGTCGACGTGCCCGACCCGCGGCTGGCTGCCCTGGCCGCCATGTACAAGCCGAAAAAAATCACCCCGACCAAGATGCAGTTCGTCGACATCGCCGGCCTCGGCCAGGGCGCATCCAAAGGCGCCGGCCTCGGCAACAAATTTCTCTCCCACATCCGGCAGGTCGACGCTGTTATCGAGGTCGTCCGCTGCTTCACCGATCCCGGCGTCATGAACGCCGAAAGCGAGCCCAACCCGCTCGGCGACATCGAAATCCTCAACACCGAACTCTGCCTCGCCGACATCGAAACGCTTGAAAAGCGCCAGGAACGGCTGCAGAAGATGGCCAAAGGCGGCGACAAACGGGCCCAGGCCGAAATGGAGCTCGGTGCCAGGCTAAAGGAATCGCTCGAAAACATCATCCCCGCCCGCGAGGTCATAAGCAGCGAAGACGAAATCGCCCTGCTGCGCGAACTCAACCTCCTCACCCTCAAGCCCATCCTCTACGTCGCCAACATCAACGAAGCCGACGCCGCCGACCCCGACGCCAGTCCCCATGTCCGGGCCGTCAAGGAATACGCCGCCAAAGCGGGCGCCGAAGCCATCGCCGTCAGCGCCAAGCTTGAAGCCGAAATCGCCGAGCTCTCCGACGAAGAGGCAGCCGCCTTCCTGGCCGACATGGGCCTCAGCGAGGCCAGCCTCGACAAAGTCATCCGCGCCAGCTACAAGCTCCTCGGCCTCATTACCTTCCTCACCGCCGGCGAGCCTGAGGTGCGCGCCTGGACCATCAACCGCGGCACCAAGGCCCAGAAAGCGGCCGGCAAGATCCACAGCGACATCGAGCGCGGCTTCATCCGCGCCGAGCTCGTCGCCTACAAAGACCTTATGGCCGCTGGCAGCTTCAACGCCGCCAAGGACAAAGGGCTCGTCCGCCTGGAAGGCAAGGAGTACATCATGCAGGACGGCGACGTCGTCCACTTCCGCTTCAACGTCTAAGCCCGACCCCGCCGGGGGCGTTCATGCGGCCGGTTCAGGATAGTTCTTGCATAATCGGCACAATGAATGCTATAATATATTGGTCTGAGACAGGTTTCAAATTTTACTATTTGAAAACCTTCCCTGCTCCCTCGCGGGGGCCGACTAGTCCAAAGGAGGAGGTGGTTTCATGAACAAGTACGAAGTCATGTTTATCGTGAAGCCGGCGGAAGAAGAGGCTGTCGAGGCGGTTGTCGCCAAATTCGATAACCTCATCAAAACCAACGGCGGCGCGATCGACAAGATCGACCGCTGGGGCAAACGTCGCCTGGCGTACGAGATCAAGGACTTCAACGAAGGGGTTTACTTCGTGGTCTACTTCACCGCCGCGGCCGGCGTCGTCGCCGAACTCGAGCGCGTGATGAAGATCACCGACGAAATCCTGCGCCACATGGTTGTCAAGCAGGAAGATTAGGCCAGGAGGATTGCTATGAACAAGGTCATTCTGGTCGGCCGTCTCGCCCAGGACCCGGAGGTCAGATACACCCAAAGCGGCAAAGCGGTCGCCTCTTTCTCCATCGCCGTCAACCGGTTTTCCGGCGGCGGCCAGAAAGAAGCCGACTTCATCCCCATCGTCGCCTGGGAAAAGCTAGCCGAGACCTGCGGCAACAACCTCACCAAGGGTCAGCGCGTCCTTGTCGAAGGCCGCCTGCAGATCCGCTCGTACGAAACCAATGACGGGCAGAAGCGCCGCGTAGCGGAAGTCATCGCCCAGACCATCGAGTTTCTCGAGCGCAAGCCGCAGTCCAACGAGGACAAGGAAGCCAACCCGTTTGGCGGTCAGGTATTTCCGGAAGAAGAAATTCCTTTCTAAGGAGGATTTAAGTGAAACGCGAAAAAGGCCGCAAGCCGAAAAAGAAAGTCTGCAGTTTCTGCGTGGACAAAGTCGAGTCCATTGACTATAAAGACGTTCCCAAGCTGCGCCGTTACACCACCGAACGCGGCAAGATCCTGCCCCGCCGCATCTCTGGCAACTGCGCCAAGCATCAGCGCCAGCTGACCGTCTCCATCAAGCGGGCCCGCAACATGGCCCTGCTCCCCTTCACCGCCGAATAAGCGCACCGCCGGCCGCCCGATGGCAGCCGGCGGTTTTTGTTTTTACCACAGCCTCTTTTTCTTGAATAATGTCTGACAAAAGAGTATAATGAAATAAGAAAATTGGTATACCGGAATACCGCTAGGAGAGCATTATGCCCCGCAAATTTGCCGACGAACCCTTGGACAAAGTCATCGACAAATCAGGCGACTCCTTGTATACGCAAATCGTCAAGCGCATCCGCACCTGGATAATGGATGGGCGGTTGAAAGAAGGCGACCCCCTCCCCTCGGAGCGGGAACTGGCGCAAATTTTCGACGTCAGCCGCGTACCCGTCCGCGAAGCCCTGAAAATCCTCGATTTCATGGGCGCGGTCGAGCATGTCCGCGGCAAGGGCGTATTCGTCAAAAAAATCGACATGAACCACTTCATCAACAACCTCGACTTCCTCGTCATGGACCCCATGCACACCATCATCGACTTATTCGAAGCCCGCGAAGCCATCGAGCTGCAGGCGACCCGTCTCGCCGCCCAGCGGCGGACCGACGAAGACCTCGCCGCCATGGAAGAGGTCATCCATGCGACCGAGCACAACATCATCATGGGCCGGGACGTATACCTTGCATCAATGAACTTTCACTCGGCGGTCATCGCCGCCTCCCACAACAGCGTGCTGATAAAAATCAACGACTTTCTCGCCGACCTCCTGCGGTATTCGCGTGAGCAGTCGCTGCAAAACCCCAGCAGGCATGAGACCTCGCTCGACTTTCATAAACGCATCCTGGGAAAGATTCGCGACAAAGACGCCGACGGCGCCGTGGAAGTGATGGCCGAGCACCTTAAGATCGCCAAGGAAGTCATCGTAAAAGTTTTGCAGACAAAACAAAAATAAAATATTTTAGGCACAATGGTATACCGGTATACCATGACAAAATATATCGGAAGGGGGTATGCGGTTCGCATCAAGAAGCAGCAAGGCGGCCGCGGCAAGTACCAGTCGGCCGACCAACGAAGAAAGGGAGTGAGTAGCCGTGGAGAATTACCGAATCACCTATGACGAAGTACTTTCATTGGTCCACAACATGTGTACCCGCACCTCGGCGGACGCGCAGGCATTAATGCGGAAAGCGGTGCAGACCGAGAGCAATCCTGCCGCCAAGGCTATGCTGGAGTCGATGATCGACAACGTCCGCCAGGCGGGCGAGCTCGACAAGCCCGTCTGCCAGTCGCCCGGCTTTCCGACCGTCTATGTCCGTTTCGGCGACGATGCCGACCTCGGCGGCATAACGAAGTGGCTGCCGCAGGCCGTGGTCGAATGTACGAAGAAGGGCTACATCCGGCCGAGCATCGTTCATCCGCTCACCCGCCAGAACTCCGGCGACAGCTCGGGAATCGGCGTCCCCAATTTCGAATACCAGTACCGGCCCGGCCAGCAATACCTGGAAGTCATCATGAGCGCCAAAGGCTGCGGCGCCGAATTGGCCAACCTGTCGGTTATTTTGACGCCGGCTACGCTGGGCGCGAATTTCGTCGGCCTGAAAAAAGCGGTTCTGGAAACAGTCGTCAAAGGCGGCGGCATGCCTTGCCCGCCGACGGGCATCGGCATCGGCATCGGCGGCCAGATGGACGTATCGGCCAAGCTCAGCCGGGAAGCGATCAGCACCCGCGACTGGCGCGACGAGCACCCCGACCCGACGATGGCCGGCCTGGAAAAAGAGCTGCTGGCCAACATCAACGCCCTCGGCATCGGACCGGCCGGCATCGGCGGCGACACGACCTGCCTGGCCGTCAAAATCGCCTACGCATACACCCATACGGCCATCTGCCCGGTGACGATCAACTACCATTGCTGGGTGGCCCGCAGGTTCGGCGTACGCTTCTACCCCGACGGCCACAGGGAATATCTCTTCCAGGAGGGGAAATAAAATGGCGGTGCATAGCTTGACGTTACCTGTCGACGATGCCCAGGTAGAAAAACTGCAGATTGGCGATACCGTCTATCTCACCGGCATGGTCTACACGGCCCGCGACATGGCCCACCTGGAAATCAGGAAACTGGTAGACAAAGGCGCCCCCTTGCCCGTCGACCTCAAGGGCGGGGCGATCTTCCACGCCGGCCCGGTCATGCGCAAAAAGGGTGACGGCTGGGAAATGGTCGTCATCGGACCGACGACCAGCATCCGCATGGAGCCGCACGCCCGCATGGTGGGCGAACTCGGCGTAAAACTCATCATCGGCAAAGGCGGCCTGGCCAAAGACAGCCGCGAGATGTTCGCCAAGCACAAGCAGGCGTACCTGCAGGCCGCGCCGGGCTGCGCCGTGCAGCTCGCCGCCGGCGT
>MTLD01003757.1_pt1 | contig 16926 bp, 13 predicted proteins | sample 1982471 | NCBI WGS metagenome assembly MTLD01 (sample SAMN05712604, study PRJNA340218) | biofilm metagenome | isolation source: sample SPM anode biofilm adapted to -50 mV | place: USA | collected 2012-02-03
CTGTAATTTGGGCAGTTATACATACAAGTGGAGTAGAATCCATCATTGCGTCGGTTATACCGGTTACCATATTTGTAGCTCCCGGTCCTGCAGTTGCAAAGCAGACTCCCACTTTGCCGGTTGCCCTTGCATACCCTTCGGCAGCGTGAACCGCACCTTGTTCGTGACGAACAAGCACGTGATTTAATTTACTTTCATAATTGTATAATTCGTCGTATAGCGGCATAATCGCACCTCCCGGATATCCAAAGATGGTATCTACCCCCTCTTCAATCAAAGAGAGCAATAATGCTTCGGCTCCCTTAACTTGTTTGATGTCCATAATTATTGGTTTAGTATTTAGTCAATTAAACGAACTCCTCCTTTATCGGCAGAGGATACTATTAGTGCATAAGCTTTTAATGCTTTTGAAATTTCTCTTTGGCGGCCGGCGGGTTTCCAGGCATCTTTACCCTTAGCCTCCATTTTTACTCTTCTCTCTTTCAACTCAATTTTATCTACCAAAAGTTCGATATTCCTGTTTGGTATGTCAATCAATATTTTATCGCCATTCTCAACAAGTGCTATTTCGCCGCCGGCCGCAGCTTCAGGCGATACATGCCCAATCGAAAGACCTGAAGTACCACCTGAAAATCTTCCGTCGGTAATGAGTGCGCACTCTTTGTCCAGCTTTACCGATTTTAAATATGAAGTCGGGTAAAGCATCTCCTGCATTCCTGGCCCCCCTTTTGGACCTTCATACCTAATAACTACTACGTCTCCGGCTTTTACTTTACCCGACAATATACCTTGAGAGGCTTCATCCTGCGATTCAAATACTACGGCCCTCCCTTCGAACTTCAATATTGAAGCATCTACTCCTGCCGTCTTAACAATTGCACCATTTTGGGCGAGTGACCCTTTAAGAACTGCAAGTCCTCCGTCTTTAGAATAGGCATGTTCCAAATCTCTCACACAACCAGTAACGACATTCTTGTCTAAATCTCTGTAATAACGCTCCTGTGAACCCAAATAAAGATTTCTGATGTTTCCCGGTGCCGATAAATAATTATTAGTTGCCTCCCATGAAGTAGTCGTATTTAATATATCATTTTCTGCTAATGCATCCTTAAGCGACTTATAATCTACTCTTTTAACGGAATCATTAATAAAACCGCCTCTAAATAATTCGCCTAAAATCCTCATAACTCCTCCGGCACGGTTTACATCTTGCATATGGTATTGAGAACTTGGAGCAACCTTACATAAAACCGGAATTTTTCTCGATAAAGAATCAATATCTGACATTGTAAAATCAACTTCTGCCTCATTTGCAACAGCTAAAAGATGTAAAACGGTATTAGTGGAGCCACCCATTGCAATATCAAGAGCCATCGAATTCATAAATGCCTCTTTTGTTGCAACCGATCTTGGAAGAATATCCTCATTCCCGTTGAAATAATAATCAGTGCAATTTTTGACAATAAGTTTTGCCGCATTGGCAAATAAATTCTTTCTTAATTTATGAGTTGCCAAAATAGATCCATTCCCTGGCAATGCCATTCCTAAAGCCTCTGTTAAACAATTCATCGAATTAGCTGTGAACATTCCCGAACAACTTCCACAAGTGGGGCAGGCATTCATCTCAAGTCTTTGTAGTTCATAATCCGGAAAAGATTTATCTGCACCTTTTACCATTACATCTACAAGGTCGTAATCGGTTCCGGCTATATTACCTGCTTCCATTGGACCTCCCGATACAAAAACTGCAGGAATGTTAAGACGCATTGCAGCCATAAGCATTCCGGGAGTAATTTTATCGCAGTTGGAAATACAAATCATTCCATCCACTTTATGAGCATTACACATATATTCAATGCTGTCCGCAATAATCTCTCTGGAAGGAAGTGAGTATAGCATTCCGTCATGTCCCATAGCAATGCCGTCATCAATTGCAATTGTATTAAATTCAGCCGCATAGCAGCCCTCAGCTTCAATCATTTTCTTAACCTCTTGGCCAATTGTATGCAGATGAGTATGCCCCGGAACAAACTGAGTAAAGGAATTTACGACAGCTATAATTGGCATTCCAAATTGTTTCTCTTTCATTCCGTTTGCCCTCCAAAGGCTTCTGGCACCTGCCATCTTGCGGCCTGTTGTGGTTTGATTGCTTCGTAGAGGTTTCATTTTCTTTTTTGTTTTAATTATAATTATCTGCAAAAAAAATCGCTTGCTCTGTTCAGGATCCTGTTAGAGCAAGCGGTTTATAAATTTTAAGCTAAAACTGGATCCCGGTTACGGTATGACGATAATGACTGAAATAATAATATTCAGGACGACCAGGACCATTAGTAAATGTTGAGGTTTAGCGAAAGCAGATATATTTCTTTTTTGTATCACCTAAAATACGTATTGCAATTATTGTTGGGGCAAATGTAAATTATTTTTTAATACAACAGATAATAATTTTTAATTTTTAGTCGATACAAATGGTCATTCCGTCGATAATAAAAGACCCTATGTCTATGTTAATTGCCTTTATATAAGTACATTAATATGTTTGCAGCAGTAAATAAAATTCATTATGAAAAAAACACATTTTATTACATTTTTAGTAAGCTTACTCTTGATAAGCAGCATTTCCAATGCACAAAACAGTGGAAAATGGACACTAAACAGTTGTATAAGCTATGCATTGGAGAATAATATCGATATAAAGAGTTCAAAAGTTTCAATTTTAGATGCAACCGAAGATCTCATACAAGCAAAAAATTCTCAACTACCAACCTTAACTCTGTCCTCAAATCAAAGTGTTGTTAATCAAAAGATTGATGATGGTTCTGGGAACTTTACCAACAACGGTTCCTATTCCGGAAGTTACTCTTTGAGCAGTGGAATAACAATTTTCAATGGAGGTGTATTAACAAATAGTATCAAACAGAAAGCAATTTCACAGAAAAGTAGTCAACTTTCGGAAGAGGAGACAAAAAACAACATTCAAATATCGGTTACACAGGCATTCTTGCAAATTCTTTATGCAAACGAAACAGTTAAAACGAACATAGAGGCTGTTTCAGTATCCCAAGCTCAACTATTAAGAGCGAAGGCATTGTTCGACGCCGGATCTATTTCTTCGGTAGATTTAGCACAATTTGAATCCCAGTTGAGCAACGACAAGTACCAATTAACACTCTCGCAAAACGACCTTGATAAATCAAAATTAACATTGAAGCAAATATTGGAACTCGATTCCAATGTTGAATTTGATATCGAAATCCCGGTTTTAGACGATAAATATGTCCTCGAAGCAATACCATCGGTTAATCAAGTATATTCTAAGGCAATTGAAGTGATGCCGCAAATTGAGAGAAGTAATCTTCTTATTGAAAATGCAAAAATCGGAGAAAAAATTTCAGAAGCAGGTAAAGTGCCTACAATATCAGCATCGGCCTCTATAGGTACCGGGAATGTAGGTAGTTCTCAATACACTTTTGCAGAACAACTCAACAACAGATTAAGCCAAAATATCGGGTTATCAATCTCATTACCTATTTATAACAGACGCAGTGTAAAAACTCAAATTAACAAAGCAAAACTCCAGACAGAATCTGCAATTCTCAATAATAAAAGCACCGAAAAACAACTTCTTAGCACAATAGAAGGATTACAACAAGACGCAGTTTCTGCTCAAAGCAAATACATTGCTTCAAAAGATAAACTAAAATATTACACTCAGAGTTATAATCTTATGAGCGAACAGTTCAACTCAGGTATTAAAAACACAGTTGAATTGATGAGTGAACGTAAGAATTTACTCGCAGCTCAACAAGATCTTATTGAATCAAAATTCCAATCAATATTGTCATTAAAACTTCTGAAATTTTATCAGAATGAACCAATTGAACTATAAAAATATTATAATATGAAAAAGAAAATCATTATTTCAGTACCAATAATTGCGATAGTAGTTCTTTCATTAACGCTTTGCACTTCAAAAAACGAAAAAAGGAGTGTATATCAAACTACCGTCGTAAAAGAGGGGACAATCGTAAATTCAATTACAGCTACAGGTACAATTGAACCTATAATTCAAGTTGAGGTAGGCACACAAGTATCGGGAATAATCTCTAAGATTTTTGTCGACTTTAACTCAATAGTAAAAAAAGGGCAGATTTTGGCAGAGTTGGACAGAACAACTTTGGAAGCGGACCTTCGTTCCAGTGAAGCAACTCTCAACTCTTCAAAAACAGAATATGATTACCAGCTAAAAAATTATAACCGAATAAAAGGTCTATATGATAAAAGAATAGCAGGTGAAAGTGATATTCGCTTAATTAGTGATGTCGATATGGAGTCGGCAAAATATAATCTGGACAAAGCAAAGAGCGCATATGAAAAAGCACAGTCCGACATATCAAGAGTGCGTCAGAATGTGAAATATGCAACAATCTGTTCTCCAATAGACGGAGTTATCCTGAACAGAGCTGTTGACGAAGGCCAGACAGTAGCTGCAAGTTTTAATACTCCTACTCTATTCCTAATTGCAAATGATCTTAAAAAAATGCAGGTAATTGCAAATATTGATGAAGCCGATATTGGAGATGTTCAAGATGGTCAGAGTGTGTCATTTTCGGTAGATGCTTACCCAGGAGAGACTTTTAACGGAGATGTGACACAAGTGAGACTTGAGCCAAAAACCACCTCAAATGTTGTAACTTATGAAGTAGTTATTTCTGCTCCAAACCCGGATTTAAAATTAAAACCGGGACTTACAGCAAACGTAACAATTACAACACAGGAAAAGACAGGGATTCTTACAATTCCTACAAAAGCTTTAAAATTTACTCCGGCATCCGAAAGTGAAAAAACAAATCCCAATAAAACTTACGTAAAAGGAAAATCTGTATGGATTATGTCAAAAGATGGTAAAATATCAAGGGTTTACATTAAAACAGGATTGACCGATGGTATAAATACAGAAATTGTCGAAGGGTTACAAGAGGGAGATGTTGTTTTAACAGGCAATACAACTGGCATAGAAACAGATCAATCTGCAAATGAAACCACAAAAACAACCAGTCCATTTATGCCAAGACGTCCGGGCAGTCAAAGACAAAAAACCAAATAAAATGGAAGAGTATATAATTAAGGTCGATAATCTTACACGTGAATTTATTGTGGGTGACGAAAAAGTTCACGCTTTAAGAGGAATCTCCTTCAATATTAAAAAGGGGGAATTTGTAGCGATTATGGGTTCTAGTGGTTCTGGTAAGTCTACTTTATTAAATCTTTTAGGATGTCTCGATACTCCAACCAAGGGAGAATATTATCTGAACGGAGTTTTGGTAAGGAATATCAGCCGCAACGACAGAGCAACTCTCCGTAACAGAAAAATTGGATTTGTTTTCCAATCCTATAATTTACTCCCAAAAACAACGGCTTTAGAGAATGTGGAACTTCCTCTTTTCTATAATCCCGATATTTCACAAAAAATGAGAGTTGAGAAGTCCCTTAAGGCTCTTGAAGCGGTAGGCCTTAGCGACAGAATATACCATAAATCGAATCAGATGTCCGGTGGACAACAACAAAGAGTAGCAATTGCAAGAGCTCTTGTAAACGATCCGGTAATAATTTTGGCAGATGAGGCAACTGGAAACCTTGACACAAGAACATCTTATGAAATACTCACCCTTTTTCAAAAACTGCATAATGAGGGTAGAACTATAATTTTTGTTACTCACAATCCCGAAATAGCACTCTTTTGCAGTAGAAAAATAGTTCTCAGAGACGGGAAGATTATAGAAGATGTAATTAACTCTGATATTCATTCTGCATCAAAACTTTTGGAATCGTTACCAGTAGAGGTAACAATATAAATTTAAAGCCATGAATTACACCAATTTAATAAAAATATCCCTAAAGGCATTGACAAACAACAAATTGAGGGGATTCCTCACAATGCTTGGTATTATTATCGGCGTTGCATCTGTAATAGCAATGCTGGCAATTGGACAAGGATCAAAAAGAAGCATTAACGCACAGATTGCCGAAATGGGTTCAAATATGATTATGATTCAACCCGGTGGCGAGCAGTTTGGAGGTGTCAGACAGAGTGGAGCGAGTATGCAGACTCTAAAGCTCGAAGATTACGAAGCAATAAAAGCTAATGTTCAGAATATATCAGCAGTTTCACCTACCATAAACAGTAATGGACAAACCATTTACGGTTCAAATAATGCACCTACATCTATTTACGGCGTCAACACCGATTATCTCGAAATTAGAAAACTCAGTGTAGATGAGGGAGATATGTTCACTGATGCCGATATTAAAAGGGCTGCCAAAGTATGTGTAATTGGCCAGACAGTAGTAGACAATCTATTTACAAATGGAGAAGACCCTCTCGGGCAGATTATTCGTTTTAATAAAATTCCATTCAGGGTTGTAGGTGTTCTTAAGAAAAAGGGCTATAATTCTATGGGAATGGATCAGGATGATCTTATACTTGCTCCCTACACTACAATTCAGAAAAGGCTTCTTGCAATAACACACATAAACGGAATAACTGCATCTGCCATTGAAGAAGATAAAACAGAAGCTGCAATTGCCGAAATTACTGCAATTTTAAGAGAGAGACACCATCTGCTCGATGGCGAGGATAATGATTTTAATGTAAGATCACAGGAAGAAATAAGCAATATGCTTAACTCTACGACGAATATGATGACAATTCTTTTGGCAAGTATTGCAAGTATTTCTCTTTTAGTAGGTGGTATTGGGATAATGAATATAATGTTTGTCTCAGTTACTGAAAGAACAAGGGAAATTGGGCTTAGGATGTCCATTGGCGCAAAGGAGAGACATATAATGCTGCAGTTTCTTATTGAAGCAGTTATAATAAGCATTACAGGAGGAATAATTGGCGTAATACTTGGTGTGGGAACCTCTTTGTTAATTAAAGTAGTAGCTGGCTGGCCTGTATATATTCAACTTTACTCAGTCATTCTCTCTTTTATTGTATGTACAGCAACCGGAATATTCTTTGGTTGGTATCCTGCTAAGAAAGCAGCAGGTTTGGATCCTATTGAAGCAATACGTTATGAGTAAATAATTTTGTACCTTCACAATTACAATGAAAAATACTGGTAATCATAAATACATCAATGTAATCATTCACATAATTGCATGGGGATTACTTTTCTGTTCCCCGCTTATGTTTTCGGGTGCTACAGGCAAACAATTAACATTCGGAGAGTATGTATTTTTTACAGGAACTCCCCTTGCACATATTGTTATTTTTTACATTAATTTCTTCTTTTTAATTAACCACTTACTGTTCAAAAGGAGAATTGGAACGTTCATTTTAATTAACATTGGACTCGTTGTTCTTGCGCTTCTCTTTCAATCGTTCTGGTGGGAATTAAATTTGCATTCTATTCAGAGTCTGCACCTGGGAGGACATCAAAAAGGAATTCCGCCTCCAAGAACATTTATTTTCTTAAGGGATTCTCTAATGTTTATACTAACTGCTGCTCTTAGTGTAGCAATAAAAGTTACCGCAAATTGGTATAAGACTGAAAATGAGCGCAAAGAGATTGAAAAGGAGAAGAGTGAAGCGGTTTTAAAAAATCTTAAAAGCCAGCTTAATCCGCATTTTCTGTTTAATACTCTAAATAATATATATTCACTTATTTCCATAAATCCTAAACAAGCGCAAGATTCTGTTCATGGGCTAAGTAATCTCCTTCGTTATGTCCTTTACGACAATAATGAAGAGATAATCCCTCTCAATAAGGAGCTTGGATTTATGAAGAGTTATATTGAACTTATGAGTTTAAGAATTCATGATAAAGTAAAATTATATGTAGATATAAAAGAGGATAATCATAGAATTTTCATCGCTCCTCTTTTATTTATTACGCTGGTGGAAAATGCATTTAAACATGGTATCAGCCCTATCGAAGAATCCGTCATTTCAATTGAAATATATACTGAAGAGCATAAAAAAAATAATACCTATTCTGTTGTATGTAAAATCTCAAACAGTAACCATCCAAAAAGCGATAATGACAGAAGCGGATCGGGTATTGGCATCAAAAATCTCAAGAAACGGCTGGAATTATTATATCCCGACAATCATATTCTTACAAGTCATCTCGAGAATAATATGTACACCACTCTACTCGAAATTAATCTGCCAAAATAATATCTAAAATGAAAATAAACTGCATAATTGTAGATGATGAACCTCTTGCCAGAAAACTTATTGAGGATTATGTAAAGCAAACCCCTTTTCTATCGCTGGCCGGAAGTTACTCAAATGCTGTTGATGCTTTCGAAAAGGTTAAGGAGGGTAATGTAAAGCTTCTCTTTTTAGATATTCAAATGCCTCAGCTCAATGGTATGGAGCTTTCCAGAATGCTTGACGGAAACATAAAAATTATCTTTATAACTGCTTTTGAACAATATGCTCTGGAGGGTTACAAGGTAGATGCTCTTGATTATTTGCTCAAACCGGTGAGTTACGCCGATTTCCTAAAAGCAGCATCAAAATGCCAAAAATGGTTTGAAAGGGATAGTCCTAAAACATCGGTTATCGAGAGCAAACAAAAATCAATCTTGGTTAAAGCCGATTATAAGCTCCTTCGATTAGACATTGATGACATTCTTTATGTTGAGGGCGATAAAGATTACGTTCATATAAATTTCACGACAGGTAATCCGGTCATGACTTTAATGAGTATGAAATCTATCGGGGAGCTACTCCCCGAAGAAGATTTTGTGAGAGTGCATCGCTCTTTCTTTGTAAATATTAATAAGATTAAAACAATTGACCGTAATAGAATTGTTTTTGATAAAATATTAATTCCAATTTCGGATTCCTACAAAGAAGAGTTTCTTAAAATTTTCACTTTAAAAAACACGTCATTAAAACAGGAATAGGCAATAATTTTTTAATTTTGTCGAATGAAGAAAACCAGAATCCTACTCCTTCCTGCTGCCATTGCGCTTTTACTGATACTCATTTCACTAATTTTCTACCCTCTTGATTCAGGCAAAATCCCTGTAGAATCGTCGGAAATTCAGGATAATGAAGAAATTTTCCCTGAATCCGTAAATAATCTGATATCAAATGAAAACTCAAATCTGCCTCAAACTAAAAAATTTGATGAACAAATTGAACGGTTTATTAAAACCTGGCATATAAAGGGTGCTTCAATTGCTGTTTTAAAAGATGAAAAATTAATTTTTGCTAAGGGTTATGGTTGGGCCGATGAAGAGAAAGGCATTAAAACGGATGTTAAACACATTTTTAGGATAGCCTCTGTTTCAAAGCTCATTACAGCAGCTACAATCATGAAACTCATTGAAAAGGGTAAGCTCTCTTTAGAATCAAAAGTATTTGGAGAAAAAGGTATTCTTAACAATAGCGAGTTTCAAGATATAAGGGATCAGCGTATAAAAAATATCACTGTAGAAAATTTACTACGTCACCAGGCGGGTTTTACAAGACGGTATGGAGACCCAATGTTTTCAACTCTTGAGATTTCAAAAAAGCTTGGAATAGACTCCGTTCCATCAAAAGAGCAAGTCATTGCTTATGCTGTCAGTAAGAAATTAGGTTATGCACCCGGTTTGGGCACTAAATATTCAAATCTGGGGTATGTAATATTATCGGAAGTAATTGAAAAAGTAACAGGAATGGGATATGAAAAATATGTTCAGGACAGTATCCTAAAACCGGCCGGTTGCTATGACATTCATTTGGCAAAAAATGAATATTCCAAGAAATACCCCAATGAGGTCAGGTACTATGAACCAGACGATCAGGAATTAGTCGAATCATTTGATGGTAGTGGGAAAATGGTTCATAAATGCTATGGAGGCAGTAATATCGAAGGATTATATGGAGCCGGAGGTTGGGTAGCATCTCCCACAGAACTCGTAAAATTTGTAGCTTCAATTGACGAACACCCGAATGTTCCGGATATTCTTTCACCTAAAAGTATCGACAAAATGGTAGAAAGCAGCCCCGGTAAGTTACCGATAGGTTGGGCAAAAACATATAAAAACGGTGATTGGGTAAGGACGGGTACCCTTTCCGGTACAAGTGCAATGCTTCGCCATCAGACAAATGGATATACATGGGTATTTATTACTAATACCAGTTCATGGAAAGGCTCCAACTTCTCAAAACTAATCGATGGATTTTTTAAGAAAGCAATAAATAAAGTCAGTTTCTGGCCTGAAAGAGATCTTTTTGAACTTGCAAAAAGTCTTTCATCAAAAGAAGAGTAGATCCTCTATTTGTTAAAAAGATCTCCCGCCAGCAAGTGAAGAGTTATTTCAGACATTTTAGCTTGATACAAAGCGGAAATTTTTCTCACCGAAGCATCAAGATATGATAATTGAAAATCTCTGAATTCAATCCCGGAAAGAGATCCAATTCTATATTTTTCAATAGCAGCATCCAAATTAAGAAAAGCAGCATCTTGACTCTCTATTTCAAAATTAATGAGTTGCAGATTATTTGCATAAGTATTATATTCCTGTCTTATATCAACTTCTAACCCTTGTCTTGTTTGTTCATACTCCAAAGAAGCATTTTGATTATCTAATTTTGCATTAGCAATTTTCCTGTTAGTTTCAAATCCGGAAAAGAGTGGTAAAGAAAAAGATAATCCCATATTAGGTCCGGTAGTTTCATTATATTTAGAAGGGAATAGCGTGCTTTGAGTAAAATTGTAATTATAACTTGCAGATAACCCTAATACCGGATATCTGTTTGCCTTAGCAAGTTTAATATCCAATTCAGACACCTTTTGTCCGGATTTAGACAATAATAGAGAAGTATTATTTTCCATTGCCCTTTTTAATAACGATTCTAGAGCCATTTGAGCCTCCGGCACAATAGTATCATTAATTAAAATTTTTGAGTCCAAAGGAACATTCATCATCTCAAAAAGTTTAATATACGCATTCTTAACACTCTCTTGTTGAATTATAAGTTTTGAAGAGTCGCTGTTCAAATATATTTTTGCCTGTTTAGATTCCAACCCTGAATCTTTCCCAATTTTATACCTCATCAAAGCCTGACTATATCTTTCCGATGATATAGACACCAATTCCTGTAATAATTTAACCTGATTCTGTAAACTAATAATCAGATAAAACTGGCTAGATATATTCATTACAAGATTTTCGGCAGTAGATCGGAATTTAAACTCTCCCTGAGATGATAACTCTTTTTGTTTATCTCTGGTGGCAAACATTGAAAAGCCGTCGAAAAGAGTCCAATTTAAAGCAACATTAGTATTGATTGTACTATACTTAGATGTAGAATTATCCGGATTATTCTCCTGATTATATGTTTTTAAATCATAATCATATCGGGTTTGTCTCGAACCAAGAGTTACATTAGGCAAAAAAGGAGAAAGTGTTACATTATTACCGGCAATTGTAAGGTTGTTTTTGGAAATTTTTACTGAGTAGTTTTTATCCAACGCAGTAGAAATGCAATCTTGCAATGATATGCTTTGTCCATTAAGTACTACAGGTAAAATCAAAATGGTAAATGAAATAATTATATATAATCTACTTTTCATAATATTAACGTTTTGTATTGGAAATAAATGAGTACATCGCCGGAATAATAAATAGTGTAAACATCGTAGATACAATTAACCCGCCAGCTACTGCTACTCCCATAGCAACACGGCTCTCGGCACCGGCTCCTGTGGAAAGTACCATTGGCAAAACACCTAGAATTGTCGCAAGACTTGTCATCAAAATTGGTCTGAATCTGGAAACCGACGCTTCAATAATTGCCTCTGCCTTAGATTGGCCTGCAGCTCTTCTTTGGTTTGCAAACTCGACTATTAAGATTCCGTTTTTAGAAACAAGTCCAATAAGCATAATTAGCCCTATTTGGCTAAAGATGTTCATTGTGACACCTGCAGACGCTATACTCAACAATGCCCCAATAAGTGCCAATGGCACAGTAAACATTATTATAAGTGGATCTCGAAAACTCTCAAATTGAGCAGCAAGTACAAGATATATTAATATTAAAGCCAGTAAAAAGGCAAACATTAAACTCGAAGTACTCTCTACAAAATCTTTAGATTGTCCCGATAGTGTTGTACTAAAGTTATTTGGATTAAGAACTTTTTTAGTAATTCTGTCCATTTCTTCAATACCCTGCCCCAGCGTATAACCTGGAGACAATGCTGCAGATACTGTAGCAGCAACAAATCTGTTATACCTGAACAACGATGGCGGAGCACTGCTCTCTTCCATTTTTATCAGATTGTCAAGCTGAATAAGTTCTCCCATATCACTCCTTACATAAATTGAAGCAAGGTCAAGAGGTTTGTTTCTCATATTTTGCTCAATTTGACTCATAATCTGATATTGTTTGCCATTTCTTATGAAATAGCCAATTCTTTGCTCGCTCATTGAAAGTTGAAGAGTTTGCGCAATATTCTGAATAGATACGCCCATCGTAGATGCTTTATCTCGATCTATAGTTACACGCAGTTCCGGTTTAGTAAAGCGTAAATTAACATCTGAATTTGAGAACACATCACTCTTTGCAACCGAATCCATGAAAACTGGAAGTATCTGTTTTAGTGAGTCCAGATTTTTTGCTTGAATTACATATTGCACAGGCATTCCTCCTCTTCTTCCTCCAAATGTTTGTTGTTGAGTAACAAATGTCCTTGCCCCAGTTAATTTAGCAACTTTAGGAGCCAATTCATCTGCAATCTCTTGCTGAGATCGTTTTCTCTCACCAATATCATTAAGAGTTAAGCTTAAGTTGGATCTGTTTCTAGAACCCATCCCAACAATCTCCATTATCATTCTCTTTTCGGGAACACTATTTTCGACAACATCATAAAGATTATCGGTATAGTTCTTCATATAGTTAAAAGTCGCTCCTTCCTGAGCTGTACTTGAAATTTGTATGTAAGAACGGTCTTCCATAGGAGCCATTTCCGAAGGAATCGAAGCCCATAAAATTCCGATAGCAATAAAAGATATTGTAAGCAATACCAAGGCAATCCAACGGTGTTTCATAAATTTTGAAAGCCAGTTTTTATAACCACTTATCATTCCCGAAAAGAAAGGTTCTGTCCAGTTATAAAATTTTCCGTGTTTACTTTTTCTTAGCAATTTGCTGGAAATCATAGGAGTAAAAGTAAGAGCAACAAATGCAGATATCACAACAGAACCTGCTATAACAAGAGAAAATTCTCTGAACAAACGACCTGTCACACCTTGTAAAAAAACTATCGGAAAGAAAACTGCAACAAGAGTCACTGTTGTCGCAATAATTGCAAAAAATATCTCTTTTGACCCTTCTATACTAGCTTCAATAGGTGGAATACCTCTTTCAATTTTTGAATAGATATTCTCCATTACAACAATTGCATCATCTACAACAAGACCAATTGAGAGCACAACAGCCAACAAGGTTAAAATATTAATTGTGAATCCGGCAATATACATCACAAAAAAGGACCCTATCAAAGATATAGGCACTGCCAAAATTGGAATGAGGGTTGTTTTCCAGTTCCTCAGAAAAAAGAATATTATTAGTAATACAAGTATGAATGCCTGAAATATTGTGTTCTTAACCTCTTTAATTGACTCTCTTATAAAAAGAGTATTATCATAACCCACTCCTACTTTAATATCAGGAGGAAGATTCTTTTGCAAATCGGCTACAGCTTTTTTAGCATCATCAACAATATCAATATAATTAGCACCAGGTTGGGGAGTGAGAGAACAGGCAACCATAGGAATTCCGTCTCTTTTTAAAATAGATCTTGTATTTTCTGCATCAACGACAGCTTCTCCAATATCAGAAAAACGAACAATCCTATCACCGTTTTTAATAATTATAAGATTGTTAAAATCGTCCAGAGTTTGTAATCTGCCAAGTGCCCGAATAGTGAGTTCCATTGAACTCCCCTCAATTGTTCCGGCAGGAAGTTCAATATTTTCTCTGGTTACCGCTTGTCTGACATCAAGAGGAGTAATTCCATACGCTGCAAGACGTACAGGATCCATCTTAAGTCTTATTGAGTATCTCTTCGAACCCATAACACCTACACTACTAACCCCGCTTATTGTTTGTAACCTCTCCTTAAAGTTAACCTCTGCATATTCACTGAGGTCAATAATTGATCTTTTGTCACTTTGCAATGTAACAGTATAGATAGATTGTGCATCTGCATCCGATTTTTCAACAACCGGCGGATCTACATCCTGAGGTAGTCTGTTCATTGCTCCCGAAACTTTGTCTCTCACATCGTTTGCAGCTGTTTCAAGGTCAACTTCAATATTAAATTCGAGAGTTATTGAACAGGATCCGTCACGACTGTTACTTGAAATTGAGCGTATTCCTGGAATTCCGTTTACTGCAGCCTCAAGAGGTTCAGTAATCTGTGTTTCAATCACATCTGCATTTGCACCGGGGAAAGAACATCTAACCGAAATAACAGGATTGTCTACACTGGGATAATCCCTTACACCTAAATAGGTATAACCAATAGCACCGAATATTATTATCAGCAAACTCATTACGGTTGCCAACACAGGTCTGTTTATTGTAACTGAAGAAATATTCATTAGTTTGAATTATTGTTGTGAAACCGGTTTTAAAGGGGCATCAGGTCTAATCTGCATCAATCCTGTAGTAACTACAGTGTCACCCGGTTGAATACCGGAGAGAATTTCAATTTTATCTACCGTTCTTTGGCCTGTTTGTACAAGTTTGCTCTCAGCTTTTCCATTCTTAATAATCCAAATAAGTTTACCCGTAATATCAGAAATAAGAGCTTCGTTTGGAACATATATACTTTTTGTGGCCTGACCTGTTGCTAAAGATACTTTGGCAGACATTCCCGGTCTAAGAGAACCATCACTATTAAAATAACTCGCTCTGAACATTATTGATCGAGTTTTGATATCCAACTCAGGGTCAATAGCATAAACCTTTGCGGCATACTCTTTTGTAGACCCTTGTACCGTAAATTTTGCAATCGAGCCTATCAGTCGTTTTGTAGCATATTTTTCTGGAATTGAAAACTCAACAACTAAATTTTTAATATCGACTAAAGTTGTAATTTTTGAGTTAGGTACCAAATAGGCACCCAAACTAACAGCTCGGAAACCCAACATCCCGTCAAACGGTGCTTTTACCTCACATTTGTCTATTTTTGATTTAAGTTGCTCAATATCTTGTGAAAGGACATTATATTCAGTCTGAGCCTGATCAAAATCTTCCCTGCTTACAGCATCTTTGTTTAGTAGAATTTTTTGTCTGTCCAATTTTTCTTTTAACAGACTATATTGATATTGCGCTCTCTTTAACTGAGTTAACAATTCGTCGTCATTAAGCTTAACCAATACAGTTCCCTTTTTAACAAATTCACCCTCTTTAAACCTAATGTCAACAACCCTTCCAGATACCTCACTTACAAGATCTACCCTCTCTTTTGCAACTAACGAACCCAAACCAAGCAATCCCTCAGCATTAGTTTCATAATCTGCAATATAAAACGAAACAGGTAAAACCCTTCCGGCACCTCCTCCTCTTTTGTTCTCGCCTTGTACTCCCGACTTATCTTTATTTGAATTAGGATCTTTTTGTTCAGATTTTTTATCTTCAGGATTATAAATTTTAGGCTTATTAACTAAGGAATTATACAAAAAAACCGCTGCAGCTGTTACCACAACGATAATTGCATATGTAATGTACTTTTGAAGTGTTTTCATATACCGATTTCTAGATTTTGATTATTTTCGACAAAACGAGTTATCGTTTGACAGTTTTTTCCATATAAAGTTAAATTAAAAAAAGTGTTAAAGTGAATTTAATCAACTTTAACACCTCACAAAAATAGAAAAAACTTTATACCTTGTGAGACCCGTCACACCATGGATAGTTTTTTGATTTTCTACATCTGCAAATAAAGCTGTTTTCTTTTGTTTCTTCTTTCCCATCGTCGTGTACAAATGTTACAGCACCTTCGATTTTAGCCGGTCCATTTGGGACTAACGTTATCTTAATTTTTTCCATCTTCTTGTTTTTTAATTTGTGATTATTTTATCGATTATACGTAATTTTGCTCAGTGAACTATCAATTTTTCAAATGCCGGATTACAAACCTCTTTTTTTTCGTAAACGCAACAATAGCGAACTTGGCAGATTATCTCCCGAAGAGTATAAAACTCATATTAAAACCAAGTTGGTTTTAGTTCTGGATAATTTAAGAAGCCAACATAATATTGGTTCAGCATTCAGAACTTCAGACTCATTTTCCGTATCTGAAATTTTACTTTGTGGTATTTGCGCAACTCCACCATCAGCTGAAATACATAAATCTGCACTTGGAGCAGAGAATAGTGTACCTTGGAGTTACTTTAAAGAAACAAAAGAAGCAATTAAAAGTTTAAAAGAAAATGGATATTTCATTATCAGTATTGAACAAACAGACAATTCAGTTTCGCTGCCGGATTTAAAACTACCGGAGAATCAAAAAGTTGCATTAATATTTGGGAACGAAGTTAAAGGAATCGATCAGGATATTGTAAACGAAAGCGATATGACCGTCGAAATTCCTCAGTTCGGCTCAAAACATTCCCTAAATGTATCGGTAAGTATTGGAGTAGTGTTATGGGAAATTGCAAGAAAAATATTATTATAAAAAAAGAGGCTGTTAAAAAATAATTGGTAAGCCTTTCTTTTTTACTGTTCTCTGTCTGTATTTATACAGAAAATCCTTACTAATTTGATAAGCAGGACAATGCCAGATCACAGAGTGGCACATTGATAGATGATAAGCAGAACTATACCAGATCACAGGGTGGTACATTGATAGATGATAAGCAGGACAATGCCAGATCACAGAGTGGCACATTGATAGATGATAAGCA
>MTLD01004016.1_pt3 | contig 16911 bp, 15 predicted proteins | sample 1982471 | NCBI WGS metagenome assembly MTLD01 (sample SAMN05712604, study PRJNA340218) | biofilm metagenome | isolation source: sample SPM anode biofilm adapted to -50 mV | place: USA | collected 2012-02-03
CCGAGGCGGGCCGCGGCCACGGAAAAGGCGGGAAGCTGCCGCCCCTCGCCCTCCCGGGTGGCCGCCACCCGGCGGACCACGCCATCCCGGTCCAGGTCGAAGCTGACGTGCGCCAAGGGCGCGTCCTGAAGGGCCGGATCCGGCCACAGCCAGCGACCCCCGTCGTCCACGCCCACCGCCAGGACGGAGGGACCCCCGGCCAGGGCCCGGGCCAATGCTCCATCACCGGGTCGCGATTCCGGAAGCAGCAGGTCGAGGGCCACGCCCCGGGCCCCGGCGGCCCGGGCGGCGACGACGAGGCGCGCCAGGCGGTCCCGGTCCCAGGGCCAGGGCCCCACGGACCGCAGGGCCTGCTCGTCGATGAGGACCGCCGCCACCTCCGAGGCAGGATGCCCGGGCAGCCGTCGCAGCATCCCGTCACGAAGGAGACGCTCCCCCGGCGACAGCAGGCCCGCCAGCTGGAGCGCCAGCGCCAGCAGGGCAGCCAGAAGGGGCCAAAGCAGCCTCAGGGGAGCCTCCGGGGAAGGGTCGCCAGCCGGACGGACCGGGATCCCCGGATTCTGGCGCAGGGTGGGGGCCGGTCCCAGGGCGAACTTGGCCGGATCGGGAGATCCTTCCGGAGGATCCAATGGGGACGGCCCTCCGGCGCCGGGATTGTGATTGTTGGCACAGGAGGATTCCCGCAGATGCCCTCTCCTGGGGAGCGTCCGGCCAGGCCCATCCACGAAATGTCCCGGCCCGAATTCACCTTGGCTTCATCCAGGGGCCCTATGCTTGCGCCCCAGGCCAAGACCTACGGGCCTGTTTTCCGGAGGCAGGTACATGTCCCGATTCCCCGGCCGGCCCTTGGGCTTCCTCCGCCGTCACGCCTCGGCGCTGGGTCTCCTGCTCGTGCTTCTGGGGCTGGCGATGTGCTGCGCCGCGTGGATCGCCATTCACGGCATCAGCGCCCGCGACCAGCCGACGGCGGCCGAGACCGTGCTGGCCCGAGCGCTCCGGCACGCGGCCGTCCCCCGGGCGGACCGGGCCCTGGCCAACCCCGTGCCGCTCAGCGACGCGGTGCTGGAAGAAGGCCGGATGCACTGGGCGGACCACTGCGCGCTGTGCCACGGAAACGATGGGAAGGGGAACACCGAGATCGGACGGAACCTCTATCCCAAGGCCCCCGACATGACCGCCCCGCCCACCCAGCGCCTCAGCGACGGGGAGCTGTTCTCCATCATCAAGAACGGCGTGCGCCTTACGGGCATGCCGGCCTGGGGCGGCGCCTCCCATGCGGAGGATGACCAGACCTGGAAACTCGTCCATTTCATCCGGCACCTTCCTCATGTCGGTGCCGAGGAACTCGATCGGATGCGAACCATGAATCCCATCTCGCCCATGGAACGGCGGGAGGCCAAGGCCGAAGACGACTTCCTCAATGGCACGGACGCCCCCCCATCGGCCGGGGAAGGCGCCGCGCCCACCGAACGAAAGGCACCCCGATGACGAGATCCTCCCTCCTCCTCTGCGCCACCCTGCTCACCGCCCCGGCCATCGTCCAGGCACACACCCACAAGGTGGTCATGGGCACCGTCAAAAGCATGGACAGCACCCGGATCGAAGTGACCCTGAAGAACGGCAAGGTGCAGGCCATCCCCCTCGACAAGAACACCATGATCATGCGGGGCCGCGACATGGTAGGCGCCGACCAGGTGAAGCCGGGCCTCCGGGTCGTGGTGGTCCTCGCCGAGGACGATCACACCGCGGAGAACATCAAGCTCCCCGTGGCGCATTCGGGGAAATAGGCGTCTGAACGCGGTCGAGGGCCTGCCGGAACTTCCTTGAAGTCCGGGAGGCCCTCGATCTCTGATATCTCCCTGCATCAAGGGAGGCCGACGATCACGTAAGCCGGGGGACGGTTTCGCCAGAAGGGCCCCACGATTGGGCGGAGAAACGTAATCTCTTGCGGGAAATCAGAATTCATCATTACACTGCATCGTGTAGTGAAAACATGAGCCAATCTCCTTTGAAACTTCCAGCATGCCCGCCGAAGGCGGCGCTGGAGGTGCGTCCGTTGCTGAACGAGAGCGCGGCCGAGGATCTCGCGCGGGTGTTCGAGGTTCTCGCCTCGGGCACGCGCCTGCGCCTCCTCCACGCGCTCGTGCGGGCGGGGGACCCCTGCATGGGCGACCTTGCCGAGGCGGTGGGGATGAAGCCCCAGGCTGTCTCGAACCAGCTGCGGCGGCTGGTGGACCTGGGCATCCTCGACACGCGGCGCCACGGCAGCCATGTCCACTACCGCATTGTCGATCCTTGCGTGGTCCGGCTTCTCCATCACGGGCTCTGCCTGCGGGAGGAGACCCGGGCCCGCCGCCAGGTGGACGCGGGATGAGGCGCTGGGTCGCCGCGTGCTTCCTGCTGCTCATCGCCTTCTACCTGGGGGCGGCGGGCAAGGACCGGTGCGACGACGGGCCCAGGCCGGAAGGGCAGGTCTGCCACATCCTCTGCGCGGATGGCTGCGCCATGGCTCCGCTTCCTGCAGTGCCCGCGCCACCGGATCCGGACCCGCTCCCGCGTGAGCGTCATCCGGTCGAACCCACCGATGCCCTGGTCAGCCTGGATCTTGCGCCGGAGAAGGACCCCCCGAAAGCCTGACCGGACGCTGGCTGTTTGAGCGCAGGGCAGAGCGAGGCTCCGCCCTGACATCCGTTCATCTCTTTCGAGGTCCCGATGCGAACCCTCCTGATCTGGGCGTTGCCCGGCCTGCTGCATGCGCAGGCCCCGCCCCTAACCTATGACGACCTGCGGGCCAAGGCCCGGACCAGCCCGGAACAGTACAGGACCGAGGCCCTGCTGGCGGCGAACCGGCGCGCCCTCAGCGGCACCCGCGGCTTCCTTCGCGAGGGCCCTTCCATCAGCGTGGCCGCCGGTCCCCGGACGAATCCCGTGGCCCCCACCTCCACCGACCAGACGATGGAGCTGGATCTGCCGCTCTTCCTGTCGAGGGGCACCCGCCGTCACCTGGAGGAGGCCCTCGGCAAGGCCGACCCCGTCCTGCGCGAAGCCGCGCGAATCGAAGCACGGTTCCAGCTCCGGAAGGCCTACCTCGATGCCTGGCTCGCGGCGCGCGCCCTTCGCGTCCGGGAGGCGGATCTCGAAACCGTCCAGGCCTGGCAGGCAGCCGCGAGGGCGCGGGTGGCGGCCGGCGCGGACCCGGCCTTCCAGGCGAGTCTGGTGGAGGGGGAAATCCTCCGGGCGCAGCTCGATCTGGACGAGGCGCGGATGGAGCAGGCCCTGGCGTGGTCCCGCCTCAGGATCCTGGCGGACGTACCGGAAGGGCCGGTGCCCCTGGCGGATCCGGACGGGCCGCAGATGCCCACGCTGGCGGGGCTCGAGCCCCGCTTCGAACGCAGCGCCCTCCGGGTGGCGCTCCAGGACCGCTTGGAGCTGGAGACCCGGGCTCTCCGCCAGCAGGAAGCCCTCTCCACCAGCCGGTGGAGCCTCCGCGGCAGCTACGGGAAGGAGAACGATGACCGCATCACCAAGGTCGGCGTCGCCTACCGCTTCGCGAGGCCCGGCGAGAGTCAGGCCATCCGGCAGGAAGCCGAGGCCAATGTCCAGGTGGCGAGGCGCGAGACCGGGATCGCGCTGGCGGACCTGGATGCCCGGTTCCAGGCCGCGATGGCGCGCGCCAGGAACCAGGCGCCCCTCAGGCCCTTCACCGAATTTGACCGTGCCATCCGGGCCATCGGCCTCCGTCTCAGCGAGGGGAAGGAACGTCCCTCCGAGGCCCTTCCCATCCGGCGCCAGCTCCTGGAGGCCCAGATCTCCTCCCTCCGACGCATCGAGAACGCCCATCTCCTCACCGCCGAACTCCAGGCCCTCACCGACGGGGTGAATCCATGAACCGCCCGATCCAGCTCTCCCTACTCGCCCTGGCCCTCGCGGCAGCCCTGGCCTGCGGACGCAACACCGCGCCTGCTCCTGCCGCCGCCCCGGAAACGGGCGAACCGACGGAAGCCGCGGGCAACCGCCTCCCGCTGGAAGGGGTCCGGGGGCTTCATTTCATCCAGGTCCCCCCGGCCAAGCCCGAAGGCTCCTGGTATCCGGCCGAGGCCATCGGCGATGAATCGGCGCAAGCCCTCCTCACCGCGCCCGTGAAGGGCATTGTCTCGGCGATCCCGGTGGCGCCTGGAACGCGGGTCGGACAGGGCACACCCCTCCTGGTGATCCAGAGTCCGGAGCTGGCGAGGCTCAAGGCGGACTGGCTCTCGGCCCGGGCGAGGCGAGAATCCACCGCGGCCGAACTGGCGCGCGAACAGCGCCTCTTCGAAGCTGAGGCGGGATCGCGGCGCGAGCTGGAGGTGGCGCGCACCGAGGCCGCCACGGCGAAGGCCGATGAGGAGGCCGCGCGGCTGGCCCTGGAGGCGCGGGGCGTGGCACCGGAGACGGCAGGCGCTGTCTTAGCCGTGAAGGCCCCGAAGGCGGGTTCGGTGACCTCCTACAAGATCCGCCTCGGACAGGGGGTCGAGACGGGGCAGGAACTCGGCAGCTTCCAGGCCGCGTTCGCCGCGATCATCCGGCTGGAGCTGCCCCTCCCCGGCCCAGAGACCTGGCGACCCGGGGCGGTGGCGGACATCCGGGCCTCGGATGGCCACGCCTGGAAGGCCCGGCTCGAGGGCACCCCGGCCACGCTCACATCCGACACGCGCCGCTTGAGCTACCGCCTGCGTCTGATGGGCGGCCCGCTCCCCATTCCCGGCGCCCCGGTCGAGGTCCGGGTGCCCCTCGCCACCTCCGTCGTCCTGCCCCAGGACGCCCTTCAGCAGGTGGAAGGAGTCTGGGGTGTGTTCGTGAAGGATGGCCAGGAGGCCGTGTTCCGGCCCGTCCGGCGTGGGACCGAGCTGGGCAGCGACGTGATGGTGCTGGACGGGCTCAGGCCCGGAGAGACCGTGGCAGGCGAGGGCGCCTACCTCCTCAAGTCGCTCCAGATCAAGCGCAAGAGCGGGGGGGCGGACAATGACTGAGCCCATCCTCCCGAACGATCCCGGGGTCCCCCTGGACCCGGCGATGAAGCACGACCCCTACGCGGTCTACACCCCCCAGCACCGCTCGCCGATCCGCCGCTGGTTCGACTGGCTCCTGCCCCGCAAGGGCTGGGTCTTCGCCCTGGCGGTCCTGTGGGGCCTCGCCAGCTTCATGACCTTCCTCAGCCTCAGGCGCGATCTCTTCCCGGATCTCGCGTTGCCCAGCCTGGGCCTGCTCATCCAGAGCCCGGGCCGGTCCGCCTCCGAGCTGGAACTTACCGTCGCCCAGCCGGTGGAACAGGCCGTCGGCGGGCTTCCTGGCGTCAAACGCGTGGTCTCCACGGTCCAGCCGGAAGTCGTGCAGGTAGTGATCGCCTTCGACGGCGACACAGACCCCTGGCGCGCCCGCCAGCTCGTGGCCGAACGCCTCTCCAGCGTCATCGGCAGCTTCCCGTCGGGAACCCAGCCTCCCCTCGTATCCAGCGCTTCAGGCCGCCTCCAGGAGATCCAGGAGATTGTCCTGGAGGGGCCCTCAGTCGATCCCATGAAGCTCAGGGACTACACCGAGAAGGTGCTGGTCCCCCGGCTCCAGGCGGTTCCAGGCGTGGCGCGGGTGGAGCGGCTGGGCGGCGAGGAACGCCAGCTCCAGGTCACGGTGAATCCGGACCAGATGCGCCTTCAGGGGGTGAGCCTCGACCAGGTAGCCCAGGCCCTGAAGGGGAGCGCCCTCGATACCGCCGCCGGCATCATGGAGATCCGGGACAAGGGCTGGTTCATGTCGGCCGGCACGCAGGCCGCCTCGCCCGATTCGGTGCGGCGCCTGCCGCTGCAGACGGCGAGGGGGACGATCCAGCTGGGCGACATTGCCGATGTCCGGGAGGGCCCCGGCTTTCGCCGTGGGATCGCCCGGCACCAGGGTCACGAGGACGTGAGCCTCCGGGTGATCAAGCAGCCGACCGCCGACACGCTCAGCACTGCCCGCGACGTGCGGGAGGCGATGGCCGAACTCCGCCGGGGCCTGCCCCAGGGCATGGCGCTGACGCTCATGTACGACCAGGGCAACCTCGTCGACCACGCGCTCCAGGGCGTCACCGTCGCCCTCCTGATGGGGGGACTCTTCGTGGGCATGGTGCTCATCCTGCTGCTGGGGAGCCTGCGCGGCGCCCTGCTCGTCATCGTCGTCCTCCCCCTCGCCACCTTCGGTGCCGCGATCCCCCTCAAGGCGGCCGGGCTGGGCCTGAACGCCATGACCCTGGGTGGCCTCGCCATCTCCGTGGGGCTGCTGGTGGATGCCGCGGTGATCATGGTCGAGAACCTGGCCCACCGGCTCCACCAGCACCGGGATCACCTCGAACCCCGGCGAGTGGCCCTGACCCGTGCGGCGGCCGAAGTGGGCGTGCCGATCCTGACGGCGGTGCTGGTGATCCTGGCGGTCTTCATTCCGCTCCTGGCCATCGGTGGAATCGCCGGACGCCTTTACGCCCCGCTTGCCGTATCCGTCGCCTCGGCCATGACCCTCAGCCTCGTGCTGAGCTTCACCCTGGTGCCGGCCCTGGTCGAGCGGTTCCTGCCGCCGGGCCTCGCCCTCGATGAGCCCCGCTTCGTCGTCGCGATCAAGGCCTTCTACAAACCCAAGCTCGAATGGGCCATGCAGCACCGCGGGCTGGTCCAGCTCATCGCGCTGGCGGTCACGGTCCCAAGCATCTGGCTGGCCATGACCCTCGGAAGCAACTTCCTCCCGAAACTGGACGAAGGCGCCTTGATGCTCAGCTCCCGGCTCCCCCCGGAGACGAGCCTGGAGGCGGTGGACGAGGCCAACCTCCAGATGGAGCAGCGGCTCCAGAACCTGCCGGGGGTCGCCTCGGTCTATCGCCGGACGGGACGCTCGGAATTGACAGAGGACCCCATGCCCCACACGGCCAGCGACGTCCTGGTGATCCTGGATGGCTCCCGAAGCTCCAAGGTCGTGGAATCCGAGGTGGCCAGAACCGTCGAGGCCCTCCCCTATCCCGTGGAGGTCACGACGCCCATGCAGATGCGGATCTCCGAAGGCCTGGGCGGAACGCCTGCGGATCTCCAGGTGAAGCTGTTCAATCCCGACCTGGATGCGCTCCAGGCGAGGCTCCCCGAGATCCAGGAGCGCCTCGGCAGGGTGGAAGGCGTGGCCTCGGTCAGCCCGGACAGCGGCGGCCCCATGCCCAGCTGGCGGATCGTCCCGGATGACGATGCCTTGCGACGCCTCGACGTTCCGAGGCCGATGGTCGCCGAGACGCTCGCCGCCGCCCTCCAGGGCCTCCCCACCGAGGCCCGCTTCGATGGCCCCCAGCGGATCGAACGGATCGTGCGGTTCCCGAACGACGGCCGGGTGAGCCCAGAGACCCTCAAGCGGCTGCCCATCGTCCTGGACGGGGGCCGCATCGTGGAGCTCGGCCAGGTGGCGCGCTTTGATGAGACCACCACCTCCAGCCTGATCCGGCGGGAATCCGCCCAGCGGCGGCTCGCCCTGAACATCCGGACGAACGGGGACCTGGGAGGAACGGCCGGCCGGGTCGAGAAGGCCATGGCTGGGATCCAGCTTCCCCCGGGCACCGTCGTGCGGATCGGCGGGCAGATCGAGCAGGCCCGCGAGACCCAGAAACGCCTGGGCATCGCCATCATCGCGGCCCTGACGCTCGTGGCCGTGCTCCTCTACATGGCCCTGGGCCGCTGGCGCGAGGTGATGGTGGTCGTGACCACCCTGCCCAGCGCTTTCGCGGGCGGCTTGTTCGCGCTGTGGCTAGCCGGCGAAACCTGGAACATCAGCTCGATCGTGGGCCTCATCGGGCTCTTCGGCGTAGCGGTCCAGAACAGCCTGGTACTCATCACCCAGACGAAGGATCTGCTGGCGGGCGGCATGCCCTTCGGCGAGGCCATCCGTGAGGCCTCCCTGGGCCGGGTGCGCCCCAAGCTCATGACGGCCGGATCGGCCATCCTCGGGCTGATGCCGATGCTCTTCGGCATCGGCGGAAGCGAGCTGGAACGCCCCCTCGCCATCGTGATGGTGGGCGGCCTTGTCACGAGCACCCTGTTCACCCTCCTGGTCCTTCCGAGCTTCTACGCCTGGATGGCCCTTTCCGGGGTTTCCGAGGAAGGAACACCATGACCCGAGAGCGGGTGTTCAAGATCCAGGGGATGGATTGCGCAGAGGAGATTGCCCTTCTCAAGGCCGAAGTGGGCCCGCTGGTGGGAGGCGAAGAACATCTCGCCTTCGACCTCATGCGCGGCCGGATGATCGTCATGGAGGGGGCCTCGGCCCTCTCCGAGGCGATCCTCCAGGCCGTGGCCCGTACGGGGATGCGGGCTGAGCCGTGGGGCGAGACTGGACCCGGGTCACCCGCTGGAAAATCCGGGCGCCGACGGCTCCAGTTGCGCCTCATGATCGCCAGCGGCCTCCTCGCCTTGGCCGCATTCGGCTTCCAAGTCTTCCGCGCCGGGGGGCCGATGCAGGCTCTGGGGTCCGAGGGGATGGGGACGGCCCACTCGGTGCCCTGGATCTCGCGAGGACTCTACCTCGCAGGCATCACGGCGGCTTCCTGGTTCATCGCTCCGAAGGCCTGGCTCGCCGCCCGGCGTCTACGACCGGACATGAACCTCCTGATGCTGGTGGCGGTGCTCGGCGCCATCTCCATTGGCGAGTGGTTCGAAGCCGGCACTGTCTCCTTCCTATTTGCGGTGTCGCTGGTTCTGGAATCGTGGAGCCTCGTCCGCGCCCGGCGTGCGGTCGAAACCCTGATGAGTCTCACGCCCACGACCGTCCACCTGGTGGATGACCGCGGATCTCGCGAGGTTGCGCCAGAGGCCGTATCGGTCGGGGCGTTGTTCGTGGTGAAACCAGGCGAACGCGTTCCTCTGGACGGAAGGATCCTCCAGGGGGCGAGCTCCTTGAACCAGGCTTCCATTACTGGCGAGAGCATGCCGGTCTCCAAAGGGGAAGGAGATGAGATCTACGCAGGAAGCATCAACGGAGATGGCGCCCTCACCGTGGAGGCCACGAAGCCAGCCACCGATACGGTGCTCGCCCGCATCATCCGGATGATCGGCGAGGCCCAACGAAAGAGGGCCGTTTCCGAGCAGTGGGTGGATCGGTTCGCCCGAGTCTACACTCCCGTGGTCATGGGGCTGGCGGTGGCCGTCGCGCTCTTTCCCCCGCTTCTGTTCGGGGGTGCATGGTCCGCATGGTTCTACAGGGCGCTGGTCCTGCTCGTCATCGCTTGCCCTTGCGCGCTGGTGATCTCCACCCCTGTCAGCGTCGTGGCGGGCCTTGCCGGGGCGGCGCGCCACGGGGTGCTTGTGAAGGGCGGGATGTACCTTGAGATCCCAGCGCGCTTGAGGACTCTGGCCTTCGACAAAACCGGGACCCTGACCGAAGGTCGGCCTGCCGTTGTCCAGGTCGTGCCCTTGGGCTCCCGCTCCGAATCGGACCTGCTTCGGATCGCGGGAGCCCTGGAATCCCATAGCGAGCACCCCCTGGCCCAGGCCATCCTCGCCCATGCCCAATTCATGAAGGTGCCGTTTCCGCCCCCAAGGAATTTCCAGAACATCCCGGGCATGGGAGCTGTCGCTGAGGTTGATGGGCTCCCCTACTGGCTGGGTTCCCATCGCTACCTTGAGGAACAGGGATTGGAGACTCCCGAGATCCATGCCCAACTGGAAGCCCTCGGGCACGAGGGCAGGACCGTCGTGGCCATCGGCAGTGACCGGGAATTGCTCGGGTTCATTGCACTGGCGGACGCTGTCCGTCCCACTGCCGCAGATGCGATCCGGCGCCTTCGGGAGGCAGGGATCGACAAGCTCGTCATGTTGACGGGGGACAACACTGGGACGGCCGCGGCCGTGGCCCGCCTGGCCGGGATGGAGGATTTTCAGGCGGAGCTCCTTCCCGAGGGCAAGGTGAAGGCGATCGATGATCTTGTGGCTGCCTTCGGCCAAGTCGCGATGGTGGGCGACGGCGTCAACGACGCGCCCGCGATGGCACGCGCCACCCTCGGCATCGCCATGGGTGCCATGGGCAGTGACGCGGCCATCGAAACCGCCGACATCGCGCTCATGAACGACGATCTCACACGCATTCCCTGGCTTGTGAGCCATTCCCGACGGACCCTTTCAGTGATTCGTCAGAACATCACCTTCGCGTTGGCGGTGAAGGTTATGTTCGTATTACTCACCGTGATGGGTCATGCCTCACTCTGGTCTGCCATTGCGGCAGACATGGGAGCTTCTTTTCTCGTTATTTTTAATGGCCTAAAGCTGTTGCGCAACTGAAGCATTGAGCGCTACAGATACCCCTGGAAAGCCTTGGAACCATGCTTAGGTCACCGCCCTCGGCCACCGACAGGAGAGCGAGGTTGGGAGCGTGTTTTCCAAAAAAGTGGCCTAGTTCATCTATGGGGAGAGGCCGATCGCAATTCTCGTCTAGTCTCTAGCATTCAGGTCTAAAGCATGGCTTCTAGGTAGGGTTTGAGCACCCGCTCCACTCGGCAGACCTTAGCAGCTGCATGGAGTTCATGAAGGTCGCCAGGCTGCAGCTTCTGAACAAAGCTTCTCAAAGCTTCAAGGGCAACATTAAGACCGATTTTGTTTCGGTACTTTAGACAATCGGCGACAGTTTTCGCTCTAGATGTGATCTTGACTGGTACACCTTCCAATATGTGCGTCTCGACTCCGAAGGTCATTGATTCACCAGAGGCCCGATTAATCCTGAGAGGCAAGGTAGTGTTTGGCTGGCGACTTGCCTTCGGGATCGCCACCCATACTTGGTGAGGAAGCTCAGGTCCCAACTCATGAAATTGGAGAGCCGAGAGAAGGCAAATGACAGCCTGTGGGTGGCGAACAGCTACTTCGACAAGAGTGTGGTTCTCTGTAACGGGAAAGCTTGGGAGTGTGTACACCCCACGCGCTGCACGAGTGAGAAGCCCTTGATGGACCAGATGGCGTAGAAGGGTTGCTGAGGCCTGGATGTCCTGGATGTCACTCCGGCGAATGGCCCCACAACGCCCGGCGAGCTCGAGGATTTGCTGAGTCAGGGTGGTTTTCATAGCCCAAAAAGCATACCATTATAAGAATAGACATGCAGATTCGAAACATCACCTTTGAGCGGCTAATGATCCTTCAGATGAACGCATCAGCCAACACCGAGTCGGAGCGGATCCACAGCTGAGCGTGGGTGAACGCGCCCTCCCCCCAGGAAGCGCCATGCAGGGCTGGCCTGTGTTCCGGATACCGGCCTGGGCACATCTAGGAGTTCATGAAAAAGCTCAAGCACCTCCCCACAAGCGTTAAGGGGCAATGAAGGTCCAGATCTGGACGCTATGTACGATGCTGAGGCGGCAGCCAGACGATGGGCGTGTTGTTTTCGCGCTCTAAACCATCGTAATGAAGGCCTCTGCCTCAGGTAATACCGAGTCATTGCAGGAGAGAACGTCTTGGCCAGGCAATCTTTTGCTATCCATAGGAATTTCGGCACCCTTCATATCGTATACGATACGAGACAAGACACCGTTCGTATCGTATACGATATGTATTCGACCACCAAATTTGCATAAATTCTAATTAACAACAATATTTGTAATGTTTATATAATTTTTATACATTTTAAATAATATTTTTTTGTCAATAAAGATTTTAATAACTTCATTTATGTATGCCATACCAAAATACAATAGCGTCCAGTATTGAACTCTGCCGTTCCGGTGCGCATCCTTGGAACGTTATTGGGGCATCCAAAGATGCACGTTTCACTCCAACACCCAGCTCGGCTGAACTATGAGCTCCGCATCCGGGGGTACACCCATCGTGCGCTTGCTGAAGAGCTTGGCTTGTCACGAGGGGCCGTATCAACTGCCCTGAAGACAGGCTCGTCGCCTGCGGTGAGGGAGCTTGTTGCGAAGCTCCTGGGATGCGACCCACGTGAAATCTGGCCGTATCGGTACCCATTGGCCGATATCGAACCGGGAGCAGAAGACCTCCTAGCCCCTGAGGCATCTGAAGACCCACCTGTCCTGGGCACTCCCCACTCTGAAATTTCCCAAAGGAGGTGCATCTGAAGCATTCCTGCTAGGACTCCGTGCCTCGGACCGGCAGCCCAAAAACATAAGGCGGACCCGAGGATCCGCCTTGCTCATTCACCTCAGCCAACGCGACAGGTTTCGTAGCCACCCGCGGAGGCTTAGGACACACAGAGAGGCTCTATGCGCAAAAAGAATAATAAGCCCCAAACCGGGGCCAAGCAAGGCATTCCAGAAAATCCCACAAATCTTGTTCCCTTAGGACCCGTCCGAAAAATCCAAGCGAGCTACCGAAGCGTGACCGGACAGCTGTGGTCAGGAAAGAACCAACGCCATGTCGGATACGAAAGCTTTGGTGAAAAGCGGTTATTCCTAAATCTGGAGATGAATCCGCTGGTGCTGCACTACTGTGAGCAGCCCTGCTCAATCTCCTACACCGACGGCGAGGGAATCGAGCACGAGTACACACCCGATGTCCTTGTTACCTACGACCCGAAGCTCTGCAGCCTTCCCCCCGTTCTTGCAGAATTCAAGTACAGCAAGGAGCTCCTGAAGGCCGAGAAGTGGGAATGTCTCTTTCCTAAGCTCCAGGCTGGTCTGGAGTACGCGAAGGCCAAGGGCCTCGATTTCGCTCTCTGGACCGAGCAGGACTTGCATCCGGACCACCACCGTCATGCGAGCGCTCTTCGCACGCTTGTGCGGGGGCCTGTGGACCCAGCCTTGGAGGCTTTCGTAATCGCTCGCCTCCAATATCTGGGGGCTACCACCGTCGAGACGTTGGTGGCTGCACTTAAAGAAGAGGCAACACCCGAAGCCGTCACCCGCGTGATCTGGGGACTTGTGGCCTCGGCCAGGATCCACGCTGATCTCATCCCAGCCCCGCATCCTCGCACGCGGATCTGGCCCGTGTCCGGGAGGGATTCCCATGTCTAAGCTGAGGGGGCCTCTTCAGTCAATTCCAACGGATCCAAAGGACTTACTCCTGTCCAACGCTACCGACCCCGCTACGACTCCACTATTACGAGTCACGAAACGGGAATCTAGGTCCATTCGCGACATTCTGACAGCGACGTCCCCCGATTCCACTGAGCCTCCGATCAGTGCTATCCAGGAGAAAGCTTGGTGCGAAGCAGTTCTTCGGGGGCAGGCGATCCGCGACATGATTGCGGCACCGGCAACCAGAACCGCTGTTGAAGAGATTGCGACAAGGCACGGGGTCGACGTGTCGACTCTATATCGCTGGCTCTCCAAATTCCTGAAGGGTGGCGGGCGATTGTCTGCGCTCGTTCCAAAGAAGTGCGGGAGCAAATACTATTCCCGTCTCGATCCGAGAGTGGAGGCCCTCCTATGTGAGGCCGTTGACCAATTCTTTTTGAAGCAACCAAGGAGGCCCATCACCAGTGTATGGGATGACCTAGAAGACGCATGTCAGGCCGCAGGCCTGGAGCCCCCCCACATCAACACATTACGAAATCGCATTGCGCGCCTGGAAGAACACCTTGTGCTGGAGCGCCGATATAGCGCAAAAGTAGCACGCGAAAAACTCGGAGCGCTTCCTAGCAGCTTCGAGGGAGCGAGCGCTCCTCATGCTTTGGTTCAAATCGACCACACCAAGGGAGATGTTCTCCTCGTCGATGAGGAGACCCGACTTCCAATCGGGCGGCCCTGGCTCACAGTGGTCGAGGATATTTATTCACGGATGATTCTTGGCTTTTACGTCAGCCTTGACCCCCCCAGTGCGCTGTCCGTTGGACTTGCTATCGCACATGCAGTTCTACCGAAAGACTCCTGGCTGGCCGAACATGGCATCGACCTGGCCTGGCCATGCCAAGGGCTCCTCGGATGCGCATACGTAGACTCAGGTCTCGATCTGAACGGATCCCTGATGAAACGGGGCTGCCAAGAACACGGTATCGACCTGCAGAACCGCCCTCTCGGACAGCCCGATTTCGGTGGGCACATCGAGCGTTTGATCGGAACGCTCATGCGGAAGACTCACGAACTTCCCGGGACAACCTATTCAAATGTCGCAGAAAAGGGTGACTACGACGCTACCGCCCAAGCCTGTATGACCCTTCAGGAGTTCGAGACCTGGATCGCCCAATACATCCTCGGTGTGTACCACAACCGCCCCCACCGCGGAATTGATCGGCAAACCCCCAGGCAGCGATATGAATCCTGGTTTCAGGAGCACGGAAAAACCTTTGGGATCACCGGCGCTCCATTACCCGAGGATCCGCATCGATTTCGCCTCGACTTCCTTCCATTCAAAGAGCAGACCATCCAGCGCTATGGAGTAGAGATGCTCCACGGAACCCACTATTTCGCTGACGACCTCCGTCCCTTTATCAAGGAGAAAGACTCGGAGAATCCTGAAAAGGGTCGCAGGTTTCGCTTTGCCTACGACCCCAGAGACATCTCAATCATCTACTTCTGGCACCCGGTGGCAGAGAAATACATTCCAATTCCCTGGAAGGACAGTTCTCAGCGGCCCATGAGCTTGTGGGAGCTTCGCCGGAAGGCTCAGGAAAAGCCAAAGGAAGATCCACTCGCCCGGGCCACGGCTCGTAAGACCAGGGCTTCAATGCGTGCCGTACAAGAAGGTGCCGAGGCGGCGACTCAGAAGACCCGTCGAGATGCTGCACGCGCTAAAAACCACCGCACGAAGAATATCCACCGACAGATTGATAAGGCCACACCCAACCTTTCAGCACCTTCTGATCTCGATGCGGTACAGCACACTGAGCCAATCTCGCAGGGCGAAGCAGCATGGACTCCCGTCGTCCCTTACTCCGTCATCGAATAGGACCTCCCATGACTGCAGCTTGCGATCGAAACAAACCTACGCCTTATGCCCATCTCGGCGATGTGGCACGGGCGGTAATCGAGGCTGGGCCTGAAGCTCGAATACGCTTCATCAAGGAAACCCATTGGATCGGTTATGCCCAAGCCGACCTCATCATTGCCCGGATGAAGGAATTGCTGGACGCCCCACGCATTGACCGACCCGAATGCCTCGTCATCTTGGGTGAAACCAACAATGGCAAAACCAGCATCATTCAGCGCTTCGCAAAATCAGTCGTGCCGATTGAGCGAGAAGATGGAGGCGGGTCCGAATGGCCCGTTATCACAATCCAGGCGCCTCCGGTGGCGGATGAGAAGCGGCTATACATGGCCATTCTCCAGAAGGTGGGGGGACTCGGAGCTAGCTTACGAACACGAGCATCGCTCTTCAACGCGACAATCACAACGCTGTCAGGCATCGGAACCCGAATGCTCGTCATCGACGAGATTCACCACCTTATCTCTGGAAGCACCAACCAGCATCGCGTTTGCCTCAACGCCCTCAAATACCTGGCGAATGAACTTCGGCTCTCCATCGTGGTCGCGGGCATTAGCAGCGCTCACTATGCGCTTGGAGTTATCGACCCACAGCTTGAAAACCGCTTCAAGCCGATGAAATTGCCTCGATGGACGGATGGGAACAATTTCCGCCGTCTGCTTGCCAGCATCGAGACGCTTCTCCCTCTGAAGAACCCTTCTGTCCTACAGAAGCCAGCGATGGCGAAGCGCCTCGCCGAACTCTCGGATGGGAAGATCGGTGAACTCCTGACCATCCTCATTGCCGCAACAGCTGAGGCCATCCGCTCTGGCAAGGAACAGATCGACGAGAGCCTGATCCTGCGAGTACAGGAGCTCGCCCCAGCCTACCGTCGGCGCACTATGCAAGACGGCTTCTGAGATGGAGCTTGGAGCGTCCTCTCCGCACGCGGAAGGGGCCAAGCTTTGGCTCTTTCGCCCCATTCCACGCCCCGAGAAATTTCTTCCTTCTAGAACGAATCTGTTCTCTATGCGAAGGCACCATGCATTCATTGAGGCTGCAGAATGGGCATTGGAACTCGGTTCCAATCGATCAGTGATACCCATTCAAATGGCGGCCCGTGCCAGAGATATTCTTCATCTTGTAGACCATGAACGGGTGACGCCATGAACAGAAACTGTTGGCCGATTCACCCACCCCCGCAGGAAGGAGAGCTACTCACCTCATGGATGACAAGGATCGCCAATGCCCATGGGGTAAGCATTCAATGCTTATGCTGGGAAACGTGGCCAGATTCTGATGTGCTCATGCACGATATCGACCGTCGTCCTCTTCTAGGATTAATTGAGAATCTTGCTCTTCGTTCGAGACACCCAATCACTAAGATACAGCAGATGGTTCTCCCCTCATTGGTCGGGCGCCTTCTTGACAGCTTCCCTTCTAGTTCAGGATGGGTCCAATGGATTCTGCCGACTCATCTACGGGCGCGAGCTTCCCATGGCCTCCAATACTGTCCTGAATGTCTCGCAGAGGATATCGAGCCCTACTGGCGATTGACTTGGCGCCTAGCCTTCGTCACCACGTGCACTCGCCATTCAAGATTACTGCGCGACAACTGCCCATCTTGTGGAGCGGCACCCAATCTCTTGAGCCTCTTCATGGGACGACGGCCTGCCGTCGAACCGGCACCTGTCTATCTGTGTCGATGGTGCGGAAATGACTTCAGAGATAGGGGCAACGACCCAAGCATTCCGGTTTCCCCATCCACGGCAGTCTCCAATTTCGAGACATCTCTTCTTCAGGCCATCGAAGATAAGTGGATCGACGTGCAGGGTCATGGCCTCGTCCATAGTGTCCCGTTCTTTCGAGGGTTTCACCTCATCCTGACCATGTTGGCTTCGCAGGGGAACTCCTGCGAACTTCGGGGAATTGTCAGTAGCCATATGGGTATTGAAAATCCTGTCGAACTCATGCCCGGCCGAAACCATCGCGTATTGTTTGAGGTTCAGGGGGTCGCCGCCCGTCACAAAATTATGGA
>MTLD01003948.1_pt1 | contig 16883 bp, 17 predicted proteins | sample 1982471 | NCBI WGS metagenome assembly MTLD01 (sample SAMN05712604, study PRJNA340218) | biofilm metagenome | isolation source: sample SPM anode biofilm adapted to -50 mV | place: USA | collected 2012-02-03
TTTCAATTCCCCGTCGAAACCTTTACACCCCCATAAAATGATTATTTGATTACCAATTATCTAATCCCTGTTTCTTGATTTGAGTGCCTGTGACATCTCGCGCTGACTATCCTTCTTCTTTAAGTCTTCGCGTTTATCGTACAGTTTCTTACCTTTGGCAATCCCTATCTCAACCTTGACCAGACCATTTTTGAAGTACAGTCGCAACGGGATGACGGAAAGCCCTTTTTCCCGGATACGTCCATACAACTTTTCAATTTCCTTGCGATGCAGCAACAGCTTGCGATTGCGGTCGGGCTGGTGGTTCTGGCGATTGCCGAATTCATACTGCGAGATGTTCAGGTTGTGCAGGTACGCTTCGCCTTCGCGAACCAGCATGAATGAGTCGGTCAGATTGGCATTGCCGGCCCGCAGGGACTTTACTTCCGTGCCTTGAAGAACCAGTCCCGCCTCGAGTTTTTCCTCAATGAAATAGTCGTGGTAGGCTTTTTTATTGCTGCAGATCAGTTTCTCACCCATTGGTGCATCGTAGCAGAGTTTTCCTGAAAAGGGAATGCAGAAGCGGCTGGCAAAGACGGATGTTCCGCCTGGATCGGCGCTGAACCGCATTAATCAAGGGATTGTCCGCGCTCTTTCTTGCATTAAGAACCGGATATATATATCATTCCCTGATATCTCTGATCTATAAAGGTGAATATTGTGGCCTCTGTAATAGCTTGTTACCCGGATATTTTTAACTGCGCTGCTGGACGGGATCTTCATTGAAGCCGGATAATGTGACGAATACCCCCGGTTTGTGGGATCAGGGCAACGGTTCGCAAAAAGCTGCGGAACTCTCCGCACATGCCCCGCTGGCGGAGCGCATGCGCCCCAGAAACCTGCAGGAGTTCATCGGGCAGGAACATCTTTTGGGGGAAGGGCGCATCCTGCGCACGATGATCGAGGCGGATAATCTGTCGTCGCTGATCTTCTGGGGGCCGCCCGGCTGCGGAAAAACAACGCTGGCACATATTATCGCCGCCGAAACCCGGATGCGCTTTGTCTTTTTTTCCGCGATTCTCTCCGGCGTCAAGGAAATCAGGGAGATTTTCCGCGAGGCGGAAGCTTTTGCCACTCGCGGTCACCGAACCCTCCTGTTTGTCGATGAAATCCACCGCTTCAACAAAGCCCAGCAGGACGCTTTTCTCCCTTATGTGGAGAAGGGGGTTGTTACGATCATCGGCGCCACTACCGAAAATCCTTCTTTTGAGGTGATCGCTCCGCTGTTGTCGCGCTGCCGGGTTCTGACTCTTCAACAGCTTGAACAAACAACCATTCTGGGTATTCTTAAACAGGCCTTGTCCGATTCGATTCGCGGTCTCGGCAAGCTTGAACTGGAAGCGACCGACGAAGCGCTTGTATTTTTGTCAGACCAGGCTGACGGAGATGCGCGCAAAGCCCTCAATACGCTGGAGGTCGCAGCGGGACTGGCTGGCGCTTCATCCGGTGGTATCAGGAACGGCACAGTCATAACTATTGAAATTGTCCAGGAAGCGTTGCAGAAAAAGGCTTTGTTGTATGACAAGGGGGGCGAGGAACATTACAACGTCATCTCGGCTTTTATAAAGTCGCTGCGCGGCAGCGACCCGGATGCGGCGCTGTACTGGCTGGCGCGGATGCTGGAAGCGGGGGAGGACCCGCTCTTTATCCTGCGCCGGATGATTATACTGGCCTCCGAGGATATCGGTAACGCCGACCCGCGCGCCTTGCAGGTGGCAGTGTCGGCGCTCCAGGCTTTCCAGATGATCGGCATGCCGGAAGGGCGCATCACCCTGGGTCAGGCTGTGACCTATCTGGCTACCGCTCCCAAATCAAACGCTTCCTACGTCGGCATCAACTCTGCTTTGGCCGAGGTCAGAAAGAGCGGCGCCCTGCCGGTGCCGCTGCATATCCGCAATGCTCCCACCAAACTGATGAAGGAGCTTGGTTACGGAAAGGGTTATCAGTATGCCCACGATTACGATGACGGCTACGCCGGGCAGGAATGCCTGCCGGAGAAACTGGCCGGACGCAGGTTCTATGAACCGCAGGGGCATGGCTATGAAAAAAATATCATCGAACGGATGGATTGGCTGAAAAAGCGCAAAGGTAGGCCGTCATGAAACCTTTTAGCCTCGAACGCAGCATGGTCCTGCCGGTAACCCTGGATGAAGCCTGGAGTTTTTTCTCCGATCCGGCCAATCTGGTCAGGATCACTCCGCCGGATATGGACTTTCGCATCACATCCAAACCACAGAGTTCGACTTATGCCGGGCAGATTATCACCTACACAGTCCGTCCGCTGCTTGGCGTCACGGTCAACTGGACGACGGAAATCACCCATGTCGAGCGCCCCAACTTCTTTGTTGACGAACAGCGCTTCGGTCCGTATCGTTTCTGGCACCACCAGCACCGCTTTAAAGAAGTGGAGGGTGGTGTTGAGATGCATGACCAGATTCATTATCTGCTGCACCATGATCGTTTTGCACGAATGATCAACCGGTTGATCGTGGCACCCAGGTTGAGGAAAATTTTTGATTATCGCTGTGCCAAACTTAAAGAGATATTTCCGGCACGACAACCGGTTCAATCATCTCCGGGGGAATAAATTATGAAAAGACTCGCAATATTGACCAGCGGCGGCGACTGCTCCGGTATGAACGCTGCTATCCGTGCCGCGGCGCGCACCGCCATTGCCAATGATGTTGAGATGATCGGTTACCGCAAAGGGTATGCCGGATTGCTGAAAAATGATTTCCAGATTTTGGACACCAGGGCCGTCTCCGGGATTCTCCAACGGGGTGGCACCTTTCTGCAGTCGGCCCGTTCGGCTGAGTTCCGCACCGAAGAGGGGCGCAAAAAAGCGCTCGAAAACCTGCTGAAGGAAAAGGTCGAGGGGTTGATAGTGATCGGAGGGGACGGCTCCTTGAACGGCGCCCTGGCCCTGGACAGAATGGGTTTTCCGGTGGTCGGCATACCGGCCAGTATCGACAACGACATTCCCTATACCGATATGGCGCTGGGTGTGGATACCGCACTCAATAACATCATCTACGCGGTGGACTGCATCAAGGATACCGCCAGTTCTCACGACCGGGCTTTCATCGTCGAGGTCATGGGGCGCAATTCCGGTTATCTGGCTTCTACTTCGGCCATTGCCACCGGAGCTGAATTCGCCATTGTTCCGGAGGTGGAATTCGACCTGTCCGAGATGTGCCACCAACTGCGCCGTCGCTACGAGCAGGGGCGCACCAATGCCTTGATCATCATGGCCGAGGGTGCCGGACACGCCCAGTCGATCGCCGACGGCATCAAGGATACGGTCGGTTTTGAAACCCGGGTCACGGTGCTGGGGCATTATCAGCGCGGCGGCGCTCCGACGGTTTTTGACCGCCTACTGGGAAGCCGTTTCGGCCGCAAGTCGGTTGATCTGCTCCTTTCCGGGACCAAGGGCGTCATGGTTGGTCTGGCGACTAATTCGTTGAACATGACGCTGCTGGAAATGGTGGTTAACGGCGGACAGAAGAAACTGAACGAAGACCTGCTGCGCATGGCAGACATCCTGGGCATCTGATGCGAATCGGAAAAAAATTCCATAAGAAGCGCTCGGTCAAGAGCGGTCTGCCACCCGGAAGCCTGGTGCATATCGGGGAAACCTCAAGCGGGTCGGCCGAGATCGACATGATTACCTACGACTCGGTTAATATCGAAGAGCGCCATTACCGCCAGCTGGAAGAATGTGTCCTGCCGCCGGAGCGAAGCGGAGTGACCTGGGTCAATGTGGAAGGGGTGCACGATGTGGAGGTCATTCGTCGTCTGGGCGATTGCCATTCTTTCCACCCGCTGGTCCTGGAAGATATTGTCAACACAGTCCAGCGCCCCAAAATCGAGGATTACGGAGATTATCTCTTTATCGTGCTGCGCATGCTGCGGCCGAACGGCGAGAGTGGTTTCAGCTCGGAGCAGCTCAGTATCATCCTGGGTGCCGACTACATCTTTACCTTCCAGGAGGGGATCAAGGGGGATCCATTTGATCCGGTTCGTGAGCGGATTCGTTCCAGTAAAGGCAAAATCCGCGGGATGGGGAGCGATTATCTGGCCTACGCGCTGATTGACTCGATCGTGGACGGTTACTTCAGTGTGCTGGAAGAGTTGGGGGAGCGGATTGTGGATGTGGAGGAAGAGCTGGCACTGACGCCGGAACATGATACCCTGCATCTGATCAATGATCTGAAGAAGGAGATCATTTTCCTGCGCAAGACGGTCTGGCCGCTGCGGGAGTCGGTAGCGGTTCTGGAGCGCGGCGACAGCGATCTGCTGCATGATTCCACCAGAGTATACTTCCGCGATGTTTATGATCACACTGTACAGGTCATCGATACGGTTGAAACCTATCGCGACCTGCTTTCCGGCATGCTGGACCTGTACCTCTCCAGCATCAGCAATCGCACCAACGAAGTTATGAAGTTTCTGACCGTGATCGGCACAATCTTCATGCCGATGACTTTCCTGGTGGGGGTCTACGGCATGAACTTCAAACATATGCCGGAACTGGAATGGCAAAACGGTTATTTTATTCTGTGGGGCGTGATGCTCGCCATTTCCCTGCTGATGGTGGTCTATTTCAGAAAAAAACGCTGGCTGTAGAATTATGGAGAAGAGATGACACGATTGATTTTACGATGGGTGCTTAACTCTTTTGCACTTTTCTTTGTTATGAAAGTGGTGCCCGGCATTCAGATCGACCATTTTCAGGATCTGCTGATTGCTACCCTGGTAATCGGCCTTCTGAACGCCTTTCTGCGCCCGGTTATCATTCTTCTGACGCTGCCGGTTACGATGCTGACCCTCGGACTTTTTACGCTGGTGATCAATGGGCTGATGTTCTATCTGGCTACTTACCTTGTGCATGGCTTCCACGCTGCCGGGTTTGGTGCAGCTTTTCTGGCCGCCCTCTTTTTCAGCTTGTTCAGCTTTGTGCTCAACATGATTTTCGGTACCAAAAAATGATTGTCCACCGTCATTCCATTCCACCAAATCTCCCCACAACGGGCAGAATGTGACCATGCCCGCTTCAACACTCCCCGCCAGTTTTGTCAGGACAATCCTGGAACAGAAGCTGTTTCAACCGGACGAGACTCTGATCGTGGCACTCTCCGGTGGCGCTGATTCGACCGCCCTGTTGGACTTGCTGGCCAGATTGCCGGAGTACCATCCGCGTTTGGTGGCGGTTCATCTGAACCATTGTCTGCGGGGGGATGAGTCGGACCAGGACGAAGAGTTCTGCCGCAAGCTGGCTGCGGATTATGGGATCATCTTTGAGAGCAGGCGGGTCGATGTCAAGGCGCTGGCGCTTTCGGAAAGATTGAATCTGGAGGATGCCGGTCGGCGGGCCCGCATCGAACTCCTGGATGAAGTCCGTGAAAAATATGGCGCCGCCACAATAGTAACTGCCCACCACGCCGATGACCAGGCTGAAACAGTGCTGATGAGGCTGCTGCGCGGCTCCGGAATGCCCGGTCTGAGCGGGATTCCGTACCGTAATCGGCGCGGCTATATTCGTCCGCTGCTGGATGTGAGCCGTTCGCAGATCGAGGAGTACCTGGCTGAGCGTGGATTGAGCTGGAGGGAGGATGCCAGCAACCGGGACACCAGCTTTCTGCGCAACCGGATTCGCCACGAACTGCTGCCGCTGCTGGAGCGGTACAACCCGGCCATCCGTCAGCGCCTGACCGCTACTGCTGCTGTATTGTCCGAAGAGAATGCCTGTCTGGATGGCTTGGCTGAGCAGGTTTTTCAGAGTTTATGCCACCATGACGGCGTCACTGTCGTTTGCAGCATTGCCGGACTCAAAGCACATCCGGTCGCCATTCAGCGGCGGATTCTGCGGCATGCCTGCCGGAAGCTGACCGGAAACCTGGACGGGTTTGGACTGGAACATATCGATTCTGTCCTGCGGTTGCTGGACTCACCCCGTCCGAACTCAAGAGTGTCGTTGCCGCAGAAGGTCAGTGCCATCCGCGAATACGACCGTCTGTTATTTCGATTCGGCACAGAGCTGATTCCGGATGATATTGAGAACACTATCATTTCATTTTCCGGTCTTTATCCGCTGCCGTGGGGCGGGTCGCTGGAGGTAGCAGCCTGCTCTTCGCTCCATGACCTCGACAATCAACCTGCCGACAGTGTTATTTTCGATCTCGGCAAAACGCCCTTTCCCTGGCAGGTGCGCAGATTCCGTCCTGGTGACAGAATGGTTCCGTTCGGCATGACCGGCAGAAAAAAGGTCAAGGACATCTTTATCGATCGTAAAATAGCACTGACGGACCGGAAGCGGATTCCTCTTCTTTTTTGCGGCGATGATCTGGTCTGGATTCCGACCGTCTGTTCTTCTGAATTATGCCGTATTGATAAAACGCCCGAGAGTATGGTCCGGGTGACATGGCACAGCTGACTTGAATTGCAGTTATGGATTGTGGTTTAGTCCGCACCGATTCCTCATCTATTGACCAGATTGTTTTTTACATGTTAGATTGGGAAACTAAATTTTATAACAGGTCTATCTGTGAAACGCGTTCGTCTCAAACTAAAATATTCGGCTTTACTATTGTTTGTGCTGACTCTGCATATGCTCGTACACGGCCTGCTGCTGCCAAAGTATGACACGGGCCTGTTCCAGAAACAGAGCGCTTGCACCGCTTCGCTGACGGCTGTTGAAAGCGATGATCAGGCACAGTATGGCGATTGCAAACCACCAAAAAACTCTTTCATCGATTATTCGACATTCTTCCTGCCGAAAAACCTGATTCCAGCCTACAATCCCAGCGTTTCAGCGTTTTTAGTTCACGAACCGTTCCGGGCACACAAACAGGTTTACCTGGAGATAAACGTCCCTCCCGACAATCTCGCCTCCTGACTTCAATTCCCTTTTTTCAGTAAAATTACTGATCACCCCAATCAAGGTGATCCCGAACATTAATCCAGCTTCGACAGCGACAAAGCGCCACTTTGCTCTATTTCCGGCGATTCTTTAGTCGTGTAAATACGCGTTGCTTGCAACAACAACCATCTGCGGCATAATGACTCTTACCGGATGCGCCGCAAATGAAGCCGCAATCGTAAAATAGGAAAATAACACAGGCTGAAAGCCCGCAAGCTTTCAGCCAGCTCACAACAAAACAAAGGAGCTATAAGATGAATACACCAAATAATACAACTGCAACTCCAGACACCACCCTGGTCGGTATCCTGACCGGCAGTCCCAATGACCTGCCGACCGTTGTCAAAGTGCGAGACACACTGACTGAACTGGGCATAAAAAGCGAGATTGTAGTCGCATCGGCCCATCGCACCCCGGACAAGGTCTTTGCCTACCTTGACCGAGCCCACCGTGAAGGTGTTCAGGTCTTGATCGGCTGCGCCGGCGTGGCGGCCCATCTGGCCGGCGTGGTTGCCGGACATACCCGTCTGCCGGTGATCGGCCTGCCGCTGGGCAACGGCCCGCTGACCGGTCTCGACAGCCTGTTGTCCACAGTTCAAATGCCTCCGGGAGTGCCGGTCGCCACCGTAGCCATCGATGGTTCCCGCAACGCAGCCATGCTGGCGGCACGGATTCTGGCCCTGAAATACCCGGAAATAGATCTGGCGCTGGAGCAGGCCGCCAAGCGTGAGCGCGAACGCTACGACCTGACCGCCGACGAGGCCCTGGCAAAACTATCTGCCTGAACCGTGAAACTACAGGAGAGTACCAAATGAAAGACCTCGAACGTTTCATAACCGGCTTTCGCTCCTTTCAAAAAGATTATTTCGGTCCTGACAGCTCCCAGTTCGAGCCGCTCAAGCAGGGACAAAGCCCCAAGACCATGATCATCGGCTGTTCCGACTCGCGGGTTGATCCGGCCATTCTGACCAACTGTGAGCCGGGGGAGATTTTCACCGTTCGCAATGTGGCCAATCTGGTCCCGCCATATGAGGAAAACGGCGGTCTGCACGGCGTCAGTGCTGCTCTGGAGTTCGCAGTCTGCCACCTGGGTGTGGAGCATATCATCGTGCTGGGGCACTCCCAGTGCGGCGGTATCGGGGCCCTGATGGCCGGCGGCTGCGGATGCAAGGGGGGCGGGTTTATCTCCCGCTGGATGTCGATCGCCAACTCGGCCCGGGAACGGGTTCTGGCGGAGCTGCCGGAAAAAGATCCGCAGTTGCAGCAACGGGCCGCCGAGCAGGCCGCGATACTGCTTTCTCTGGAAAACCTGCGTTCGTTCCCCTGGATTGATGAACGTGTCACCGGCGGCACTCTTTCCCTGCATGGCTGGTATTTCAATCTGGCCTCCGGGGAGTTGATGGAATACCTGCCAGAACAGGGTGCCTTTGAAAAATGCCGATAATTTTAAATCACACTCAACGCTAAAACAGATCGAAAAGCATATGTAAGCATTGATCCGGCTGATCGGGGCCGGAAAATAAGCTGAATGAATCTGATCACTTTGTGATTATGGAGAAAGGTTGAGATGAACATTGAAAAAGGGATGGATAAGATTGTTAAGACCCTGCGTGTGATGATTACCGACCAACCCGGCTATTTGGGGCGGTTGACCAGCGCCATTGGTTCGGCAGACGGTAATATCGGTGATATTCGATTGCTGCGCTCGGGACTGACCCACAACGTAAGGGAGCTGACCCTTTATGTGGATAGCGACCAGCATTTGGAAAAAATTCTGAAAGCGATAGATTCGGTTGATGGGGTCACCGTGGAAGAGGTGATCGACCGGGTGCAGCAGGTTCATGAGGGTGGAAAGATCGCCGTCAAGAGCAGGGTTGAGATCAAAACCATCGGCGATGTGCGCAAAATCTATACACCGGGAGTGGCCTCGATCTGCCGCCTGATCCAACGTTCACCCCACTTGGCCAACACCTACACCGCTATCGGCAACACCGTGGCAATCGTCACTAACGGCACAGCCATATTGGGATTGGGCGATATCGGTCCGGTGGCAGGAATGCCGGTTATGGAAGGGAAGGCGGTGCTGTTTGACCATCTGGTCGGGATTTCCGGGGTGCCGATCCTGCTGCGCAGCAAAAATGTCGATCACATCGTTGATGCCATCTGGCACATGGCTCCCACCTTTGGGGCTATCAAACTGGAAGACATCGCCGCCCCGGAATGTTTCGAAATAGAAAAGCGTCTGGTCGAGATGCTGGACATACCGGTCATGCATGATGACCAGCATGGTACGGCAGTGGTGGTATTGGCGTCACTGCTTAATGCCACCCGCTTCACCAATGCCAGGCTGCAAAATTCAACAATCGGCATCATCGGTCTGGGAGCCGCCGGCACCGGTATCGCCAAGCTGCTGATGGCATACGGGGTTAAAAACGTAATCGGTACAGATTTAAACTCCGGCGCCATGGAGATGCTGCGTGGGTTGGGAGGTGAAACTTCTGATCTGGCAGGGGTTATGGAGCGCTCACTGGTCGTGATAGCTACCACGGGTTGCCCCGGTTTGATCAGGCCGGAGATGGTGAAGCGCGGGCAGGTGATTTTGGCCCTCTCCAATCCGGATGCGGAGATAAAGCCGCAAGATGCGATGACGGCCGGCGCTTCCTTTGCCGCAGACGGGAAAAGTATCAACAACGCACTGGCATTTCCCGGCATATTCCGGGGGGCGCTCAACGCCAATGCAACCCGCATAAATAACCGGATGCTGATTGCGGCAGCCAAAACCATCGCCAGTCATGCCGAAGAGGGTGAACTGGTGCCGGGCATCCTGAACTCAAGCGTGCACCATGCTGTTGCCGAGGCGGTCGCACGGGCCGCAGTTGATTCTGGTGTTGTCAAAGTACAATTGTGATACGGGAATAAAAAAACCGCCTCAACCCGCTATGTCTCGGGCAGTGATGTCGTCAACGATATTACTGCCCGAGCGGGCGTACCCGTACTCCAGTTGTTGCCGGTCGCTGCTGCCGAAACCTTAACTCATCTAATCCCGCGGTAAACTCTGATCCATTTGAGCTTGTCAACCACACCTTCCTATGCTAGTTTTACAAAATTTTCAACAACATCTGCGTCATTTTCAAACGGGGGTTTACCTTGAATCAGTTTTACAAGAATCTTTCACTTTGGCTTGTTATAAGCTTAATGATGATCCTGCTTTTCAACATGTTCAACAAGCCGCGCCCATCTGCTGAAAAGCTCAATTTCAGTGACTTCATGTCAAATATTGACTCCGGTAAAATTACCTCGGTAGTCATTCAGGGTAATGATATTTCAGGCAAGTTCGAGGGAAAAGACGGCAAGGAGTTTCATTCGTACAAGCCGTACTCGGATGCCGACCTGACCAAGAAGCTTCTTGAGAAGAAAGTCACGATCATTGCCAAGCCGGAAGAGGAAAAGTTTTCCTGGTTCTCGATTTTTATTTCCTGGTTCCCGCTGATTCTGCTGGTGGGTGTCTGGATCTTCTTCATGCGCCAGATGCAGATGGGGGGCGGCAAAGCCATGTCGTTTGGGAAAAGCCGTGCCAAGCTGCTGACCGAAACGCAGGGGAAGATCACTTTTGAAGATGTGGCTGGTATTGAAGAAGCGAAGGAAGAGCTGGAAGAAATCATCGCTTTCCTGAAAGAGCCGAAGAAATTTACTGTGCTGGGCGGAAAAATCCCCAAAGGGGTCCTGCTGGTCGGCCCCCCAGGTACAGGCAAGACTCTGCTGGCCCGTGCCGTTGCCGGTGAAGCGGGTGTTCCGTTTTATTCGATTTCAGGTTCCGATTTCGTTGAGATGTTTGTCGGCGTCGGCGCCAGTCGTGTGCGAGATCTGTTTTTGCAAGGCAAGAAGAGCGCGCCTTGCATCATCTTTATTGACGAGATTGATGCTGTCGGCCGTCATCGCGGTGCCGGAATGGGTGGCGGACACGATGAGCGGGAGCAGACCCTCAACCAGTTGCTGGTGGAGATGGACGGTTTCGAATCCAACGAGGGGGTAATTCTGATCGCAGCCACCAACCGTCCTGATGTTCTTGATCCGGCTCTGTTGCGTCCAGGCCGTTTTGACCGTCAGGTTGTTGTTCCACGCCCGGATGTCAAGGGGCGCGAGATGATTCTAAAGGTACATTCCAAAAAAGTACCGCTTTCAGACAGTGTTGATCTGGCGTTGATTGCCCGCGGCACCCCCGGTTTCTCCGGCGCAGACCTGGCCAACCTGGTTAATGAAGCTGCCCTGCTGGCGGCCCGCTTAAACAAGACCGTTGCTGAGCCGAGTGATTTCGACAACGCCAAGGATAAGGTGCTGATGGGGGCTGAACGCCGCAGCATGGTCATTTCCGACGAAGAGAAGAAGAGCACCGCTTACCATGAGGCCGGTCATACCCTGGTTGCCAAGCTGGTGCCGGGTACCGATCCCGTTCACAAGGTCTCCATTATACCTCGCGGTCGTGCGCTGGGTGTGACCATGCAGCTTCCGATCGAAGACAAGCACAGTTACTCGCGCGAATCACTACTGGCCAGGATTGCGGTCCTGATGGGTGGCCGGGCTGCAGAAGATCTGATTTTCAATACTTTCACCACCGGCGCCGGCAACGATATTGAACGGGCTACCGAGATGGCGCGCAAGATGGTCTGCGAATGGGGCATGAGTGACAAGATGGGTCCGCTCTCTTTCGGCAAGAAAGATGAGTCGATCTTCCTGGGCCGCGAAATGGCAATGCACAAGAATTTCAGTGAAAAAACTGCCGAGAATATTGACGACGAGATCAAGCGCATCGTTGATGAATCCTACAACCGTGCCCTGACCCTGTTGCGCGACAATCTTCATAATCTTCATAAGCTGTCCGAGTGTCTGATAGAAAAAGAAAATCTGAGCGGTGCCGAAGTGGATGTGATCATGGCCTCTGAGGGCCGTTGTAGCGATATTAAAGAGGACGACGGCACGGATACTCCGCATACCGACATTCAGGCCTGATATGGCCGGTTTCTCTCCCAGAGTGCTGTCGATCAGTACTCCGGATCAGGCCGTGACCGAGTTAGTCCGTATCGGAGTTGATCCAGGCGGAGTGGGCATGATGCACAGTAAAATGCTGACCCGCTGTGTTCACCTGCCTGCTCTGCACTGCCGCCAGGCCAACATCCTGAAACAGGAAATGTTGTCGCTGGGTGGAGATGCTGCCGTTGCCCGAGGTACGGTGGCTTGCAGTATAAACCAGACCGATGTCGTACTGATCGGCACTGACAAACAGCTGCAGAAACTCTGCTTCAAGTTGAAGGCACAACCGTTCGGTCTGCCGGACCTGGCCATTGAACTTGGTCTTCTCTTGTCAAATATCAGTCAGCTCCCCAAAAAATGGGTTACAGCTCGCCGCGAGTTCTCTCTGGAACGTCCATTGATCATGGGTATTTTGAATCTTACACCGGATTCATTTTCGGACGGCGGCCGCTTTATTGATCCGGAGCGTTCTGTCGAACATGCTCTGATGATGGAGTCTGAAGGGGCCGACATCATCGACATAGGTGGCGAAAGCACAAGGCCCGGCGCCCCGCCGGTCCAGGCGGCGGAGGAACTGGCCAGGATAATTCCGGTTATAGAGCGTTTGTCCGGCGTACTTAAATGCGCCATCTCGGTAGATACCTGGAAGAGCGTTGTCGCCGACAGCGCTCTTTCCGCAGGCGCTGAAATTGTAAATGACATCAGCGGTTTCAACTTTGACCCGCGAATGGTGTCCGTCACGGCCAAAAGCGGAGCTGCCGCCGTACTGATGCATACCCGTGGCAAGCCGGATGAAATGCAAAAAAATACCGGCTATGTCGATCTGATGAGTGAGATAGCGGATGGTTTGAGAAGTTCTGTTTCGCTTGCTCTGGAAGCAGGGGTCGCCTCTGAAAGGATCGCCATCGATCCCGGCATTGGATTTGGCAAAGATGCTGACGGAAACCTGGAAATATTGCGGCGTCTCCGGGAATTGACCGGCATGGGCTTGCCAATATTGATTGGCACATCGCGTAAGACTTTCATCGGGAAAATCCTGGGTCGTGAGCCGGTTTCCGAGCGCCTGTTCGGGACCGCCGCCACTTCTGCTCTGGCGGTCGCCAATGGTGCTTCGATCCTGCGGGTTCATGACGTGCGCGCCATGCGTGATGTTGCCGATGTTGCTCATGCGGTTTTGCAGTACTGATCGTTACATTCCTTGCGATTGACAGGCTAACCATGGCACCTCTCTCCGATAGCCTCACTCTGATTAACTTTATCGACAAGCTTCTTGTGGCTGGTCTGATCTGCTGTAGTGCGTTGGTTGTGCGTAAAGAAGCCGCTCTACGGCTTTTGGTCGTTTTAGCGGGGCTGTTTGCCGCTGAGTCCATTGCAGGTTACCTGGGCCTTGCATCGACAGCCCTGTTTTTCAGGATATTGCTTTATTCTGCGCCAGCCGTGATTACGGTGATTTTCCAGGGTGACATCAGGCAGACTCTCTTCCTGTTCAAAAAACGCAGCAAACAGGAAGATGGCACAAATCCGGTTTTGATGGCCACCGTTGACGAATTGTCCAAGGGATTGCACGAACTGGCCGAACGACGGATTGGCGCGTTGATCGTTATTGTTCGCCAGATGTCGATTGATCATCTGATCCAGGTTGGGACCGAAATCGATGCCAAAGTGACCAGCGAACTTCTTAACTCGATCTTCCTGCCATATTCCCCAATTCATGACGGTGCCGTCATTATTCAGCGTGAGAAGATTATCAGCGCGGGATGTTTTCTGCCGCTGACCCAGAATCCGGATATCGCCAAAAGCTTCGGAACGCGTCATAGGGCTGCACTGGGCATTTCGGAACAGACCGATGTGCTGGTACTGGTAGTTTCGGAGGAAACCGGCAAAATATCAATCGTACATGACGGAAAAATTACCTATGATGCCGACCCGGCCGAAATACGACAGCTTTCCCGAAAGGCGATCGAGGGTAAGCGTGTGACACGGGTGCAAGCTGCAGCTGAATAATCAACTTTGCAGGAGATGAAACAACCATGAAAAAACTGTTCGGAACCGACGGTGTGCGAGGCGTTGCCAATGTTTACCCCATGACTACCGAGATAGCCATGCAGCTGGGCCGCGCAGCCGCTTATATTTTTAAAAGCTCCAGCAAACGCCGTCACCGGATCGTGATCGGTAAAGACACGCGTCTCTCCGGTTACATGCTGGAGAACGCCCTAGTGGCCGGTATCTGCTCGATGGGGGTCGATGTTCTGCTGGTAGGTCCGTTGCCGACACCCGGCATTGCCAATATCACCAAGTCAATGCGGGCCGATGCAGGAGTCGTTATCTCCGCTTCTCACAATGCTTTTCAGGACAACGGCATCAAGTTTTTTTCAGCCGACGGCTTCAAATTGCCGGACGCCGTTGAGCTTAAAATTGAGAAACTGATCGAGACTAACAAGATCGACGCTTTGCGTCCAACCGCCACCGAAGTCGGCAAAGCTTTCCGCATTGACGATGCGGCCGGTCGCTACATCGTTTTTCTTAAAAACACCTTTCCACCGGAAATGGACCTTTCCGGACTCAAAATAGTCCTGGATTGTGCCAACGGCGCTGCATACAAGGTCGCTCCGGCTGTTTTCGAGGAGTTGGGAGCCGAAGTTATTGCACTGGGGGTCAAACCAAACGGCACCAATATCAATGCCGAATGCGGTTCGACCTGCCCATCAGTTATCAGTGAAGCCGTTAAACTTCACCGCGCCGATATCGGTATTGCCCTGGACGGAGATGCAGACCGGGTCATTGTTTGTGATGAGTTTGGCAACGAGGTTGACGGCGATCATATTATGGCGATCTGTGCCAGCGACATGTTGCAGCGCAAGCTGCTCAAAAAGAAAACCCTGGTGGCTACCGTCATGAGCAACATGGGGCTTGATATCGCGCTGCGTAAAGCGGGCGGCAATATTGTCAAAACTGATGTTGGCGACCGTTATGTTGTGGAGGCGATGCGCAAGGGTGGCTATAATCTGGGTGGTGAACAATCGGGCCACATGATTTTCCTGGATTACAGCACAACCGGAGACGGCATTCTTTCCGCCCTGAAGCTTCTGGCGGTTATGCGGCGTGAGGAAAAACCGTTGTCAGAGCTGGCAGAGATCATGATTCCGCTTCCACAGGTACTGTGCAATACCAGGGTCATCGAGAGACGCGACATACTCACTTTCAGCGATGTGGCTGCCAAAATCAGCGATGTCGAACAAAAGCTCGGTAACGAGGGACGTGTTCTGATCCGCTACTCCGGCACGGAACCGCTGCTGAGGGTTATGATCGAGGGGCAGGATAAGTATGAGATTACCACCTGGGCTAACGAAATCTGCGACCTGGTTAAAAAGCATATTGGAGAGAAGTAATGGCAAAGCTGGGACTTAATGTGGATCATATTGCAACTGTCCGTCAGGCCCGGGGCGGGGTCGAGCCGGACCCGGTCACGGCAGCCGCGCTTGGAGAAATGGCCGGCGCCGAAGGAATCACGATCCATTTGCGTGAAGATCGCCGTCATATCCAGGACCGTGACCTGGAGATACTGCGCCGCACCGTCAAGACCAAGCTCAATCTGGAAATGGCCGCCACTCAGGAAATGGTGCGCATTGCGCTACGTATCAAGCCGGAGCAGGTAACACTGGTCCCCGAGAAGCGTCAGGAGTTGACTACCGAAGGCGGGTTGGATGTTATTGTAAATCTAAAACAGATCACTGACACCGTCAAGCGCCTCAGGGACGGCGGCATAGTTGTCAGTCTGTTTGTTGATCCGAATCAGGAACAGATCAAGGCTGCCAACAAGACCGGTGCGGATTATATTGAAATCCACACGGGAGCTTACGCCGAAGCGCACAACTGGACGGACCGGAAACGGGAGCTGGACGATATTGATACAGCTATAAAACTTGCCCGTAAGGTTGGGTTGGGCGTCAATGCCGGTCATGGTCTGGACTATGTTAATATCAAGGCGTTGGCTGCGCTGGGCGGCATAGAGGAGTATAATATCGGGCATTCGATCATATCTCGCGCCATGCTGGTTGGTTTGGACCGTGCCGTGCGCGACATGGTGGAGTTGATCAAATACTCATGATCTATGGTATTGGCACAGATATCGTCGCTACGGGTCGCTTTCAGCGTTTTATTGATGAAGGCAACAACGCCCTGTTGGAACGTATATTTAATCCGGCAGAGCTGACAACCTGCAAAGTCCGAAAGGACTCCGCCTCCTGTCTGGCGGCACGTTTTGCCGCCAAAGAGGCTTTTTTGAAAGCGCTGGGCACCGGGCTTCGTGACGGTATTTCATGGCATGACATGGAGGTCTCAAACGATTCGCTTGGCAAGCCGGATTTGATTCTGTCCGGCAAGGCTGCCGAGCAGTTTAAGGCCCATGGTTTGGGGCGGCTTCTGCTGTCAATCTCGCATGACGGCGGACATGCCGTTGCAATGGTTGTTTTGGAGGTTTTATGAAGGTCGTATCTGCGCACACCATGCAGGAAACCGACAAAAGGGCGATTGAGGAATTCAAGATCCCTGGCCTTGAATTAATGGAAAAAGCCGGATGCAGCTGTGTGGAAGAGATCGTTGCCGAGTTTGGATTGAAGGGGCGTGCTGTAATCATGGCCGGGAAGGGCAATAATGGCGGGGATGGATACGTTATTGCCAGATTGCTGGGGCAGAAAGGCTGGAACGTCAAGGTCATTATCCTGGCGGAGCAAAATCAGGTTGGCGGAGATGCCGCAATAAATCTGGAAAAAATACCGGCGGCCTGGACCAATTTCTGTGTTCACGAAGGTCAGCTGGCTGCACTGCATATGGAAGAGATTTTCCAGGCCGACGTCATTGTGGATGCCATGCTGGGAACCGGCCTGCGCAGCGATGT
>MTLD01000722.1_pt1 | contig 16877 bp, 16 predicted proteins | sample 1982471 | NCBI WGS metagenome assembly MTLD01 (sample SAMN05712604, study PRJNA340218) | biofilm metagenome | isolation source: sample SPM anode biofilm adapted to -50 mV | place: USA | collected 2012-02-03
CCGCGTCGCAAGCGCCCGCGCGCAGGGCCGCCAGGCCCTGCGCGCAGATTTCGTAGGTGGGATCGGGAAGGACTTGGTCGAAAATGGCGTAGGGAATATTCGCTCCCGAGAGTATCTCGGCGACGCGCGCGACGACCCCTGTCTTTACCAGGACGGCGTCGGTGACGATGAGGGGCTTTTTTGCGCCGAGAACCTCGAGCTCGGAGGGAATGAGCTTGAGGCTGCCCGCGCCCGTCAGCAGGGTCGGGACTTTCTGCGGCAGGATGGTGAGCGCCCGGGCGGCGATATTGAACCAGATGCGCTTTCCTGCGTGCTTCATTGTCCCTCCTAAGGCGGCTGAACCTGTCCGGACGCGGTGCCGGCAGGCGTCTCCTCGGTTCTTTAACGTTTCAGGCAGCGGAGAAAGCCGCCCTTGTCGATATAGTTGCTCTCGCGGGTGAATGCCCCGCCGCGGTAGTAGCGCACGTAGGGGATTTCATGATTTCCGAAGGATTCTTCCTTGAAGGTGCGAAATTCGTCGAAGAACGGCTCGCGATCATACTCGATCCAATAGATGTCGACGCCTTCTTCCTCGGCGATGGATCCTAAATAAGCTTTCATCCAAAGCCATTGCGGACACCAGCTCTGCGTGAGGACGACGGCGACGCTCGGCGCGGAGGCGATCAACGAAGCGGGGAACTCGCCGTCGCGAATCGCGGACTTGCATTCATCCTCGCTCAATTTCCTTTTCATGGCTGAATGATACCTGCGGAGCAAGGCTGGCGCAAGCGCTTGTTCCCTTGAGCTTTTTATTTGTCTCCGCCGAAAGGCGCTAGACAGTGATATGCACCCAATGTCCTCTTCGGTAACGGATGGCGATCAGGAAGAAGCGGAAAATGACATCGGTCATGAGGGCTATCCAGGCGCCGAAGAGTCCAAGCGAGAAGAATTTGATCATGATGACAGCTAGGAGGGGCCTGATGCCGAGCGTTCCTATCGCCATGGAGAGCGCCGGATACAGGGAGTCGCCCGCGCCGCGGAGCGCTCCCGAGTAGATTTGGAACGAGGATGAGAAGGGCTGGTTGATCGCGGCGAGGATCATCACGCTCGCCCCTAGTTCGATGATGGCGGTTTCAGGCGTGAAGCAGCCAATAAGTTGTCGCCTGAACACGAACATGATGATGCCCATAAGGGTTGAAATGAGGGCGCCCACGCGCTGGCAGGCTGCTGATGCCGTCCTGGCGCCATTGGGATCGCCTCGGCCGAGCGCCTGTCCGGTGAGGCTGGTGGCGGCGATGCCGAAGGCTTGGCCGTTCACGAACGACAGGTTGAGGATGGTGAGCACGATCTGGTGCGCGGCGAAAACGTCGGTGCCAAGCGCCGTGACGGAAAGGGTGTAGAGCAGCAGCCCGAGGCGGAGGGCCACCTGCTCGCCCGCCGAGGGGAGGCCAATCCGGAATATTCTTTTGAGCATCGCGAAGTCGGGCTTGATATTGGCGCGGCTGAAATGGAGTTCGATGAATTCGGACGCCGCTTTGCCGGGCTTGCGGAAGGGCCTGCCGAGGATGGCCCAGAAGGCCATGGCGCACCCGACGGAGTTGCCGATGACGGTGGCGATGGCGGCGCCCGCCACCCCGAGGCGGGGAAAGCCGAACTTGCCGTAGATGAGGAGGTAGTTGAAGAAGATGTTCACGAGGTTGGCGGTGAGGTTGTAGCGCATTGAAAGCTTGGTGTCGCCGACGCCTCGAAGGAGGGCCGAGATGGAGATCGGCAGTACGGTCGGGATGAAGCCGAGCATCAGGATCTGGAAATAGACGGTGCCCGCCTCGACGGTGTCGGGGCCGGCGCCCATGAACTCGACCATCGGCCGGGCGAACAGCACGCCGGGGATCGTGAGAATAAAGCCAAGCAGAAGCGTGAGGAGGATCGACTGAGTCGTGACGATGCCCGCATCGGCCTTGTTCTTCTGGCCTTTGAAACGGGCAACTAGGGCGGTGGTGCCGACGTTGAGCGCCACAAAGGTGGCCAGCATGATCAGGCGAGGCTGGTTGGTGAGCCCGACCGCCGAAATGGCATAGGCGCCGAGCCGGCCCACCATGATCGTATCCGCGAGGGCGGTGGCCGAAGTGAGGACAAGCTCGACGACGGCGGGAGCGGCGATGACCAGGACGTTGCGATACAGCGGGCTGAGCTTCATGTGCGTCCACTATACCGAGATGGGCCGAACATGCTCAAGAAAGAGGAAGCTGACAAAAGTAAATTATTCAAAAAAAGTGGAGGGGCAAAAAAGGGGCGCGGCCGCCAGGCCGCGCCCCTTCGTTTGCCGCGAGGTCCGAGGAATCCCCGGCTGGAATGCCCACCTCTACTGGTGCTTGCGGACGACCTCGAGGACCTCGGGGAGGTCCATGCCGATGGCCGCGAGGTGCTCGGGAGTCGGCACGCCATCGCTCGTCCAGCCGCGGCGCTTGAAGACGGCGTCCACGAGGCTCTCGTACTGCGCCTCGCGGTGTTTCCGCGTGGCCGCCACCTTGGCCTCCAGCGTCATCGAGGCCGGATCGAGCCCGACCTTCTCGCGGAGCTGCTTGTCGTAGCGCTCCTGTCGGGAGAGGTATTCCTTTTCGGTGACAGGTCCCATGGCGCGGTAGGGAGGATAGTCGTCGACGCGTTTGCCGTGGCCGCAGCGCAGGTTGAAGACGCGCTGGAAATTGTAGATCCGCTCCGACTGCACGATGAGCTCGGGCCAGGAGAGCGTTTCGCCGGTGATGGCCGTATAGAGCTGGCGATAGTTGTCGACGTGCTCCGGCACTTTATTGGGCTCCGTCCAGCGGGCGTTGTCCGCCGGCTCGATGTCGTTCCAGGGCAGCTTGCAGATGCCCTGCAGCCCGAACCAGGTGCGGAACATCGGGAAGTAGTGCAGCGCTTCGGCCTTGTCTTCAAATGAGGGGATTCGGTTGTTCACCATGTCCATGAAGATGAGCCAGGCTTCGTCGTGCTGGGGGCCTTTGTTGGTGAGATAGTAGCCGCCTTGCTGCGCCAGGGACTCCTTGGAGATGTACTGGCTCTGCTCGAGGCCTTTGCCCTGGAGGGCGATATCCTTCATCAGGCGCGGATCGGCGCCATACTGCTCGACGAAATAGCCGGCGAGGAACCGCGCGCCGCGCCCGACGAGCATGCCGAAACCGCGGCCTTCCGCCATTTGGTGCATGAGTTCGCAGACTGATTTCCAGTTGCCCCAGCTCAGGTCGACGCCGCCGGTGCGGGCTTCGTTCAGGATGCCGTACTCCCAGCATTCCATGAGGAAGCTGGAGATGGTGCCGACGCTGATCGTGTCGATGCCGTAGGTGTCGCAATAGAAGTTGATCTCGAGGACGCCCTCAGGATCCCAGACGGCGATGTTGGAGCCGCAGCCCGCCGCGGTTTCGTACTCGGGGCCGTCCACGCAGACTTTCTGGCCGGCGTAGGGGCCGGTTTTGAGCTCGAACTGGTCCACGGCGTGGGCGCAGGCGAGGGTGCAGCCGTACCAGCAGCCGTCAGGGAGGCCTTGGGAGAAGAGCTTCTCCCAAACCCAGGACGCCAACTCGGGACCGCGGGGATCCTGGCCGTAGCGGTGGTTCTGGACGGGTAGGAGGTCGTAGTCGTTCATGACCTCCATGAGGTGGGCGGTGCCGATGCGGCGCATCTTGCACTGCTTGTCGTCCTCTTTGACGATTTCGCGGTGGAGCTTGAGGCCGAGGCGCTGGACGGCGGCCGGATCGGCTGCGCCGTTGGAGTCCTGCGCCAGCGTGGAGAAGCGGCAGACGAGCGCCTTGATTTTCTTGTCGCGGAAGACCGTGCCTATGCCGCCGCGGCCGGCTTGCTTGACGCGGCAGCCTTTGCGCCGGCGGTCGTAGAGGCTGAAGTTGAGCAGGCCGAGGACGGTGTGCTCGGCGCCCCGCCCCGCCGACACGACGGAAACGGCGGCGAGATCCGCCTCGTCCTGGGATGCCGCGAAAGCGTGCGTGAGTTTGTCCGCGAGGATGTGGGTGTCCGATTCGAGGCCTTCGGGCGATTCATAGAGTTCGATGGCTCCGGCGTCGCCGTCGATGAAGACGATGACGTCGCGGTCGGCCTTGCCGGTCAGTTCGAGCGCGTCGAAACCCGAGAACTTGAGGAAGGGGCCGAAGTAGCCGCCCACGTTCGAGTCGATGGGGATGCCGGTCATGGGCGAGAGGCTGACGACGAGGCTTTTGCCGGAGCCAGGGTAGTTGGTGTTGCCGCAGACGGGGCCCATGGCGATGACGATCTCGTTCTCGGGATCGTCCCAGCGGGTGGAGGGTTCCGTGCCGTCCCAGAGGAGCCTGAGACCGAAGCCTTTGCCGCCGACGAAGCGCTTCTTCATTTCGGCGCTGACGGGCTTTTCCAGGAAGCCGGGCGTCGCTGAGCCCGCGGCCGACGCGCCGGGGCGGCCGCCCGAGGCGGCGCCGACGTCCAGGGCGAGCGTGCGATTGTTGTAGCCGCGCTTGAGCGGGCGCTTTTCATAATCCCACCGGGCGATGTGGTTGAGTTCATTCTTGTTCAGGGTCATTCGGCCGCCTCCTTGGCGAGGATTTCGAGGGCTCCCTTGGGGCAGGCTCTGACGCAGGCGCCGCAGGCGACGCACTTGAAGCTCGTCGGATAGCCAGGGAACCAGCGCATGGCGCCGATGGGGCAGACCGCGACGCAGGCGAGGCAGCCCACGCAGCGCTTCTTGTCGATGACGAGGGCGCCCGCCTTGTTGCGGGAGATGGACCTGGCCGGGCATTCGCGGACGCAGGCCATGCATTCCTGGTCGCAAGCGACGAGGTGGAAGGCGTTGGCCGCCGCTTCGTTCACCTGGATGCAGGATTTGGCGGGATTGTCTTCCTTAAAATAGAGCTTGGAACAGACCGAGGCGCAGGTCATGCAGCCGACGCACTTGGCGTCGTTCATAGCAAGGTATTTGATCACGGGGGAGGCTCCTCCTTGTACCGCCAGGGCTTGGGGGCAGTCGAGCGTCATTATAGTACGGATACGGGTGGGGGGCAACGAAAGAAGGCAGGGAAAAGAGCCCGGGGCGACGGCCGCGCGGCCGAACGCCCCGGAAATGTTCAGTATCGTTTATTTTTTAACGAAAGCGGCGGCCGCCACCTGCAGCGCGAAGCCTGACGAGATCACAAGATCCGGCAGGAATTTAAAGAATATGCTCCAGGAAACGCCGGGTGCGGTCTTCGCGCGGCGAGGTGAAGAAAGTCTCGGGCGGCGCCTCCTCGACGATCTGGCCCGCGTCCATGAAGATGATGCGGTGCGCGGCCGCCCGCGCGAAGCCCATCTCGTGGGAGACGACCAGCATGGTCATGCCTTCCTTGGCCAGGTCGGTCATGACGTCGAGAACTTCCTTGATCATCTCAGGGTCGAGGGCGCTCGTCGGCTCGTCGAAAAGCATCACTTTGGGGTTCATGGCGAGAGCGCGGGCTATGGCGACGCGCTGCTGCTGGCCGCCGGAGAGCTGCTCGGGCCAGGCTTTCTCCTTTTCGGAGAGGCCGACTTTGGCCAGGAGCCTGCGCGCCATGGCGACAGCCTCTTCCTTGCCCTTCTTGAGGACGAGGGTCGGGGAGAGGGTGATGTTGTCCAGCACGCTCAGGTGGGGGAAGAGGTTGAAGCTCTGGAAGACCATGCCCACTTCCTCGCGGATGTGGCGGATATCGGCTTTCTCGTCGGTGACGCATTCGCCGTCGATGAAGATGGTGCCCGAATCGAGGGCTTCCAGCCGGTTGACCGAGCGCAGGAGGGTGCTCTTGCCCGAGCCCGAGGGTCCGATTATGAGGACCACCTCGCCTTTCCTCACGCTGAGGTCCACCCCTCGAAGTGCCTGGACGGTGCCGCCGAAGGTTTTGACGGCGTTCTTTATCTCAATGTACGTTTCCACGATGCCTCAACTTTTCTTCCATGAACGCGACGACGCGCGAGAAGAAGAGCGTCATCACGAGGTAGATCAGCGCGATGACCGTGTAGCTTTCAAAATAGCGGAAGGAGGTCGACGCATACTCGCGCCCGCGGCGGAGGAGGTCCGAGACCGCGAGGATGGAGACGAGCGACGAATCCTTGAGCAGGGCGATGAACTCGTTCCCGATGGGGGGCAGGATCACTTTGACCGTCTGGGGGATGATGATCTTGCGCAGGGCGAGGCCCCGGGACATGCCGAGGGCGAGCGCCGCCTCCATCTGCCCTTTGGGGATCGCCTGGATTCCGGCGCGGAAAATCTCCGCCATGTAGGCGCCGTAGCAGATCGACATGGCGAGGATGGCGGCGGGCGGTCCCTGGAGCTTAAGCAGCGGTCCCAGCGCGTAGTAGATGTAGAAGAGCTGGACCAGGAGGGGGATGCCGCGGATCACCTCGACGTAGATCGTCGCGATGCGATTGATGGCCTTGTTCTGCGAGATGCGCCCGAGCCCCGCGAAGAGCCCGATCATGAGCGCGAAGGCTATGGAAATCAGGGTTACGGAGAAGGTCGCCACGAGACCGTCGGGGACGAAGGAGAGTATTCGCAGATAGGGATCGGGACTCACCAGGGGAAGCACGACCAGGAGGGCGATCGCCCCGAAGAAAGCGATGTTCCAGGCGGAAAGCAGGCCGCCCTCATCCTTCGAGGGGATGAGGGTGCCGTCGGTGACGTTTATCGTCGTCCGGCCGGTAGTATGATCCTCCCGGCCGCGACTCGAAGAACCTTTGTTCATGATGCTATTTGAGCCATTTCGCCGTGAGTTCGTCAAGCTTGCCGGAGGCTTTCACCTTGGCGAGGCCGTCGGCGAAGAGCTTGGCGGTCTTGGTGTCGCCCTTCTTGAAGGCGAAGCCGAGCCACTCGTCGGTGAAGGGCTGGCCGACGATCATGAGCTTGTCCTTGTAGGCGGGGTTCTGGAGCGCGAAGTTGGCGGCGATGGGGGAGTCGGCGACGACGCCGTCGATGTTGCCGTTCGCGAGATCCTGATAGGCGAGGCCGACTTCGTCGTAGGTCTTGAGCTCGACGCCGGCGACTTTGCCGATTTCCATCACGCCGGTGGTGCCGATCTGTCCGCCCACTTTCTTGCCGACGAGGTCGGCGAGCGTGGCGACGCCGGTGGTTTCCTTGCGCACGACGAGGACCTGGCCCGCGTTGACGTAGCCTTCCGAGAAGTCCATGGTGGCTTTGCGTTCGTCGGTGATGGTGACGGAGGAGGCGACGGCCTGGTAGTTGCCCGCGGCGAGGCCGGCGAAAATGCCGTCCCAGGCGGTGTTCTTGATTTCGACTTCGAAGCCGGCTGCCTTGGCGATCTCGTTGACGAGGTCGATGTCGAAGCCGACGACGTTCTTGTTCTCGTCGACGAACTCCATGGGAGGCCAGGTGGCGTCCGAGGCGACGACGATTTTGGAGGGTTTCTTGGCGCAGGAGGAGAGGCTCGCCGAGCCGAGAACGACAAGAGTTGCGAGCAGCACGAAGGCGATGGGAGCGGACCAGGATTTCTTCATTGCGTTACTCCTTGGTTTCCGGCGGGCCGGCGCCATTCAGGCGCATACCGCCGCGGCATGGACGCCTAGAATGCGTCGGCGCCGCTATTTCTTTGCGAAGATACGATATTTCAAATATAGTGTCAATGATGGAACCTCGCCATCTGTGATAGTTATGCATTATTTTTGCATATAAATGCAGAATACCATCATAAATGCCCCATGCGGCGCATAATCAAGGAGCCCGCATCCAAGGCAGGTCTTCATGCTTGCGCCAGGAAGCGCGCCCGGGGTAGGATCGGTTATGGTCGTGACGGTCAATTTCGAAAAAGAAGAATATCCGGAAAACGAGCTCAGCGTTTCCGAGATAATAAAGCGACGCAGGTACTCCTTCCCCCACATCATCACCACGCTGAACGGCTCGCTGGTCGAGCGCGATCATCGCGAAACCACCATGGTTTCGCACGGCGACGAACTAGAAATCTTCCATTTGATAAGCGGAGGCTGAGCGCTCGGACTAAGTTCGCAAGGCGAACCCGCGCCCAATTCCACGCCATGTGATCCTTGTAGCCAAATTTTCAACCCGTGGTATACTTCTCCAAGAATTCTAAAAGCGAAAGGGAGCTCTACAATGAAGAAAATTGCGCTGCTTGCCATCGCGCTCTGCCTGCTGGCCTCAGGGTTGCCGGCCGCGGAGAACGCGAACAACGTGCAAAAGATCTACCCAGTGGATTCCGATATCTATAAGGCGATAACCTACCTTTTTATCGACCAGGGATACTCACTCCCCTCGACGACCGGTCCGTGGAGCGGCGACGAGCTGCTCGGCATGCTCGAAAACGTGAACCCCGACAAGCTGAGCGTTTCGGCGAGGGCCACCTACGACTACGCGCTGGCGGAGCTCTCCCAGCATCGGAACACCTTCAAGTTCAAGCTGGCGACCTCGGTTGAAGGCTACTATCATACCAACACGACCGACTTCACCAACGAAAGCCAGTGGATCCGCGGCTTCGACGAGCGCAACCCCATCCTCGACATCATTCTGGAAACCTGGCCCTCCGAGCACTTCTACGGCTACAGCTCGCTGCCGGTGCAGAACAGCCGCTACAACAGCTGGAGCTCGACCGAAGGCGCAGTTTCCACCCTTTGGGGCGCGAGCGCCCTTACGACGAACATTCCCCTGGTAGCCCCCGCGGTCTTGTCGGACTTGGACTTCAACGTTCCGTACAGAGCCTTCGGCGCTTTCGGCGGCAAGGGCTGGAGCGTCCAGGTCGGCCGCGACAAGATGTCCTGGGGCCCCGGTGAAACCGGCAACTTCGTGATGAGCGACAATCTTCTCTACCAGAACATGGGGCGTATCGCCACCTACGGCAAGAATTTCAAGTACACCTTCGCCACGTCATTCTTCCCCCATCCGAGCGAGTACTATCCGGTGATCGACTCGACGACCGGCGCCTTCATCAACAATGGAAGCCAGTGCACCCTGGCGTCGGGGCTGAACATGTTCATCGGCCACCGGCTCGAGTGGAGGGGCCTGCAGAACAAGGTCGGCTTCACGCTGACCGAGGCGATCATGTACCAGTCCGCGAACAATACGCTCGACCTACGCGTCCTGAGCCCCACCGCGATCTTCCACAACTACTACATCAGGAACAACGCGAACTCGATCATTTCCTTCGAGCTCGACTACACGCCTTTCCGCTATGTGAACCTCTACGGCCAGGCAGTCGTCGACGAGTTCGCCCTTCCCGGCGAACCCGTTCCCGGCGTGGACAACGACGCCCTCCCCAACGGCTACGGCTTCATGGCCGGACTCAAGGGTTCCTACCCGATCGGAAAGGGCATGCTCTTCGGCTCGGCTGAATGGGCCAAGACCGATCCCTATCTCTACCTCCGCGACATCGGAACCTGGGCGCACTCCCAGGGCCAGGGCGAATACGGCATCAACTGGGTCGTCGCCCTCCGCGAGTTCTCCCAGGGCACGACGAGCTACACCGAGGATTTCCTCGGCTACCAGTATGGCGGCGACGCCATCGTCTACAACGCCAACGTGGGCTACAAGCAGTTCGGCAAGTGGACTATGGAAGGCAATGTCTTCTTCATGGTGCACGGCACGCATGACAAGTGGACGACATGGAGCGAGGTCGGTTCAGGCACGGGCGATGTTCCCAACGTGGAGACGCCGACCACGACCCACGACACGGTGAACAACGGCGACCTGAACGCCGACGAGCGCGACGCGGCGAGCTACACCTTCGTGGTGGGAGCGCGGGGCGGCTACAACATTCTGAAGGCGCTCGAGGTCTACGGCCAAGTGGACTACATCCACATCACGAACCCGGGCAACATCAGCACGAACGCGCCGATCAGCGACGTGCAGATCACGGCGGGCGTAAAGTACTCATTCTGAACTAAAGACGGTCGACGCAAAAATTCAGCAAGGGGTTCCGGGCTTTGCGGCCAGGAACCCTTTTACATCTAGAATTGAATATCTGGGAAGCGCTGCATGAAAAAAAACATTAGAACAATCATCCTGCTGCTCGCCGCGGCGGCGATGGCGCCACGCGCGTCCGGCCAGCAATCAGCCCCGATCTCGCAGAGCGGGCCGGTATCCCAGGAATTCATCTCCCTCGCTTCGCCAATCTATGAGGAGATGGACATCCTCTACCTCATCACTGGAAGCGGGACAGCTTCGAACGCCCGGCCATGGACGAAGACGGAAGCGAACCTCATTCTGGGACGGATCGATAGGGCTTCGCTTCAAACGGAGGCCCTCGCTCTCTATGACAGCGTGGCCGCCGCGATCAAACCCGGGCTCAGATTTAGCATGGGGAGCGATTTCCAATTCGGAGCGGCCTTCGACCTGGCTTTCGAAGCCTACCTGCACAGAAATTCTATCGATTATGACACCGCGGAAGATTGGATATACGGCGCCGAAGAGCGCAAGCCAATGGCCAAGCTCAGGCTGGACTTTTCCGTGGGCGACTTTTTTTACACGTACTGCGATCTCCAGTATGGCAAGAGCAGGTTCAGCGACCAGGACAAAGTCCAGGCGGCCACCTCGGTCTACGCAGACGGCATCGGGGCCATCGTGAGCCCATCCGACACCTCCGCCCTCATCGTCGCCGAAGATTCCGCCGTCTTCGGCCCGACGTTCGCCACAAACATCTTGGAGCGCAGCTATTATGTGGATTTCATCACGCCGAAACGGGCGATAGCGGCGGCGGGCGGCGCGAACTGGGATATTTCATTCTCGCGAGACAAAATCAGCTGGGGCAATGGACACACGGGCAACTTCATCGTGGGCAGCCAGGGGGAATACCAGGACTACGCACAGTTCACCGCTTTCTCCGACCGCTTCAAATACCAGTGGCTCAACGTTTTCCTGGAGACCAATCCCTCGTCGGGATCGGATCCCGACACCTATTTCAAGACCTTCATGGCCCACAGACTGGAATTCCGGATTCTGAGAAGCCTCACCTTCGCCGTCTCCGAGGATCTCATGTATCAGAACGATGTCTTCAACGCGCGATATCTCAACCCCGCCTTCGTCTTTCACAACCTCAACAACCGATCCATGTTCAACGCCATAACCCACGCGGAGCTGGACTTCAGCCCGGCGAAAGGCCTCAACTTCTATGGGCAGTTCGTGATGGATCAAGCTCGAGCGCCCAACGAGGACACGTCCCAGTCAGACGCCATGGGCTGGCTGGGGGGCATTGAATACGCGGCGCCCGCTGGGAGAGGATACTTCGATTCCTCGCTGGAGTTCGCCTTGACTTCCCCCCTTCTCTATCGAAGAGACCTGGTGGATTTCCTCATGTTTCGGAAATATGACACGAACGGCAGGGGCAATATCATCGCGATCGACTATCTCGGCTACCAATACGGGGGTGACGCCATGGTTCTCCAATGGGAAGCGAACTGGCGGCTGCCCGAGGCTGGCAGACTGGGAGTGCGGCTTTTCGGCATGAGGCATGGGGATGTCTATTACACTACCGCCGTGGATACGGGCTACTCTGGCACGACTCCCTCGGGCGATGAGGTGGACGAGACCTTTGTGGCGAGCTTGACCGGAAATTGCGAATTGAAGCGGCTCTTGGCCTGGCCAGCGGCATCGCTGTGGGCTGAGCTGGACTGGATCTTGAAACGAAGCTATCAAAAATCGACGGACAGCTACTCCGCGACGAGCGCCGATCTACAGCTTACGGCCGGGATTTCTCTGTCGATTTGAGCGGGGCGTCCGCAATCGCCGCGGACGGGCGGAACAGCCCCCGCTCCAAGGCGCCTCAAGGTGTGGAACCATAGCCGAAACGGTGGAGCGCTCCCAAGGACAGCGAGATGTCGGGCGTATCGGCGCCAAACCGCGACAGGCTAAAATCGATCGAGGCGAGGGAGGCGCCTCCGATGGGGATCTCGGCGCGGAGTGTGGCGTCCCAGCGCGTCGTGATGGGATCCTGCGGCCCCAGCCAGTCGATCACGTGATCGGCGGGCGTTGTATAGGTCCATTCGCCCGATTCATTGCCCAAGAGAGAGAGCCGAGCCTCGCCGCTCAAGGCGACGCCGGGGAGATCGTAGCTGAGATTCGCCCGCGCCACGATCCGGTCCGGCCCCAGCGGATAGGCGAACCATGAGTTGACCGTGTACCAGGCGCTGTCAGTCTGCATGAAATACCGCGTGTAATACGCCTGATCCGGGCTTCCGGCGCTGCGCCGGTACAAATAGGTCGAAGCCCAGTAGCCGTCGAGGGTCAGGACCAGGCCTCCTTCGAGGGGCTTGCCGACCATGGCGAGACGGTAGTCATCGCGGAAATACTTGGGCCGCTCCATCCTTGCCCCGTCGAGAATCCGCCACTGCGCGCCCGCCGAGAACCCGAAGGCGCTTGGATTAGAGCCCGTGCCCTCGCTGCCGAGCTGGAAATCGTCCATGAGGACTTCGCCGTAGAGGCGGAACGATGAGGCGGGCCTCCACTCGCCGTCCAGGTGGAACATGACGTTTGAGCCGTCGGCGAAGAGGTGATGGTAGACGAGGAAGGGGGCGAAGTCCTGGAAGTCGAGGTCGACACCCGTGGAGAGATTGTACTCGGCGAAGCCGAGGGAGAATGCCGGGAATTCGATGCCGAGACGATGGTAGAAAAGATGCTTGCCATCATCGGCGGCCCCTGAGGTGCGCGGCACGCTGAGAGCCAGGAAATCGTAGTCGAGGCTGCCTTTCCCCAGCGGAGCCGAAAGGCCAGCGGTGACATGATCGTAGCGCGGATTGTCGCCGGAGAGCAAAAGCGCGCCGGCTCCGCGGCCGAGGTTGATCGCCCTGCGTCCGAGGCTCACGCGCCACCAGTCGCCCTTCCCTTCCAGGTATCCGACATTGGGATAGTTGTTCGAGAAGATCATGCCAGTGAAATCGCGATTGACGATGAGGTTGGTGAGCTCGCCGCCCTTGAGCATCTCGCCCATGTCCTGCTGCAGCTCGATGACCATGGCGGCATCGAAGGGTCCGGCGGCCAGGGTAAAGCCGCCCGAGACGATCGCCGGTCTGGAAAAATACCGCGCGAGCTCGTCGATCGCGACGGAGTCGCTGTCGGTCAACGCGGTCCGGTTTGAGAAGGTGAGGAGCGGCGCGATGTCGAACCATAGTCCGGCGCCGACGGCCCTCCCCTGCGCGGATGCGGGAATGGCGACCGCGGCGAAAACCGCGGCGACCGCGACGAGGGCGAGCTTTTTCAAGGCTGCAGTCATTTAGCGCTTGGCCATGGAATCGTGGAAGTCGATATCCTTGGCGTCCCAGGGGTAGACGATCCAGACGTCGTCCAGCTCCTCGCCGACGATGTAATGTTTCACTTCCCGGGGGATGGCGCCCCGCTTGTGCTTGTTCTTGTTGTGGAGCACGGACACGGCGATCTCGGCCGGATTGTGCTTGAGGAGCTCGCGGATGCAATACTCGAGGGTTGTGCGCGAATCGTCCACCTCGTCGATGAGGAGGATCTTCTTGCCGGACAGCTGACGCTCGGCCTCCTCGATCCACTGGACTTTGCGGGGGAACTCGGTGGGCTTGTCGTTGGCGTCGTAATAAGCGATGCCGACCGCGAGGATCGGGGCGCCCAGGAAGGTCCTGATGATGCGGGCGGGGATGAAGCCGCCCGTGCCGATCGCCACGATGACGTCGGGCTCGAAGCCCTCGGCGGCGATGCGCTCCGCCATGCTCTTCGCGGTTTTGTGTATTTCCTGATAGGAGAAATAGCGCTTTTCCATGAAAGGATTGTAAAGCAAGGTTCCGGATTGGGCAATGGCCGCGGCTCGAGCGGGCGATGGCTCGGCGCGCGTCCCGCTTGGCGAGATTCCTCCGCGTCGCTAAAGTAGGACGCATGAGTATCTTCGAAATCGTCATGCTGGTATGCTTCGGGGCCGCCTGGCCTTTCTCCATCTACCGTTCGTACCGCTCCCGCGCGACGGGCGGCAAGAGCGTCTTCTTCCTGCTCGTCATCCTGGTCGGCTACGTGGCGGGCATCGCCAACAAGCTATTCTATCGCTTCGACAATGTGGTGTATTTGTACATCCTCAACTTCGCCATGGTGAGCGTCGACACCGCGCTCTGGTTCAGGAACAGGAAACTCGAAAAGAAAGCCTGAGCCGCCGCGCGGCCCCATGCGCGCGCGAACGAGGGGCGCCCCGCTTGACAGTTTTATTGATAATGATTATCAATATCAACATCAAGGAGCGGACATGAACGAAGAGCGCGACCTGTTCGAGCGTTACCTGCGGACCAAGGACCTGAAGATGACCTCTCCGCGGGAGACGGTGCTCCAAGCCTTCCTGGCGACCGAAGGCCATCTGAGCGCCGAGGACGTCTTCGACGCGGCGCGGCGCATCGATCCGGGCATCGGCCAGGCGACGGTCTTCCGCACGCTGAAACTGCTGCAGGAGGCCGGCTTGGCCCGCGACGCCTGCGCCTGCACCGACGAGGGACCGCGGCGCTACGAGCACGCGTACCGGCACAGCCACCACGATCATCTCCTCTGCATACGCTGCGGCAAGCTGGTGGAATTCCTGGATCCGGCGATCGAGAAGGCGCAGGAAAAAGTCTTCCAGAAATATGGATTCAAGGCGATCGGACACATGATGGAGCTCAAGGGGCTCTGCGCCGAATGCACCGAGGCGGTGCGCGATTCTCTCGGCAAGTAAGCGAAGAGGAGCTACAACATGCAGCTTTCGGAGTTGAGGCCGGGCGCCTCGTTTCGGGTGGGAAAGGTTCTCGCGGGCGGCGAGATAGGCAAGCGGCTCGCCGACATGGGGTTCACCGAGGGCGCCGAGGGCGAGCTGGTGCGCAGCGCCTTTCTGCGCGGACCGGTGCAGATCCGCATCAGAGGCTACGATCTCCTCGTGCGCAGGAGCGAGGCGCGGCTCATCGAGGTAACGGCGGCCGGCGAGGCCGGACCGGCGGCGGGAGACGCTGCCGCGTCGGCGTCGGCCAGCCGGCCGCGCGGCGGTTTCGGACATGGCCGGTTGGGCGGCGGCTATCGACCGAATCGGGGGCGAGGATTCGGCATCCGCTCGCTGTTCGCGCCGCAAGACTGCTGCGACGACCGCCATAGAGGCGGCCGGGGGCGGTCCGCATGAGGACGATCAGCGTCGCCCTGGCGGGCAACCCGAATGCGGGCAAGACAAGCCTCTTCAACGCCATCACCGGCGCCCATCACAAGGTGGGGAACTATCCCGGCGTCACCGTGGAGAAGCGCGAGGGAATCCACGACTTCCGCGACGCGCGCTTCAGGATCATCGACCTGCCGGGCATCTACAGCCTGACCGCCTATTCGCTGGACGAGGTCGTGGCGCGCGATTTCCTCCTGGAGGAGCGGCCGGACATCGTCGTCGACGTGATCGATTCGACCAACCTGGAGCGGAATCTCTACCTCTGCTTGCAGTTCCAGGAGCTGGGCATCCCGGTGGTCGGCGCGCTCAACATGTCGGACGAGGCCGAGGCCAAAGGCTTGCGCATCGATGCCGCCCTCCTCTCGCAGACTTTGGGCATACCCCTGGTCAAAACGGTCGGGACGAACGGCGAGGGTGTGGAGAGGCTTCTCGAGGCGGTACTCGCCGCCGTGGCGGCGGCCGAAGCCGAAGCGGCCGGGGCTGGCGCCCAGGGATCGAAGAACGCCTCCAGCCGCGGGATCGAGGCCTCGCCGCTGAAAATGCCGCACTACGGCGCCGAGATCGAATCGCGGCTCGGGCCGCTGACGGAGGCGATCGCCTCGGACAAAGCCTTCGCCGACCGCTATCCCGCGCGCTGGCTGGCGATCAAGCTGCTGGAGAACGATTCGAACGCCGGCGAAAAGCTGGCTTCGCACGCGCGGGGAGCGGAAATAGCCAAGCAAGCGGCGGCGGACCGGGACTGGCTGTCCAAGCATTTCGGCAGGGAAGCGGAGATCATCGTCACCGAACAGCGCTACGGCTACATCCGCGGCGCGATCCGGGAGGCGGTCAAGCAGGCGCCCGTCAGCCGCGTGCCGCTGACCGAGCGCATCGACCGCGTCCTGATGAACCGCGTCCTCGGCCTGCCGATTTTCTTCCTCATCATCTGGGCCATATTCAAGCTGACCTTCGCGCTGGGCCAGTATCCGGCCGCCCTGCTCGACCGCCTCTTCACGCTGCTGGCGGAAGGCGCGGAGCGGGCGATCCCCGCGGGTCTCCTGCGCTCGCTCGTCGTCGACGGCATAATCCAGGGCGTGGGCGGCGTCTTCTCCTTCGTGCCTCTCATCGTGCTCCTCTTCCTCTCCATCTCGATCCTCGAGGACACGGGCTACATGTCGAGGGCGGCTTTCCTGACGGACAAGATCCTGCACGCCTTCGGTCTGCACGGGCAGTCCTTCATGCCGCTGATGCTCGGCTTCGGCTGCAGCGTTCCGGCGATCATGGCCACGCGCACGGTGAAAAGCCCCAAGGACCGCATCGCGACGATCCTAGCCGTGCCCTTTATGAGCTGCGGCGCCAAGCTGCCGGTGTATGTGCTGCTGGCGGGCACGTTCTTCCCCGCGCACGCGGACAACGCCGTCATGCTCATCTACCTGGCGGGCGTGCTCCTCTCCCTGGCGTCCACGATTTTCCTGCGCAAGACGGTGCTCAGGGGCGAGACGACGCCTTTCGTGATGGAGCTGCCACCCTACCGCAGGCCGACCTGGCGCGGCGTGTTCTGGCATGTCTGGGGCAAAACCCTCAATTATATAAGGAAGGCGGGCACGGTGATCCTGGCGGCTTCGATCCTGATCTGGGCGCTGACCACCTTCCCCGCGCCCAAGGACGAGGCGGCCAAGGCCGCGGCGCTCCGCGCCGAGTTCTCGGCGAGCATGGCGTCCGCTGATACGGCAGGCGTCCAGGCGGCGGTCGACGCCGCCCTGAAGGAGTACCGCCTCGAGTCGAGCGCGGCGG
>MTLD01000911.1_pt2 | contig 16857 bp, 16 predicted proteins | sample 1982471 | NCBI WGS metagenome assembly MTLD01 (sample SAMN05712604, study PRJNA340218) | biofilm metagenome | isolation source: sample SPM anode biofilm adapted to -50 mV | place: USA | collected 2012-02-03
AACTGCATTAAGGTATGAAGCGGCATTTTCGGGGGATTTCAGCCATTCATGAAGATCGGATTCGTAGTCGGTCATATGTTTCATTTTCGTTGCTCCTGATGGTTTTTCCAAAACCGTTGGGCGCTTTCTATATCGCGCTGTTGAGTCCGTTTGTCTCCGCCGCACAAAAGGAGAACAACCGTTCCATTGTCAATCGCGTAATAGACACGATAACCGGGGCCATGATCTATCTTCAGTTCCACAACACCTTCACCGACGTTGCGGACTGAACCAAAGTTTCCTGCCCTTACCCGCGTCAAGCGAGCACGGATGCGTACTGCCGCGACTTGATCACGCAAATCATTTAGCCATTCTCGGAATGGTTTGTTCCCGTTTTCGTCGGTGTAATACGCTATTCTGAATGGCTCTGTTTGCATTACCAATAATGTAAGTTATATCTTACAGCAAGTCAATTGATTAAATAGTCGGGGTTTCCAACCATCGGCACGACCGGCCCAAAAACCGCCCGGTCAGCCTCAACCCCGTTATTCGCGAACAAACTAAAATGAAACAAAAATTGACATGCGTACCAATAATGGTACAATAAGTTTCAAATGGCTGATATTGAATTTATCCTGAAAGTTGTGTTCTATTGTTCCGAGGCCGGCAATGAGCCTGTGCGCGAATGGCTCAAGGATTTGCATCGTGATGACAAGCGTCAAATAGGCGAAGACGTCAAGACCGCTCAACTTGGTTGGCCATTAGGAATGCCGCTCATCAGAAAAATCGATAAAGACTTATGGGAAGTACGAACGAGATTAGCAGACGGCATTGCACGGGTTTTCTTTACAGTTGATGACGAGTACATGATTTTGTTGCATGGATTCATCAAGAAATCACAGAAAACCCCACAATATGAACTCAAGACGGCATTGAGCCGCCTTGGCATCTACAAAAGAGGTTTAAAATGAAAAACGAACATTTAGGATCAAGCTTCGACGATTTTCTTGAAGAGGAAGGATTGCGTGCTGAGGCAGAAGCGGCAGCAATCAAAAGGGTTATTGCGTTCCAGATAGAGAAGGAAATGAAGCAAGCGAATCTTTCAAAAACCGCCATGGCGGAGAAAATGCACACCAGCCGCACGGCATTGGACAGACTCCTTGATCCTGCCAATGTTTCCGTCACCCTCCAGACCCTCGAAAGAGCGGCCCTTGCCCTCGGCAAAAGCCTCAAAGTTGAACTCGCATAACCACACGCTTAGACCATGACCGAGCAACAAGACTGCCCGGTAGGTCAAGCGCTGGCCCGTTGTAGCTGGAAATATATATTAAAGGAGCAGCACACAATATGCGCACCACTTTTCTTCCCTTCTCCACCCCCACCCTCGAAGATGCCGAGATCAACGAAGTCGTTGACTCGCTCAAATCAGGCTGGATCACCACCGGCCCCAAGGTCAAGCGCTTCGAGGACGCCTTCAGGGCCTATGTCGGCGCACCCTACGCCGTGCCGCTCAGCTCCGCCACCGCCGGTCTGCATTTGACTTTGCTGGCTCTGGGCATCAAAGAGGGGGACGAAATCATCACTACGCCGATGACCTTCGCCTCGACCGTCAGCATGATCATCCTCTGCGGCGGCACGCCGGTGCTGGCCGACATCGAACCGGGCACTCTCAATATTGATGTTGCCAAAGTACGCGAGAAGATCACCCCCGCTACCCGCGCGGTCATTCCGGTTCACTTCGCCGGCCAATCCTGCGATATGGACCCGCTCTTCGCCTTGGCAAAAGAGCATGGACTGACCGTTATCGAGGACGCCGCTCACGCCGCCGGAACCGAGTACAAGGGGAAGCGAATCGGCTCGCTGGATTCGATCTCGATTTTTTCCTTCCACCCCAACAAGAACATCACCACCGGCGAGGGTGGCATGGTCTGCACCGCTGACGAAACTCTGGCAGAAGAAATCTCACTGCTCAAGTTTCACGGCATGAGCCGCGAAGCGTGGAAACGTTTTGCCGCCAGCGGCACACCCAACTATGATATCCTGCTGCCCGGCTTTAAATACAACATGATGGACATTCAGGCCGCCATCGGCATCCACCAGCTCCCCAGACTGGACGGCTTCATCGACCGCCGCAAAGAGATCGCCGAGTATTACAACCGGGAGCTGGCCGATGTGGCTGAACTGGCTCTGCCGACCTACGCCCCCTACCAGCAGCGGCACGCCTGGCACCTTTACACGCCGCTGGTTAAAGTCGAAAAGCTGACTATAAATCGTGACAGCTTCATGGATGAGCTGAAAAAACTTAATATCGGCAGCGGCCTGCATTACAAGGCCATCCACCACCACAGCTATTACCGGGAGGCGCTCGGTATTGCAGACAGCGACCTGCCGAATGCCAGCTACGCCTCGGAGCGGATTCTGTCGCTGCCGCTCTTCCCCAAAATGACCGATGAAGACGCCGCTGATGTAGTGGCGGCGGTCAAGCAGGTCATTACGGATAATGCACGTTAAACGGAGTATGTTTTTATGAGCAACACTGACCACAAACTACCCCCCCAGAACCTGGATGCCGAAATGTCCATCCTGGGCGGGATTCTGATCGACAATGACGCCATCAACCGGGTACTGGAAATTCTGGTGGCGGAAGATTTCTATCGCGAGAGCCACCGCAAGATTTTCCAGGCCATGATGGCGCTTTCGGATGTCCGTGAACCGTGCGACCTGATCACCCTCAGCACCATGCTCCGCAAGCAGGGCGAGCTGGAAGAGGTCGGGGGCGCTTCCTACCTGATTACGCTGGTGGATTACGTTCCGACGGCCGCCAACGTTTCCTACTATTGCAAGATTGTGAAGGAAAAATCGGTCAACCGTCGCCTGATCAGCGTGGCAACCGAAATCGCCACCCGCGGCTATGACGAAAAGTCGGATGTCAACGAACTGCTGGACATGGCCCAGAAACAGATTTACGAGATTTCCGAGAACAAGCTGCGCCCCCAGTACGTTCAGGTCAAGGATATCATCAAGGATACCTTCAAAATCCTGCAGAGCCTGCACGCCAAGAAGGAGCTGGTTACCGGCGCCCCGACCGGCTATGTGGATCTGGACCTGATGACGGCCGGCTTTCAGCCGGGCGATCTGATCATTATCGCGGCTCGTCCTTCGATGGGCAAAACCACCCTGGCCCTGAACATCGCCGAGTATGCCAGCGCCGACCCGCGCAACAAAAACCGGGTTCCGTCCGTTGTATTCTCGCTGGAGATGGGCAAGGAACAGTTGGTGATGCGTCTGTTCGCCTCTATCGCCCGGATCGATTTCGGCAAGATGCGGACCGGGCATTTCCAGGATTCCGACTGGCCGCGTTTGACCCGCGCAGCCGGTATTCTGCACGATTCCAAGATTTTTATCGACGACACACCGGCCATCACCGTGCTGGAACTGCGCTCCAAGGCCCGCCGCCTGAAGAGTGAACACGATATCGGCATGATCATCGTCGACTACCTGCAGCTGATGCGGGGGGGCGCCAATTCCGAATCACGCCAGCAGGAGATTTCGGACATTTCCCGCTCGCTCAAGGCTTTGGCCAAAGAGCTGAACATTCCGGTGATCGCCCTGTCACAGCTCAACCGCGAGCTTGAAAAACGGGCCGATAAACGCCCGATGATGAGCGACTTGCGCGAATCGGGAGCCATCGAGCAGGATGCCGACGTAATCATGTTCGTTTACCGCGAAGCGGTTTACTGCGACAACTGCCGCAAGCGCGACGGTTCCTGCACCCAGGGGCATGACCGCAACGCGGAAGTCATTATCGGCAAACAGAGAAACGGCGCCCTGGGGACCGTTCAGCTGGCTTTCTTCGGCGAACATACCCGATTCGAAAACCTGAGCGACCGCAACGAGTAGTTTTTTTTAGTACAAATTGTCGGCAACAACGGAGGCCAAGCATGACAGATCAAGTAAAGAAGGGTTCCCTGGGCGACATACTTTCCTCCTCGCAGATCATCAGCAATGCTGATATCTCACTGGCTCTGGAGGAACAGAAACGCAGCGGAGTCCGTTTTGGCGAGGCGCTGGTGAATCTGGGTATCGTCACCCAGGAGGATATTGACTGGGCGCTCTCCAACCAGCTCGACATCCCCTATATCCGGCTGAAAGCTGATATGATCGACCCGGAAGCGGTCAAGCTGATTCCGGCCGACATGGCCAGAAAGTTCAACCTGATCCCGCTGATCAAGGCCGGCGGCGAGCTAAACATCGCAATTGCCGACCCGCTTAACAAACCGGCCATTGAGGCGGTTCAGCAACATAGCGGCTGCTCGGTAAATATCTCGGTGGCGCTGATTCGCGAGATTCGCGAGATGATCGAGAGCTGTTACGGCAGCGCCGAGCGGGAAAGCCTCGGGTTCAAATCCGGCGCTTTTGCCGAGAAGGCGCTGGACGTGATCAATGGTGATTTGAGCGGAGGCAAGTTGCTCGACTACCTGCTGATCTTCATCCTCCAGAACCGGCTTTCTTCATTATCGATGCAGCCGCTGGGTGACAATGTTTCGGTCTGCGGCCGCCGGAGCGGTGTTTCCCGCCCGATCGGGACTCTGGCCAGCGATTATTATCCGGATGTGGCGATGAAGATCCGCAAAGCGGTCGGCATCACCAAAAACGGTGATCACTGTAACAGCGGACTGCTGAAATTCAGTTACCGTGCACATCCGATCACGTTCCAGATTGCTTTCATGACCGGCTATGGCGGAGATTATATCACCATTAAACCGCATGTGGCGGCCAGCGTTCCTTCCAGGTTGTCCGAGCTGCATCTGCCGGCTCACCAGGAGGACAGCTTTGCGCATCTGGCTCGCGCAAAACAGGGCATCACCTTCTTTGCCTCACGCAACACCCAGGAGCGCGACCGCTTCATTGATCTGATGCTGGAAGAGATCGACACCGATGGCAAAAATGTCATTATCCTGGGGGAAGGCCCCGGCAGGATCAATAAACGTTTCCCACGGATTCAGCTGCCTCAGAACGAGACGGAGCGGGCCGGTGTGATCATGTCCGCCCTTGACCATGCGCCGGATATTCTGGTGATCGAGAACGCCACTGAGGCGATGCCATTCTCGGCGGCCTGCCGGGCGGCCATGAGGGGCAAGCTGGTTCTGGCCGGAATGGAAATCCGGGGGACACGCAATATTCTCCGTCAGTTGCTGCTGTATCAGCAGAAAAACTTTTTCCTGCCGGTCTTTGTCAACGGCCTGGTTTCCTTCAAGGGGATCCAGATCCTCTGCCCGGAGTGCCGCGTGGAATACGCTCCGCCTGCCGAAGAACTGATGGCGATGCACCTTTCGCAGCAGCCCGCTTCGTTTTTCCGGACTACAGGTTGCGACGCATGCGGTCACAGCGGCTTCAGTCAACGCCGCTTTTTACTGGATGTGCTGACTTTTAACGACGCTTTTCTGCAGGTCTTCGAGAATTCCTCAGAAGCAGCCGCACTGGAAGATTATCTGGAAAAGGGTGGTTACCGCGGGATTGCCGAGGAAGGGTTGCAACTCCTGATGGCCGGGGAAGTTTCCCCTGAAGAATATATTGCATCGGTTGTTCTATAAATAATAACGGGAGAGTTTTGCATGGCACGCATTGATGCTTTATTCAACATGATGAAGGAACAGGGCGCATCCGACCTGCACCTTTCCAGCGGCAACCCGCCCATCTTCCGCCTGCGCGGCGAAATGGTGCGGCTCAATTTCAAGACCCTTTCGCACGACGAAATAAAAGCGATCCTGTTTGAGATTCTGAGCGAGAAACAGAAGGCGCAGTTCGAGGAGACCAAGGACCTCGACTTTGCCTATGAGGTGCCGGACGTGGCCCGTTTCCGCGGCAATATCATGATGCAGTACCGTGGAATAGCCGCCGTTTTCCGGATTATTCCGACCAAAATCCTTTCAGCTGACGATCTGGGGCTGCCGGAAGGTGTCCGGCGCATGACCGCCTTTAAAAAAGGGCTGGTGCTGGTGACCGGCCCGACCGGTTCCGGCAAGTCAACCACGCTGGCCGGAATGATCGACCTGATTAACTCGACCCGCCAGGAGCACATCCTGACCTTTGAAGACCCGCTGGAGTTCATCCATCCAAATAAATTGTCACTGATGAACCAGCGCCAGATCGGCGAGCATACCGAAAGCTTCGCTTCGGCCCTGAAAGCTGCGCTCCGTGAAGATCCGGACGTAATTCTGGTCGGCGAAATGCGTGACCTGATCACGATCCAGCTCGCCATGAGCGCCGCCGAGACTGGACATCTTGTTTTTGGCACCCTGCACACCAGCACCGCAGCCAAAACCGTTGACCGGATCATCGACGTTTTCCCGACCGACCAGCAGGAGCAGGTCCGCGCCATGCTGTCCGAATCCCTGAAAGGGGTCGTCTGCCAGCAGTTGCTGAAAACCGCCGACGGCAAGGGGCGCGTGGCAGCATTGGAGATCATGCTTGGCACCCCGGCCATCGGCAACCTGATCCGCGAAGGCAAGACCTTCCAGATTCCATCGATCATGCAGACCGCCAAAAAGGATGGCATGCAGTTGATGGATCAGCATCTGCTGGATCTGCTGAAAACCAAGAAGGTCAACCCGGAAGAGGCCTACCGCTGCGCCATTGACAAAAAACAGTTTGAACAGTACCTGACACCGGCCTGACCAGGAGCTTAAAGATGAACTTCAATCATTTCGACGAATTAGGCCAGGCCATCATGGTCGATGTTTCCGCCAAACAACCGACCATGCGGACCGCCATAGCATCAGCTGTTCTGCAAATGTCGCCGGAACTGCTGGCAGCCATCAACAGCGGCGGAGTTGCCAAAGGGGATGTATTGGGTGTCGCCCGTCTGGCCGGAATCATGGCGGCCAAGAAAACCTGCGACTTGATACCTCTGTCCCACCCGCTGGCCATCCATAATGTCACAGTGGATTTCGAACAAAACCCGGATTCCGGGCGATTGACGGCAAAGTGCAAGGTCAGAGCCTTCGAGCGCACCGGCGTGGAGATGGAAGCGATGACCGGCGCGGCACTGGCGGCCCTGACAATCTACGACATGTGCAAGGGAAGCGACAAATCGATTACGATCGGCGAAATCAAGCTGCTCTTCAAAGAGGGCGGCAAGAGCGGAGTTTACCAGCGGGAGGATATAGCGTGAGAGCCGCCATTCTGACATTGAGCGACAAGGGTTCCCGTGGCGAGCGGGTTGACGAGAGCGGCCCGGCCCTGGCGGCCTGGCTGGCAGAACGGGGAGTGCATACGGTCCATTCCCATGTCATTCCCGACGAATACAGTCAGATCGTGGCTGTTCTGACCGAATGGGGCGACTCCGACATTGCCGACCTGATTCTGACCACCGGCGGGACCGGTGTTTCCCCGCGCGATGTGACCCCCGAAGCGACCATGCAGATTGCCGACCGCCTGATTCCTGGCCTGGGCGAGCTGATGCGCCTGAAAAGCCTCGAAATCACACCGATGGCGGCGCTGTCGCGAGCCGTGGCCGGTATCCGCAAGCAATCCCTGATCATCAACCTCCCCGGCAGTCCCAAAGGCGCAGTGGAAAACCTGGGGGCGATCTGGCCGACCATCGGACATGCCGTGGAAAAAATCCGGGGCGGGCAGGACGACTGCGGAGGGAAGTACCATTACGAGCGGCAGCTGAAAAAAACATGAAGCACCTGATCCTCGGCACAGCCGGACATATCGACCACGGCAAGACTTCGCTGGTAAAGGCTCTGACCGGCATCGACACCGATCGCCTCAAGGAAGAGAAGGCGCGCGGCATAACGATCGAACTCGGCTTTGCGCATCTGGAACTGCCGGGGGGACTCTGTTTCGGGATCGTAGACGTTCCGGGGCACGAAAAGTTCGTCCGCACCATGGTAGCCGGGGTGGGCGGCATGGACCTGGTGATGCTGGTGATCGCCGCCGACGAGGGAATCATGCCCCAGACCCGCGAGCATCTCGACATCCTGCGCCTGCTGGGGGTCAAGAGCGGGCTGGTGGCGCTCACCAAACGCGACACGGTCGAGCGGGAGTGGCTGGAGCTGGTGACGGAGGAGGTCCGTGATTTCGTGGCCGGCAGCTTTCTGGAAGAGGCGCCGATTGTGGCGGTTTCTTCCCGCAGCGGCGAAGGCTTGGGGGAGCTGAAAGAGCAACTGGCTCGACTGGCACGGCAGGTTGCCGAGAAACGCCGTGAAGGCTCCTTCCGCCTCCCGGTCGACCGGGTTTTCACAGTGCCCGGTTTCGGAACGGTTGTGACCGGAACCCTGCTCTCCGGCGAGATTGCCGTTGGAGATGAACTGGAGATTTTACCCTCGGGGCACGAAGGGCGGGTGCGCGGCATCCAGGCCCACGGCATAAAGGGCGATAAAGGACAGGCTGGCCAGCGTCTGGCTGTCAATCTGCAAGGGATCGACCTGAATGAGATTCACAGGGGGGATGTGGTGACACCCCGCGGCGTGTTTCATGCCACCCGAACGGTGGATGTGCAACTCGACTACCTCCCCTCGGCACCCCGCGAGTTGAAGCACCGCGCCACAGTGCGCTTGCATTCGGCCACTTATGAGGTGCCGGCCCAGATCATCCTGTTGGACCGCGACACGCTCCAGCCGGGGGAAAGCGCCTACGCGCAGCTGAGGCTGAAAGAACCAGCCCTGCTGCTTTCGGGCGACAGCTACATCCTGCGGGCTTTTTCTCCTCAGGTTACGGTTGGAGGCGGGGTTACGCTCGACCCTTTCCCTCCCCGCCGCCGGAGGCGCAACGAAGAAGCGCTGCAACTGCTGGAAGCGTTCGGTTCCTCCGACCAACAGCGCACAATTCTGCTGATCATTTCCCAAAGCCTGCTTTCGGGTATCGCATTTGAAGACCTCCTGATGCGCAGCGGCCTGCCGCGCAAAATCGTTGAATCCATCCTGACGACGCTCCTGTCAGCTGGCGAGATCGTGCAGATGGCGCGCGATCCACGCCTGTTCCTGGCAAAAAGCGCCGTTGAAACCCTAAAGCGCGGCCTTCTGCAGGAACTGTCAAACTTCTTGGCAGCCAACCCGCTCAAGGAGGGCATCAGCAAGGAAGAGCTGAAAACCCGCCTCCCCAAACGGAGCGACGGACGCTTCTTCACGCCGCTGTTAACCGCCTTGGAGAAAGATGGCCTGGTCGTGCCGGATCGCGACATTATCCGTCCGGCAGCACAGACAGCTCGCCCGGCCGCCGCAGATGGTCTGGCGGGAAAAATATCCGGCTACATTGCGGATGCCGGCAACGAACCGCCAACCATTAAAGAGATCATGGAACGGTTTCGCTGCGACGAGAAGAATGTGCGGGACAATCTGGCGCTGCTGGTTCGCAGCGGACAGGTTGCGCGCATTTCATCCGATCTGTTCTACTCCACCGCAACTCTGGATGTTCTTCGAGAAAAGCTGGTGGCCCTGCTGAGGGAAAAGGGAGAGATTACCCCACCCGAATACCGCGAGCTGACAGGGCTTTCGCGTAAATTTTTGATTCCGCTGCTGGAATATTTTGACAGCGAAAAAGTCACCATCAGAGTCGGGGACAAGCGCGTGCTGCGCCGTAAGTAGCTACCTGCCTGATACTTTTTTTTCAGAATGGCAACAGATTTTATATTCAAGGCGATACGATTTTTTTTGTGTTTGCAACTCCTATCTGCTAATAATTCTCCAATTATGAGTTAACAACATTTGCGGGAGGCAGGGTATGCGGATCTCTGGTGTGTCTGTATGGAAATCTTCAAGGAGTGCCATCTGCTGCATAATCATGATGTCCGCGTCTATCCTTCTTGCCAAGAGCGCCATCGCTGAAACCCTGGTTGTTGCCGGTTCAGGCACCAACCTTCCCGCCATCAGGTTACTGATCAAAGCCTTCAACCATCATCACCCGGAAATTCAATTTGCAGAACCTTCAAACATCGGCTCGGACGGGGCGATACGCGCCACTGCCAACAGCGCCGTGTCGATCGGCCTCGTTTCACGAGCCCTGATCGGCGACGAGAACAAGCTTGGCCTGGTCGTGGCGCCCTATTCCCGAACCGCCGTCGCAATCGGAGTTAATCCATCCGTCAAGGATGAAGGAATAACCTTCAAGGAGCTGAACAGCATCTACCAGGGTGAAAAGACAACCTGGAAAGATGGCAACAAGATTATCGTTCTGAACAGGGAACCGGGGGAGAGCAGCATCTATGTCCTGGAGGAAAAAGTTCCGGGATTTCGGGAAGTCTACGCGGACAGCATCAAGAATAACCGCTGGTCAATCATTCTGAAAGACGAGGGTATGAACCGAAAGATCGAATCGTTGCCCTACTCGATAGGATTTACGGATATGGGCGCGATCGCGTCTCAGAAACTGAAGATAAAAATGTTGAAATTAAACGGTGTTTACCCGTCACCGGCAACGGTAGAGAGCGGCGCATATCCGCTTTATAAAACGCTTTCTTTTGTGTATCGCCCGGAGCGGCTCACTCCGGATGCGAAGGCATTTATGTCGTACGTCTGCTCCACGGAAGGAAAGAAAATACTGCTGCATAACAACTACATTCCGTACTGCCTTAACAAATAATGACTGATAGCGGACAAATACAAATCGATCTGGGGCGGTTCCTATCCAAGCGCCTGTACCCGCTCTCGCTCGGTATCGGTTTGCTGATAGCCCTCTGTTTTCCGACCGCCTATTATATTCTTGAGTACAAGGGATTTGAACGCACAGCTGTGCATTATGCGCAAAAAACCGCCGATAAATTTCAAGATGTCGTAATTACAGCGCCGACTCTCTGGAAATACCAGATCTACACTTTTACGGAGATCAAAAGAGAATTATTCCAGGATAGTGACGTGCTTTCCGTACGCCTCTATGACGCAAAGAATCTGCCGATACCAAACTACAGCTATAATCTATCCCCGGACGAAACAAGCGCATGGTGGAAAAAATCGAGTCCCAAAGGCACTGCAAACATCTATTTTAACAATGAGAAAATCGGCCGGGTTGAAATTGTCGTTTCACAAAAAGACCTCCTGATCGAAACAGCTTTTCTTTTTCTGATCTGCACAGTTGTCGGTTTATTGCTCGCATATCTTTCCTATAACTTTCCGGTCAGAGTTGTGCAGAAACTCGAGGCCGAACTTCAAAAACTTTTCAGCGACATTCATGACGCCTATCAGGAGAGTGATCTTCTAAAGCTTGAAGCGCAGAGTTCAGAGAAGCGCTTTCGAGATCTTGTGGATGGACTGGATGCTGTCGTTTGGGAAGCGGACACAGACAACCGGCGGTACTCTTTCGTCAGTCAACAGGCTGAGAATCTGTTTCTTTTTCCGATCAACCAGTGGCAGACCTCAGCCGACTTTTTCAACGCGCAGATATTTATTGATGACCGTGAACGGGTGCTCAAGGCCTACCTGATGTCTGCCGAGCAAGGGTCAGGCTGCGAACTGGAATATAGGCGAATCAGCAGAGACGGCTCGATCATCTGGGTTCGGGACAATTTGAGGCTTGTGACTGTGAATGCCAAAGAAAAACAGCTTCGCGGGGTTCTTGTTGATATCACCAACAAGCGACACGCCGAGGAAGCCCTGAATGAAGCCAATCTGGAGTTAAACCAGTCGGTCAGACAACTGGAGCAGCGCAATCTGGAAATTACCGCCCTACACGAAATGAGCGATATGTTTCAACTTTGCCGCGAGCGGGAAGAGGCATACCGGATCATCGAAGTTGTGGCGGAAAAGCTTTTCCCCGAAGATTCAGGCGCATTCTACATCCTGGATTCATCCAGAAACATGCTGGAATTGGCATGTTCATTGGGCAATGGGGTCAAACATGAACAAAATTTCCCGCCTGATTCCTGCTGGGCTCTACGCCGGGGCAACACAAATTGGTCAATGAACAATAAACTGGTTTGCACAAACAAAATCTGTGAAATTGACAACCAATGTTTTTGCATCCCGATGCTTTCGCAGGGGGATACCATCGGAGTCTTCCATCTGGAATTGACTTCAGGCAACAAGCCGGGCAGAGATAGAGTTGCAGAAGATACAGTTATGGATTATGAGGCGAAATACCAGCTGGCCGTCTCCATGACCGAACATATTGCCATGGCGCTGGCAAACCTTTCACTCCGGGAAACTCTGCGTTTTCTGTCGATTCGTGATCCGCTTACATCTCTTTTCAATCGCCGCCACATGGAAGAAACTTTGATGCGGGAAATTGTATTGGCAGAGCGCACATCAAGAACTCTCGGTATCATCATGATGGATATCGACCATTTTAAAAGTTTCAACGACACGTACGGCCATGATGCCGGAGACACCCTGCTGAAAGAGTTTGGAAGGTTTCTGCTTAATAACATCCGTGAATATGACATTGCCTGTCGCTATGGCGGTGAAGAATTCATCTGCATTCTTCCAGAGACAACTCTTGAAAAAGCACTGGAACGCGCCGAAGAACTGCGTATCAGCTTAATGTCCTTCAGGGTCGAACATCTCGGCCGCCCTCTGGGAATGGTAACAATTTCGGCCGGAGTTGCCATCTACCCTCTGCACGGCACGACGGAAGCAACGATAGTCAAGTCTGCCGACGAAGCACTCTACCGGGCAAAAGAGAATGGCCGCAACCGGGTTGTTGCGGCAAGTCACAAAGGTATAATGGAAACAAAAGAAGAACCCTTTCTAACCAATCTGTTTTCTTCCTGACACAACCCTGGACAGAGTGGAAATGACGTTATTGTCAGCTCTTCCTGACTTCCACCGCCACGTCATACAAGGTGCTGCCTCGCCCGCCGTCGGTCAGGCGCTGTGATGTCAATGCATTAACCCCACGCCGGCCGGCGATGAATTCACTCCACCAGACACCTTCCGTCACCACCGTACCCGCTGGAACTTTTTCAGTCACCAGCAGGGTAAATTCGACCTGGCCCAGTTGATTGAAAACTGTTACCGCATCACCTGACGAAAGGGAACGCGGCCCGGCATCAGCATGATTCATCAGCAATTCCATGCAGACCTGTTTATCGCAGAGCTGGTCCTGTTCATAAAAAGAAGAGTTGAGAGCGTACGGAGTCACCGCCGATTGCAGCCGCAACGGGAAGCCATCCCCTTCCGCGTGGGTTGGAAGCAGTCGCGGCAGCGGCTCATTCTCCCGTTCGTTCAGAATCTCTATTTTTCCGGAGGGTGTCAGCCAGTCGCGCTTGGGATCGCTGGCGGGCGTCAGAGTAACCGGTTCTCCCTGACGCAGTCGCTCCGTAACCGCATTGTTCCGCCAGGGGGTCTCGTAGTTTATCAGCTGTTCGATCAGGTCATCGGCCGACTGTCGGAAGAACGGTTCATCCCACCCCATTCCGGCCGCCAGCAGAGTGAATACCTCCCAGTTGCTTTTCGACGCTCCGACCGGCCTCACAACCGCGTCACAGCGCTGGGCCTGGTAGCTGCCGTAGCAGCGGTACAGATCCGGGTGTTCCAGCGAAGAGGTTGCCGGAAGTACAATATCGGCATAGCGGGCGCTGTCGGTCATGAAGCGTTCATGCACGACCGCAAACAGATCATCCCGCAATAGCCCGCGGATGATGGCATTCTGGTCCGGCGCTATCGTGGCCGGGTTGGAATGGTAGACGTACAGGCTCATAACGCGGGGCGCATCCAATTCCGTCAGCGCCGCCCCCAGCTGGTTCATGCTGACCATCCTGGTCGGCTGGCCGATGAAGTCCTCACGAGTAACTTTATGTAGCGGAAAAGCTCCCCCGGTCGATGTGCCCGGAAGTATGCCGCCACCCGGAGCCTGCCAGGCGCCGGTCAGGGCGGGGAGGCAACTGATCGTGCGCACGGCCATGGCGCCGTTGGCATAACGGGTCAGTCCGCTTCCGAGGCGGATAAAGGGCGCCCCGGCCCGGGCATATTCCCGCGCCATCCGTTCGATGGTATCCGACGGCAGGCCGCATATCGCGGCCATCCTGTCAGGAGTACATTCCGGCAGGACCTTCCTGCACAACTCATCAAAGCCAAGCACATTGGACCTGATAAACTCATCGGCAATCAGGTTTTCACGAACGATAACGTGCATCATCCCGAGTGCCAGCGCACCGTCGCTGCCGGGACGGATCAGAAAACTTTCGTCGGAAGCGGCGCAGGTCGGCGTGCGGTAAGTGTCAATGGCCCACAGACGCGCTCCCTTCCGTCTGGCGTCCTGGGCATCGCGCATGCAGTGGATACTGGTGGCGGCGGCATTTATTCCCCACAGGATAATCAGGTCGCTCCGCATGATCTCGGCCGGTTCCATCGCGGCGGTATCACCCATCAGAGCCTTCCAGCCGGCATCCTTGGCCGGAGAGCAGATCGTCCTTTCCAGACGCGAAGCCCCTAGTTTGTGAAAGAACGGGTGGCCGCTGTTGCGCTGCACCAATCCCATAGTTCCAGCGTAGGAATAAGGTAATATGCTTTCTGCGCCATACTCCGCAATTATCTTCTTCCAGTTCGCGCAGATCCGCTCAATGGCCTCCGGCCAGGAAATCGGAGTGAACTCCCCCACCCCCTTGGCGCCGCTCCGCAGCAACGGAGTAGTCAGACGGCGCGGAGAATGCACGGTCCGCTCATAATTCTGCATCTTGGGACAAAGCAGGCCACGGGTCACCGGATGGTCCGGATCACCGCTGACTTTCAGGACGCGGCCGTCGGCCACCTCCACCAGCAGGCCACAGGCATCGGGACAATCAAAGGGACAGACGGAACGGTAAGTTGTTGGCATGATGTTTCCTCCAGCGGCAGATGCCGGGCACTATACACGATTACAGAAAACATTTGCAGATGAAATCGAATGATGATAACCACATACGGACTATCAACGCTGGAGGTTTATCATGACAGCTCAACCGGAAATACTGCATTACGCCGTTTCGGTGGTCGGGAAGGACCGCCCCGGTATCGTAGCCAATATCACCGAAGGACTTTTTCGTCTCGGATGCAACATGGCCGACTCCAGCTGTACGATGCTGGGCGGTGAGTTTGCAATGATCCTGATCGTCTCCCATCCGCGCCACTTCAGTAAAAGCCGCCTGTATGACGAATTGAAGCCGATTTGTGACGAAATGGGAATGTCGCTGGCAGTGCGCACCCTGCACGCTGACGAAATCACCAGAAAGGAAACCGAAGGTGAGATCTGCATCATCTCGGTTTACGGCGCAGACCAGCCCGGCATTGTCTATCGGGTGACCCGCGAACTGGCCGGACGCAATGTAAACGTGATGGACCTCAACACCAAGCTGATTGGAACGCCGGAAGAGCCGGTCTACGTCATGATGCTGGAGATTGCACTTCCGAAGGGGGAAACCCCTGAAGGAATCGAAAAACTGCTTGGAAACCTTAAAAAAGAGCTGAACGTTGAAATTGGCGTGCGGGTCGTTACACAGGTGGCTTTCTGATTATGCCAGTCCAACCGATTCTAAAATATCCGCACCCGGTACTGAAAAAAGTCTGCAAAAACGTCGAACGCTTCGATCGGAGCATTGCTGATCTGGTCCAGGATCTGGTGGATACGATGCATGCCGGCCCGGGCTCGGTCGGCGTGGCCGCTTCCCAGATTGGGGTCACTCTGCGCGTCTGTGTGGTGGACGTTTCAAAAAACCGCCTCGGCAAAGAGAACAACCACGGCCTGCTCTGCATGATCAACCCGGAGATCACCGCCCGAAGCGGAATCGGCATCATGCGCGAAGGATGCATGAGCGTGCCGGACTACACCGGTGACGTTGATCGCGCCACTGAAATCACGGTTCGCTTCAGCGAACTGGATGGCCAGCAGCGCGAAATCAATGCCAGCGGCTTTGAGGCGGTAGCACTCCAGCACGAAATGGATCACCTGGATGGCATCCTGTTTCTGGATCGGGTAGTCAGCATCAAAACCGGATTGTTCCGCAGAAAAAACTACTCTTAGATCGGATTTGTACAACGGAGGAAAGTGTGCCGGAACTCTTGACTAAGAAAGAACAGAAAGATCTGTTAAGAATTGCTCGCGAAACGATCTCCGCCTATATTACCAGCGGAATCGTTCCGGTCATAGAAAACACCTCCAAAGGGCTGAACCTTGAGGCAGGTTGTTTTGTAACGGTCAAACAGGATGGCCAACTGAGAGGCTGCATCGGCAACTTCGTATCCAATCAACCGTTATTCAGGCTTGTGCAAGAGATGGCTGTGTCAGCAGCGACCCGCGACCCGCGCTTCTACCCGATGAAGGCGCATGATCTGGATAACTTTGAGATCGATATTTCGGTGTTGTCACCGCTTGAAAGGATAACTTCTGTCGATGAAATAATTGTCGGGACGCATGGAATTTACATCGTCAAAGGGAACTATCGCGGGGTGTTGCTGCCGCAGGTGGCAAGCGAGTACGGTTGGGACAGAGATGAGTTCCTGCGTCATACCTGCATCAAGGCCGGCCTGCCGGAAAATGCCTGGCAGGGGGAGTGTGAATTATATATTTTCAGCGCGCTGGTGTTCGGGGAAAAGTCATAGGTTTTGCCGGATACTGTTTAAACAAAAAGGGGCGATCCGTGCGGATACGCCCCTTTTTGTTTAGGAGATTAACAAGCCGTCAGGACAGCGCGGCATGTGCTGCCGCCAACCTTGCCACCGGCACGCGGAAAGGCGAACAGGAAACATAATCGAGCCCGATTTTGTGACAGAAGATCACTGAAGCCGGGTCGCCGCCATGCTCGCCACAGATGCCCAGTTTGATATTTTTACGCGTGGAGCGCCCCAATTCGCAGGCCATTTTGACCAGCTTGCCGACTCCGGCTTGATCGAGTGAAACAAACGGGTCTTCCGGCAGGATGCCACTATCGACATAGAACGGCAGGAACTTGCCGGCATCGTCGCG
>MTLD01005852.1_pt1 | contig 16837 bp, 15 predicted proteins | sample 1982471 | NCBI WGS metagenome assembly MTLD01 (sample SAMN05712604, study PRJNA340218) | biofilm metagenome | isolation source: sample SPM anode biofilm adapted to -50 mV | place: USA | collected 2012-02-03
ACCAGATTATTTGATGAAGTGTTTTGGCCTTTCATTTAGGGTGTCCCTGTGTCGAAGTCAGGAAAATGTTTCAAAAGCTTATCTGAGGATAAAGAGGATGTTGTGCTGTTAAAGTAGGAATGCCGGGGCATAAGGGTGTAATAATAACCTAATCTAAATGGAGTGGTCAGAGACCAATTTATTATCACATGATTTTTACGACCTTTGCAAAGTCTACGATATAGATGAGCTGATGATATTTATTAGAACCTTTCGTTCAGAGTTTCCGGCACAGGTTGCTCTACTTTCATTGATTACAGCCTTGCTGTGGGGACACGCATTTATTAGTCCCCCGCCAGTGAACTTATTGGCTGCAACATCAGGTCAGCAGTTTTTACTTGTGCCATTTACCTCATACCCATTATTAGGTGTTTTTGTTTCGTTTGTTTTAGTAGTAGTTCAGGCATTGATTTTTAATCAGTTTCTTATCAGCTCTGATTTTATTAACCGAAATACACTCTTTCCTGCTTTCCTGTTTATTCTGTTTTTCTCACATGCCCCGAGTCTGCTACAGGTCTCTGCAATGACCTTTGTTACCCCTTTGATGTTAATTATTTTAACCCAGATGATAAGATTGAGTAAAAAAGAGGGTGGTTATCCTATCGTATTCTTTAGCTCTATTCTGGTCATTCTTACGTCATTGATATATCCGGCAGCTATCTTTTTTATTGTTTTTATTTGGTTTTCATTTGCAGTTAATGGAATTTGGACCTGGCGGGAGTGGCTGTTATCGGTTCTTGGTCCATTTGTGATTGGGTTATATATCTTGACTTATGGGTTATGGCAGGGTAATTTACTTGAAATAGTGAGTAGCTTTAAGCTAGTATATGAGCCTCCATTGACGCCTGATTTGATACCTACTATTCCCGAGATCGTTATTGTAATAGTGGCACTCTTTATCGCAATTCAGTCGTTACGATCGGGGCTTGTGAATCGGATGGAGCGTGTGCTAAGTTATAGGAAGAATGTTTGGACCTTCGTTTGGTTTACATTAATTGCCTTAGTTGGTTCTATGTTTGCAGGAAGTCTTGTCAGAGAGCATCTTGCATTAGTTACTTTACCGATAATTGCTCTATCATCATCTTATTTGCTGACCATGAAGCGCAGGGTGACATATGAAGTATTGATTTCTCTGATGTTAGTTATGGCGATTTTACAAAATATGGCTGTGATATGATAAATTCTCGTTTGGCAATTTGTTTAGAGGAGAATCGTATTGAGGCTGGTTGTGATGAAGCTGGAAGGGGATGTTTAGCCGGGCCGGTATTTGCTGCTGCGGTTATTCTTCCGAATGATTTTCCATTTGAGATTTTGGATGATTCTAAAAAATTACGACAAAAGCAGAGAGAGTTAGCCCGGGTAGAAATAGAAGCTAAAGCGATTGCATGGGGGGTTGCCAGAGTAGAGGCTGATGAGATAGACAGGATTAATATTTTAAATGCATCCATTCTGGCGATGCATCTTGCCTTAAATATGTTGAGTGTTAAACCTGAATTTATCCTGGTTGACGGTAATCGTTTTAAAGATTATAATAAGATTCGTCATGCTTGTATGATAAAGGGTGACGGTCGGTTCGCTTCTATAGCTGCTGCAAGCATTCTGGCAAAGACTCATCGGGATGAATTTATGGAGGGTTTGTCAGTTGAGTATCCTGTTTATGAATGGAATAAGAATAAAGGATATCCAACACAGCGGCATATAGGCATAATAGAACAGTATGGACAGACGATATGGCATCGTAAGACCTTTATAGTAAAGAAGCAACTGATTTTGGATCTCTGATTTATTTTTTTAAATGCGCTCACATTGTCATGAAATGTGAGCATTAGGCATACTTTTTTGTTTCTCTTTGCGTAATGCTTAATATTTGATCATAATTCCAATGAAACAAAAGGAGTTATTACCTTTACACTAACTTTGTTTTAGGATGAGGTTTATCATATATTTTGTCTGAATATTAACTTAACGGGTACGAATATTAGGTATCCGGTACTTTTTGGTTACCGACAGAAACGTGGAGACAGTAATGAAAAGAAAGATTATAATAACTATAGCTATTTTATTATCCTTAGCTACTTTAGCGGGCATTTATCTGGGATATGATTGGTTAACACAGAAGAGATCTCAACCTATTGAAGCAATTCCTGTTGATGCCTCTGCCTTATTGGAGGTAAATGGGCCTGCTTATTTATGGGAGCGACTTCATTCAGAGAGTCAGGTTTGGGCATCTCTTCGCACTACCGATCTTTTTTCCCGTTTGACCACTTTAATAGGAGCCATTGATACTTCGTTGAAATCTGATCAGAGCCTTAAAGAGGCATTTGAATCAAAGCAGCTTATCATTTCGTTACACCCTACAAGTGATACCTCGGCTGATTTCTTGTTTGTTATGCAGTTGCCGCAACCTCTTTCAAAGAGTACTGTTGACAAGTTTATAAAAAAGCATAGTATGTCTGTCCCCTCCAAGGATAGTCGGTACCATGCAATACTCTTTAAAGGAGCCAGTGAACCCTTTTATTATGCTATTCAGAATGCCTTATTTGTTGGGAGTTATGATTATAATCTGATTCAAAAATCGTATAATCAACTAAAAAGTGGTCATTCTTTGATGCAAGATCCCATCTTTGCACGGGTGCATGAAACGGCGGGCCGTAATGTGGATGCTCATCTATATGTTCAATTCTCCTCTTTACCACAGGTTCTAAGTCACTATTCTGCGCGTGATTTCCTTCCGGGCTTTGTTAAACTAAAGCGTTTTGCCCGGTGGGCCGGACTTGATATCTCTGTTAAAAAAGATGAGGTGATGTTAAGTGGGTTCACCATGCCTATGAATCCTGATTTTCTTCATCTTTTTAAGAGTCAGGAGGCTGGTGAATCACATACAATAGCTATGCTTCCCGCCTCGACTGCATCCTATGCATCGTTTAGTTTCAGTGATTTCACCCCCTTTGCTGATCAGTATAATAACTATCTGTCTGCCACTACTGAGAAGGCTAATGAGACCTCGCTCTTAGATGCTTCAACTATTCAGAATCTAAAGGATGCAGATCTTTCTGAGTTGACGGTTGCCTTGATAACAGGAACTGAACAAGAGGCAACGGCTAATAGTCTTGTTCTTTTGACCAGTAAGAACCCTACTCAACTAAAAGCCATGTTAGATGAGTCTATACCTTCCGCTTTGCAGGAGAATATTGTCAATATTAACGGTCATGAATTACGTAAGATCGACTTTCATCGCTTCTTTGGCAATTTTATGTATAATATGATTCCTGATATTGGGGAGGCTTATTATTATCAACTGGATGATGTTTTTGTCTTTAGTCCATCTCCTTTTACTCTTCAGAATGCAATTATGGATTACTTGAAAGGGGAGACTCTTTTAAATTCTCAGGATTTTAAAAGCCTTTCAGAAAACATTCAGACTATCGCATCAATTTCACTTTATTATAATCCATGGCGGTCAAAGATGTTTCATCATTTCTTCCTTGATGACCCAACAGCTGATGACTTCGATCAGAGCCTTGCAACGCTTAAATCTATTGAGGGGGTGAGTTTACAGTTCTCGAGTGACCAGGAGTTATGCTTCACCTCAATACTTATTCGTGGCAAGCAAGCAGCAGACTCAATAAAGAGTAACACCCCATCATTGGCTGACTCTGACACTATAATTGAACCAATTAGCTCTTCTGTAGATACAGCAACTACTGGGAAAGGAGATGTATCCATAGTATGGAGTACCAAGATTGGTTCAGGAATTACTGGAAAACCCTATCTCTTGCCATCACATGCCCTTCCTGATAAAATGGCTCTCCTCGTTCATGATCAGAAAAACAGGGTCTCTTTTGTTGATCTATATGGTAAACTCCATTGGCAGGTAGCTTTTGAAGACCCAATTGTGGGGAAAATTGAAGCGGTTGATTACCTAAAGAATGGTAAGATTCAGTATTTGGTTAGTACCAATAAGTCTATTCATCTGATAGACGCTAAGGGAAGAGAGGTTAAACCTTTCCCTATCTCGTTGCCTGTAAGTACAAATATTGGAGCCTCGGTAGTCAGACTTAAAGGTCAGGAGTATCGCACTGTGGTACCTCTGACAAACCTTAAAGTCATTGCCTATAATCGTGAGGGTAGGCCAGATAAAACCTGGACTGAGCCTGTTGTTGAGAAGCGAGTTAATTCAGAGCCTATTCTTCTTGAGAAGAGTGGGAAAGAGTATCTGATTTTTCCATTAGAAAAGGGTAATGTCTTGATTACAGATAAAAATGGCAAGAGAATAATGAATATTTCCAAGTCGTTCACCAACGCCTCAAAATCGGCTTTTTATATAAATGAGACCAATAACAAGGGGATGATGTTAACGACGGATTCAGAGGGTAAATTGGTTTATATTCCTAGTTCGGGGCCGGTTACCAAGACCGCATTTAACAGCTTCTCTAATGATCATATTTTCCTTTATGAGGACACAGATGGCAATGGTGATCCAGATTTTCTCTATGTAGACGGAAAACAGCTATACATCTACGATCGGATGAAGAATATCGTAATGCAACATCATTTCTCATACAAGATAAGTGTTTCTCCACAGTTAATAAAACAGAAGGGAAAGAGTACCATAATAGGCGTCTTCAGTAGGAAATCATCGGAGATATATCTGCTGCCGGTAAAGGGGGATAATGATAGTCAATTGGTTCTGAAAGGAAGTACTCCATTTGTTGTGACTAAACCGACCACTTCAAGAGGGTCGTTATTAATTACCGGAGATGGGGAGACATTAAGGGCGTACGAAATCCCGTTTTAATCCGCCTCCATTTGTAGTTGTTGGATAACCTGTTTTCCTTGAATAACTCTTAGAAGGAAGTAGGTGGTATACTTTCGCTCTTTAGTGCTTAAAACTCCAATATAGTAGAGCGAGCCTTCGCCCGAGCCACCTTTGTGGTTAATCTTAAAAGAGGAGACCTTGTTTTTAGCAAAAAAGTTTTCTAAAATTACTTCAGCCTGTTCTTTGCTAAAGAGCCCATCTGATCCTGGTATGGAGAGGTTTACTTTTTCGTTGAAGTACTTAACTAACTCGCTTGCGTCACTATCTATTACAGCTTTCGTCACGGCAGGGGCGATGTCTTTAGTCTGACCATTACTACTGGCAGGCATTAAAATACCACTGAGGATAATAACAAAGACTGCACTAAGTTTATACAAAGAATATTTGGGTAAGATTTCTGTCATCGCTGTGTTAAAAGTTTATCAGGTTAGAAGACTCTTTCGAAGAGTATAACTTTTGGCAAATCTATAAAAGATGTTTCTAACCTGTACTTTTTAATTGCAAAAAACGTGCCCTACCAGAAAATCATTTGTCAATAGGCGAGGTTAAACCTTTTAGATATCCTATTTTTGCATAAACGGTCTAAATAGTGCTCAGGGAGGGACGGTGGCATCAGCTACTGCCAATTTAAAATTGAGTACCCAATGTTTTAAAGTAGAAACCCGTAGATATCTTCAGAATACAATGGCAAAGATTTTATCTCAAGTGATGACATTATCTATGTGGTTTTGTGAATTAGGTAATATTAACATAGAAGAATTAGTATGAAGATTAGTTTGATATTAACTGGTAAGACTACCGAGGAGTATATTCAGAACGGATGTAAAATGTACGATTCCCGAATCAACAGGTATCTGCCTTTTGCTCAAGTGGTGGTAGCTGCCGAGGGTGCAAAAGGCCTACCTCCTTTAACTGTTAATCAGAGAGAGGCCACAAATCAGTTAAAGGCAATAGAATCTGTTGATTATCTAATTCTTTTGGATGAGAATGGGCGAGAGCATACCTCCGTTGAGTTTGCCAACTTTCTTCAGCAACGCATGAATCAAGGGATTAGACATCTTGCTTTTATGGTTGGAGGGGCATATGGCTTTGATGAAGTGATAAGGAAAAAAGCACACTATCAACTCTCTTTATCTAAGATGACTTTTCCGCATCAACTGATTCGGCTTCTTTTTATGGAGCAGCTCTATCGTGGATTTTCCATTCTTAGAAATGAACCATATCATCATGCTTAAAAAATAAATTTAATTCAACAGACGTTTTATCAGACATTAGAAACGGTTAGTTAAATTTGTATCAACCTGCAATATCAGCAATTCAAGTTAACGCATGACTTAGCCTTGATTAGGTGATTCACGCATACAGCAACGATTTATGGTTCAGTCTGGCATATTACAAGAGGCCGATAATAACAGATTATATTACATGAATATCATGAAAAAACTACTGTCACTCCTTTTACTGCTTGTAATTATCACAACCGGTAAGGCTCAAAAAACAGCTGCCTGGGAGGATCCAGGTGTTAGCTTTACCAGAGCTATGGAACTTTTTGACCGAGAGAAATATGCGGCAGCACAATCGCTTTTTGTTACAATCTCTTCCAGAACTGATCTTTCGAATAGTGAAATGAGGACTTTGTCAGAGTATCATGCTGCTGAATGTGCCTTCAAGTTGAAAAATCTGGATGCCGGAACAAGGCTTAATCAGTTTATTATTGATCATCCAACAAGTTCAAAGGTTAGTAGTGCCAGGTTTAATCTTGGTAGATACTATTTTGACGCCAGTCAATGGAAGATGGCAAAAGAACAGCTAGCTATTGTCGATCCGGTTGATCTTCCTGTCTCTGTTCTACCTGAGTATTTCTTTAAGCTTGGCTATTGTCAGATGCAGACTAAGGAGGCCAAAAGTGCTATGAAGCATTTTGGGGACATCAAGGATTCAAAGAGTCCCTATAGTCAAGATGCAAGCTTCTATTATGGTTACCTGGCTTATAATGAAGGCTTGTATGAGACAGCCTTGACAGAGTTTAAGAAACTAGCTGATGTGCCACAGTTTAGTGAGTCGGTTCCGTTCTATATAGCTCAGATATATTATAAACAGGAGCGATATGAAGAGTTGCTGGCTGAGGGTTCTCCTTTAATTGAGAAATCATCCGGGTTGAAAAAGAGTCAGATTGCCAGACTATGCGCTGATGCCAGTTTTAAGACGAATAGATGGGAAGATGCCATCCGTTTTATGGAGTTATATCGTTCTATGAATAAGGGTAAGATTGATAGGAGGGATGCTTATTTGCTTGGCTACGCTGCTTATCAGCTTAAGGATTATAGTAAAGCCAAAGATAATTTTGAACAGGTTACCGATAAACAGGATACCATGGCTCAAAATGCTTTTTATCATCTGGGTGATTGTTACCTTAAAACGGGAAGTAAACAGTTTGCCCAGAAGGCCTTTCTTGATGCCTACAAGCTTGCTTATGATCAAATAAGTAAAGAGAATGCGCTGTTTAATTATGCTAAACTTTCATATGAGTTAGCCAGTGACCCTTACAATGAAGCAATTACTGCCTTAAGAAAATATGTTGATGAGTTCCCAGGCTCTCCCAGAACTGATGAAGCTTATCAGTTCCTGGTTAACCTGGCATTAATCACTAAGAATTACACCGCAGCACTTCAAGCATTAGATAATATCCGAATCAAGGATAACCGTACGCGTGTGGCAAGACAAAAGATTACCTATTATAAAGCGACATCGTTATTTAACGATAAGAAATATTCAGAAGCAATTAAACTATATAAAGAGGTCTCCACACAGACTTTTGATCAGGATGTGCGACTTCAGGCTCTGTACTGGTCGGCTGAAGCTAGCTATAGATTAGGCTTTTACTCGCAGGCGAATAGTAGCTATGTGAGTTTTTTAGCAACAAGAGGTGCACCTGATCGTCCTGAGTACCCGTTAGCCATTTATGGTAATGGATATGCCTATTATAAACTAAAAAACTATGATCAAGCGATAATTGAGTTCAGAAAGTTTATCTCTAATACTGCTAAGAAAGACCCTCAGATGGTAACAGACGCTCAGCTTAGACTAGCCGACTGTTACTTTCTTCAAAGAAACCTTTCAGAGGCGACCAACTGGTATGAGAAGGCTGGTAGAAGCGGGAGCTTTGATTCAGATTATGCTCTGTTCCAGTTGGGATTGGCAAAGGGGGTTCAAAGAGATTACTCTTCAAAAATCTCAACTCTACAGAAACTTATCGCAGACTACCCAAAGTCTCCTTATGCCGACGATGCAGAATATGAGATTGCCCTTACTGAGCTGATTCAGGATAAACCCGATGCTTCAATAGCTTCCTTGACCCGATTACTAAGTAATTATCCTAATAGTAGCATGAAAAGCAGAGCATTGCTACGTCGCGGAATAATATATTATAATGTTAGCGATAATGATAATGCCCTAACAGATCTTAAAAAAGTTGTTGCAGGTTATCCTAAGACACCTGAGTCAAAAGAGGCTCTGCAAACTATTAGCAATATCTATGTTGAGATGAATAACGTTCAGGAGTATCTGAACTATCTGCGCAATGTTCCATCTGCATCAGATGGTATAAGTAAACAAGATTCTTTAATATATATCGCTGCAGAAGGCCAATACCTTAAGGGTGAGTGTGCAAAGTCTGTTCCTGGCTTTACTGATTATTTAGCAAAGTATCCAAAGGGTCAATTCTCTCAGAGCGCTCGTTACTATCGCGGTGATTGCCTCTATAGATCAGGGGAGATGGAGAAGGCTTTACCCGATTTTCTTGAGGTGGCAACGGGGACTGAGTCCAGGTTTGTTGAAAATGCTCTGGCTCGCTCGTCCGAAATTCTCTTTAAGAAGGCAGATTATCAGGCGGCACTTACCTTATACTCAAAGCTAGAGAAGAGGGCTGATAATAAGTATAATATTCTTGAGGCACTTCAAGGAATGATGCGTTGTTATCTGATTTTACAGAAGCCAGACAGTGCTCTTTTAGCAGCTCAGAAGTTGTTAGGTGCAGAAAAGGTTACTGCTGATCAGTTGGTTGAAGCACATCTTTCTGCCGGAAAGGCATCATTGGCGATGGGAAATACCACACTTGCAGAGCGTGAGTTTAATATTACCAGAAACCTAAGTCAGGCTGAACCGGCCGCTCAGGCAGCCTACTGGATTGCCTATATTAGAGTCGGTGCTAAACAATGGAAAGAGGCTGAACGAGCTGCTTATGAGGTGATCAATAATTATCCTGATTACGACTTATGGCGCGTTAAGAGCTTTCTGCTACTATCAGATGTTTATGCCAACACAGGAAATGTCTATCAGGCTAGACAGACTCTCCAGAGTATTATCGATAATTATGAAGGCGAGGATATAAAGAATGAAGCAAAACAAATGCTATCTAAACTTCCTGCTACTGAAACTTCATCAAATTAACCTCAGCAATTAATAATCTTGAATAAGCGATGAGTTGAACTCAATCTTTCGCAGAGATCTTAAGAACACAATCTCGCTTATCTCATGTGATTGTTTAATAAAGATAATTAAGACATGAAAAGACTATTTATAAATCAAGTTGCGTCCTCACTGGCTGTCTTTGCACTTCTTTTTGCTTCGCCTGCAATAGCTCAGAATAAACCTACCCAGGTTGAAGAGGTTACTATAGTTGGAAACTTTACGCCTAAAGTGGCCGATGCCAATAAAATTACCAAGAGCCCAGTCCTCAAAGATACCAGCATAAGTCTGCCTCCGATGTCTTATGGTATCATCTCTTCACCTGTCAATTTCTCTTATCCAATCTCCGATATTCAACCGGCTAAACCTAAACCTCAACCCGATCCGATCTTCGGGAGAAACTACCTTAGACTAGGTTTTGGTAACTATACTACTCCTTATGTCGAGTTCTTTGCCGGTAAAACACAGTCTAAAACGGCTGCTTTTGATATCCATTTTAAACACCTCTCAAGCAAAGGCGATATAAGTGACTATTATGAGAGTGGTTTTAGTCAAAATGATCTGAATATTAATGGTAAGATCCTTACGAAGAAATATGCTATCTCTTTTGGTGGCGACTATAGCCGGAATAGTTTTCAATATTACGGCTTTAAACCTGACCAGTTTATTACACTTCATGTTCCAGCTGCCGATAGTCTAAAGCAGATAACAAACCTCTTTACTCTCAAAACCCGCTTCGAAAGTCTTAAGGGTGCAGCAAAACTGCATCATGCCTTCGGAGCTGAAGTCAATTATATGATTGACCATTATGATGCCACTGAGCTCTTAATCAACCTTGATGGTATGCTTGATGCTGAAGTGTCATTACTAGATGGTTCTATATCTCAAACAGTAGGACTGGGGCTCAATTTCAAAAACTTGAATAATCAATGGGAGATTTATGACTCTAAAAGTAGGATGCTATTTGAGTTAAATCCCTATTATAATGCTGAGTTTAATGAATACTCTCTTCATATTGGTGCAAAGATTTATATGGCTGATGACTCATCTTCGTCCATCTATTTTGCTCCTGATATTCGCGCCTCAATTAATGCTATCTCCGGTGTACTAAGACTATATGCAGGACTAACCGGTGAAATTCATACCAATAGCCTGAAAGACCTGTATGGGGTTAATCCTTATCTTTTTGCAACAGATCGCCTGTTGTTTAGTCGCAATCTGTTTGTTTTTTATGGAGGCGTTAATGCTTCACTCTCTAAATTCATTGATCTAAACTCATGGATAGTGGTTGGTACCATTGAGAATAAAGCTCAGTTTTATCATCCTTACCAAACGGTTCCCTATAATAGAATCATGTTGCTTTATGATGATGTTAAACGAATCAGGTTGAATGCTGAGGTTACCTACCAGCAAAAGGACAAATTCAGAATGGTTGCAGGATTGGCATGGCAAACCGGAACACCGGATAAACAGGCTGAGGTGTGGTATTTTCCTTCAATTGAAGGTTGGCTTAATGGCCAGGTCAATCTCTTCCCTGATTTTATTGCTAAAGCCTCTCTAAAGTATTTTAGTCAGATGAAGGCTCTCTATTATTACAGCCAGTTTAATAATAATATTACTACAATTAGTTCTGACCTTAAAAAGATTGATGGCTATGCTGATTTAAGCTTAGGCGCCGAATATAGATTTACACCGAAATTCTCATTATTCCTTGATATAAATAATGTATTTGGCTCAAACTATGAGTACTGGTACAATTATCCTCATTATGGAATTAATGTGATTGGGGGGCTGACATTTGCGTTTTAAGTAGCGAATTTCTTAGATGTGTCAAAAATTGATTTTATTAAAATCAGTAAAATAGCCTTAGGAAGATCTATAAAAGATGTTGAATTACTGTAAATTAGAAGAATTATTCCGTTCATTTTTCTAATGGAGAAAATCAACGTCACGAGTAAAATTGATGATATATTTCAAATATTAGACACCCATTTCAAAAGGAAAGTCATCGCTCTAGATTAAAGCTGAAGTCGCTGTTTATAATCGTCCTCTGTAAAGTGCAAACGGTCAGCTTCAAGAAGCTTTCAAAGGCTTTTGATTGCTAAGTATTATCACCTGCCAATTTGAAGTGTATTCAGCGCTTTGTTGCTGAATATCATCAATATTTATTAATAACTGTTAAAAATTCATACTAAATTTATTTCTAACTCGAGTTGGTCTCTTGCTATCAATCCTTTTTTTCAATAGAAGTCATATGCTCCTGAAAACAGCTCAACTTGCCAACGGTACCAATAGTTGAGAGCGATTTTCTTAGCTAAGTGATAGAAACTGTTCATACAGAACGTAGATGAAATACGCACGGCAGATGCACAGAACTTGGCCCTTCGGATAAGGATGGGATAATTACTTGCATTACGATGACCTTTGAACAATACTGTTTTTCACGTAAAATATCAGTTGTCAAATCAATGGCATAGAATCTCCCATACAGTTAGAATCCCTTGACTATTCGTTTGATCTGAACAATTGAAACAATATGAAATGCGACTTGCTCAAACATTTTAGGATTCCTAAGGTTATTGACTTTAGAAAGAATACTTCTGTTATTAGGTGTTTTGCCGAAACCTAAATGGAATGAATATTTCCAATGCGCTGAAGAGATATCTATGAGTTTTCTCAGACTACGACAGTCTATAAGTTGACCAAACATATTATCTAATTGATGGCTCGAAATGGAGGGAGATATATTAACGGTTCTGTCTTTGCAATTGGTTATCAGTCGTTCAAAGAAGCGTTTCGGAAGAAAATCTGCAATCTGCGAAAATACATACTTGGCAGTATTCATATCTGTTCCACTTTACGGATAGCCGAAAAGGAACAAAATTCAAAAGGACGACAAGGGTTTTATGGATTATGTCATTGTATATGAATATAGTATCATCGATTTTAACAAATTTTAATAGACAGTAGTGAACAAGTCTATAGAATTCAGATGCGACCAAGAGCCTTCTGTAGTACGAATGTTCAATCGGTTTAGTAAAATTTATGTTTTTGGAAGTTCTCTAAAGTTAATTATTTTAATTATTATTGCATTAGCCTATTCAGGAGACCTATGAGGTTTTTACAATTATAGCATTATTTAGTCGATATTATAGGAGACGAGACTATAATGTCATATTTTATTAATACTAATTAGGGTCATGTTGAAACTTAAGATTTGCAAAATGGTATATAAATATTGTAAATTCGAAATAGAATATCCATGGAAGTATTTATAGAGAAAATATTGATAATATGAAGAAGTCGTACAAATACACAATACTTATAGCTTTCCTAATTTTAATTTCATCATGTGTTAAGGGTCAAGAGCTTAACTTTTGGTCATTTCAACTTGATGGAAATATGACTAAGTACTTTCTGACTGACAATAGAAGCATCGGATTAAACTACGGCTATGGGTTAAGCTTCTCAAGACATATTAGAACTATTAAAATTAGCATAGGTTTTGTTCTGTGTAAAAAGGATTCCTATGAATTCGTTTCCTTGACACAATATTCCAGTACTACAAAAAGAGTTAATAGCTTAATAAAAATCTTGAATATTCCTCTATCCTGTAATGCCAGATTGTATTCGAACCATGGCTTGGAAGTTTTTGCTTTAGGAGGTATTATCTTCAATAAAGTTCTTACGTATGATTTAGTAGATTTAAATAATGAGAAGATTGGCAATCCAATTTCTGAACATAGTAAAAATCCAAATATTAATGAGCTCTCATTAAGGATTGGTACAGGGGTAAGTAAAAAGATATTTCCTAAGATAAACTTGATTCTTTCAACTTTTTGTGATTATAAAGCCAAGCAAGATATATACGATACGTATCCATATACTCCTCTTTCTATGGACAGATATTCTATAGGATTAAATTTCAGTGTTGAGTATAATTTTTTTTGAAGACTAGATACGTAAAATTACTCTATATTAACAGACAAATTAAAATTACAAAACATGAAGAATGCCTTTTTACTTTTTTTTGTTTTACTCTCACTTAGTGGGTTCGGCCAAATACAACTTAAAAGCTTTGATGAAGTTTTATCAGCTTTGAAGGAAGGAAAGGATGTGAAAACTGTTATCTATTATGGGAAGTGTAAATTGTTTAGTGAAGGGAAAGAACAGGAAGAGTCTCCTGATGCAATAGGGGGTATGCCCGTTGCTGCTTATGAGTATTTCGATTCAAGCGTATTTAAAGGGAAACGTCCTTCCTTTTTAGCCTTTTCGGAGACCGTTCTGATATCACATAAGTTTTACGGATATGTTTACAATTATGTGAAAGTGAAAGTCGTTGCTGATGGCACAGTCGAGATCACCTCACAATATTTAAAGCCCAGACGCTTTTCATCCAGATTTAAAGTCGTAATGGATGAAACTTTTAAAACGAAAATAGATAGTGGGACAGGAAGTGATGGAGTTGTTTTCTTTTCAAATTGATAGGTTATACTAGAAGCCGGATAATATGATATATGTATCCGGGATCCGGCTTCTATCTTCTGATTCGTTTGTTACGTTGGCCTTGATTAAGTCGCCTTTCAGGTAATAGTTCGTTGAAATTGTATTTGAGACCTATAGTAGGCATAACCAGAAGGTCGTTGTTTTCGCCACCATAGAAGGCATCTGCCCGATCTGTCTGTAGCTTGTAGACTAAGAATTCTAAGGTGACATCAAAACGAGGCGTAAGATACTTGTTCAGACCAAATCCGAAGTAGAAGCTTGATTCATTTGAGGGTGAATTTTGCCATTCATATTCTATGATTTGTTCTCCTGTGGTTGCATTCTCAAGTTTAGACCGGATATGAACCAGTCCAGCACCTAGTACACCGTACATATAGATGTCTGAATAGTTTTCATAAGGCAAGCTCAATAGATTAACGAAGTCAATCAGGATGTTTGCACCTAAGGTTATCACTTTGCCATTAGTTCTTCTGTTTAACTCGTCAGAGGTAGCTCCGAAACTCAAATAGGATAATCTACCTTGAAAAGCCATATAAGAAGTTAGTTTGTTTCCAATCACTAATTGTAGTCCTGGGCCGCTTTCATGCCACATTTTTTTAAGCGGATCACTATCATATTTGCTTAAATCCCCATAATACATGCTGGGGCCGACCATGATACTAGCTTGCCAATTATTAGTTATAAGCTTCTCGAAGCTACTCTTTCCTCTTTTGTATCTTGATCTGCTTTGACCATTAGTTACCTCAGGAAAAAGAATAAGTATCGCTAACAGTAATGCGACACAAGTGGTAAGCCGACTATGATTGAGTGTTGTCTTTTCTGTCATATTTGTATTTATACCGTAGTGGCGTAGAAATTGTTTCATAGTTGCTAATACTTCAACGTATACAACTGAGAAAATGGTATCCTTTAATAAGATTAAAACCGACTGTATTTAAAAGTTGCCTAATTGGGGACTATTTCCCGACCTTCTGAGCTATAAAGATACTAATCTCATATAGTCCGTATAAAGGTAAAAAAACCATAATCTGACTGAATACATCAGGTGGAGTGATGATTCCCGCTACAATTAGAATAACAACAATCATTAATCTCCTCTGTTTACGCATGAAACTTGCAGTAACTATTCCCAGTCTGGCTAAGAACCAAACTATTACAGGTAACTCAAAGACAAGACCAACAGAAAGACTAAGAGAGGAAACAGTGCTTATATAGCTACTTAGGGCAATCTGGTTGTGAACCGATCCGGAAACCTGGTAAGTGCCCAGAAAATTGATTGTTAGTGGAACAAGTAGATAGTATGAAAAGAGTACCCCAATAATAAATAAGAAAGAGACTACTATTACACCACCCCGGGCAGCACGCCTTTCCTGTTATTTTAAGGCAGGTCTGATAAATCGCCAGGCTTCCCATAGCACATAAGGAATAGAGACAATTAATCCGGCCATACCTGAGATATACATATGCGTCATAAACTGTCCCGACATGGTAATGTTGATGATCTCTAAGTTTGAATTGTCCATGCATAATGATGGTACTGATAACCATTGGCCTAACTGACAAAGCCAAACTATGGTTACGAAGTTATTTCTTAATGGCCCCAGTATCACCACATCAAACAAAAACTCCCGGTTTAAAAAGGCAACAATTGCGAAAAAGGCCACTGCGAGTGCTGCTCTCATTAAATGCCACCTCAACTCGTCTATATGATCCCAAAAACCCATCACCTTTGTGGGATTCTTTCCTTCTTGCCGCTTCTTGCTTGACTGTACCTCTTCCAATTGCTATAAATTTGACCAAATTTACAAAATCCATCATAAGCAGCAATTTTTCAAATTGATGTAATTTTGACTCAAAAATTGCCAAATGATAAACGAGGAAATTACCAGAAAAGAGACTGCTCAACGAGTAGCTGATCTAATGATGGCTGCCGCTAGAACTGCACCTAAAGCACGTGGTATTGATACTCTTTGGTTGGCTAAAGCCGAACCCGATGATATTGCTGTTCTGACTGATGCGATGTTTCAATATGCTGAAGCCTATCACCTTCCCTTCTTTAAACGTGATGCAGAGAATATTCTTAAGGCGGATGCACTCGTTTTTATTGGCACTCGATTAGAAACCAGAGGTATTAGTTGGTGCTCATACTGTGGCTTTACCAATTGTGCAGTTAAATTGACCAATCCTTCAGTGCCTTGTGCTTTTAATCTTACTGACTTAGGTATTGCACTTGGAGCAGCAGCAGCAACTGCAGCTAATCACCATGTCGATAACCGAATCATGTTCTCGGTCGGCAAGGCGGCTATTGAGACTAAACTGACTCCTCCTGATGTTAAGGTTTGCTATGCTATCCCGCTGAGTATTTCTTCAAAGAGCCCTTTCTTTGATAGAGGATAAGCTGCTGGCTGCTGGCAGCTGGCTGGGGAGAGATTCAAGATTCAAAGATAAACTGCTGGCAGCTGGCGCTAGATACTAGCCGCTAGCGGCCTTCTTATCTCATGTTAAGGTACCATTCGCTACCTAGCTTCTTGTACTCTTCGGTGATTTCGCCATACTGGTTTCGTAAGGTCAGTTGCTGGTAATCAATCTTTGGGTTGTCGTATGAAAACTCCACGATTACTCTTACGGGTGTTCGCCCTTCAATGGGGATTATGTCAATTGACTTAATAAGACCTAATCCCACTTTATTCATTTCACTGACGAACGATGCTTTTTGATCTGAGGGAAGAATGACACTAACAATACCCCCCGGAACAAGGAGTTTAGATGTGCAAGATGCAAATTGATCAAAAGGAAGGGTGTCTGTATGTCTTGCTCTGTTACGAATTTCGTTCGGCCCTTTTAGGCTTTTGCTGAAGTATGGCGGATTAGAAAAGATGAAGTTAAAAGGTTGTGTGGATTCTTTCGCAAAGTGTTGAAAAGTCTTTTGTTTGCACTCTAAGCGATCGTTCCATTTTGATGAGGAAAAGTTCTCTTTTGTGTCTAATATCGATTGTTCATCAGGGT
>MTLD01000899.1_pt1 | contig 16792 bp, 14 predicted proteins | sample 1982471 | NCBI WGS metagenome assembly MTLD01 (sample SAMN05712604, study PRJNA340218) | biofilm metagenome | isolation source: sample SPM anode biofilm adapted to -50 mV | place: USA | collected 2012-02-03
CGAAAGAAAGCAATAAAAAAGTTAATTTTGAGGTATGAGAAGGTACTTTAATATTTTTTACTGGGCAGTGGTCGTCCTTTTGTTGAGTGGTGTGTTTATAAGTATCGCCAAAGATTACTTCTCTTCCCTTCTGCTTTCGGTCACTATATTGCCGGGAGTAATTTTTGCAAAATTCTTTTGGGCAGATATCTCTTTTAAAAACAGATTAAGAGGTGTTTACCATTTGACTCTTCTGGCAATCATTATTCTTGTTATTGAATATTTGGCAATTCTAATATTTGACATCTATTTTTTTAACTACGGGTTGGGAGAGAATGTTAAAATTATCTTCAATCCGTTCTTCATTTGGCTGTTAACTATTTCGTTGTTATCAGTTGAACGTTTGATTGAAATCAAAATCGACGCTGTTCTGGGGGAGGATCGCCCCAGTTTCATCGAATTTATTTCCGATAGGAAGAGAGTCTCATTAGCAATCGAATCCATTACTTTTATAGAATCTATGGACGACGAGGTTTGGGTTAGGACAACAAGCGATGTTTCGTACAGGACAAAAATGAATATCTCCCACTGGCAGATGGTTCTTGATGACCGTTTTGTAAGAATACACCGAGCATTCTTGGTAAACAAATCTCATATTTCAAAAAAGACACCATCAAAACTGTGGATCGGAACTGGTGGCAAATCGTTGGAAATATCGCGTAAATACAGAGAGCAAATCCTATGACTTCTACCGTGAATAATGGGGTCAGATAATGGGGTCAGCCACCATTTTTAATAATAATATTAGCCCCTAGATAAAACCCAATTATTGTAAAAATGGTGGCTGACCCCATTATCCCATTATCCACGCAGCAGGCTTTTGCGATGTGCCGATGGGGCAGATACGGCAAATGACAAACATAAATGAATTTATCTGCCAAATAATCATTAAATTTGATAGGCTTGTACTATAGTTATTATCTGTTAAATATCTAAAAATATGAAAAGGTTAATATTTGTTGCAATAATCTTGAGTATATGCGTATCTGCCTACTCTCAGGAGACAACCAAAAATAAATTTAATGTTTGGGGCAATACAAACTCCTCTCTTAAACAGGGTGGAAAGGTGGCTTATCAGGATAGTGTTCTGTACTATTCCAACCCACGGGATTCTTTCAAATTATACAGAATGAACATCGACGGAACAAATAAAAGAAGATTATCTAACGATGTTCCAAGGCAGATTAATGTTGTGGGAAATTATATATTCTACATAAATGACAACAATAAATCGGGCAATACCGGATTGTACCGAATGACATTAAGCGGTCGTGACCGTGTATTTTACGACATCGACGCAGGTTATGTAAGGGTGCATAATAGTGGAATGGCTTATTTTACAGCAAACGGGACATTCAATCAAATTAATACTAACAAAATGTCAAAAACTATTGAACCTGTTTTTATTGAAAAGGATTATATTACATATGCTTATATTACAACCGATTACATAGTATATTCGAAATGGTGGGAAAATTTAAGCGTAAACAATAAATGGGGTGGGCTTTACGTATATGAAAGGGGTACTAAGAAGACAGATCGTTTATTGAATGCAAACCATATTATAATGGACTTTGTAGTTTCCGACGGATGGAGATGGATTTTTTACAGCCAGGGAGGAGGCTATTACGATAACAACTCAAAGCAATATCCACGAGACCTCTATTTGGTTTCGAATAACGACAGGGACCCGAAAAGAATGCCGGTACCTGAGAATGCATATAATTCCAGCCTCAGATTCATAGACAAATGGTTATATTACCGTTCGGAATTAAGTAGAGACAACTATGTTCTGTTTCGGATGAGCTTCGACGGAAAGACAAATCAACAGGTATCTGCACTTCCAGGGGATATTTATGAAGCCGGGGAGTATCTGATTTTTTACGATGGTAAGAGATTGGTGAGAACTCTTAAAGATGGTAGGTTGGAAAAAAATCTGTAGGTTAAGGGAAAAGTTTATATTTTTGAAAGAAATAAATACCCCTATGACCACAGAACAACTAAAGAGCTCCTTTGAGGAGATTTACAAACAACAGGCCGAATCAATCTTTTTTGCACCGGGCAGAGTAAACCTTATTGGGGAGCATACCGACTATAACGGAGGTTATGTTTTTCCCTGTGCACTAAGTTTCGGAACTTATCTGCTTATAAGTAAAAACAACTCGGGCAAAATAAATTTTAACTCTTTGAATCAGGCAGATTCTCTCTCTTTGGAACCGGCAGAGCTATGCGAAAGGCTTGAGAATTCTTGGGTGAATTATCCGCTTGGGGTTATTGCGCAGTTTATTAAAAGAGGGTTCAAAATTGAATCCGGATTCGATTTGCTTTTTTGGGGAAATGTGCCGGACGGTGCAGGTCTCTCCTCTTCTGCTGCTTTGGAGGTGGTTACTGCTTTTGCTTTTAACGAGTTCTTAGGTTGTGGCTTCGATAGAGCGACATTGGCGCAGATTGGACAAAAGGCCGAGCACGAATTTGCTCTTGTTAATTGCGGAATTATGGATCAGTTTGCCAGTGCAAACGGAGAAAAAGACCATGCAATTTTTTTAGATTGTAACACGCTGGAATATGAGCTTGTTCCTGTAAAACTTGACGGAATAAAAGTTCTTATCTCAAATACTCACAGTCCCCACAAACTTGACTCGGGAGCCTATAATCAAAGGGTTGCAGAGTGCAAAAAAGCCGTTGAATTAATTTCAGAAGTACGCCCTATAAAATATTTAGCAGAATTAACTCCTGAGGAATTCGCTAAAGTGGAAAATACTTTAATTGACAATCCTGTTGTACACAAAAGAGCTCGTCACGTGGTAACCGAAGTTAAACGGACTACCGATGCGGTTGTGGCACTAAAAGAGGGCAAACTGGATTTGTTCGGGCAGATGATGAATGCCTCGCACTGCTCCCTCAGAGACGACTACGAAGTTACGGGCCTTGAGCTGGATACTATGGCAAGCGAAGCGTGGAAGATTCCTGGTGTTTTAGGTTCTCGCATGACCGGCGGAGGATTCGGAGGTTGTACTGTAAGCCTTGTAAAAGAAGAAGCTATTGAGGAATTCATAAATAAAGTTGGATCTGCTTACAAAATAAAAACCGGAATTACTCCCGATTTTTATGTCGCCGAAATTGGCAATGGTGCCTGCAGGATTGAATAACTACTGAAATCTGCTCCACAGCTCAATCATAAGCATTGTAACAAAGATTGAGTCACCATAAATTTCTATTAATTTCTCACGCACTAAATCTAGTGCTTTGGCTTTGCGTTTTTCAACAGAACTTTCGGAAACACCAAGTTTTTCGGCTATCTCTTTAATTTTTAACCCCTCTATAAAGCTCATTTCTACCACGGTACGGTATTTTTCGGGGAGAGTATCCATTGCTTTACATAGAATATCTATTGTCTCTTGTTCTATTATACTGTTTGTGAATGTAAGTTCATCATTAAGCGATTCGGCATATTTCATCCCGGAATTATGTTTCCGATGTATGTCAATTATATTGTTCTTAATACAAGTATACAAGTATGATTTGAGAGATGCTGTCGAAGGAAAATCGTTGCGGCGTTTCCACGCTTTTAAAACAGCACTCTGCACACAATCCTCAGCAAGAAAAGAGTGTTCATTACCTAGCCATCTTATAGCATAAAGTAGTAACCCCGGGTATATGTTCTTGTAAAAAGAGTCAACCCGGCTCTTGCAAAATTCTTCAAAAATTGTTTTCTCGGATGACATAATTCACGTATATGTTCACAAATATATAATAACAATTGTGAAAATCGTTCACTGATATTTAAAATTGAAATTAATTTACGGGTTTTTAAACACATTACGTTTTATATGAGAAATAAAATTTTTATGTACCAAGAAACAAAGATTAACCCTATTTCGGGACTAATTTTTAAAGAGCTCGCAGGAACCGCTTCGGCAGATGAGAGTGCCAGACTCCGGGAGTGGCGTGATGAGCTGCCGGAAAATGAAAGATTGTACCAAAAGTTCCTTAACAATCAAAATATTAGGAGTGAATATAATCATTATAAAATGATTGATCCCACCATTGCTATGAACAGTATGAAAGCTCAAATAGCTGCAGAAAAACGAAAGCAGATTATGAAAATTATACCAAAATTATCGGCTGCAGCTGCAATTCTTATATTTTTTATTTCTGTTTTGGCAATGCTTGACGGTACGTTGTACAACTTTTTTGGGGCAGGTAACAAATTCGCATCAGTTCAAATAAGGCACGGCGATGTTAAAGCAATACTCACTCTTGGAAACGGTAAAACAATCTCTCTTGACGATTCTCAAACCTCTTTAAGAGAAGAGGAGGCAGTGATTTCCAAAACCGACAACGGAAGTTTAACATATAAAGGAATAAAAGAGGGTAAAACAGAGCAGCTTAAATATAACGATTTGCAGATTCCTCGCGGTGGAGAGTTTAGTTTGGTATTAGAAGATGGTACAAAAGTATGGCTTAATGCAGATACCAAACTCAGATATCCTGTAAAGTTTGTTGGTAATGAGAGGAGAGTTTTTCTAGAAGGAGAGGCTTGCTTCAAGGTAGCAAAAGGGTCTAAACCATTTTTGGTAGAGGCTCAAGGGCAAATTGTAAAAGTTTATGGAACTGAATTTAATGTGTCGGCATACCCTGAGGGTCTCCTTGTTTATACAACATTGATAGAGGGCAACGTAAGCGTACTTGCTGCTCATGGTGAAAATTCGGTTAAACTTGAACCGGGAACACAATCGGTGTTCAATAAAAACAGTCTCGACATTAATCTGCGCCAGGTAAATACCGATGAAGTAACAAGTTGGAGAACAGGCATGATTGTATTTGAATATCAAACATTTGACCAGATTATGCAAACATTATCTCGATGGTATAACTTTGATTATCAATATACTGGTAAAGATATTAGTAAATTACAATATAAAGGAAAGGTTCCGCGTTACGGCGATTTCAACGAGGTATTGAAGGTGCTAGAAGAGTGCGGCGGAGTAAAGTTAAATGTAAAAGGAAAGATGGTGACCATTATTGGACTATAAATCAAATACTTAACAATAACTTAAATTTATGAAGAAAAAATTTTCATTTATTAAACGAATTTGGCTGGTGTTCCTGGCAATTACATTGTTGCCTTTAAACGTCAATGCGCAGGATCAGTTACGGCTAAATGTAGCTTTTGATAATCTGACATTAGAGGATGCTGTAATGCAACTCAAAAAACAAACTAACTATGAGTTTGTTTATCAGGACAATATCCTTGCGAACAAGGGGCGTATAACGCTAAAAATGCAGAATGCTACACTAAAGGAAATTCTGGATCGTCTCTTTGCAGACAAAGGTCTCGAATACTCAATTCTCAATAAAGTTGTAGCAATTCGTATTGCAACACAAACTAAACCGGTATCTCAGGATAAGCCTAAATCTTATAAGATAACGGGAATTGTTGTCGATTCAGAAGGAAATCCTGTAGTTGGATGTGCAGTTTACATCAAACAAAATAAATCGAAAGGGACAGCAACCGGAGTCGACGGAACTTTTGTCATCGACATCGATAAAAATGAAAATTATTTACTCTCAGTCTCATTTTTGGGAATGAAAAACAGGGATGTATTATGGAGGGGAAGCAATCTTAAGATTGTAATGGAAGAAGAGGCTGCAAAAATTGAAGATTTGGTAGTTACAGGGATATTTCAAAGGAAAAAAGAGAGTTTTACCGGTTCATCTACTACATTTACAGGAGAGAGCCTAAAGGTAGTTGGTAATCAGAATATATTTCAGAGTCTAAAAACCATTGATCCATCATTCGCAATAATTGAGAATACTGAATTCGGATCGGACCCGAACAGACTTCCTGATATTGAAATTCGCGGGAAAAGCAGTGTTATTGGATTATCCGATCAATATGGCACCGACCCTAACCAACCTCTATTCATTCTTGATGGTTTTGAATCTGACCTGGCAACAATAGTTGCTCTTACAATGGACCGTGTCGAAAGTATTACTATCCTAAAAGATGCTGCCGCAACGGCAATTTATGGGTCAAAAGCAGCAAACGGAGTAGTTGTAGTGGATACAAAAAAACCTAAAGCCGGTAATCTTAAACTTAATTATAATTCAAATTATTCTTTAAGTTGGGCAGATTTATCTGATTACAATTTGATGAATGCAAGTGAAAAACTCGAATTTGAAAAATTGGCGATAAATTTTGGACTTATAAACGGAAATAATATTTCAGATGAAACATATGCTCAATATTACGAAAACATCAAAAAAGATATTGCAAGGGGTGTAGAGTCATATTGGCTTAGTGACCCTCTAAGAAAACTTGCTCTTACAAATAAGCATACAGTTTTTATTGAAGGTGGCGATAACTCTATGCGATACGGAGTCACCGTATATGGAGGAGGTAATCAGGGTGTTATGAAGGAATCTGACAGGAGCAATTTCGGAGGAAATATCAAATTAATGTATCGCAAGGGCAAATTGGCTTTTACGAACTCATTAAGCATCGATTATACCGATGCTGCAAAAGAGAGTGTCTCGTTTGATAAATTTGTAAAAATGAACCCATATTATCGCAAATTTGATGCCGATGGGAATGTGCTTAAATTTTGTTACACAGAGCGTTATGGCAATAAAGCAAATCCTCTATATGATTTTTACAATAATAATTTTAATAACGAATATACAACCAGAATCACCAATAATTTTGAAATAGATTGGAAAATTAAGGAAGAATTAAGGTTCAGAACTCGTTTTGGATTATCAAAGGGATTTTCAGATGCAGAAATATTCAAGTCACCGAATAACGGAGAATTTTATGGAGTAGAAGATGCAATGAAGGGTTATTACGGAGAAACAAACAATAAAAATTTCAGTTATGATGGGGATGTTGCAGTTACCTATGGTAAACTCCTGAAAGAGAAGCACATGTTAAATATAGTAACTGGTTTGAAATTCGATCAAAGAAACTCATCTTCCAGTACGTTTGCTGTTCAAGGCTTTGTGGATGATATTTTTACAAATCCGGCATATGCTACTCAATATGTTGTCGGTTCGTGTCTCTCTTCTGAATCTGTAAAAAGATCGGCTAGTTACTACTTCAACACTGGTTATTCGTATGATAATCGTTTTCTTCTCGATGCCACATTTCGACTTGACGGCTCAAGCGTTTTTGGTGTAAATAATAAATTTTCCCAAACATGGTCGATAGGATTAGGGTGGAATATAAACAGAGAGAAGTTCATGAAGGATGTCAAATGGGTTAATCAATTAAAACTAAGGGCATCTGTTGGAAATCCCGGGAACCAGAACTTTAGTGATTACATCTCTACCCGTGTTTATAAATATTCTACACAAAGCACTAGCCCATTCGGGAATGGGAATGATGTAGCTACCTGGGCAAATTCGGGATTAAAATGGCAAAAAACTATTGACAGAAACATTGGCTTTGATGCTACAATCTTCGATAAACTTAGAATTAACTTCGACTATTTCGTTAAAACAACCGATCCTCTGCTTATCTATATGAGTCTGCCATCATCGACAGGTGCTACAACAGTCCCTAAAAATATGGGAGAGCAACTCACTACAGGTTTAACAATTAACGCAAATTATCAGATTATTAAGAAGCCTAATTTTATTTGGTCGGTTAATGCCAATTTGAGGCATTTGAATTCGGAATATAAAAATCTGAGTAAATCTTTGGAACTATATAATCAACAAAATCAGGGCACTAATATGACTCGTTACTATGATGGCGCAAGTCCAACTGCTCTCTGGGCTGTTCGTTCATACGGAATCGATCCGGGAACTGGTTATGAGTTATATATGAAAAAAGACGGATCTCCATCATTTGTGTTTGATTATGATGACGAAGTTGTTGTTGGAGATTCAAATCCATTCGCCGAAGGAATTATTGGAACATCATTTTATTACAAAGGGTTCTCTTTAAACATAAATTGTCGTTATAAATTCGGTGGACAGATATTTATGCAGACTCTTTACGATAAAGTAGAAAATATATCTGATAAAACTGTTAATCTCGACAAACGTGCACTTTATGACAGATGGAAGAATCCGGCTGATAACTCTAAATTCAAGAAAATCAGCCTTTCTATGGCAAGTGATATGACATCAAGGTTTGTTGAAGATAATAATATTATTACCGGAGAATCTATCTCCCTAGGATATGAAACTCAAAATAAATGGCTTGAGCGCTTAGGAGCCTCTTCTTTAAATGTGAGAGCATATATGAATGACATTTTCAGAATATCAACTGTAAAGAATGAACGCGGTATTTATTATCCATTCTCTCGTTCTATATCATTCTCAGTTGGACTTAGTTTCTAAAAGCTAATAATTATAAATGAACACAGTAATGAAAAGAAATATAAAACACTTAATGATTTTCGGCAGCCTGATTATGGGACTCCTACTCTCTTCCTGTAATGACTGGCTCGATGTAAAACCATCTGACCGTTTGTCGGAAGAGATACTATTCTCATCTTCTCAGGGTTTTCAGAACGCTCTTACAGGAGTCTATATGGAGATGAATAATCCGTCCGTTTATGGAAGAACTCTCTCAACTGAATATATTGATATCCTTGCACAATATTATTATGTACATACTAATAAATATCTTCCATATGTAAACTTTCAGTTCACCGACGTAAATGTTAAGGCAACAATTGAAGATATGTGGGAGAAGAGTTATTCTCTAATTTGCAATTGTAATGTAATAATTGACCATTGCTCTCAAGACGGAGGAAAGGTGCTGACTCCTGAATATAATGCAATTATTAAAGGTGAGGCAATGGCTCTGCGAGCTATGATTCACTTGGATATGTTACGACTATTTGGGCCGATATACAGCGACAATACTAAATCACAAAAGGCAATTCCTTATGTTACCGTAAGTGATCAAAGTGTTCAGCCAATTCTTACGGCACAAGAGGTTTTAAGTAAAATAATTGCAGATTTAACTGAATCAATTGCCCTATTACATGACTACGACCCGATTATCACAAATGGGGTAATGAACTCGTCGAACCCTAATGGAAACAGTTTGAGATATCGTCAATACAGAATGAATTATTATGCAGCTAAAGCACTTTTAGTGAGAGCTTACCTTTGGGGCAAAGATAACACAAATGCATTGTCGACGGTTACTGAGCTAATTAATGAAGTAGAGAACAATAATACATTTCCGTTTTCTTTGCAATCTGCCATTACTTCTACAACCAATCCGGACAGGATTTTCTCTTCCGAAATTATATTCTCTCTTTACAACTCACAACGTATAGCCAATGTATATAATTACAATTTCACACCAACTCTTGGAGATGATTCTCAAACATTATTACAGGCTGGTGGAACTTATTCTGCCGGAAGAGTAACAGCTCTATACGATGACGCAAATGACTACAGGTTTAAAGTGTGGGGGACTACAGTATTGGATGGTAAAGAGATAGTTTATACCGATAAATATAAAGAACCATCGGGTACTTCAAATATTCGATATATGATACCTCTTATAAGGATGAGTGAGATGTACTTGACTCTTGCAGAACTTACAAGTGATATTAATGTAGCCAATGATTGTATAAATAAGATTCGCAGTCATCGCAACTGCATAAGTCTTATATCTAATTCGTCGACCCTTTTTACCAATATTACAGCTGAATTCCGAAGAGAGATGATTGGAGAGGGGCAGATGTTTTTCTTCTACAAACGTAACAATGTCAATAAGATGCCTGATGGCACCAATACCGGGAAGAACAATACAAGAAGTATAACTGCTGCTAATTACACGATGCCTCTGCCAGACAGTGAGATTAGTACCAGAACAGAACTTTAACGAAATAATTTTAATTCAGACAATATGAACAAAATATATAAATATTTAATAATCATTGCCGGACTAATCACCTTTTCGGCATCATGTACACGAGATATGATGGATTACATTGGTCCTGAGAGTGTATATTTTGCAGTGCAAAACGGAAACACTACCATGTCTTCGACCGGCTGGCCTTATGTGCCATTTACAAATGTTGAGTTTGTAAAAACAACTGCCGACAATGTAATAGCCAATATTCGGATAAGAGCCACCGGAGAATCAAAAACTTATTCACGAACCGTAGATATTGAAATAATTGCAGATAGTACTAATGCTGTTGAAGGTGTTCACTTTACAATGCCTCATAGTGTAACTCTTGAGGCGGGAAAAACAGAGACTTCTATTCCCGTAACTTTGATTAGAAAGCCGGAAATGAAGTCCGAACTAATTAAATTGCAAATAAAACTAGTTGCGAATGAGGACTTTACATTAATATTTAAATCTTGGGACAATCCTAAGGATTTAACTTCCGGTACAATTTACACCGGGTTTGATGCCAGCAGACATAATATTATCTGCTCAGATATAATTGTAAAACCAAGCAATTGGATAGGAAGTTACGATGCGACTACTAAAAAAGAGAAAAGTGCATTTGGTGAATTTTCTCCTAAGAAATTCTTACTTATCCAGAGTGTTATGGGATATACTTATAGCGACTTTATGAGCAATCAAACAATGACCATAGGTGTTCAGTATGCTATTTCAAGATATATGAGTAATTATCTAGTCGGTAAATATAAGGCACACCAACCTGTGCTTGAAGAAGACGGAAGACTTATGTGGTTTGAATATTGTCCTTGGTCGTCGTTCATAGGTGTTCCTTGGGATGGAGTATATGTTGAATATTAATAAATTAAGAGAATAATGAAAAAATATATAATACTGGTAACATTATCAATTATGACATTTGTTTCGTGTATTTCCGATTTAGGTAATTACACTTATTCAGATATCAATGAAATCACCATTTCGGGAATAAAAGAGACATATAGTGTAAATATGGGAATTGATGAACTAAATATAACCCCGGAAATAGCAATGACCAAATATACCGGTGATTTAAATTCAGACCGTTTTGAATATAACTGGTTACTGTATAACGGAACCATTTATGATACAATCTCTCATAGTCGCACACTAAGTAAGGTTCTCGATTATGCTCCGGCTACTTATACAGTCTATTTCAAAATGAGAGACAAAGAAACAGACATTTTATGGAAGACTAAAACACTGGTAACTGTTGGGACACCTTATACAAAAGGATTTATGGTATTGGGAGAAAATGCTGCAACCGGTATAGTAGAACTTGAAACAATCTCAATGAGCGGAATAGATACGGTTGTATACGGCGATGTATTAAAGACCAGCGGATTGCCCGAATTAAGAAATCCAATTAAAGTTCTGCATACAGGGAAAAATTCCTACAATCCCAAATTATGGGTAATGACCGGTTCAGGCTCATATTATCTTGATCTATTATCGATGAAAGGTTCTACATCTATGTGCTTTGGAAATATTTGCCTTATCCCTAATGTCACTGGAGAAGAAGAACACGTTGTAGAACAATTTCCACACATATGTGCATATGACGGAACAACAGCATATGACTATTATAGAGGCTATATAACCAATAAAGGAAATCTATATTATACAGCACCAATTTTTATGGGAGATTTCTATGATTATCCTCAAAACTGTACAATTAAATATACCGATCCTGCTTGCGTTTTTTACAAAACAGCTCCATTTGCAATGCACTATATAAAAGGTAGTTTAAGCGGTTTAATATGGTACGACCTGGATAATGACAGATTTCTTTCAGACACGTCGCCGGTAGGAGACAAATCGACAGCACTTTCCGATAAACCGACAGATCCGTTCCCATGGAACAATCAAAGTTTTAACAGAAAATTTATTTATGGTGAGAATACCTTCAATACAGACGGTGGATCTACAAACGGTAACTCCTTTGCCGTAATGAAAAGTACTGTAAACAATACCGGATACATATATAAATTCTATGCAACAAGTACACCTGTTAAGCGTAATTGCTATGAAGTTTCGGGTTCATTGGCTGTAAATTTTACTACTGCAACACAATATGCATTCTCTTCACTGAGAACAGTTGTATTTTACACTGCAAACGGAAAATTATACGCATATAATTACAATCCGGGATACGAACAAAACTTCGATATGACAAGCTATATCGGTAGCGACCCTGTCACAATGGTAATGTTCGACACACAATCCCAACCAACTAAAGACTTTTTATATGTAGCAACATTTAACAATGCAACTGGAGGCAGAATCCGCAAATTTGCAATTGGTACTAACTTAAATGCTGTCGAACTTGTTGCACAGACAGCTTTCGATTATAATGGATTATGCAAAGTGAAACATATGAGCTGGAGGGCTACAAAATGAAAAAACTGTTTTTAAATTTAATTTTAATTCTACTATTCTCAGCACCGGCAATCTGCCAGGAAGGAACTAATTTTGAACATCTTACACTAGAAGCCGCTTTAACTAAGGCTAAAGCTGCCAATAAATTAGTCTTTATTGATTGCTATACCTCATGGTGTGGCCCATGCAAGAAACTATCCGCCGAAATTTTCCCTCAAAAAAATGTGGGAGATTATATGAATGAGCGTTTTATAAGTGTAAAATATGACGTAGAAAAAGAGGAGAATAAATACATCGCAAAGCAATTTGAGATTCGCGTCTACCCTACAATGTTGATTGTTTCGGCAGATGGAGTTTTGATTGACAGAATTATTGGATTCCAATCTGCAGATAAGCTTATAGAATCTATGGAAAACTCCTTTGATAAAAATAAATCGTTGAGCGGTCTTAAAGAAAAGTATAAAAACGGCGATGAGGATAAACGTACTCTTACAGATTATTTTGCTAAATTACAGGCAGATGGATCGGCTGAATCAGTTGAAGTCGGAGAAAAACTTTATAGCACACTATCGGACAAAGAGAAACAATCCGACACATTTTGGTTTTTCTTTTCAAATGAGAAATTTACAAATTACAGCTCTGAAAGATTTAATTATCTTATAAAGAATTATAAAGAATTCTGCACTAATATAGGCAAACAAAAAGTAGATAAGGTTCTTACACGTGAATGGGAAAAAACGCTTAAAAAAGGCATATCTCTTAACGCAACATTATCTTTATCGGAATTGAAAAGCGTGAAAAAACAGTATTCCGAATTTGGATATAAACAGGATTATAACTTAAATTCCATATACACTTTAGCAGAGGTTTGTATAAGTAAAAATGTGACAGATATTGTAAAAACATCCAACAAAGAGATAGGTTTTATTGGCAAAAATATTCAATACTGGGCTCCTATTTGTGATATTGTCTCTAAAAATGGCTCTAAGGATAATAATCTTGAATGGATAAAAATCTGCGAAAAGATTCGAGACACAACTACCGACAGCTACTATAAAAATATTCTTTCAGTAACAATAGACTTACTAAAGAAGAGATTATAAAACACCTAACTCTCACTAATCTTTTGTTCGACCAAACAGTAGAATAGGTACAAGTATGTTTAATTTTTAGGTTAAGCAAGGAAGAGGGTTTGGAGACAATTTCCGGCCCTCTTTTAATTTTAAACTAAATAATAAAATAATACCTTTATAGCAGGAAAAATCAAACGATTAAGTTTATGAAAATTGATACAACAAATATTCAGCTTAGAGAAATAGGATGTAACGAAGTAGAGCTATTGACCAAATACAGAATGGCTTATCTTACAGAAATGCAAGGAGAAAAATCGGAGGAGTACCAAAAAAAACTTAGTGAGGAGCTAAATATTTACTTTAAAGAGGCCCTGGCAGAGAAGAGGTTTTTTGCATTTATGGCATTGTTGGATAACGAAATTCTCAGTTTTGGGGGTATGGTAATAAAAAAAATACCCGGCGATTTCAATCAATCTTCATACCTTGAGGGTGATATCCTCAATATGTATACTGTTCCTCATGCACGAAGGCAAGGCATATCTGCTATGATTCTGCAGCGGCTAATAGATGAAGCCCGCTCTAGGGGTATGACCAAAATATCTTTGCATACGTCAAAAGACGGGGAAAAGCTCTATAGAAAATTTGGATTTAGTGAACCAATCTACCCGGTACTTGAACTCTGTATTTAATATGATTAGACAAGTTCTCATAATTTTCGGATGTCTGGCCATTGGCGAGCTGACTGTCTACATAACAGGAGTCAAAATACCATCAAGTATAATAGGGATGCTGTTTTTGACTATCTTCCTAAAGGTTCGTCTTGTAAAGCTTGAATGGGTCGAAGATATTTCGGAACTGCTAACTAAAAATCTGGCTTTTTTCTTCATTCCGCCCGGAGTAGCAATTATGCTATATTTTAATCTGCTTAAAACCTCATTCTGGCCAATTGTAACAGCCTCTTTCGGTAGTGCGGTTATTGTTCTTGCTGTTACGGGCTGGACTCATCAGTGGGCAAGGAAGTTTATGAAAAAAAGACAAAAATCGAGACTATGAGAGAGTTTATTCAAAGTGAGATTTTTATACTTCTTCTTACCTTTTTGGTCTACTTTGCAGCACAGATACTTCAGAAGAAAACTAAGCTGATGCTTCTGAATCCGATTCTCATTTCAATAATTATTATAATTTGTTTTTTGACAGTATTCAATATTGATTACTCCACTTACAAAAGCGGAAGCAGGATTATCGAGTTCTTTCTTAAACCGGCTGTTGTAGCGTTGGGGGTTCCATTATACAGACAACTTGAAAACATTAAAAAACAGGCTATCCCCGTCATGCTTTCGCAGCTGGCTGGGTGTATTGCAGGGATTGTATCGGTGGTCTTGTTAGCAAAAATACTTGGTGCTTCAAAAGAGGTAATTCTCTCTCTTGCACCAAAATCGGTAACTAGCCCTATTGCTATTGAAATTTCAAAAATTATTGGAGGAATACCTGCTCTCACAGCATCAGTAACAATAGTCGTTGGAGTTTTTGGTGCTGTGTTTGGGTATAAAATTTTACAATTATTAAAAATCGACAGCGCCTTTGCACAGGGAATTTCAATGGGTACCGCTGCCCACGGAATCGGAACTTCAAAATCTATGGAAATCAGTTCTCGTTATGGCGCAATGTCGGGTTTAGGACTCATTTTAAATGGAATTTTCACAGCTCTTCTAACACCATATATTTTACAAATAATCAAGATTATATAACTAAATACTAAACTAACTCAAATGGAAAAAAGAAAAATTGGAATCTTTGCAATACTCCCTGTACTGTTCGGATTCTATGTTATGGGATTTTGCGATGTTGTAGGCATTGCTACTACTTATGTTAAGGCAGATTTTAACCTTACAGAAACTATGGCCGGATTTGTTCCTTCGATGGTTTTCTTTTGGTTTTTGTTACTTTCTATTCCTGTATCGCTGCTGATGAGTAAAATTGGTCGTAAGAATACCGTATTGCTCAGCAATATTGTGACAATGATTGGAATGATGATTCCATTTTTTATGTACACTTTCACAACAAGTATGATTGCATTTGCTCTGTTGGGAATTGGCAATACAATTCTTCAAGTATCGCTTAACCCACTATTAACCAATGTAGTATCGGGCAATTCTCTTACAAGCTCACTTACAACCGGACAAGTTGTAAAAGCCGTCTCATCATTTATGGGACCACTTATTGCAGCTCTGGCAGTAAATATTTTCGGAAACTGGCAATTTCTATTCCCAATTTTCGCTGTTATAACTTTGATTTCCACAATATGGCTGCTTAGTGTTAAGATTCCGCACGAGAATGTTGAGAAGAGCAAAATATCATATGCAGGAACATTTTCATTACTAAATGACAAGGCTATATTATTATGCTTTATTGGAATACTGTTTACAGTGGGCCTCGATGTTGGAATGAACACACTTACACCAAAATTACTTATTGAACGTAGCGGTCTGGACATAACCACTGCAGGACTTGGTTCAAGTGTTTACTTTCTCGCTCGTACTGCAGGCGCATTCATAGGTGCCTTTCTACTTGCCAAAATAAATGATGTAAAATATTTCAGAATAAATTTATTGGTATTAATGGCGAGTGTGGTTGCGCTATTTTTTGTTCAAAGTCGTCTAGAGATTTTAATACTTGTAGGCATCTACGCATTTGCATTATCTTGTATTTTCCCAATAATTTACTCATTGGCCCTCAAAGCTCGTCCCGATAAAGGAAACGAGATTTCCGGTTTACTCATAACAGGAGTATTTGGAGGAGCAATCATTCCTCCATTTATGGGATGGCTCACCGATCTTTTAGGCTCTCAGGCAGGATCAATCATTATCCTTGTAATTGGCGCTGCCTACTTAATATTCTGTTCATTCAGCTTTAAGGCAGTAAAAATTAGCAAATAAAAACTATACCCATATGTACAAGAATGACAAAAGAGTCGTTATAACACTTGATGCCGGAGGAACTAATTTTGTTTTTGGTGCAATGCAAGCAAACGACTTTATAATTGAACCTATTACACTTCCCTCTAACAGCGATAATTTGGACAGATGCCTTGCCACGATGGTAGAGGGTTTTTCTAAAGTTATCAGTCAACTTAAAGATACTCCGGTGGCAATTAGTTTTGCCTTCCCCGGGCCGGCAGATTATCCTAATGGTATTATTGGAGGGTATCTGCCAAACTTCCCTTCATTTAGGGACGGAGTGGCGCTCGGAGCATTTCTTCAGGAAAAATTCGGTCTGCCGGTATTTATTAATAACGATGCCGATCTTTACGCCTACGGCGAAGCTATAGCAGGCGCACTTCCTGAAATAAACAAAAAATTGGAAGCACTTGGAAGTG
>MTLD01001211.1_pt2 | contig 16758 bp, 21 predicted proteins | sample 1982471 | NCBI WGS metagenome assembly MTLD01 (sample SAMN05712604, study PRJNA340218) | biofilm metagenome | isolation source: sample SPM anode biofilm adapted to -50 mV | place: USA | collected 2012-02-03
CCGCGCAGCCTGATGATGGGGATCGGCATGCCGATGATGCTGCTGTTTCTGTTCGGCTACGCCCTGACGATGGATGTGGACCGGGTGCCGCTGGCGGTCTGGGACCAGTCGCAGAGTGTTGAAAGCCGCGAGTTTGTCAGCCGTTTCTCCGGTTCGCGCTATTTTGATCTGCGCATCAGCACAGACAACTACCGCCGGATCGAGGATGCCGTAGACCGCCGCGAAGCGCTGATCGCCATGGTAATCCCGGCCGACTTCGCCCGTCGTCTTTCGCAAGGGAAAACAGCCGTCGTGCAGACGGTCGTTGATGGCAGCGACCCCAACACCGCCACGATTGCGCTCGGTTATGCCGAAGCCACGGCGGCGACTTATACCCGCGACATCATCTTGAAACAGATGCGAAACACCACCTTCTCCCAGGGGGAGAACAAATACTTGCCGGCTCAGATAAAAGTGCCGGTTCTGGAGTTGCGGCCGAGGGTCTGGTTCAACACCGATATGGTTTCGCGGAACTTCATCTTCCCCGGCCTGATCGCAGTAGTCATGATGATCATGGCCGCCATCCTGACCTCGCTCTGCATGGCGCGGGAGTGGGAAACCGGCACGATGGAACAGCTGATCGTCACGCCGGTCACCGGACCGGAGCTGATTTTTGGCAAGCTGGCCCCCTATTTCTGCATCGGCATGCTGGACCTGCTGCTCTGCGTCGGGGTCGGCGAATTCGTCTTTGACGTGCCGCTGCGCGGGAGCCTCTGGCTGCTGACCCCGCTTTCGATGCTGTTTCTGTTCGGCGCGCTCTCTTTCGGGATGCTGCTCAGCATCATCACCAAAAGCCAGCTGCTGGCCAGTCAACTGGGCATTGTCACCACCATACTGCCGGCCTTTCTGCTGTCCGGCTTCATCTTCCCGATCGAAAACATGCCGCTGCCGATCCAGACCGTGACCCATATCATCACCGCCCGCTATTTCGTTTTCATCCTGCGGGGGATTTACCTTAAAGATGTGGGGATGGGCGTGCTGTGGCCGGAGGTGCTGTTTCTGGCGGCTTTCGGAGTGATCGTGATGACGGTGTCGGTGCGCAAATTCAAAAAGAAAATCATTTAGCCACAGAGGACACAGAGCACACAGAGGAAAGCAAACATGGATAATCTTACAGAGCAGATAATTGCAGCTGCAATAGAGGTACACAGGATTTTGGGACCTGGACTGCTGGAGTCGATTTACGAAGAAGCGCTTTGCCATGAGCTTGTTTTACGCGGGATTTCGTTTGAAAGACAAAAAGAAGTAGAGATTGTATATAAGGGTGTCAGAATAAAAGGGCAACGACTCGATCTTCTCGTAAACAAAGAAGTTATTGTAGAGATCAAATCTGTCAGACGTCTTGAAGATGTATTTTCTGCCCAGGTTCTTTCATATTTGAAGAGCACTGGCTTAAAACGCGCCTTGTTGTTGAATTATGGAGAATCCAGGCTCGTTGACGGTATTAAGAGATTTTCTCTGTGACCTCCGTGTCCTCTGTGGCAAAAGGGTTTTAAAATGTTCGAACGTCTCCGTGCCATGCTGATAAAAGAATTCATCCAGGTCTTTCGCGACCCGCGCATGCGGATTGTGCTGTTCGTGCTGCCGGCGCTGCAGACCATCATCTTCGGTTATGCCGTCAACATGGATGTCAAAAACATTCCCACCGCAATTTTTGACCGTGATAACAGTAGCGAAAGCCGTGAGCTGGCCGCCATCATGGCTTCGTCCGGTTACTTCCGGATTGTGCGGCATGTCGGCAGTGATGACGAGGCCGGAAAGCTGCTGGACCGCGGCACGGTGCGCCTGGTGCTGGGGTTCGAGCATGGTTTCAGTGAGAAGCTGCGGGGCGGGAAAACTGCGCCGTTGCAGGCGCTGCTGGATGGCAGCGATTCCAATACGGCCGGGGTGGTCATGGGGTATCTGGCGCGGTTGGCAACCGAATACAACGGCCGCCTGCAGAGCGCCTATCTTTCCCGCCTGGCAGGTCAAACGCCCCGTATCGGACGGGTGGAACTGGCCAGCCGGGCCTGGTTCAATCCGAATCTGGAAAGTCCCCCCTTCTACGTCCCGGCGGTCATTACCAACATCCTGTTCGTTATAACCATGCTGCTTTCCTCGATGGCCATCGTTCGCGAAAAGGAGATCGGCACAATCGAGCAGGTGATCGTTACTCCGATCCGCAAGGGGGAATTCATTCTGGGCAAAACGCTCCCATTTGTACTGATCGGCTACATCGACGTATTCCTGATCAGCGCCGTCGGCGCGCTGGTGTTCGATACGCCGGTGCGGGGCAGTCTCTGGCTTCTGTTTCTGGCCACAACCCTCTTCCTGATGAGTTCTCTGGGGATCGGGCTGTTGATCTCCACCGTCAGCCACACCCAGCAACAGGCCATGATGAGCGCCTTCTTCATCATATTTCCAGCCATGCTGCTGTCCGGCTTCGCCTTTCCGATCGAGAACATGCCCGAACCGGCCCAATGGCTGACGCTCCTGAATCCGCTGCGTTATTACATGGTGATTATCCGTGGGATTTTTATGAAAGGGGTCGGATTCGGCATCATCTGGCCGCAGCTGGCGGCTTTGGCTGGTATCGGAGTGGTGGTGTTGCTGGTGGCGGTGGCGAGGTTCAAAAAAACGGTCGGATAGCCCGCCTGTTCGAATCGCGCCGCATTTTCAGCGGCGCAATCGACATTCCTGGCAGACTACATCAATATAACCAGCACAACACCGCCCGCCACAACGGCCAGGTTGCAGACCGCCGAAACGCCATGCAGTTTGGAGAACTGCTTGCGAAAGGGGTCGTCTTTGGGCGTGGTTTCAAAGGAAACGATCTGGCGCTTGATCTCGGCCGCCTTCGGTTCGATATAAAATGCCTGGAAAGAAGTTGCAGCCAGCATCAACAGCAGTATCCCGGTCGCAAGCTCCATTTTGCCACCCTTCAGAAAGATCCGGCAAATCAGCGCTATCCCGCCACAGGCCAAACCCCAGCGAAAATAACCGGGAAACAATGTCCCCACAATCCGGCCGGCCGTGTCGCGGGTTTCGGTTTTGAACAACAGCGGCGTCAGCACAAAGGTAAACAGGGAACTCCCACCCACCCAGAGTGCAATTGCCAGACGGTACAAGATTTCAGCGTATTTCATTCGATTCCCCTCCTGATCGGTTCCGGCAATTTGTATTGCGTCAAGCCGGTAAACCCATTAAGCTGTTCGGGCTTAATCATCCCACAAAACGAGAGAGACCATGCACAACAATTTAAAAAAACTATTGATTGCAGCGATGATCGCGCTTCCAACCCTGGCTAATGCAGCAGACAGCACTACTGCACCGACTCCGAACAGCGTTGCTCCGGTTGTCGCCGTCAAGCCCGCCGAGACCGCAACCACCACCCAGAGTCCGAAACTCGGCTATGTTGACATCGAAACTATCGGTGGCGAATCCGATCGGGGCAAGGCGCTTAAAGCGCTGCTGATATCAAAAAAAGATGCTTTGCAGGCAAAATTCGACAGCAAGAAGAAGCAGATCGAGAAACTGAAATCATCAATCGAAGCAAAATTGCCGCTCATGAATCCCAAACAGCGTGAGGCAAAATCCAAAGAGTTCCAGAAAAAACTGGAGGAGTTCCAGAAGTTCGCCCAAACTTCCGAAGAAGAACTTTACAAGTTGCAGGAAAAAGAGACCAAAGCGCTTTTTGAGGAGATAGAAAAGTCTGCCGTGGCTTACGGCAAGGCCAACGATTTCGCGGCCATCATCATTAAAAAAGAGCTGCTTTATCTCAGCAACGCCGTTGATGCTCAGGACGTCACCGCTGCGCTGATCAAATCGCTGAATGAAGCGGGGCAGAAGAAGTAGTCGGCAAACTCAGACGACCGGTTTCCAACGGGTCCACAAACGGGCCAGTTCGAGGCCGCTGTCGGCATGTTCGATACGGTGCAGCAGACAGTGATCATCCCCCTGTTCTGCTGCACAAAGCGAAACAATCGAATCCCCGTAATGCGCCTCAGCCCTGAACCCGATCTCGATCTCCATCGGCAGGCAACTGTCAGCTAATCTCCCCGGAGCCGCCTCCACCCCCCAACCGGCATAAACGGTATTATTAACATGCTGATTGAGATCAAGATCACTGCGCAGCACCGGCATCCGGACGCTGCTTTCCGGGTTTTTGAGGGAAGGGAGCGTGGCAAAGCGATCTTCCAGCGAACGGAACGGATGGAGCGGATAATCCGGCAGCCGTTCGGCAATCCTGACCGGCTTGCGGCTTTCCAGATCCAGCACCGCCCACGACGAAGTAGCTCTCCCGATTATCACACCAGATTCATCCAGAAGCTCAAAATCCCTGATCGAAAAGATACCTTCACGGAGCGCCGGCCAGGTTCTGACCATAAGCAGCTCACCCCTGTGCGGGTACCGGCTCATCAAAAGATGCATTCTGGACATCACCCAGGTCAGCCCTAACTCTTTCAGGCGCCCGACCGAAATCCCTAACTGCACCGTATGTTCAGAAGCCGCATTCTGCAGGTATTTAAGCAGGATAACCGGACGCAACTCCCCGTGGTTATCAACCTCGTGCGGACGGATATCATAGGTTCGCTCCAGCAGCGGATTGCTCACGGTTGTTCATCCTTGCAGCCCGATCTCCGACGCAGGTAAGCCTGGGCTCCCAGATCGAACAGAAGCATTCCGGTCACAATCAGCAGCAGCCCGCTGTTGCCGCGAAAATATCCCCAGCAATTGAAAAACATATACAGCATTACCAGCACGGTCAGCATGCCACGAACAGTCCGCACCGCATGTTCCTGCGTTTCCGGTTCATCGGGATCAGCCATGCGCAGCAGGCATGGCGCCAGATGGTAACCGAGCGAAGCATCCAGCAGCACCAGCAGGATGTTAAGGATAAAAAGGGACAGCAAGAGGATATCAGGAGTAATTATATTCATGCTTTGACAAGTACCACATGGGACGGCCCGGGTTCAAGGCCGCAAAATGGATGAGTAGCGCCATTATCGCCATGCACTCCGGGGCAGGTCAGCCGTTCCCACTCCGCCAGCCGTTGCAGCGCCTGCTCTGCGTCGGCGCCGCACATCTCCCGCTCCGGACGCAGACTGCCGCAGACCGCCGGGCGCTCAGGCTTCCCGAAGATCCGGCAGCGGTTGTCCGGCGTCAATTGGGCGCAACGCACCCCGGCCGGCTTGCCTTCGGACATTCCGGGAATTGGCGAGGATATCGACGGTGCGATGCAGCAGGCGGCGCACCCTGTTCGGCATTCCATGATTTGATTCACTGTTTCATCTGCCAAACCGATTCTCCATACTTTTACAGTTCGTCAATGAATCCACGATTCGATAGGAACTACGAGCAGTTCCCGCCTCCCAATTTGCCCAGTTTCCGTTCCTGCAGCCATTCATTAATCATGCCCGAGGCGCAGCCGACCCCGGCTTCCACCGAGAGCGCCTTGACCGGGCAGTTGAGGGCGCAGGCTCCGCACTCCATGCAGGCATTGAGGTCGGCGATAGCAGCCTTCTTCTCCGCCAGCGTAAAAACCTGGTGCGGACAGACCTCCAGACATCGGCCACAGCCGATGCAAACGGACTGATCCAGCTTTAGGGTTGCCACATTTTCGAGATATCTGAAGCCATTCATAATTCACTCCTTGATCACTTACAGAAAGCGCCCGGCCGCCAACAACAGCAGCCCGAGAGCAATCGCCCCTCCGATGACCGGCAAGGCGATGCGCATCTCCTTCTTCACCCCTGAAATCGACGTAAAAGGGGTGCAGCCGGTAAAATTCAGGGTATAAAAAGAGCTGACCGCCGGCAGAGCCAAAAAGAAGGCCACTTTGGTCCATCCGCTCCAGTCGGCGCCACCGGCCAGCAGATAAAAGATCAGGCTCCACAAAAGTCCCGCTTCGGCCCCCTTCAAAGCAAAACGCCGACCGGGGAGCCAGGGGAGCAGCAGCGGCCCGGCTACGATCCCGGCCAGACAAGCGCCCAGCCAGGCGACCAGGGCTGTCAGTCCGGCAGCCGCACCATTCGTAACCGTAAACAGCAGAAAGAGACCGGCACATGCCGGAGCTATCGACTTGAGCGCCAGAACCAGCTCCACCGGAACAAGCACCAGCCGCTCATAGAAGGAAAAGGTCATCTGGCGCATCGCCGCCGTCGTCACCAGACCGTTGTCCAGATATTGGGGCAGACCGTTGGCCCTGATGGCGGCATAACTGACGTTGAAGCCGCTGCGACGCGCCACCTGATGGGCCGAGACACCCGCCGCCCCCAGGATCGGCAGGATCACCCGGCGATGACTGACGACCTTGGCCAGCCCGCTGGATGCAATTCTGCGCACCACTTCTCCGGTGCCGAAAGTCCCCTTGCCGGCGGCACACCAGACGTTGATGCCGTAGGTTTCCAATACCAGCAGCCAGACATTGCGTCCCGCCAGGGAACGACGGACTATGTCGTAACTCATCTTGTAATTGGCGGTCACCACTGCCGGGTCACCAGCGCCCGGATTTCCGAGCGCGTAAAGTCCGGGTGGAACCATGAATTTCATCCGGCCGATGCCCCAGCGCACCAGACAGGCGCCCAACCTGTCTTTAAACACAAGCTCCGTGGAGACCCGCGGCACACGACCCGCTCCGGTTTGCAGCCACTCCAGGAACCCAGGAACCTTATCAGTTATTTCTCCGCCGCCGGCGGAGGTTGGCGGGCCTCAACAGGGGGGTTTGCCGGTACCATCGTCCGCATCAATCGAACAGACGCTGGCCGGAGCACACTCCGTTTCAGCAGCTTTTCTGATGCTCTTGATCTTGAATGGGACACCTGCCCCGTTTTTTACTTGCAACATGCAATCACTCCTTCCCTCTGCACAGCAATTTGACCGGCTTTGGCCACCGCCTCGTTCAATAGCCCCAGCGACCTGACCACCGTCTCCCGTTCAAAATCTGTCATGAAAGCGAAAATCTGATCGATCCTGCCGGTCATGTAACTGTCGATTCGCGCCAGAACATCCGCTCCGGCGTCCGTCAACCCCAATAATGTCACCCGGCGGTCGTCCGGCGAGACCTTCCGCACAATCAAACCCTTTGCGTCCAGACCCTTGGCCTGACGACTGAAGGTGGTCACATCCATGCCCAACTCCTCCGCCACCTGCTGCATCGAAGGAGCACCACTCCTCCGGATTTCAAAGAGGATATGGCTCTGCGCCAGCGAAACCTGTTCCCCGCAGCATTCATCACAGCAGGCCGCGTTCAGCAAACCGAAGCGGCGCGCAAAAATCTGCAGTTTTTCCCGTACTGATTCCATCCCATTCTCCAACGCTATGACCTGATACATTTATTGCATTATGCAAGTAAGTACGATGGTTGTCCATAAAAAAGAGGGGCTGCATCCGGCACCCCCTCTCCATCTTGAACTGAATTTTAATAACGTTATCACCTGACTACTCCTGGCAATATCTGACGATTTTCTCCACATGGATGGCAGTGGTGTTCAGAAAAGGGATGCCGTGTGCTTCGGCAGGGAGGATCAGCGGCAGCTCGGTGCAGCCCAGGATGATTGAATCGATTCCGTCCCTTTCGATCATTTCCTTGACAATCCCCAGCAGCGCCTGCCGGGTATCATCTTTGATGATCCCCAGCTCGATCTCGGAGAAGAGCTTCTCATGGATAAAAGGCTGCTCCTGAGGCGAAGGGACGACCATCGACATTCCTCGCCGCTGGAAAGGGCGCTGGAAGAAGTCCGCCTGCATGGTAAAACGCGTTCCCAGCAGTCCGGGCCGCTTCACCCCCACAGTTTCCGCTTTTGCACAGGTAGCCTCCACGATGCTGATCAGCGGCAGCGGTGAACGCTTGGCCACCTCGTCGAAAACCACATGGGGAGTATTGGAGGCAATCGCCGCAAACTCGGCGCCGGAACGCTGGAGCGCCTCAACCTTTACCAATAGCCATTCCGTCAGCCTGTCCAGCTCATTGGCCTCAACTATTTCCAGCAGTTCGGCCAAGTCCGCGCTGTAGATGATGATTTCAGGGGAGTGCAGGCCGCCGTTGCATTCCCTGAAAGCGTCGATGATCCCGCGATAATAGTCAAGTGTCGATTCCGGCCCGATGCCACCGATAATGCCTATTTTCTTCATTTGGATTTCCCTCCGTATGAATTCATTTCCAGCAGTTTAAGTGCAGAATTCCCGCTACTCCCTGCCCGACGGCTTCGATCGTGACTCCTTGTCAGTTAACCACCCCTCGCCTGCATCCGGGTAGGAATCGAAGCGCGGTATATAAGGCTTAATATCGATCAGAGGCGTTGCATCTAGTACGTCGATCCCGGCTACGCGCAAGACGTTTACCTCACGGGACAATAGCCTGACCACGGAAAGACCCAACCCATTTGGACGGCAGGGATGACGGGTGGCAAATATGCCGTGCGGCTCGTCATCCAGGAAGGGCGCCCGCACCAGCTCAATTTCTCCAGCCCGGTCGAAACGGTAGATCAGGTACAGGTGAGTGAAGGCTTCAATATCCTTGAGGGCAGCTGAAAACTCCGGGAATACTTCCACCATCCCCACGGCTTCCGGCTGGAAGGCTCCCTGTACTGGCGCTTCCTCCTTACCGTAAAAAGTGGTATGGATTATGCCGATGGGCTGGATGGTCATTTCAGAGGGGCTCAACGGAAGGGTTGTTTGATTACGGTTTTCCATTTTGCGGAATCCCCCTTTCTGATATCGCTCAGATAAATTTCGTAGTGCTTTCCGGACAAGGTACTTCTGATTACCTAGACTTGTAGCGATCCGCCTGATTGAAAAAAGTAATGTCAGCATAACCGGCGTAGATTCTGCCGGAATGACTTACCCCTTGCGGGATAAAATAGCGATCACCTTTCACGTATGACCGTTCTACACCATCCACCACGAGATCTATTCTCCCCTCGAGAACCACGCCCCACTGACTTTCATGCGAATGTTCCTGCAATTCGACATCCTCATCAAATTCCATGAAAATTATCTGATGACTCTCCGCTTGGGACAGATAGGCCGTTATTCCTTTCAAGGGGATGTCGGCTTGCGGCAGGCTCTTTACAGGATCGGGGAAAACTTCCGGCATGGGCTAATCTCCTTTCATCACGCATTGGCTTTTCCCGGTCAGCCAGCAGCAATTCAGGCCGGCCAATTTGGGAGTTATTACATCATCTGTTCACTGATTTTCCTGCGTCTGTAATCCACCAGAAACTGCTCCAGCCTTGTCAGACACTCTGCCAGATTGCCCCTGCCAAAACCTATCCGAAAGCGGTCGTACTCATCGCCGTAAAGAGTCCCTGGAAGCAGCAAGACACCAGCGTGCCGCACCAATGCGTCACAGAATTGATCGACCGATTTTCCCAGATAGCGCGGGAAGGCAATTGGCCCGGCTTTCGGTTCCTGCCATACAAAAAAATCCTGATGCCTGGAGAAGAATGGTGCCAGCAGACCCAGATTGCGCCTGATTATCTCCATATTCCGATCGACAATCGTGTGGCGATGGCGCAAGGCGAGCGTCGCAAGGTACTCGCTTGGGGCACTGTTGCAAATCGTGGTGTAGTCCTTAAACGCAGCAAGCTTGCCGAGCAGCTCCTTATTGCGAGTCGCCACCCACCCGATGCGCAACCCAGCGAGCCCGTAGGTTTTGGACATAACACCGAGAGATACTGCGCGCTCATTTATTTCCGCGAACGACGGCAAATGTTCAGCAGGGTCATATTCCAGACCCCGGTACACTTCATCGGAAAAAACAAGAAATCCCAGCTGATCCGAGAGATTTGACAATTCATGAAGGAACTCGGCATCGGGCAGATATCCGGTCGGATTATGGGGGAAGTTGACAACAACAACCTTGGTCCTGTCCGTCACATTATCTGCAATGAATTGCAGGTCCAACTCCCAGGCCTGGTCGGGATTTCCCTTCCATTCGGTCACTTCCGCACCAATACTGAGGGCCACTTCCGCTAGCGACTGATAATATGGTGTATGAATTATGATGTGGTCACCGGCCTCGAGCACGACATTCATGAAGTTGAATATTGCTTCCTCGGCGCCGGAGTGAACCAGAACCTCTCCGGCAGAGATGTTCTGGTATAGCAAGGCAATCTCTGTTCGCAGCTCGGGACCGCCAAGCGCTGCCGTATATCCGAGCCAAAGCGACGACAATTCCTCTTGCGCATTTTGCTCAAGCCGGAGCAAGTCTCCCACCGAGAGGCTCTCGCAGTCAGAGCAGCAGAGAAGATATGGGGCGGTGAATTCGTATCGGGCGAAATACCGTTCGAGTCGAAATGGTTTCAATTTCATTCAATGACTCCCATGACTGGGGATAAAACTATTCATGTCACCGCTATTATTCCATTGTTATTTGGACTGTTACAGCACCCTTTCCTTGAGCTGAATCAGCTGATCCAGGGCTTCCCTGATTTTATTTTTAAATAGATCGGCGTACCCGCCGCTTTGCTCTTGGGAAAAAATAATATCAGGAGACCAGATTTGTTCAATCGAATTAATAGCAACATTCTTTCTCGTATCCAGCTGGTCGTATTTGCTGGTAACGCCACAGCAGATAGCCCGTTTCCATTCCTGCTCGTCATTCTGCTTCCATTTGTTCTTGAAAAGATTAAACGACAATTTACCGCCATAGTTCATCTCGCTGACATCAACTGAAACGGCCTGACCTTCCTGATTCCGGTTTACCTTCTCGATGTAAGCGACATGCCAATATCTGCCCAGGTCAAAAATGGCGACATCACCTTCCTCTGCTTTGGCAACTTCCCTGTTTTTGAGGACCGTAATTTCAGCGACCGATTGCGGGACCGGGAATGTCGGAATCTTTGATTTGACGTAGTCAACGCAATATCCTCCTCTTTCCACCCAATCATCACACTTGCAGTCTGCATAGCAATTGCTATTTGCGGCTGACAGTAAAATAAACAATGTGAGCATGCTGGCAAACTTCATAAAACCTCCGTAACCGGAAAATTTCGTAAACGCAAAAACGGGCGGAACCTTGCGATTCCGCCCTTGGGTATCAACCTGTATCTACTTATCAGTAACGATAATGTTCAGCTTTGTACGGTCCTTGCTTGGATACGCCGATATAGGCGGCCTGTTCGTCGGTCAACTCCGACAGCTGCGCGTTGAGCTTCTTAAGCTGCAGACGGGCCACCTTCTCATCCAGATGTTTGGGGAGCACGTAAACCCCGACCGGATAGTTGTCCGGATTGCAGAACAGCTCGATCTGGGCGATGGTCTGGTTGGCGAAGGAGGAGGACATGACATAGCTGGGGTGACCGGTACCGCAGCCCAAATTGACCAGGCGGCCTTTGGCCAGCAGGATGATACGCTTGCCGTCCGGGAAGATAACGTGATCGACCTGCGGCTTGACCTCCTCCCACTGGTATTTTTCCAGGGCGGCGACTTCGATCTCGTTGTCGAAGTGGCCGATGTTGCAGACGATGGCCTGATCCTTCATGGCTGCCATGTGGTCATGGGTGATGACGTGGTAGTTGCCGGTGCAGGTCACGAAGATGTCGGCCTTGTCGGCGGCGTACTCCATTGTCACCACGCGATAGCCTTCCATGGCGGCCTGCAGGGCGCAGATCGGATCGACTTCGGTTACCCAGACCTGGGCCGAGAGGGCGCGCATGGCCTGGGCCGAACCCTTGCCGACGTCGCCGTAGCCGCAGATCAGGGCCACCTTGCCGGCGATCATGACATCGGTGGCGCGCTTGATGCCGTCCACCAGCGATTCGCGGCAGCCGTACAGGTTATCGAACTTGGACTTGGTGACCGAGTCGTTGACGTTGATGGCCGGGAATTTCAGATCGCCGCGCTCGTGCATCTGGTACAGGCGGTGTACGCCGGTGGTGGTCTCTTCGGTGACACCCTTGATCTGGACCAGACGGGTGGAGTACCAGATCGGATCAACAGCCAGCTTGGCTTTGATGGCGGCATACAGGATAGTCTCTTCCTCGGAACCGGGGTTATTCAGCACGGAGAGGTCTTTTTCAGCCTTGGCGCCCAGATGCAGCAGCAGCGTGGCGTCGCCGCCATCGTCCAGGATCATGTTGGAGAAGCCGCCGTCGCTCCACTCGAAAATACGGTGGGTATAATCCCAATACTGCTCCAGGGTCTCGCCCTTGACGGCGAAAACCGGCACTCCACCAGCTGCTATTGCAGCAGCGGCGTGGTCCTGGGTCGAGAAGATGTTGCAGGAGGCCCAGCGCACTTCCGCTCCGAGAGCGGTCAGGGTCTCGATCAGCACGGCGGTCTGGATGGTCATGTGCAGCGAGCCGGTGATGCGGGCGCCTTTCAGCGGCTGGGCTGCGGCAAACTCTTCGCGAATGGCCATCAGCCCCGGCATTTCTGTCTCGGCAATCTTGATTTCCTTGCGTCCCCAATCGGCCAGGCCGAGGTCTGCTACGATGTAATCTTGTGACATGATTTAAGCTCCTTTAGTGTTGTGATGCTGTTGGTTGTTGAATCGATTATGTAGGGGCGGTCCTTGTGATCGCCCTGATGAGTTCTGGATAAGATTAAATGCTGGACGAACACAAGATCCGCCCCTACGATGCCTTCACCACCAACACCGTTTCCTGCCCGCTCACCCCTTCAATCCGCTCACATGCAACTTTGCCGAACCCAGTCATCCTCAACCAGCCGCTCAATTCGTCCTCGTCAAACCCCAGCCACTGGTCAGCCAACTGTTCCCGGGCTGTTTCACGCTCGTGGCGGGCCAGATCGGCCAATACAAATATTCCGCCCGGGATCAGCACACGCCCGATTTCGGCCAGGACAGCCGCCGGATCGGCAGCATGGTGCAGAACCATGTTGGCCACAACACACCCTACCGAGGCATCCGGCAAGGGCAGATGGGTCATTTCACCCAGACGCAGCTCGATACGGCTGCTCCCGGCCGAGGTCAACCGGCGACGGGCCTCCTCCAGCATGGCCGGGGAGTGATCCACCCCGATCACTTTCGATGCACGCGAGGCCAACTCCAGCAGCAACCCTCCGGTGCCTACGCCTATTTCCAAAACGCTGACTTCTTGCGGAACAAGCTCAAGCAGCTGGCGGCGATATTCCGGCACCGGAAGCAGGGTGCGGGCCAGGTCGTCCCATTGACGGGCATGCTGATCGAAGAATTCCTGACTGCGACGACGGCGTTCTTCCAGCACAACGGCCACAGCACCCAGATCCTGTGATCTTTGAGGCAATTTTTCCAGCTCCTGCTCAAAAGCATGGCGAATCAGTCTAAAAAAGCTGCCAGTCTCGCCGACCTTGTAGTAGCTCCAGGTACCCTGCCGCTTGACGCTCAGGACACCAGCCTCAGCTAGTATTTTCAGGTGGCGTGAAATGCGCGACTGCCCCATTTCCATGATACTGGTCAGCTCTTGCACCGTGAACTCACCGGCAAGAAGAACCGCAGTCAGGCGTAAACGGCATGGGTCTGATAGGGCTTTGAAGGTTTCTAGCATAGTCCGCTTTATATCAATTGAACTGATTTTTGTATATCAAGTTTTATTGATTTAACATAATTCCCGCTCGCCGGTCAACTGCAAAAAAGCCCGCCGGAACGAACCGGCGGGCTTATATTGGAGTGTAATAACGGGGCATTACTAATTCTAGGCTTTATTGCCTGCTTCTCCAAAAAGCTCATCAAAGATCGCCTGCACGGTGGTGATCCGCTCAGATTTCCAGGCATTGGTGCCGCAGAAAACCAGGCCGGTCTCCACATCGCCGCGCTGGGCGCGATCCAGTGAAGTCACGATACAGAAACGCTCGCCGGACTCCTTGTAGGAGCATTTTTTCAGGCATCCCAAACGGCAGGGGGTGTGATGATCCAGGTCGTACTGGCGGATATTATCCTGATTGGAAAGAATGGCGCGCCCTGGAAGACCGGCCGGACTCATGATCAAACCGATATCTTCCGGCTTGCAGTCAATATATTTCTGCTTGAAAGCATCTTCAGCATCACACTCTTCAGTACAGACGAAGCGACTTGCCATCTGCACGCCATCGGCGCCTTCAGCCAGAGCATGCTCTACATCAGCACGATCCCAGATACCGCCTGCGGCTATTATCGGCACATCCACGCCGTACTCGGTAATAAACAAATCCTTGACCTGCCGGACCGTCGCATACTGATCGTACTCACCGGTCCCGATGTTTTCCATCTTTTCACCCAGATGCCCGCCAGCTGTGTCCGGATCTTCCACAACAACAGCGTCGGGCAGCCGGTTGAATGACTTGTGCCATTTTTTTGCAATCAGCTGAGCCGCACGCAGCGAGGAGACGATTGGGACCAGAGCCACGTCCGGAGCATGAGCGGTCAATTCCGGCAGGCTCAGCGGCAGGCCCGCACCGCAGACGATCACCTTGGCTCCGCCATCGATGGCGGCCTTGACCAGTGACTCGAAATCAGACAGAGCCACCATGACGTTAACACCAATGATTCCGTCCGGAGCTATTTCATAAGCTTTGCGCAGTTCGTCTTTAAAAGCATCTGCATCGGCTTGAAAATAGTTTTTGCAGTTGTAGAAAGGACTGTTGAGACAGATGCCGGGCGCCGCCACAAGCCCGACGCCGCCGCACTTGGCAACATGGCCGGCAAGCCGGCCGGCGGAAATACGCACCCCCATGCCACCCTGTATGACCGGGTAGCGAGCAATATGTTTTCCGATTTTGAGCTGCTGAACCATTAGCAACCTCCGGTCGTTTTTTAATAATCGCATCATAGCAAGCCGCAGCAGTTGGCGTGTGTAATACTTTTGTAAAATGGTTGCGCTAACGACGGGATCGTAATGGTGTTTTTTTCTGGACTTGTTGACAAATTCTCACTAGAATTGGGAGCTAATTAAATTCAGGAGTTTACAATGGAAGCGGAAAAACGGGAATATTTTAAAGGCATACTGAATGACGAGCTTAAGGCGCTTCTGGGAGAAGCCGGTAAAACGGTAACTGAGATGACTTCCGATGCTTCCAACTTCCCGGACCCCACCGACCGCGCTACCCAGGAATCCGATCGCAACTTCGAATTGCGCATCCGTGACCGTGAGCGAAAGCTGATCAACAAAATCAAGGATGCTCTTGATCGAATTGACGCCGACGAATACGGCATTTGCGAAGATTGCGGAGAAGAGATCGGCGAAGCCCGCCTCAAAGTCCGTCCGGTTACAACCCAATGCATCGACTGCAAGATGGACGCTGAAAAAAAAGAACGCCACTGACACATCCACAACCAGATCAAGGCGCTCAGGTGCAAACCATGACAGCCAGTCCAATCTTACAGCAACCCGCCATTGACAGCCGGTTATCCGGCCAGGCACTGCTATACCAGTTCAGCAACACCATGTTTTCCACCATCCGCCTGAACAAGCTGATGCACCTGATTCTCACCGCCCTTACCGCCCCCTCTTCCAAACTTTTTGAACGCTCCATACTGTTTTTATGCAACGACAAATCAGAAGTTCTTCAAGGAATGCTTGGCGTCACCCGCCAAACATCATCCGAGGGATTGCTGATCATCGGCGACCAGAATGCTCTGGGGAGCCGCTGGGATATCAGCGAAGAGCTTGTTGCCAAGCAACGTTCGGACGAGTTTTCCGCACTGGTTCGAAGGTCTCGAATCGAGATCAACAGCGGTTGCCCGTTGGTAAGACAGGTTGTCACCGAACGAACTCTTAGCCACATAGAATGCTCTATCTGCAACAACTGCAAAACCTGCTGCTTTATCCGGCAAATATGCTGCAATAGTTTTGCGGCAGTCCCCCTCACCGCTCGAGACAAAACAATTGGCATGATCGTGGTCGACAACCCTGAATCAGGGCGACCGATCACCCAGGATGAATTGTACTTCCTCCAGCTGCTTGCCAATCAGGCCGGCATGGCTATCGAAAACTCGATCTTGTACAACAAAGTCGAGGACGCCAATACCAATCTGCGAGAGGCACGGGAACGTTTACTGCACGGCGAGAAACTGGCTGCGATTGGCGAGATGGCCGCCAATCTGGCACACGAACTGAAAAATCCGCTTATTACAATCGGCGGCTTTGCAGGACGACTTCTCAAATCTTTACCGGAGGAGACCAGAGAGCATCATTATGCCGACACCATCGCCGCTGAAGTAAAGCGGCTTGACAGAATGATTGCCGACATCCTTGGATTCTCGCGCAAACCAACCATCTGTTTCAGCAAATGTGATCTGACTGAAGTCGTTCAGAGCAGCATTGCCTGTTGCACAACCGCATTAGAGGACAGCGGGGTAACCCTGACCACTTCCATTGCAGACGGACCATGGCTGCTTCACGGTGATGCCTACCAGCTCAAGCAGGTCTTCTTGAATCTGATTCTGAACGCCTGCGATGCCATGTCGGGAGGCGGACAACTATCCATCTCCATACGCAAGTCTTCCCCAAAAGACAATTCCGCAATAGTAGAGATAAAGGATACCGGCACGGGCATTCCAAAAGATGTCCTGCCACGTATTTTCAGCCCTTTTTTTACTACCAAACAACATGGCACAGGCCTCGGCCTGGCAATCGCCAACCGGATTGCCATCAATCATTATGGCTCAATTGAAGCGGAAAACTGTGAAGATGGAGCGTCATTCAAAGTCAGACTGCCGCTGGCAGCGCTGGATTAATCGACAAACGGGGCTGTAGCTCAGCTGGGAGAGCGACGCGTTCGCAATGCGTAGGTCGAGAGTTCGATCCTCTTCAGCTCCAC
>MTLD01001287.1_pt1 | contig 16746 bp, 16 predicted proteins | sample 1982471 | NCBI WGS metagenome assembly MTLD01 (sample SAMN05712604, study PRJNA340218) | biofilm metagenome | isolation source: sample SPM anode biofilm adapted to -50 mV | place: USA | collected 2012-02-03
AGAAGGGCCGCCCCCACCGGGGGCGGCCCTTCTGCGTTGCTCAGCTGTCGGCCATGTCCCCGGCGAGGAACTCGGCGTAGGCCGGCAGGTCCAGCTGCCCGGAACCCGAGACGCCGATCACGATCACGGGCGACTCGCCGTCCTCGGTCGCCTTCCGAGCCTGCCGGATCGCGCCGGCGATGGCGTGGTTGGACTCCGACGCCGGAACGATGCCCTCGGCCCGGGCGAACATCACCCCGGCCTCGAACGCCTCGAGCTGCTTCACCGAAATCGCGTCGATCAGGCCCTCGTGGTAGCAGTGGCTGACCAGCGGCGCCATGCCGTGGTAGCGCAGGCCGCCGGCGTGCACCGGGTCCGGCACGAAGTCGGCGCCGAGGGAGTACATCTTCAGCAGCGGCGTCAGGTGGGCGGTGTCGCCGAAGTCGTAGCGGTACTCGCCCTCGGTGAGTGACGGGGCGGCCTTCGGCTCGCAGGCAACGATCTTCGTCTCCGCACGGCCCTCCAGGTTCTCCCGGATGAACGGGAAGCTGATCCCGGCCAGGTTCGAACCGCCGCCGGCGCAGGCGAACAGGTAGTCCGCGGGGCGCTCGCCGAACAGCTTGAGCTGCTTGAGCGCCTCCTGGCCGATCACCGTCTGGTGCAGCAGCACGTGGTTCAGCACCGAACCGAGTGAGTAGCTGGCGCTCTCGTCCTTTGCTGCCGCCTCAACCGCCTCGCTGATCGCCATGCCGAGCGAGCCGGAGGTGTCCGGGAACTGCTCGCGCAGGGCGCGTCCGGCGTCGGTCAGCTCGGACGGGCTCGCCACCACGCTTGCTCCGAAGGTCTCCATCAGCACGTGCCGATAGGGCTTGCCGTCGTAGCTCGAACGCACCTGCCAGATGTCGCAGCTCATCCCGAACACCTGGCAGGCGAAGGCGAGGGCAGAGCCCCACTGCCCGGCTCCGGTCTCGGTGGTGAGGCGCAGGCGCCCGGCGAGCTTGTTGAAGTAGGCCTGTGCGACCGCCGAGTTGGTCTTGTGGCTGCCCACCGGCGAGGCGCCTTCGTACTTGTAGTAGATCCTGGCCGTGGTGCCCAGGGCCTGCTCCAGCCGGCGCGCCCGGTAGAACGGGGACGGCCGCCACAGCCGGTAGATGTCGTGTACCGCCTTGGGGATCTCGATCCAGCGTTCGGTGGACGCCTCCTGCTCGATCAGACCCATCGGGAACAGCGCGGCCAGGTCGTCGGGCACCAGCGGCTGCTGGGTGCCCGGATGCAGGTGCGGCGGCGGCGGAGTGGGCAGGTCGGCGACGATGTTGTACCAGTGCGTGGGCATCTGGGACTCGTCCAGCACCACCTTCGTCTGCATCGGGTCCGGTTGGTTCAGCTCGTCCATCGGCTCGACGTTCTCGGGCAACTCAGCGCTCCTTCGCATCCTGTCCAGGTGGCCGGGCACCGTTGACCGACCGGGCAGCACTCTAGGGCGTTCCCCGTTGTCGTGGGCGCCTGTCCAGACCGGGTTTCACCGCGCCCAGATGGACGCCATCCAGGCCTCGACGGCGTCGGGGTCCCGGGGCAGGTGGTCGGAGAGGATCTCGCAGCCGTCCTCGGTGATCACGATGTCGTCCTCGATCCGGACGCCGATGCCGCGCAACTCCTCCGGCACCAGCAAGTCGGTGCTCTTGAAGTACAGGCCCGGCTCGACGGTGATCACCATGCCCGGGCGCAGCTCGGCGTCCCGGTAGTTCTCCTGGCGGGCCTGCGCACAGTCGTGGACGTCCAGCCCGAGGTGATGGGAGGTGCCGTGCACCATCCAGCGGCGGTGGTGGCCGCCGGTGGTGGGGTCGAGCGACTCCTCGGCCGTCACCGGCAACAGCCCCCACGCCTCGAGGTGCTGGGCGATGACCCGGACCGCGGCAGCGTGCACGTCGGAAAACTTGTTGCCGGGCCTGGCGGCGGCCATCCCCGCGGCCTGTGCCTTGAGGACTGCCTCGTAGACCTTGCGCTGGGCCGGGCTGAAGGTGCCCGAAACCGGCAGGGTGCGGGTGATGTCGGCGGTGTAGAGCGACTCGACCTCGACACCGGCGTCCATCAGCAGCAGGTCGCCCGGCCGGATCTCGCCGTCGTTGCGGATCCAGTGCAGCGTGTTCGCGTGGTCGCCGGACGCGGCGATGGTGTCGTAGCCGACCGCGTTGCCGTGGTGGCGGGCGTGCAGCCCGAAGACGCCCTCGACCCAGCGCTCGCCGCGGCCGCGCCGGATCGCCTCGGGCAGGTCGGCCACGACTGCCTCGAAGCCGACGGCGGTGTCGGCGCAGGCCTGCCGCAGTTCGCCGAGCTCGAAGGGGTCCTTGGCCAGCCGGGCTTCGGACAGCGCGACGTGGAACTCGCCATCGGCGACCTCGGCCGCTTCGGCGTCGACGGACGCCTCGGCGCGGAGGCTGCCCAGGGTGGCGGTGATCGTCTCGTCCGCTTCGCGCAGGAGCCGCACCTTCACTGCGGACAGATTCTTCGCCAGAGCGCCGGAGAACTCCGAGATGGGTGCGCAGGAGATCCCGGTCAGCGCGGACATCTCGGCCAGCGACTCCCGGGTGCCGACCCACATCTCGCCGTAGCGGGCGTCAGCGTAGAACTCGGGGTCGGTGCGCGGCGCGCGCGGCTTGAAGTACAACGTGGCCTCATGGCCGGTGTCGGTCGGCTCGAGGACCAGGACGGCGTCCGGCTCACGGTCGGAGCCGAGTCCGGTCAGCCAGGCGAATGCGGAATGCGGCCGGAACCGGTAGTCGGTGTCGTTCGCGCGGGGCTTCAGCCCGCCGGCGGGGATGACCAGTCGCTCACCGGCGAACGCCTCGGCCAGGGCCCGGCGCCGCAGTGCTGCGGACGCGGCGGCGGGCAGTTCGGCCGGGAGCTCGTCGGGGTAGGGGGCCCAGCCCTGCGGGATGAACGCCTTGAACGGCTCGGAGAACGGCGTCTGCCGGTTGGGGATCACGAGCGGTTCGGTGTCGGTGGGCTCCTCGGTCATGTCTCGCATGCTATCCCCGCGCCGATTCGGGACAGAACTGCCGCGCATCGCCGAGCGGGCGGCCGGAACGACCGTCCGGCACTGGCCGGTGACAGCTTCGTCCCGTTCCCCGGGTGGACCGAGTTCGGAACCGTCCCCAACCTGGTCCGGGCGGACCGAGTTCGGAACCGTCCCCGACCTGGTCCGGGCACCGGGCTCCCGCGCAGCCACTAGAGTCGGACTCCACAACTCCAGGAGGTCCGATGAAGGCTGATCCCACGGCGCAGCTCCGGCTGCTCGACCTGCAGGCCGAGGACACCGCGATCGCCCAGCTCGAGCATCGGCGCCGCTCCCTGCCCGAGCATGCTGCGCTCGCCGAGGCGCGGATCACCCGGGCCCATCTCGGTGAGGACCTGGTCGCCGTCCGCACGCGGGTGGGCGACCTCCAGCTGGACGTCGAGAAGGCCGAGTCCGACCTGGTGCCGGTGCGGGAGCGCCAGGCACGCGACCAGCAGCGGGTGGACGCGGGGGTGGTCACCGACCCGAAGCAGCTGAACGCGATGCTGGATGAGATCACACACCTGAGCCGGCGCATTTCCGATCTCGAGGACATCGAGCTCGAGGTGATGGAGCGGCTCGAGGCCGCAACCACGGAGCAGGACCAGAAGGCGGCCGAACTGGCCGAGCTCGAGGCATCGATGCGGGCCCTGATCGCCTCGCGGGACGCGCAGCTGGCCGAACTCGACGCTGAGCGTGCCGGGCACCAGCAGTCACGCGACGGCATCGCGACCCAGATCCCTGCCGACCTGCTGGCCCTCTACGACCGGATCCGCGAGCGCGCCGGTGGCGTCGGTGCCGCGGAGCTCAAGGGGCGCCGGTGCGGCGGATGCCAGCTGGAGGCCACCTCGAGCGCCCTCACCGCCTACACCGCTGCCGCCCCCGACGAGGTGCTGCGCTGCGAGGAGTGCGAGCGCGTCCTGGTTCGGACCTCGTCAGTGCTTCCCTGATGGCCCGACCGCGGGTGCCGCGGTGCGGTTCGTCCCGCGTCGACAGGGACTCCCGCACCCTTCGCTGAGGAGGAGCAATGCCCAGTCGCCACCTCTCGCTGAGGCAGAGCGAGCCACCCGTCCTGCGCGAAGGCCTGCGCCGGCTGCGGGCGTCCCTCGGGGTGCCGGGGAGCTTCCCTGCCGAGGTTCTGGCCGAAGCCGAGCACGCGGCGAAGACCCCTGCGCTGCCGATCGCCGACCGCACCGACATCGAGTTCGTCACCCTCGACCCGGAGAGTTCGACCGACCTCGACCAGGCGTTCCACCTCGCTCGCGCCGGTTCCGGGTACCGGCTGGAGTACGCGATCGCGGACGTGGCAGCGTTCGTCACCCCCGGTGGCCGTCTCGACACGGAGACGCACGAGCGTGGCGAGACGCTGTACGCGCCCACCCGCAAGACCCCGCTGCACCCTTCGGCCCTCTCCGACGGCGCGGCGAGCCTGCTGCCCGATCAGGTGCGACCCGCGCTGGTCTGGGAACTGGAGTTCGACGCGTCCGGGCAGACCACGGCCACGCGGGTCTCGCGCGGCCTGGTCCGTAGTCGCGCCAAGCTCGGCTACGTGGCGGCGCAGGCGGCGCTGGACGCGGGCACCGGTGGCGAGCAGCTGGAACTGCTTCGGGAGTTCGGGAAGCTCCGACTCGACCTGGAAGCGGCCCGGGGCGGGGTGAGCCTGTCGGTACCCGAGCAGGAGGTGGTCGCCTCCGATGACCACTGGACGCTCGAGTTCCGCGCGACGCTGCCGGTCGAGGACTGGAACGCCCAGCTGTCGCTGGCCACCGGGATGGCCGCAGCCGGGCTGATGCTGGAGGCGGGCGTGGGCATTCTCCGCACGCTGCCGCCCGCGCGGGACAACTCCCTGGCGAAGTTGCGCCGGACTGCGGGTGCACTGGGCATCAGATGGCCCCACGACGAGACGTACCCGACCTTCGTGCGAGGGCTGGACGGGTCGGTTCCGGCGGAGGCCGCGATGCTGAACTCCTGCACGCTGCTGTTCCGCGGAGCCGGGTACCAGGCCTTCCGCGGCACGATCCCCGAGCAACCGCTGCACGCGGCGATTGCAGCGCCCTACGCCCACGTGACCGCGCCGCTGCGTCGGCTGGTCGACCGCTACACCGGCGAGATCTGCGTGGCGATCTGCGCGGGCCAGGAGGTGCCGGACTGGGTGAGCCAGTCGATGGCCGGCCTGCCTGCGGTGATGGACAACTCGAACCGCCGGGCCAAGAAGTACGAGCGGGGAGTGGTCGACCTGGTCGAAGCCATGGTGCTGGCGCCGCAGCTGGGCCACACGTTCACCGGCACGGTGCTCGAGGTCGATCCGGAGGACGACCTTGGCGTCCTGCAGATCCCCGAGCCGGCCGTGGAGGCGAAGGTGAAGGGGGCAGAGCTCGTTCTCGGCGAGCAGGTGGCGGCGACCCTGGTCGCGGCCGACCTGTTGTCCGGGCGGGTGGAGTTCCGCGTCCTGCCCGGTTGAGGACTAGGTCGCCAGCGGGTGGTGCGGGTGTTGGGGGTCGCGCGCCTGGAACGACAGGATCGCGGGGTTCTGGATCACCCCGTCCCGGATCTCGATGGCCCGGGCGATCGTCGGGTCGGCGTCCCACGCCCCGGGTCCGCCCAGCACCGTGGGCAGGAACGGCAGCAGGGCCTCACTGATCTCCCAGGTGGCCGAGTTCCACAGGTGCGACGGGCTGTGGTCGACCGCGTAATAGGACACCCGGTCGCCGACGGTGAACAGCGGCTCGGCGAAGGTGGTCGGGCGGGCCCAGCTGAACGCCATGCCCTCGTCACAGGAGACGTCGACGATCAGGGTGCCGGGGGAGAGCCGGGGCAGGTCGTCGGTGTGGAGGAAGATGATCGGCGCGTCGGTGTCCTGCAGGACGCAGTTCACGATGATGTCGAAGCCGGCGAGGAACTCGGGCAGGGGCCGGGGTCCGTCCTCGGTCTCGGCGACACTCGCCCCGTCGGGGTCGGTGTCGAGGTGCACCAACTGCGTGGCGGGAATGGGCGCGGCGACGGCCGCGGTCTGCCGCGTGGTCAGCACGTCGACGTCGTGGACGCCGAGCGCGGTGAGAGCGGTGACGGCGCCCCGGGCGGTGGCGCCGAAGCCGATCACGACCGCGCGCAGCCGGCGTCCGAAATCACCGCTGGTCCCGGTCAGCTGCATGGAGTGCAGCACCGAGCAGTAGCCGGCGAGCTCGTTGTTGCGGTGGAACACATGCAGGCTGAACGATCCGTCCGGGTTCCAGTGGTTCATGGCCTCGAAGGCGATCAGGGTGAGGCCCTTGTCGATCGCGAGCTGGGTGAGCTCGGTGTCCTGCACGCAGTGCGGCCAGCCGAGCAGCGTCTGACCCTCCCGCAGTCTGTCGATGTCCTCGAGCACCGGCTTGGGCAGCAGGATCACGTCGCGCCCGGCGACCAGTTGCTCGCGGGAGGCGAAGCCGCCGACCAGGGGTGCCAACTCGGCGTCAGGAAGCCCGAAGCGCTCGCCGTACCCGTGCTCGAGGAACACCTGTGGTCGCAGCTCGTCGGGGATTCGTTCGAGGTGGGCCGGGTGCAGTGGCAGCCGGTGTTCGTTCTCCTTGCGCGAGTGCCCGATGACTCCGATGCTGAGCTGGTTCACACGGCCTCCTTGCCGGGGTGTCCTCCGGTCAGGCTACGCGCCGGGGCGAGTGGAGGCACATCGGGGGCGGGCGATACGCTGGGCGGCGGACGAGTCGGCCGGGTGATCGCTGCGCGAGCAGAGGAAAGTCCGGACTCCACAGAGCAGGGTGGTGGGTAACGCCCACCCGGGGTGACCCGCGGGAAAGTGCCACAGAGAACAGACCGCCCCTCCGCAAGGAGGAGCAAGGGTGAAACGGTGGTGCAAGAGACCACCAGCATCCCAGGTGACTGGGGTGGCTCGGTAAACCCCACCCGGAGCAAGACCGAGAAGGGTCCGAGTCTTCGGACGCGGACCCGCGGACGCCGTTTGAGCGCTGCTCGCGCGAGGCGCCCGGGTTGGTCGCACGCCGGCAACGGCGAAGGCGGTTGGCAACAGCCGTCGCAGATGGATGATCACCGCCCGTGAGGGCACAGAATCCGGCTTACAGGCCGGCTCGTCCCTCCCGCACCGGGGCTCGGCCCTGCGAACGAGCGCGCCCGGGCCCGTCGGCTGCCGGCGCCGTGGTCGTTTTCCGGAGTCGGGCCGGCCGCGGCCTAGACTTGACGCCCGCCGCCGGGTGTGGGCACCCGGTCCTCGTGCGTGTGGGAGAAGATGCAGGATCTGGAGCGGGTCTCGATCGTGGGTGCCGGACGCCTCGGCACCGCACTCGCCCACGCGTTGCGGGAGGTCGGGGTCGAGGTCGAGGGACCGCTGCGCAGGGGTGAACTGCCGCGACCCGGAGCTGGGGTGGTGTTGTTGTGCGTCCCCGATCACGCCATCGCAGGGGTCGCGTCCGCGATCCCTGAGGGCCGCCCGGTCGGCCACTGCTCGGGTGCGACCACCCTCGAACCCTTGGCCCGCAGCGAGGCCTTCTCGCTTCATCCGCTGATGACCGTCCCGAAGGGCGGCGAGGTCGACTTCCGCGGTGCGGCCTGCGCCGTGGCGGGGCACCCGGTCGCGGGCGTCCTGGCCCGCCGGCTGGGCATGCGCCCGATCGTGATCGCGGACCGGGATCGGGCCGCCTACCACGCTGCCGCCTCGATCGCCTCGAACTTCCTGGTGGGCCTGGAGGAGGCCGCGCTCCGCCTCGGCAGCACGGCCGGGCTGACCAGGGCCGACCTGCTGCCCCTGGTGCGGGCGACGGTGGAGAACTGGGCCCGGCTCGGTCCCGAGGCGCTGACCGGCCCGCTCACCCGGGGGGACACGGGCACGATCACGCGGCAACGGGACGCGCTGGGCGAGCGTGCGCCCGAACTCCTGGCCCTGTACGACGCGATGGTGGAGGTGATCCGGGATGAGGATCGTGCGTGATGTCGCCGCGGTGCGGGCCGCGGTGGCCGGTGCCGGACGGGTGGGCCTGGTGCCCACGATGGGCGCTTTCCACGAGGGCCACCTGTCGCTGATCCGCGCCGCCCGGCAGGCGTGCGACCTGGTGGTGGTGTGGCTGTTCGTGAACCCGACCCAGTTCAACGAGGCCGCCGACCTGGCCGGCTATCCCAGGGACGAGGAGCGCGACGCCCGGCTCGCGGCCGAGTGCGGCGCCGACATCCTCTTCGCCCCGCCGGTGGAGGAGGTCTACCCCGACGGCTTCGCCACCACGGTCACCGTCTCCGGTATCGCGGACGTGCTGGAGGGTGCCCACCGGCCGGGTCACTTCGACGGCGTGGCGACGGTGGTGGCGAAGATGTTCGCCATGGTCGCCCCCGAGGTGGCCTACTTCGGGGCGAAGGACGCCCAGCAGGTGGCGGTCGTGCGCCGGATGGTGACCGACCTGAACCTGCCGGTCCGGATCGAAGTGCTGCCGATCGTCCGGGAGCCTGACGGGCTGGCGATGAGCAGCCGCAACGTCCGGCTCGACCCGGACCAGCGGCGCAGGGCGACGGTGCTGCACCGGGGCCTCGCCGCGGGGCGGGCTGCGGTCGCAGCCGGGGAGCGGGACGCCGGGGCAGCGGCCGCTGTGGTGGCGCGGGAGCTGGCCCGGGCGTCAATCACGGCCGAGTACATTGCCGTTGTCGACCCCGACACCTTCGCGCCGCTGGAACGGATCGAGCGGCCGGCCCTGATCGCCCTGGCTGCCCGCGTCGGCCCGGTTCGCCTGATCGACAACATGGAGGTCGCCCCGTGATCCGGACGATGCTGAAGAGCAAGATCCACCGCGCCACCGTCACCGACTCGGACCTGCACTACGTGGGTTCGATCACGGTAGACCCTGACCTGCTGGAGGCCGCCGACATCCGGGTGCACGAGCAGGTGGCTGTGGTCGACGTCGACAACGGGGCCCGCTTCGAGACCTACACCATCGCCGGCGAGCGGGGTTCGGGCGAGCTCAAGGTCAACGGCGCCGCGGCCCGGCTCGTGCACACCGGCGACACCGTGATCCTGATCTCCTACGGCCTGTACACCCCGCAGGATCTCGCCGGCTACGTGCCCCGCGTGGTCCACGTCGACCAGGGCAACCGGATCATCACGGTGGACGCCGACGTGGCCTCGCTGAGCGACACCGGGGAGGCCTGAGCATGTCCAGCGGGCACGGCACGCAGCCGCAGCGGGTCACCCTGTCCTCCCTGGCCCGGCAGAAGGCGGCCGGTGAGCCGGTCGTGATGGTGACCGCCTACGACTTCCCGAGTGCCCGGATCGCCGACGAAGTCGGGGTCGACCTGGTACTGGTCGGAGACTCCGCGGCGAACGTCGTGCTCGGCTACGAGTCCACCGTTCCGGTAACGGTCGAGGAGCTGCTGGTGCTCACCCGGGCCGTCCGGCGCGGGCTGCGTCACCCCCTGCTCGTCGCCGACCTCCCCTTCGGCTCCTACGAGGCGAGCGATCTCGACGCCGTCCACACCGCCCAGCGGTTCGTCAAGGAGGGCGGCGCCGAGGCGGTCAAGCTCGAACGGGGTGGCTCGATCGTCGACCGGGCCCGGGCGATCGTCCGGGCCGGGATCCCGGTGGTGGGCCACGTCGGGCTCACCCCGCAGGCGGCGACCGCGATGGGCGGCTACCGGGCGCAGGGCAGGACGGCCGAGCAGGCCGCGCAGCTCATCCGGGACGCCCTCGAGCTGGAGTCGGCCGGGTGCTTCGCGATCGTGGTCGAGGCCGTGCCTGCCGAGGTCACTGCGTTGCTCGCGGCGCGTCTGGACTGCCTCACCATTGGCATCGGGGCCGGCGCGGCGACCGACGGGCAGGTCCTGGTCTGGCACGACCTGCTCGGGATCACCGAGGGGCACCTCGCCCGGTTCGTCCGTTCCTTCGCCGACCTCCGATCGGGAATGGTCGAGGGACTCACCGCGTACGCCGGAGCCGTCCGGGCGCGGGAGTTCCCACAGCCCGAGCACACCTACCCGATCGAGGCGACCGAACTCGACGACCTGCGGGCCAGGCTCGGTGTGGCCGGGGATCGCCACTGAGCCCGCGGGGCTCCCGTGAGTACCGGAGGCGTGCCGCGGCTCAGCGGGCCGGGCTCGCGCGCAGCAGTCCGGCGATGATGTCGAGGGCCGCGGCCAGGTCCGGCTCGCTGACGGCACCGAAGCCGAACACGATGCCGCGACGCGTGGTCGGACCCGACCAGTAGTCCGACAGTGCGCTCACCCGGACACCGGACGCGGCCAGCGACGCGACCAGCTCGGCCTCCGGACGATCCGTCTGCACCACGGCGTGCAGCCCGCCGTCCATCGGAAACACGGTCGCACCGGGGAGGTCGGCCAGCGCGGCGACGACCAGGCCGCGGCGGCGACGGTACAGGTTGCGCATCCGCTGGGTGTGCGCGCGCAGCGCCCCTGCCCGCAAGTAGGCGGCGATCGCGTGCTGCGCGACCAGGCTCACCGGCTGCCCGAGGTCGCGCCGGGTCGACGCGAACGCCGGCACCAGCCGGCCGGGGACCACGAGGAAGCCCATCGCCAGCGTGGGCGTGAGCGTCTTCGACAAGGTGCCGAGGAGGACGACGTTGCCCTCCTCGGGATCGTCGAGCGCGGCCAGCGCGGGCAGGGGCTGCGAGGTGTATCGGAGTTCGGAGTCGTAGTCGTCCTCGACGATCACGACCCGGTTCGCCCGGGCCCAGTCGAGCAGTGCCTGGCGCCGGTCAACCGGGAGCGAGCCGCCCAGCGGGTACTGGTGGCTGGGTGTGACCAGGAGCACGTCGGGGGCGTCCCGCCCGACGGGCAGGTCGGTCACCCGGAGGCCCTTCGCGTCGACCGGCAGCGGCATCAGCGTCGCCCCGAACCGCGGCGGCACCCGACGCAGGGAGGGGTAGCCCGGCTCCTCGACCGCGACCCGCAGCGGTCGCTCCCCGGCGAGCGCGAGCAACACCAGCGCGAGGCCTTCCCTGCCCCCGCCGGTTACCACGATCTGGCCGGGGTCCGCGATCACCGCCCGCATCAGGCGCAGGTGGTCGGCCCAGGCCACGCGCAGCTCGGGAAGCCCGAGCACGGGCGCGGGTCGGCTGGCAGGGGTCGCGCTCGCCTGCCGCCACGCCGCCTTCCAGGCGGCACCCACGACCTCGTCGGGCCAGGGCAGGCCGGGCCGGAGGTCGTAGCGGGACGCGGTCTCGGTCGGCGGGGGCCGGTGTGCTGGTGGCCGTCGCGGATGCACCCGGCGCAGCAGCGGGTTCACCACGGTGGATCGCCCGATGGCCGCGCTCAGGTAGCCCTCGGCGAGCAGCTGGTCGTAACCGGCGACGACAGTGCCCCGGGAGACGTTCAGGTGGTCGGCGAGGGCGCGGGTGGAGGGCAGTGCGTCGCCCGGGGCGAGGACTCCGTTCCGGGCCAGCTCGCGCAGGCCGGCAGCCAGCTGGGCCGGCAGGGGCTCCGGGCTGTCGCGGTCGAGCCGCAGCGGCAGCGTGATCTCCGGGGTGCGGCGCATGCCGCCAGATTACTGGACCATATACATGCCGACCATTCCGGATCTGGCGGTATGCCAGTAAAGCCGCCAGCATTGCTCCCCATGACGACTGTTACCGGATCGACGCTGGTCAAGCGCGGGCTCGCCGACATGCTGAAGGGCGGCGTCATCATGGACGTCGTCACCGCAGAGCAGGCCCGGATCGCCGAAGACGCCGGTGCGGTCGCGGTGATGGCGCTCGAACGCGTCCCCGCCGACATCCGCGCCCAGGGCGGCGTCGCGCGGATGAGCGACCCCGACCTGATCACCGCGATCATCGAGGCCGTCTCGATCCCGGTGATGGCCAAGGCGCGGATCGGGCACTTCGTCGAAGCCCAGGTGCTGGAGCACCTCAAGGTCGACTACATCGACGAGTCCGAGGTGCTCTCCCCGGCCGACTATGCGAACCACATCGACAAGCACGCGTTCACCGTCCCCTTCGTGTGCGGGGCCACCAATCTCGGCGAGGCCCTGCGCCGGATCGCCGAGGGCGCTGCGATGATCCGCTCCAAGGGCGAGGCGGGCACCGGCGACGTGTCGGAGGCCACCAAGCACATCCGCACGATCCGGCATGAGATCGCCGTGCTGAAGGCGACCTGCGAGGCCAACCCCGACGAGCTGTACGTCGCAGCCAAGAACCTGCAGGCGCCCTACGAGATCGTGCGGGAGGTGGCCGAGACCGGCGCACTGCCCGTCGTGCTGTTCACCGCCGGTGGCGTGGCCACGCCCGCCGATGCGGCGCTGATGATGCAGCTCGGCGCCGACGGGGTCTTCGTCGGCTCCGGCATCTTCAAGTCCGGCAACCCCGCTGCGCGCGCGGCGGCGATCGTGAAGGCCACCGCCCGCTACGACGACCCGGCCGTGGTCGCCGAGGCATCCCGCGGCCTCGGCGAGGCGATGGTCGGCATCAACGTCGCCGACCTGCCGGCACCGCACCGGCTGGCTGAGCGGGGCTGGTGATGCCCGCCACGGTCGGGGTGCTCGGACTCCAGGGAGGCGTGCGCGAGCACCGTGAGCTGCTCGAACGAGTGGGCGCCCGGGTCGTGCTGGTACGGGCGGCCTCCGACCTGGCCGGTCCCGACGGGTTCCGGGTGGACGCGCTGGTGCTGCCCGGGGGCGAGTCCTCGACGATCGACAAGCTGCTGCGGATGTTCGGCCTGTTCGAGCCGCTCGGCGCCGCGATCCGTAGCGGCGTCCCGACCCTGGCCACCTGTGCCGGGCTGGTGCTCGCCGCCAGGCAGATCATCGATCCGGCCCCGGGACAGCAGTCCCTGGGAGTGCTCGACGTCGCCGTGCGCCGGAACGCCCTCGGACCGCAGGTCGACTCGATGGAGACCGAACTGGCCACCGCGCGGGGACGCATCCGCGCGGCCTTCATCCGGGCGCCCGTCGTAACCGCGGTCGGGGCGGGGGTCGAGGTGATCGCGCGGATCGGCACCCAGGTGGTCGGCGTGAGCACGCCCACGATCACCGGTGTCGCCTTCCACCCCGAACTCACCGGGGACGCCACCTTCCATCGCCACCTCGTACGTGCGGCCTCGGGCGAGGCCGGGGCGCGGGGGCGGGGGGCGGTCCTCAGCGGGTAGCCGGCGACGCCTCCGCGACCGCCTCGCGGACCAGCGCGGCGAAGGTGTCGACGTCGGCCTCTGTGGTGTCGAAGGAGCACATCCAGCGCACCTCGTTGACCGCGGCGTCCCAGTCGTAGAAGGCGAACCGCTGCCGGACCGCGTCCGCGACCCCATCGGGGAGCCGGACGAACAGGCCGTTGGCCTGGGTCGGCTGTGCGAACTTCACCCCGGCAACCCCTTCGAGGGCGGCGCGGAGCCGGGTCGCCATGGCGTTGGCGTGGCCGGCGTTGCGCAGCCAGAGGTCGCCTTCGAACAGCGCGACCAGCTGCGCGGAGATGAACCGCATCTTGCTGGCCAGCTGCATGTTGAACTTGCGTGCGTAGACGAGCCCGTGCACGGCGTCCGGGTTGAGTACGACGACGGCCTCCGCGCCCAGCGCGCCGTTCTTGGTGCCGCCGAGAGTGAGGAGGTCCACACCGACGTCAGTGGTGAAAGCCCGCAGCGGGAGCCCGAGGCTGGCCGCGGCGTTCGACAGCCGTGCCCCGTCCACGTGCACCACCATGCCGAGCTCGTGCGCGTGGCTCGCCAGCGCGGCGATCTCGTCCGGGGTGTAGACCGTGCCCAGCTCGGTGGACTGGGTGATCGACAGCGCCAGCGGCTGGGCCCTGTGCTCGTCGCCGAACCCCCACGCCTCGGTGTCGACAAGGTCAGGGGTCAGCTTGCCGTCCGGAGTGGGCACGGAATAGAGCTTGAGTCCGCCGATCCGTTCCGGCGCACCGCCCTCGTCGACGTTGATGTGCGCGGTGCGAGCGCACACCACCGCGCCCCAGCGGGGTAGCGCCGACTGCAGGCCGGTGACGTTGGCCCCGGTGCCGTTGAACACCGGCCACGCCTGCGCGGTCTCGCCGAAGTGCTGCCGCACCACCTCCTGCAGCCGCGCCGTGTAGGCGTCGTTGCCGTAGGACGACTGGTGGCCCTGGTTGGCGGCGCCGATCGCTGCCAGGACCTCGGGATGGACGCCGGAGTAGTTGTCGGACGCGAAGCCGCGCACGGTGGTGTCGTGGAGTTGCACCCGACGATTGTGGCACCCTCGCGGAGGCGGGACTTACGCGTCGGCGCCGGTGATCCCCGAGGTGGACGCGACCACGTCGCGCAGCTTCTTCTCGAACGCCTCGTAGAACATCGACAACGGGAACTCGTCGTCCATCACCAGGTCCGTGAGTTCCTTCGGCGTGCCCTTCAGCGGCAGCTCGCCGCGCTTCCAGACCGAGGCGGGGTGCGGCTCGACCACTCCGCTGACCAGGGCGTACGCGGCCAGCCAGTGGGCGACCTTCGGACGGTCGATCGAGCGCCAGTACAGGTTCTCGATCTCCTGGCCGAGTTCGTTGACGCAGTCGGGCACCTCGTCCCAGTCGAAGGTGAGCTTGGTGTCGGTCCAGTGCAGCACGCGCTTCTGGTGCAGCCACGCGAACAGGAGCTGACCGCCGAGGCCGTCGTAGTTGCGCACCCGCGTCCCGGTGACCGCGAACCGGAAGATCCGGTCGAAGATCACCGCGTACTGCACCAGCTTCGCGTAGCGGGCGAGCTGTTCCTGCCCGGGCGAACGTTGCGGAAGCGCGGCCAGTTCCCGCTCGATCCGGACGGCCTCACGGAAGGCGGTCAGGTCGCAGCGCAGTTCCTCGAGTGAGTAGAGGAAGAACGGCATCCGCTGCTTGATCATGAACGGGTCGAACGGCAGGTCGCCGCGCATGTGGGTGCGGTCGTGGATCAGGTCCCACATCACGAACGTCTCCTGGGTGAGCCGCTGGTCGTCCAGCATCTCCGCGGCCAGCGGGGGCAGGTCGAGCCGGGTCACCTCGACCGCAGCCCGCACCACCCGGCGGAACCGGGCGGCCTCGCGATCGCAGAAGATGCCGCCCCAGGTGAACGGCGGGATCTCCCGCATCGCTACCGTCTCGGGGAACAGCACTGCGGAGTTGGTGTCGTAGCCGGCCGTGAAGTCCAGGAACTGGATCGGGACGAACGCCGCGTTGTTGTAGGCGCCGGCCTCCAGCTCGGCGACGAAGTCCGGCCACACCACCTGCACGAGCAGCGCCTCGATGTGCCGGTCGCGGGAGCCGTTCTGGGTGTACATCGGGAACACCACGAGGTGGACGAGGCCGTCGACCCGGGACTGTTCGGGGTGGAACTGCACCAGTGAGTCGTAGAAGTCGGGCTCCTTGAAGTAGCCGTCGGCCCAGCGTGCGAGGTCGCGGGTGAGCGCCTCGAGGTAGGCCGCGTCGTGCGGGAACAGCGGGGCCAGCTCGGTGACGCCCGCGGCCAGGTCGGCGACGTGGTTGCGGGCATCGGCGTGATAGGCGGCATCGTCGATGGCCCCGTTCGGGGACTCCAGCGACGCGAGCGCGGTGGCGGCCTGCTTCACCTTCACCCACGCGGGATGCTGCGTGAGCGTCGAGGTGTCGGATGTGACGGTAGTCATGGCGCATTCTCACGCGTCGGGGTGGCCGTTGTCACGGACGCGAGGCGCCGGGCGGCCCTCGACGGCGATCCGGACCAGCTCGGTCAACCTGGCCATCGCGGCGTCGGCGGAACCGTGGTCCCCGGTGACTGATGTCTCGAACAGCAGGCCTCGGGCAACGGCGAGGGCGAGGTGGGCGAGGTCCCTGGCGAGGACGGCGTCGGAGGTCAGCCGGGCGAACCCCTCGGTGAGCGGCTCGACCCACCCGTCGACGAGCCAGCTCCGCAACTGTGCGGCGTACGGCTTGCCCTGCATGGCCGCCGCGGACAGCTCGAAGAACAGCGGGGCGAAGGTGTCGGCCCTCGCGACCAGGTGTTCCCAGAACCGCGCTCCGACCTCATAAGGGTCGCTCGCTTCGGCCATCAGCGATGTGAGGGTGTCGCGCTCGCTCCGCTCGACCGCCTCGACGACCGCGCTCAGCAGGCCGTCCCGGGAGCCGAAGTGGTAGATCAGCATCCGGTGGCTCGTGCCGATCCCGCTGGCGAGCGAGCGCAGGCTGACATCGCCGATGCCGTGCCGGGCGAACCACGAGACCGCCCTCTCCAGAAGTTCGTCACGACCGCTCATGCCGACTCCGGACCGGCTTCGGCGCGCCGCGCGAGCGCCGCGGCCTCGGTGCGAAGGTTCGTCTCGGTGAGCCGGCCGTAGACCAGATGGACCAGCCAGGCGAGCGGGCCGATCCACTCCAGGTCCAGGCTGATCGTGGTGCCGCCGTCCGGAGTCGGTGTCAGCGTGTGCCGTGCGATCGTGCGGACGCCCGGAGCCCGGGACTCCCAGGTGAATCCCGCCCCGGGCAGCCACTCGGTCACGGTCCAGCGGGCCGGTGGAAGGTGGGGCTGGCGCAGGTCGTAGGCCGCGCCCGTCCCCGTGATCCGGTCGAGGTCGACGGACGCGGCCGAGGTGACTGTGGGCAGCCACTGGGGCCAGCGCTGGAGGTCGGACAGGACGGCCCAGACCGCGTCGCGGTGTGCCGTGGTGACCTCGACACGCTCCAGGTGTAGATGAAGACCTTTCATGTACCAAATGGTACAGATAGGGCACCAGGCAGCCATCCGCAGATGTACGACCGGCGTACGACATCGTTCGGGAAGTCGCGGGCTGGGGCGCGACCCCGGGCGTGCCTCTACGCTGG
>MTLD01003670.1_pt1 | contig 16743 bp, 12 predicted proteins | sample 1982471 | NCBI WGS metagenome assembly MTLD01 (sample SAMN05712604, study PRJNA340218) | biofilm metagenome | isolation source: sample SPM anode biofilm adapted to -50 mV | place: USA | collected 2012-02-03
AGGATTGATATTCATATAGAGGTGAATAATATTGACAGTGAAACGCTAATTGGGGGTGCTGTTTCGTAGGCGAGCGAAGCTATAAGGGAGCGGGTTACTCTTGTATGGAAGGTGCAAAAGGAGAGGTTTGAAAGAGAGGCGCGATCTAGAAGTCTTGGATAATGGGGTCAGCCACCATTTTTCTATTGTGATATTAGACAGTTTAAAAATGGTGGCTGACCCCATTATTACAAAAAATAAGGCTGCCCAAAAGTAGGCAGCCTCATAATAATAACAAACATATTAACCTAAATTGGATTCTGAACTATATTGCCATTGCTATTGTCTATTTCTGTTTGTGGAATAGGAAGCAATTCGCTCTTCCCGGGTTTCCAAACTGCATTTAATTTTGTAGGGTTAGCAAGAAATTGGGGATCAGAAAAGGCTTGTGCCGCTTTTCCGGTTCTTATTAGATCATAAAATCTGTCACTCTCCATAGCGAGCTCAAATCTTCTTTCCTGAAGTATTTTTTCGTAAAGAGCATCTCCACTATCAGTTAAATTTTCCGGCAGACCGGCTCTTACCCGAACCTTGTTCAGATATATTCTTGCATTTAGATTATCGGTTGTTTTAACGCAAGCTTCTGCATAAATTAAATATACTTCGGCAAGTCGAATAATAGGTATATTGAGCGGAACAGTAAAATATGTTATACCAACTCTATCCTGAGGCAAGAGGTATTGTTTTCTATTGTAGTAACCTGTTCTATTGTATGCAAGGGTTGCTAAATCCTGAGGTGATTCAATTCCCTGCATATCGGCTACTGTAAGGAATGTTGCTTTAAGTCTTTTGTCTGAAGGGTCAAACTTGCTTACGAAACTTGGTAAAGCTTGGTTGCCACCATAACCGGCAAAAGGTCTTGGCATTTGTGCATAACAACTGTAGTTACCGTTGGTCAGGTAATTAGATGTCTCGGTTGGTGATTTGTAAAAATCAATTTCGAATATTGATTCTATACCGTTTTCGTGTGCAAGATCAAAGTTATATGAGAAATTATCCTGAAGTTTATATTCAGTTTCACCCATATCTATTACCTCTTTTGCAGCATCTCGAGCATCAGTATATTTCTTTTCGTAAAGGTAGACTTTAGCTAAAAGCGCCCATGCAGAGCCTAGAGTTGCCCGACCTAAGTTAGAACTTCCTAATTGGGATTTCTTTTTCAATTTTTGAGTTGCCTCTTTGAGATCTTGTTCAATAAATGCATAAACATCTTCTACCGGCTCTCTTGTTTTACTTTTATCATCAATCTTAGGAGTGCTTCTAATTACAGGAATAGCTCCAAAATTTCTTAATAGTATAAAATGAAAATATGCTCTTAAAAATTGTGCCTCACCAATAAGTTGATTTTTGTCATATTTAATGAATAAAGCAGGATCCATTGCTGTAATTCCTTCAATTGCCTGACAAGCTTTGTTAATGCCTCTGTAACTTACACGCCAGTTATCTGCCAACCTACCGAAATCTGCATGATAGTCAAATGACTCCATCCTTTTAAATGTATTTACATCGCCATCGCTGCCGCTTTGAGTGCAGTTGTCGGAGAGTACATCTCCTATAGACCATAGTGATCTATGGAATCTTGTATCCTTAAGATCTGAGTATGCTGCAGTTACCGATGCCACAGCGTCATTCTCTGTTTGGAAAAAAGCCTGACTAGTTTGTGCTCCAAGCATCTCTTTGTCCAAAAAACTTGAGCAAGAACTTGCTAAACAAAGTCCTAGAACTATTATTAAAATATTTATTTTTTTCATCATCTGTTCAGATTAAAAATTAATACTAAAACCACCTGTCACTATTCTGCTTTGAGGATAGTTCCCATAGTCTACTCCTCTTGAAAGATAAGAAGTGGAGAGAGCCTGACCAATTTCCGGATACATCCCGGAATATTTTGTAATTGTGAAAACATTTTGTGCACTTACAAAGATTCTTAGGCCGGGAATATTTATTTTATTTAATAATGCAGATGGTAAATTGTACGACAGTTGCAGGTTTTTGAGTCTGAAATATGATCCATCTTCGATATACCTGTCTGAAATTCTCATATTATCATTTGAATCAGTAGGGGTCAGTCTTGGGATATTTGTTTTAGTATTTGTTGATGACCAGTAGTTTAAAATAGCAATATCGTTTTTAAAGGTAGAAGATGTATTGTATGTATATGCTCTTGTAGCATTGAAAATTTCATTTCCATACACTCCATCGAAGAAGGCTGAGAATTCCAGACCTTTATATGCGCAAGAAAGATTAATTCCGTAAGTGAAATCCGGCATAGGATTACCAATCATTGTTTTATTTGTAGGATCTGTAAATATCACATCACCAAGTTGTGCAGATGGTTGTTTTACACGTACTTCTGTAAGTTGATCTTGAGTTTGTATAAGCCCGGCAGTTTTATAACCCCAGAACATTCCTATTGGGTATCCAACCATTGTATTAGTTGCATTTCCTTTATTAAACACAGCTGCACCGGATAATGAACCACCACGACCCAAACTTGTAACTTTATTTTTTATACTGGCAAAGTTGAAACCTGCGCTATATGTGAAGTCTTTAGATAATGCACCTCTCCAGTTTGCAGTAAATTCTATACCCGAATTTCTAACACTGCCAACGTTTGTTACGGGACCGTTTTCAAAACCAAGGAACATTGGGATTGGTTCTGTAAGTAACATGTCTTTTGTGTTTTTAACGAAGTAATCTGCAGTAACATTTAATCCGCTGAACAATACCATATCGAGCCCGATATTTATTGATTCGGATGTTTCCCATTTTATCTTGTCATTTGCCATATTGACTGCTGTTATACCTTGATAAAGAGTTTCAGGAGTTCCGAATATATATCTGTATTGTGCATAATTGGTAAGTACAGAGAGGAATTTGTAATTACCTATATTCTGATTTCCAATTTGTCCCCATCCTGCTCTTAGTTTTAAATCATCAACAAAACTAAGCTTGAGGTTCTTGAAAAACTGCTCATTATTAATTTTCCAAGCAAGTGAGAAAGATGGGAAAAATGCGTATCTGTTGGCTTTTGAGAATTTTGATGAACCATCCGACCTTACGCTCACTGTTGCTAGATATCGATTATCATAACTATAATTTATTCGGCCAAGATATGATATCATTGCAGATTCCCATGCAGTACCTGTAACAGCGGCAGATCCTGCATTTTGTGCTGCATCAATATATTTGAGACTTGGAAGATCTGCCGGAACACCATTTTTGCTGCCGTATAAATTTTCCATTCTCGTATTCTCCATTGTATAACCTGCCAGAGCTTGTAAATTATGTTTAGTCCCGAATGTCTTATTATAATTCAATGTCGATTCCCACAACCAGTTAATGGTTTTTTCATAACCTCTTGATATTTTGCTCTCAGTGTTTTTTTGCGTAGGACTTACTTCGTAAACAGGGATAAATGTATAAAAATCATTTATAAGCATATCCACTCCATAAGATGTTCTTAAATAAAGGTTTTTTGTGAAATCTGCTTTTAGATAAGCGTTACCCACGATATTTTGGGCCTTAGTTTTTGAATCTGAATAATCAATAGTTGCCACAGGGTTATTGATATCTACAAAAGGAGAGGAGCCGTAGCTGCCATCCGAATTTTTTACTGGTACTGTAGGTTCTAGTCTTACTGCAGTGCTCAAAACTCCCCACGATTCTCCGTTTTCATCAATCGTTGATCTGCTTGATTGGCTGTAAGAGAGGTTTGTTCCTATAGTAAGATATTTTCTAACTTTTGATTCTCCGTTTAATCTAAGTGTCATTCTATCCATTGAGGTCCCCTTTATTATACCATCTTGGTTGAAGTATCCACCAGAAGCAGAATAAGTGATGTCCTCTTTTCCTCCGCTAATTTCTACATAATAATTATGAATGGCCGCAACCCTTGAGATTTCCTTTAGCCAATCTGTATTGATATTCGCATTTGCCTTACTAAGATCAATAGGAGTAGTTCTCATTGTATTCAACTTTGTTTGTAAATCATACCATTGTACATTATTTACAAACTTTGAGTTGTTAAGTATACTTTGTACTCCCGAATATCCGTTAAATGATATTTTTGATTCGCCTGTTTTGCCCTTGTGAGTTGTTATTAGTATTACTCCATTTGCCCCACGAGAACCATAAATTGCAGATGCTGATGCATCTTTGAGCACTTCCAAAGATGCTATATCGTTGGTGTTTAGATACGAAATGCTGTTTACCGGCATACCGTCTACAACATACAGAGGTTGAGAATCATTAATGGTACCAATACCCCTGATGTTAACGCTAACGGCTCCCCCGGGAGAACCTGAGTTTGATGTAACTTGAACTCCGGGAAACCTTCCCTGTAATGCTTGATCGGCACTTAACACTGCCTGTTTTGTAAGATCCTCACTTTTTATTGAGGCAACAGAACCGGTAACATCACTTTTTTTAACAGTACCATATCCAACTACAAGTAGTTCATCTAAATTAAATGCATCATCATCCAATTTTACATTCAGTGGAGAAGCTGACAAAATTGTTATTTTAGTAGTTTTATAAGACATTGCAAAAATTTCAAGAATATCTCCTTTTTTTGCATCAATTGTAAATTCACCTTTAAGGTTCGTACTTGTTCCAGTATTGGTCCCACTTATTATAACATATGCTGCAATAACCGGATCTCCTACTTTATCACGAACAATTCCCTTAATAGTGAATAAGTTACTCTGTAATTTTTTAATGTCGGCACCTCCATTGCTTAATGTAATCTGCTTACCATTAATAGAATAAGTAAGAGAGAGTTGTTCACATAACCTTTTTACAACATTTTCTGCAGATTCATTAGAAGCTCTGAAGTTCAAAATTTGATTAGAGTTAATTGAGTTAGGTGAATATACAAACGTATATTCAGATTGTTTCTCAATCTCAGATAGGACAGTTTTCAATGGTGTGTTATCAATTTTCAAATTGATTTTTCCGCTTTGGGCGGCCAACTGAAATGATAGAACCAATGCAAGCATTAAAGAAATCACTCTCTTTATGCGTGAATAATTTACGATGTAGTTTTTCATTAGTTAATATTTAATTCTACAATTAAATACACCATTAATTAAGTAAACCCTAAGAAAGATTAAAATTTATAAGGGATTTGTTATGAATACGACACTATCTTTAATGGAATAGTCAATTAGTGAGATTTTTTTCATGAGATCCAAAACCTGAGAAGCAGACTCCTCCCTGAATTTTGCTGTAAGCTTGTTGTTTAAATTGAAATGGCTTGGTATCTTGAAACTAACTCCATACCATCTTTCCATTTTTTTGAAAACGCTTGTTAAATCTTCTTCGTCGAATATAAGCCAACCGTTTTTCCACCCGACAATTGAACTTGGTTCTAAAGCTTTTTTTGTTTTTATCTCTTTTGCCTTGAAGTTGTACTCAATACTTTCATCTTCTTTAAGCATATGAATAACATTCCCTTTTTTGTCTTGTATGTTCACTTTACCTTTGGAAAGATATAGTGAGAAGAACGAGTCCTCTATGTATGTGTGCAGATTAAAACTGGTTCCGGTTACAACGACATTAAGATTATGAGGAGTCTTAATTTTCATTGGGAACATTGAATCTTTTTTTACATCGAAATAAGCCTCTCCGTTAAAAGTAATTTCCCTTGATTTACCGGTGAATTTTGAGGGGAAGCCAATTTTGCTCCCGGAGTTCAACCATACTATCGAACTGTCCGGAAGGACAATCTTGCCTTTTACTCCATAAGGAGTGGAGTACTCCATTTGAATTACTCCATCTGCAATAATATTAATTGGTTTCTCCTGTACTGCACCAATTTTTAGTCCCAAAACAAAAAATAGTGCAACAATTACAGCCGCAGCTGAATACCCTAATGTTATCCTGAATAATCTATTACGTCTCTCTTTTTGTGCAATACTTTTCATAATGAGAGTAAAATCTGCACTTGAGTCGTCCTCCTGTGGCATTGAGACGAAACTGTGTAACTGCTTAATTCTGGAAAACTTGATTCTATTTTCCTTTGATTCATTAAGCCAGTCAAGGAGCAATTTCTTTTCCTGCAGATTTGCCTTATTATGGATATACTTATATATTACCTTGTTCATGTTCTTTTTTAAATACACCAGTTATTATACTTACCCTAAAAATAATATCACAAAAATTACATTTATGTAATCAGCCAGGTTTAATTTTAGCTTGCTAATGGCCTTCCCAATCCTATATTCTATTGTTTTAATTGAGATATTCAACATTTCTGCTATTTCTTTGTTAGTCATTTTTTTATCTCGACTCAAGAGAAATGTACTCTTTATCTTGGGAGGCATTTTTTCTATAGTCTCCTTTACAATATGTTGGATTTCTATATAAGATATATTGTCGGTATTGGAATAGCTTAGGGCAATAAGATTAATATTGTCATCGATATTAGCGGTTTCTCCAGTTCTTTTAATTCTTCTTGATTTATCACGAAGATAATTAAGAGCCTTATTCCTTACAATTGTAAGAATATAATATTCGGGATTGTTATTGTAATCGATATATTTTCTTTTTTCCCAAAGGCTTATATAAGATTCTTGAACAATACCCTTGGAGGTTTCAATGTCCCCGATATACTGGAATGCATAATGCAAAGCTTTTTTATAATATGTTTTAAAAAGCTTTTCAAACAGGGCTATGTCAATAGATTCTATACTTCTGGTATTATCCATCCATAATTTGTTAAACCAAAAAGACCGGAAATATTATTGAATAAAATTAAAACCATTTTAATTAACATCAAAATTCTTTTAAATAATGGGGTCAGCCACCATTTTTTAATATGTTAAAATGTTTCGTAAAAAATGGTGGCTGACCCCATTATCAAAAAAAAATAAAAAATTATTGTTTATAATGTAAACAAGTTTATATTTGTGCGTTAATTCTTGGTTGAAAAATATGAAGAATTTTTTTTTATCAATTTAGTTTATATTATAGAGTAGTTTACAAATTATTAACATGAAAACAACATTTCTTTTTTTAGCTTTTTCGCTTCTTTTTATTAATACCTCTATGGGTTCAAATAACCATTATGGGAGCGACACATCTTTAAACAACATTCAAATTAAAATTCAAAATGCTTTTGTTATTGGGGAAATTAATCAATCGGACAAAGAATTGGTTACTATTGAGCAATCGTTATTAGATCTTTTAAAACTCAAAAATAATCCAATTATAGTTTACTGGTATTCTTATACTTGCTATTATCATTCAATCTTTTTTATGCTCAAAAAAGATAATAAAAATTCTGAAAATATTCTGAGCGAAGGAATAAACAGATTGAATGAGTGTGGTTTGAAGAATTCAGAGGACTGCGCTTTAATTTCCTTGATGAAAAGTTTATCGTTGAAATTTTCATCTGCCGTAGAAATTCCTTCAATCTCAGAGTCTATAAAACAAAATGCAACAAGAGCTTTAGATTTAGATTCATTAAACCTTAGAGCTTATTATGTTTTGGCATCGAATGACTTTTATACTCCTAAGCAATATGGTGGAGGGCATAAAACGGAGCAATATTTAAAAAAAGCGATAAGTTTAAATGATCAATCAACTATCAACGGGTTTTTACCAAGTTGGGGTAAAAAAGAGTCTTATGAGATGCTTATTAAGATGTACATACTGAATAAGCAATTTATTGAGGCTAAAAAATATATAGAAATTGCAAAAAATCTATTTCCAAACGATTATATGATCGCCAAATTATCTGACGAAATATTAAAAAATTCAAAATGAAATTAAGATTTGTAGTATTGACAATTTGTTATTTGCTTGTTTCAAAGTTCTTTTACTCACAAAATATCTTTATCCAAGGGCATGTTTCAGATAATCATGGAAATAACCTATTTGCGGTAAGTATATATTTATTGCATCAGAACACTAAGGGCACTGTAAGTGATTTGGATGGAAAATTTGTTTTGAAATTGACTTCGTCAAATATATTACAAAATGACAGCTTGGTATTTTCACTTATTGGCTATAATCAACTAAGAATCCGATTAGATTCTATAAATGATTCAATACCATTAAATATTGTGCTTATTGAAGATCCTCAGACATTAAAAGAGATCGTTTTTGAAGGACGCAGGTCAATTTCAAGAGAGTTCTCAATTAAAGAGATGGATAAAATGAAAATTTATTTAAGTCCGTTGTCATCTGCAGATCCCTTAAAAGCTGTTTCTATGCTTCCTTCATCAACGAATACAAATGAAACGGCGAATCCTGAACTAAGAGGGAGTACGGCAGATAGAACAAGAGTTTTCTTAAATGGTGTTCCTGTCACAAATCCGGTGAGGAATTCACAAATGAATGGGATTGGATATTTTAGTCTTTTTAATACGGAATTAGTTAAAAGCATGAATGTTTATCCGTCTAATCCTCCACTTATTTATGGAAACACAAGTGCAGGAATGATTGATATTGAGACAGAAGATAAACTTGAAAACAACAATTATCAAATATCTGCTTCTCTTGCTTCTATCGGAATTTGCGGATCAAAAAAAATTAATAATAAAAGTTTTATTCAATTATATAGTAACATAATGTTTTCTGATGGATTTTTAAAAGTAAATCCAGAATTAAATACACATCTAAAAAGCTTTTATTCAGATGATATTGGATTGAATTTTCACAGTGAAATTTCAAAATCATTTACATTTAACTTTTACAATTATTTTGTATCTGAATCTTCTGATGTTTTGCTAAATCTTCTTACTTGGCAAGATCATGCTAAGGCAAAAACAATTAGAGATTTTAGTATTTTAAATCTTAAATATCATAATTCTGAAAACTTTTTTACTTTAAATTTCGGTACAAATTTCGCTTCTTCCGATTATACGTTTGGTAATATTTATACCGAAGGAGGACAACAGCAAGCATATCTTTCTTTTGACTTCAAACATGTTTTTTCCGAAAAATTAAGCCTTCAAACCGGCTTAAGTAATGATTATAAAAAATTTAGATCAAAAGCTCAAATTCCACTTTTTTATTATGCTATGTCGCCAAATTCTCCAACTTTTCAAGCAGATTCTGTAATGAAAAACAATCTCCCGGAAGCTTATTTCTATTTTAGATGGAAACCTATAAATGGGTTTATTTTGGGATTTGGTGCCAGAAAAAACATAACTATAAATCAAAATCATCCCGACTATTTAAGCCTTCAAACTAATATTAGATATAATTTTGAGAACTTTCATTCAATATTGTTTTCAATTGGAAAATACAATAATATTTCTGAACCTAATTATGAAAAAAGAGAGTTCAAATTACTTTCGGCAGATCAAATTGCATTTGAATATTTGTTTGAAAAAAATCAAACGAAAATTAATATAGCAGCTTATCATAAACTAGAGACAGGGGATTCAGTTGGTAATAGAAATATTAATGGAATTGAATTACTCATTGAACATAATATAACTCGTTTTTTAAGGGCAAGTATTTCAAACACATTTCTGAATTCAGATTCAGATTTTCAAGATAGAAGTTATAATTCCAATAGTAATGTAGGATTCTTCTTAGTTTCAACTCTCAGCTATTTCAATCCGAAATATTGTAATATTTCTGTTGCTTGGTCAACAAGGCAGGGGAAAAAATACACTCCCATAAGTTATGCGATATACAATCCGAACATTGATTTTTATGAACCGATATATAGCAGTAGCGAAAATTATAAAAGATATGGCAATTACAATACTATAAACATGTCTATAAATAAAATGTTTAGAGTTCATAATTGTAGTTTATTGGCTTTTGTATCAATCTTTAACTTACTTAATACCCAAAACCCAAAAAACATAATTTACAATAAAGAATATACAACCAACACCTTTGAATGTTATCAAAAAAGGTCAATATATTTTGGTATTGCACTCTCATTTAAATAGTAATTATGCTAAAAATGGTGGCTGACCCCATTATCAGTATTAATATGTATATTTGGCGCAATAATTCTGAAATAAATTATTGTAAATGGTTACAATTCATATCAAAGATATTAAGGATATAAATGAAGCGGCAAAGCTTTTTTTGACCAAGATTTCAGGTGCAAAAATTATTGCTTTTTACGGCAAGATGGGGGCAGGTAAAACTACATTTACAAAAGCTATCTGCAAAGCGTTGGGAGTTGTCGATGGTGTGAACAGCCCTACTTTTACTCTGATCAATGAATATAGAACTTCTGCTGAAGAACCTGTGTACCATTTTGATTTCTATAGAATTAATAAACCGGAGGAGGCTTTTGATATTGGAGTGGAGGAGTTCTTTGAATCGGGACACCTCTGTTTAATAGAATGGCCCGAAAAAATCGAACAGATACTTCCACCCGAAACACTCAAAGTGAAAATATCTGTCCAGTCTGATGATTCCCGCTTAATCTCTTTTTAACGGGATTCAATAATTATTTCTCAGGATATAGCAAATAAGGTTTCCTTTGCTCCTTAAATTTCTTAACATCATCTGCCCACATTGCCTTAATTTCGGCAGCGCTCTTACCCTCCATTATCATCTTTCTTACATAATCGCGACCGATAAGTTTTTCGAATGAATTTCTGAAGAAGAAATCGTCAAGATTTAGGTTCTTGTATGCATCTATAACATATTCCAAATTAATTCCGTTGGCATTAATCTCTTCAATTGATGGAGTTTTTGTCAAATCTACTCCATAGCATAATCTGTCCAATTGAGGAGGAGTTTTTGCTCCGGGAATACTTCTTGGTGTGAATGAATATGAGTATCCTTTCATATTTGGATGACCGTACATTTGAAATGCCTTGTCGGTTCCTCTTCCCAGACTGAGCGGTGTAGCTTCGAAATAGCAGGTAGAAGGGTAGAGGTAAATTGAACGCATATCGGGGAGGTTTGGAGATGGTTTTACAGGAAGAACATAACGACTTGCGTGAGTGTAATTTTTACATTTAATTATCGTGATATTACATTGAAGGCCATCCTTTAGCCATTTTTCGCCATTAATCATTTGAGCAAGTTCACCGAATGTCATACCGTGAACAGTTGGAATTGGAAGCCAGCCAACACCGGATTTGAATTTCATGTCAAGTATAGGACCATCGATATAGAACCCGATTGGATTTGGATTGTCAAGAATAATCATAGGAACTCCTGCTTCGGCACATGCTTCCATTGTTCTTGCCATAGTTGTAAGATATGTATAAAAACGTACTCCTACATCCTGAAGGTCGAAAAGAACTACATCATAATCTTTCATATATTCAGATGCAGGTTTCCCTGTATTACCTTCGTAAAGTGACCTAATTGGAATTCCGGTTTTTTTGTCTACTGAACTTGAAACATGTTCTCCTGCATCGGCGTCCCCACGGAACCCATGTTCGGGAGACATAATTGCAACAATATTTACTTTAAGACTTGCCAAAGAATCGACAATGTTTACTTTGTTTTTGCCGATTATTCCGGTTTGGTTGGTGAGTATAGCTACTTTTTTCCCTTTGAGTAAAGGCAAATACTCATCTAAAGACTCGGCACCGGGTAATATTTTTTGACCCTGCAACGAGAGTGCAAGACAAAATGTGATTAATACAAGAAATAATTTTTTCATTAGAATATTGTTTAGTAAATGAAGTCGAAAGTTAATAAATTTCTACACGAAAATCCCCCGTTTTTGTTTTCATGGATCCAATTTTAAATAAATTAAAACCCTCTTTGTAAGCAAGCTCTTCTACATCTTTTATACTATCGGCTGATACAGAAATAAGTAGACCACCGCTCGTTTGTGGGTCGCAAAGAATCATTTTTTGACGCTCATTTATTGGAGATACTTTCAAACCATAGCTTGCAAAATTTCTGAATGTTCCGCCCGGGATTGCTTCGTTTTCAATATAGTAATCCACTCCTCCAATCAGAGGGACATTTTCAAACTCAATATTTGCACACAAATCACTACCCTCTGCCATCTCGATACAGTGACCAAGCAATCCGAACCCGGTAATATCTGTCATAGAGTTGACTCCTTCGATTTTTGATAATTTCTCTCCGGGACGGTTAAGCGTAACCATCAGCTCCAGAGCTTGTAATTTGTCGCTTTCTGTAGCGATTTTATATTTTTCGGCAGATGTAACCAGCCCGATTCCAATTGGTTTAGTCAGAAAAAGAGTGTCTCCTTCTTTTGCCCCACTGTTCTTCTTTATATTTTTGACATCTGCAATTCCTGTAACTGCAAGTCCAAAAATTGGATCAGAAATTGAGATACTGTGACCGCCCGCAAGTGGTATTCCTGCAGTGTCACACACACTTCTTGCTCCATTAACTACCTGAGAGGCAATCTCTTTGGAAAGTTTTTCAAGTGGCCATCCTAATATTGCAATAGCCATTAGAGGTGAACCACCCATTGCATAAATATCTGAAATCGCATTCGTTGCAGATATTCTGCCGAAGTTGAACGGATCGTCCACGATAGGGGTGAAAAAATCGGTAGTACTAATAATTGCTTTACCTCCCTCAATTTCAAATACGGCTGCGTCATCTTTACTTTCGTTCCCAACGAGCAGATTCTTGAATTCAATAGCCGACTTGCTCCCTTTTAAAATCTCTTCTAAATCGGCAGGGGATATTTTGCATCCGCAACCTGCTCCCGGGCTAAACTGTGTAAGTTTTATTTCGTCCATTACAAATTATAAATTAATCAATAATTTACTGTGGTGATGAATATCCATAATGTCTAGCATTGTTCCAGGATTTCCCACCTCCAGATTATTGGATAGATTGTAAAAGTTAAGACAGGTTTTGCAGATAAATATTTTAGAACCGGCTGTTTCCAGTACTTTGAATTCGTTAATAACAGGAGAACCAGTACAGGCTGTCTTTACGCCATCTGCATAAAGGCAGATATATGATGGAACTCTGTTTTCCGATTTTAGTAATGTCAGATAATTCTTAAGAAGTAATAGCGAGAGTTCGGATGGAGCTTCGCCCATACCGTTTTTTGTGATGAAAACAGCTGTTATATTATTTTCGGCAGGCTTATTCATTTTTTTTAAATTTAATATTTTTTGAAGCTGAAATTACCGATGAAATTGAATCATCAACTATTACAGAATCGAGGTTTATTACTTCTACTCCTTCCAAATTCATTCCAAATCGAGAATGGAGTTGGTACATATATGCTTTGTCATAATAATCGAGACATAATTTTGCTGCTCCCGATAAATCATTATTGTTGCACATTTCAATTGCGAATTTGCAATTGTCGAAACCCAGTCTTTTTTCGAGTTTCATTATTGAACCCACAATCTCTTCGGTTGGAAAGTTTGTATAATCTCTTATTAAACGCTCCAATCTAGCACTATACGAGGTGTTAATCATGATAAGCGGAGACTTTCTCATTTGCTCCCACAATGCCTGAGGCAGAGGAATACGCCCTATGTTTCTGCTTTCATCTTCCATCCAGATTATTTTTTCCGGATCCAGTTTTCTCAATTCTTTACTGAGATTATTTTCAAACTCTTCACTTCCCGGTTGTTTCTCTTGACCTAAAGCCCCGAATGCTGACCCCTTATGATTTGCAAGAGCCTCCAAATCGATAACTTGTTCTCCAGCTTCGCGTAATTTTTGTAGAATCTCTGTTTTACCGGCCCCTGTTGGACCTCCCAGAAGTAAAATTTTGTACTCTAAAGAAAATGTTTCCAGTACATAATTTCGGTAGGATTTGTAGCCACCTTTAAGAAGATAACATTCCAATTCAATAGTTTCAAGTAACCAAGCCATTGCAGAACTCCTCATACCTCCTCTCCAGCAATGAATTAGAATCTGTTTCGAATTTAGCTTTTGAGCAAATTTTGTAAAGTCTTTAAGTTTGGGACCGACGAACTCAAGACCTTTTTGCACTGCAGGAATCTTTCCTCTTTGTTTATAGTATGTACCAATAACTACTCTCTCTTCGTTTTCGAACAGAGGTAAATTAAAGGCCCCGGGAATATGAGCGTGCTCATATTCAGCCGGGGACCTTACGTCTATTATTGGAAGAGTATTAGCTCTTTCTAAAAAACTTATAACTTCTAAAAATTTTGGCATAGCATTATAAACTATGCAAAAATACAATTTTAGAATTTAAACTTCATCCCTATAGAAGGAATTAATGCAAGAGATTTATAAGTTCCGGTAAAAGTACCAGTTCCCATAGCGGAACTACCCACAATTTTCTTACCGTTCAAATATTGAACTGCAACGTCTATGTCGAATTTTTTACAAGGACTGAATGTAAAACCGGTTGTTATACTAAATTTGTTTGACCCGGGAGTTTCAGGGCCATATTTAGTTGCATCTATAGGAGTTGTGTCGTAGATGAAACCAAATCTTGCAGTAATTTTTTCGGAAGAAATATATTGAGCTCCTAAACGGTAAATCATTGTGTTTTTCCAGTTTTTAGCAACTTCCGATGTACCTAATGCGTCAGTATCAAAATCAAATACGAGTTTTTCATACGTGCTCCAGCCAATATAATCAACTTCGCCTGAAACAAGGAAGTCATGAGTTGGTTTATATGCAACACCCACTTTAAGGTCGGACGGAATTGGGAGAGAAACACTGAACCCTTCGCCATCAAGCATTAAAATTGGAGCAAATGCAGCTGCCAATGCAGGAATTGGAAGTGCAGCAGCAGTTTGAATAACTGTTTTCATTGCAGGACCAACATAATTTACCTTGGCAACTCCTTTATTCACATTCATTTGAACTTTTGAACGGTATGAAACTCCAATTGAAAATTTTGGGCTTGGTTCATACAAGAATCCTGCTGTATAGCCGATTCCTATTGAAGTATTTCCGCTAAGATTCAAACTTACGGGAACATTGCTTTTATAAGCATTTATAACCGGTGCAAGAGTTGGCACAACGGCTGCAAGTGTAGCAAGTCCACCAATCGGAACCAAACCTTTAGAGAGGCTGAAGTCTCCGAAATCGGCCATAAGCCCTGCCCCAATACTAAATTTTTCTCCTAATTTAAGAGCAAGTGTGGGTTGAACTGTAAATGCCTTTAATTCAATATTCTGAACTAAAAGTGCACCGGGCCAATCATTTCCCCAAACCAAAGAGTTTCCGGCAGGATTACTGATTGAAATACCTGCAACAAGATTGTCGCTCAATTTTATGCTATAATAACCGAAAATTGGAGTTCCCATAGGGTTCTGAGAATAGGTAGAACTAGTTCCAGTACTGTATTTTACTTTTGAAAGTACTCCATTTACTCCGAATGATAATTCAGATTTATTTTCCATAAATGCCATACCCGCAGGGTTGAATTGCATACTTTCACCTCCGAGTTTAAGTGCTGCTCCCAAATGCCCCATTCCAAGCTGTTTGGTGCTTTGAAGATTTAGTTGGTAGCCCTCGGCCAAAAGGCTTAAACTCACAACATTAGCCAGCAAAAAAAGTGTAATTTTTCTTAGTTTCATTGTTTTAGATTTTAATACTCTACACAAAGATAAAATAAAAAATATAATTATACTCTTGGGTATGTGGTTTTTTGGTTTAGTGTTAATTATTATTTAACTGAGGTATATTAACCTCATCTTGGTAGTCTCCTATTAAGTATTTTGAAAAATAATCTGCCATTTTCCAGAAGAAATACTCTGTCATATCTCCGAAACTATGTCTTTGTCCCGGTAGAATTAACATGTCAAATCTTTTGTTAGCGCGAATAAGTGCATTAACCATTCTCAGAGTATTACCTGGATGAACATTATTGTCAATGTCTCCGCATATTAACAAAAGATGTCCTTTTAGATTCTTAGCTATTTGTGTGTTTTTGTCAATTGAGTATTTAAATGTTGTATCATTTTTGTCGCTGACAACCTCCATGACACCATTATGCTGTTCACTCCACCATCTGTTATAGATGTTATTTTCGTGGTTTCCCGCATTCGAAACGGCAACTTTAAAAAAGTCGGGATAAGTGAGAATTGCTGCTGTTGACATGAACCCTCCTCCGGAATGACCGTGTATTCCAACCTTGTTTATGTTTATGTATGGGTGCATTGCAGCTAGCCTCTCAACACATATTTTTTTATCTTCCAGTCCGTAATCTCTCAGATTCCCGTAACCATAATTGTGATACCATTTAGACCTGGATGGACTGCCTCCTCTGTTACCTACCGTTACAACAATAAACCCAAGTTGTGCGAGTCTGTCTACTCTATCCATTGATTTTGTCCATGAGGCATTAACTGCTTCTGTTTGAGGTCCGGGATAGACATACTCTATTATTGGATATTTCTTGGTTGAATCGAAGTTAAATGGTTTATAAATAACACCGTAAAGATCGGTAATTCCGTCACCGGCCTTAATTTTAAAGATTTCTGGAAATTTGTATCCTGCGTCGAACAACAAAGAAAGATCGCACTTTTCCAGTTCGGTGATTAATTGACCATTACTGTTATATAATGCCGATACGGGAGTAGTGTCTACCCGAGAGTAATTATCTACAAAAAATTTACCATTGTCGTTAGTTAATGCTTCGTGGTTAAAATTACCTGAATTAATTATTTTTAAACCAGTACCGTCGAAATTAACTCTATATTGATGAGTATAATATGGATTTTCTCCCTGTTCTTTTGCATTTGCAGTAAAGTAAACAACTCTTGCAGTTTCGTCGATTGCAGATATGTTTTCTACATGAAATTCTCCCGATGTAATAGGATTTTTAAG
>MTLD01003287.1_pt3 | contig 16741 bp, 17 predicted proteins | sample 1982471 | NCBI WGS metagenome assembly MTLD01 (sample SAMN05712604, study PRJNA340218) | biofilm metagenome | isolation source: sample SPM anode biofilm adapted to -50 mV | place: USA | collected 2012-02-03
CGCAAGCCAAAGCCCCCCCGGGCTGAGAGCACGGAGGAACCCATGAGCGGTGCAGTTTCAGACACCAAAAGCTCCGGGAACAGTTCCGATAGCAGAAATGAGGCAAAAAGGATGAGCTTCAAGGCGAACCACCTGCCGCGTAAGGCACTCGCCGCTGAATTGGAGCTTTACAACGACCTCTACGAGTCCACCCCCATCGCCCACTTCACCCTGGACCGCTTCGGCGTGGTCCGCGGCACGAACCAGACGGGCGCCGACCTCCTTCGCACAGAGAGGGAAACCCTTCTGGGTCGCAGCTTCGAGGACTTGGTCGACGACTCCTCGCGCCCTACCATCGCTTCCCTTTTAAGCAGGCTATCCGGTGCAGACGCCCGGGCAAGCTGCGAGGTGAGCCTCCTCGTGGAGGGTGCCCAGGCGCCGCGGGTGCGCATCGAGGCGCGTTCCTGCCGCGAAGGGTGGGAGTACCGGCTGGCCCTTGTGGACATCACGGAGAGCAGGCGGGCCGCCGAGGCGCTCCAAGTTTCCGAGGCGCGCTACCGCGGGCTGTTCGAGGCCGCCAAGGACGGCATCATGATCGTTGATGCGGCCAGCGGCGAGATCACCGACGTGAACCCCTCCATGATCCGCATGCTCGGGTGCGGCAGGGAGCAGCTCGTCGGGCACAAGCTGTGGAACGTCCCCTCCCTGAGCGCCATCGCCGCAGACCAGGCCGAGTTCGCCATGCTGCACTACAACGATTTCATGCACAACATCGACCAGCGCCTGGAAACCCACGACGGGCGCAGCATCGCGGTCGAGGTGATCAGCAACAGCTACCGCGTCAACGAGACCACCGTGCTGCAGTTCAACATCCGCGACATCACCATCAGGAAGAACGCGGAGGACGCTCTGCTCAAGAGCGAAGAGCAGTGCCGCACCATCGTAAGCAACATAAATGAGTACGTCTACAGCGTCCGCTTCGAAAACGGCGACATCAAATCTGTCTACCACAGCCCAAAATGTCTGGACATCACAGGCTACACCCCCGAGGAGTACTACAAGGACCCGCTTTTGTGGTTCACCATGATCCACGAGGAGGACCGGAACCAGGTGGTGCAGTTCCTGAACAGCATCTTCGCCGGCGAGGACCAGGAACCGATCCGGCACCGCATCGTGCACAAGGACGGCTCGGTGCGCTGGATCCTGAACAACTGCGCCGTGCAGCGGGCCAGGAGAGGGGAAAAGGTCAGCATCTCCCGCCTGGACGGCTTCATCCTCGACATCACCGACATCAAAAGAGCCGAGGAGAACATCTTCTTCCTGGCGCACCACGACCCGCTCACAAAGCTACCCAACCGCAGCACTCTCTACGCCAAGATCGAGCAGGTCATCTCGGTCGCGCTGAGGAACAGGCGCAACGTAGCGCTTTTGTTTCTCGACATCGACGGGTTCAAGCAGATCAACGACTCGATGGGGCACGACGTGGGGGACCGGCTGCTGCAGACCGTGGCGCGAAAACTAAGCGACTGCACCCGCTCCTGCGACGTGGTTGCGCGGCTTGGGGGGGACGAGTTCGTCGTTGTGCTTTGGGACTGCGGCGTCACCGAAACGACGCTGGTCGCCGAGAAGATCATCAACGCGGGGTTCCCGCTGCAGGGGACCAACATCATGGTCACCCCGAGCATCGGCATCAGCATCTTCCCGGAGGACGGCAAGGACTACCTCGCCCTTTTGAAGCACGCCGACATCGCCATGTACCACGCCAAGAAGACGGGTGGGAACAATTTCCAGTTCTTCACCCCGCGCCTGAACCAGATGGCCCACGAGCGGTTCGCCGTGGAGGCGGAGCTGCGCCGGGCGCTCGAGCACGACGAGTTCGTGCTGCACTACCAGCCGAAGGTAGACCTGGTCACCGGGCACTTCAGCGGCATGGAGGCGCTGATCCGCTGGCAGCACCCGGTGCGCGGCCTCATCATGCCCGAGGAGTTCATCACCATCGCCGAGGAGAGCGGCCTTTTACACCAGATCAGCAAGTGGATCATCCCGACGGTCTGCCGCCAGATCCAGCAGTGGCAGCAACAGGGGATCGGCAAGATCTCCGCGGCGGTCAACCTCTCGGCGAGCTTCTTCCAGCATCGCGATTTCGAGGAGACCGTCGAGGCATCCCTTCTCGAAACCGGCATTCCGCCGGAATGCCTGGAACTCGAGCTCACCGAGGCGACCATCATGAGCGACCCGCAGCGCGTCCTCGGGAGCATGGCGGCCATGAAGGCGCTCGGGCTGCAACTCTCCATAGACGACTTCGGCATCGGCTATTCGAGCCTCAGCTATCTGAAGAAGCTTCCTGTGGACAAGCTGAAGATCGACCAGTCCTTCATCCGGAACATCGCCCGGGACCAGGATAACGCCGCCGTGGTGCGCGCCGTGATCTCGATCGGCCGCAGCATGCAGCTAAAAGTGATCGCGGAGGGGGTCGAAAACGCTTCCCAGCTAGCCTGGCTGCAGGCCGAGGGGAGCGAAGAGGCGCAGGGGTATTACTTCAGCCGCCCGCTGCCGGTACCTAAGATGACGGCGCTTTTAAAGCAGAACGCGAACTTCCTCCACAACCCGCGCGGCCGGGAACAGATGAAGCAGCATTGAAACAGCAAGAGGCCGGCGGAATGATCCCCGCCGGCCTCTTTTTTCCCTTCCGGCACACCTGATCGGTACCGGCTCAATCCTCGTCCTCTTCCCCCCCGCCACCCCCTTCGTCACCACTCCCCTGCATGGAAGTGGGGGCAGGCGAAAGCATACGCATCATCTCTTATAAAGGATCAGATGGTATGAGATGGGGTAAGGACACGGGATAATCCGAATCCGTCCGGGTCTTTGTGGGGTGACCAAAGGGGAAAATGTTATCAAATCGGTGGGTTGTAGTGTTGGAGCTTTGGTGCTGTAGCTTGGCAAAAAATCTCAAACCATCTGCGTCAAAATCATGCTTTTCTGTGGATAACCATTTCTTGCCGCAAATGGTTTGAGATTAGACAAGCCTAAGCTAGTGATTCTTTCACGCTTAATTGGTGCTCACCAGTTCGCTCGATGATCCCGAACAAAACGGCAAAGTTAAGGATGTATATGATCATCTTGCGGTCTATCCCAGGGCAACTATTGTAAAGATCAAATTGTTTTATTCCTGGATTAGCTTTGATCACTGCTACTAGGGTTTTCAAGCCTTCTATGTAAACTTTATCAGACTGCACGAATGTAGTGAATACTAAACGGGCATCATCCATTTCTTCTTTGAACCGAGTGTCACCGGACTCAGCTACCTCATTCCAATCCTTAGCGCCTCTCATAAATTCAATTCGAGCCTTGTCTAAGTTCCCATCGGTTACTGCGCCACGAGCAAGATCAATATGGCCCATAACCTCAGCCACACTTGCTCGCTCACGACCAGGAAGACATAATTTAACAAGGTTGTGTACGATATGATCAGAGAGCTCCTCTCTTTTTTCGCAAAAATCTTTACTAAATAGCGCAAAAACTGTCATGAGGAGAGTTATACCTTTTGCTTGATCTAGGTGATAATCGTACTCTGAAATGTGTTTATCAATAGCCTTTGAAGCATCTTCAATTGTGAATATGTCTTCTAAATCTGATTCCAAAGCTTTACCAAGACGTTCATGTCTTTCATGCTCTTCAACATGAGGACTTCTTTCTGCGAGCCATGTTGGATTTACCCTTAGAGCGTCAGCTATTGCCACAATTTCATCTACGCTTGGTATAGTTCGCCGATAGATGTATTTCTCAAGCTGAAACACATCAATTTTAGTTTCTTGTGCCAGCCAACTTATTGTTTGATTCCCCAAAGACCGAAGCCGCTCTAAAACTCTAGCGCCAAAAAGTTCATCTAGATCATAAGAAATTTCAAAAGGGCGCCCCATTGGGTCCGTTTCAGCTTTTGTAACCCTAACGGGCCATTTTTCTTGGCCTATTTCCCCCTCACCAGTCAGTATCCAATTCACGTTGAACCCCATCCTTGATAGGGCCTCAAGAACGTCACTCCCTGGCTTACTCTTGCCCCATTCGTAGTTTTGCCACATCTGAACGCTTATCGAGCAGCTATTCGCCATCTCCCGTTGTGATCGGCGACGTGACTCGCGGGCTAGTTTCAAGCGTTCTGGAAGGCTCATTATTGCTCCTGATGTCCCCACCCTATACCCCTGGGGGGTGAGGACAAAGGGTGAGGACAAAATTAGAAGGTACGGAAAAGCAAAATTGTTAATACAAACCGTTGTTTAGCAATTAATGTTGTTAAAAATCTTTCCGATTACGCGCAAGGGGGGGGTGAGGACAAGATAAATTGTCTTGCGGCTAGCAATAATATTTGTTAAGGTGCGCCGCATGGAGAAAGAACTTTACCTGCAGCTTCCAAAAAATGCAGACCGCCTAACCTATGTCAGGGGTCTGCTAGCTGTGCACCAGATCAAATCTAGGAGCATAGCGAAGGGCCTGAGCGTCCACGAAACCGCTGTGAGCAGAGTCTTGCACGGCTCAATGAAAAGCCGCCGCATCCAAGAGGCCATTGCGGGCCTGTTGAATATGACCTATCGCGACGTCTGGGGAGAACCGGCCCAGGCTGACAGTATCTTTAACAGAAATCGAAGGGGGAGGCAATGACTAAGCCGCGCCTAAGATTAGTCGATTCGCAGGAGCAAAAGCAGATGTCCTTGTTCGCGTTACTGGCCCAGGAGGCAGAGGACCGGAGAGTGGAGCCGGCAGAGGGGCAATACAATATTCAGGTCCGCCTCAGGGGAGCCCTTTCGTTTGCACTTAAGAAGGCGTTGCCGAAGTCGCGGTGGGTGGTTGCTGATGAGATGTCACACCTCTTGGGCGTCGAGGTGAGCAAGTACACCATTGATTCCTGGGTTGCCGAAAGCAAGGAGGGGCACCGCATCCCAGCGGAATACATCCCCGCATTCTGCGAAGTGACAGGTTGTCTCGAGCCTTTGCAGCTCCTTAACGAGACCTGCAAACTCTTCACGCTCAAGGGGCCGGATGCGTTACGCGCAGACATCCGCCGCGATGAAGAGGCTATTAAGGCAAAGCAACGGGATAAACGGAAGAAGGAAGCCCTCCTCCAAGCGTTGGAAGGAGCGCCGTAGTGAGCAGACGAAGCTCCAGAGACATACGAGCATATTCCGCGAGCCAGTTGGAGGCGTTCGGCTGTGGGGATGCCAGTGGCATTCGAAAGTATGTCAAGCGCAACGGAATAGAAGCGTACACACGGATGTTCGAGGGGAATCCTACCGCCTACTATGCATACGATGCTTTAAAGCCGACCTGGAGAGCAAAGATAGATGCTAAGGAAGCCGCCGAACTCGAGGCGCGAGAGCGTGAGGAAATCCAGGCGGCCCTGAAGGACCATGGCATCGAACCACCGCCGACCGAGGAGTTCCCGTTTGACACAGAGGATATCGAGGCCCAAGCCATCGCCTACAGCGATGCACCCGACTATAACAGGCGCAAGTTTGAAAAGTATGGGCTGGCCCTGAAGTTCTGCAACGGCTACGAGGGCCAGGCCCTTCGCGTCCGGATCGGCGAGTGGAACGCAAAGCACCCATCCATGCAGACGTCGTATCCGGCGGTGATGAAGGAGCGGAAAAAAGTTAGAGAGCAGGGGCAGGCGGCCTTACTCGGCCAGTTTGGGAATCGGAAAGGGGCAAGCAAAACCGAGGACGCTCACCAGGAGTACTTCAACTCCTTGTACCTTAAGCAGGGCGGCCCCTCTGCGGAATCCTGCAGGCGGCAAGTAGCAGGGAAGTATGGAATCAACCAAAAGAGTCTGCCGAGTGCCGACACCTTCATACGCCGCCTTTATTCCGAGGTCGGGGTCAGCGCCATCTACATGGCAAGAGAAGGCTTCGCGAAGTGGAACCGGAAATACGGACAGTATGTCGACCGTGACTACTCAAAGATAAAAGCCGGTGAGGTTTGGGTCTCCGACCATGCACAGATTGACGTGGCGGCTAAGGGGAAAAACGGCAAAGTCGTCTTTGGCTGGGTGACCAGCTTCATTGATATGAAGACCGGGAAGGCACTGGCAGTTCTCTACCACGAGGACGCGCCGAACTCCGACCATATCTTCCAGGCGTTCTTCCTTGCGGTCGAAGCACACGGACTCCCTAAATATGTATATATTGATAATGGCAAGGATTATCGCTGCCGTGACTTCGCAGGGGGGCGCACCTACGTCCATAGGGTTCAGGTAGATGAAGGTAAAGCGGGGAGCATGCTCTGCGCCCTGGGTATCACGCCTATCTTCGCTCAACCGTATAACGCACAGGCGAAAGTCATCGAAAGGTGGCACCTGAAGATCAAAAACGAGCTTTCGAAACATGCTGAAGGATACCGCGGCGGTAACGTGACCGAAAGGCCAGAGCGTCTAGCTGATGACGTCAAGCACGGTAGGATACTGGACTTTGAGACCTTCAACGGCCTTCTGAGCGATTTTATCTTCAACGTGTTGAACAGGATGCCGTCGCACGGCAAAGGCTGTAAAGGGATGTCCCCGGACGACGCCTGGAACAGCGAGAACCCAGTTAAGCGCACGGTCACCCGCGACGCCCTCAAACTCTTCTGCATGCGCACCACGAAACCGCTCACTATCGGCCGCAACGGCATCAAACACAGCAAGTTTGGCGTTACCTACTTCTCAGACTGGATGATCCCGCGCAAAGGAACGAGGGTCTATCTCCGGACTGCTCCAGACAACGTCAACGACGCCTGGGTATTCGACGAGACCACGGATGAGTACCTCGGAAACGCCTCTATCAAGGGACTGCACCACCCAGTGGCGGAAACCGAAATCGACCGGTCCGAGTTGAGAGAAGCCTTAGCCAGCAAGAAACGCGATGAGAGGCTCACTAAAGAACTAGGTTTGCCCAGGCATACACCGGACACCGCCGAGCGCCTCAGCAACATGAAAGCTGCCGTGGAGATGTTCAACCCGGCCCCGGTGCCGGAGCCTGAGCGCGTAGTGTCGCAGATCCTGCCGAACAGCGCCATGCAGCAGGCGGTGAATGCCAGGAAACAGCAAGAACGCCGGTCTGAGGATCTTGGTGGCTTAGCCCATGCCACGGAGATCAAGGCCCTGGAGCGGAAGCTCGAGGAGGAGCGCGGGAGGCTGCTCCGGTTCGAGTGCGAGAAGCCGGTAAAAGAGCAGAGGATACGAGATCTGGAGCAGCAGCTCGAGATGCTCAAGGCCGTTGGACAATGAAGAAGGCCCGCCCAGTGCGCCAACACTGAAACGGGCCATAACCGATGCGGCACGCGCCGCTACACAGACAAGGGGATAGTAAACAATGAGGGAACCGAACGCAACACCAAAATCAGGGGCTGCACACAACAGGCCCCTAATCTCGGAGGTGGAACACTTCCTTGAGGAGCGGAGACAGACACAGGCCTCCGTCGCCCGTGCGATTGGCATCTCCGCCAGTGCGCTGAACCAGTGGCTCGCGGGTAAATATAAAGGCGATGTAAAGGGCCTTGAACACGCGATTACAGGCTTCTTGCACCGTCAGAATGAGCGGGCTCGCAGTAAAAAGACCTCCGCCACCTTTGTTATGACCTCAGCTGCCGCCAAGGTCTTCGAGGCAGCTAAGATGTGTCATCTTGACGGGGATATCGGTGTCGTAGTCGGTGACGCCGGAACCGGCAAAACAACCTCGGTAAAGGAGTACGCCTCCCGTAATAGCGACGTCATCCTGGTTGAAGCCGATCTGGGATACACCGCGCGCGACCTCTTTTGTGAGCTGCACCGCAAATGTGGCTTCGATGGTCAAGGGAGCATCCACCGCATGAAGGACGACGTGATCAACAAGCTGGAGGACTCTGGCCGCCTGATCATCATCGACGAAGCTGAACACCTTCCTGTCCGCGCACTCGACCTGGTACGCCGGATCAATGACAAAGCCGGCGTCGGCATCCTGTTCTGCGGTCTCAAGCGCTTCATGGAAAACCTGCGGCTCAAACAGGCCGATTTTGCCTACCTTTATACACGGGTCGGGTTCAAGGTCACGCTCGACAAGCTGCAAGCAGGTGATGTCGAGGCGATGGTCCAGGACGCCATCCCCGGAAGCAATGGTCTGTGGAAAACCTTCTACGAGGAGAGCCACGGTAACTGCAGGGTGCTGCGAAAGCTGGTGGTCAGAGCGGTAAGGCTGGCCGAGGTTAATGATGTGGCGGTCACCTCTGACATTATTCGCGAAGCTGCGAAGATGCTCGTAGTTTAAAGGAGGGTGAATGGATACCGATCGCGCAAAAGCCATTGCACGTCAGATCCAGGACGAGCTTTCCGGTCTCTCGATTGGGAGTGCTCTTCGGGTGCTTGCAGAGGTTGTGCTCAACCTGTCTCAAATCGTCACTGAAGGAATGAAGGAAGAGTATATCGCTTCTGTGACAGCATCCAGGTTGCGAACCCCTCGCAAACGCAAGAAGCCCGACCCGTTCGCGCCTGTTTGGGAGTACCTGTCCACCGTCGAGGAGTACACCTCATTATATCAACTTAGAGTCGACCTCGTAAGTCGGTTCGGAGAGAGGGGTACTCCATCTAGATCCACCCTTTACCGGCATATCCCGGGAGAACGATCTTTGCAAAAGAGGAGGGAGCAAGAATGACCACAACACCGTCTATCCTGCAGGAACTGGATCAGAGCATCTGTAGAGCGCACAGGGCAAGCCGGGTGCTCCTTACCTTCTCTGCCATTTTTGGCATGGCAGCTTGGAGCATCGAAGGTGACCGGGAGCAAGCCGAGAAATTCCCATCCATGGTGGAAATTTCAGAGTTGTTAGGCACGCTCGCTTTGTCGACGGAGGATGCCTTGCTGACGGTCGAGAACAAATTCGACTCGTACAAAAAAAGGAGCAACCACGGAGTATAAATGCGGGAGGCATCCTAGCCTTGTCGCTTCAACAAGTTGGCTTCCTGAAATCAGAAAGGAGGAAAAAAGATGAGAGCCAGAGCGCAGAACGAGTTGCCCATCACATCGGCGCAGATAAAAAAGATTCACGTGTTGAAGCATTCCTTAGCCATGGACGACGACACCTATCGCCAGATTTTGCAAAACTGCTTCAAGCTGGAGAGCAGCAAAGAGCTCAACCGGCTTCAGGCTGGGGACCTGATCGAGGTACTGGAGAAGCATGCGACGGAGTGCGGAGTGTGGGAGCAGCGCACAGGGAAGCCTAACCCGATGGACCATCTGGGAGAACGCCCCGGGATGGCAAGCCCTACCCAGCTCAAGAAGATCCAGGCGCAATGGAAGACTGTGAGCCGGTCGCAAAAGGCCGAGGACCGCACAAAGGCACTCAGGCATTTCATCGAGCGGGTTGCCAAGGTATCAGACCTGCGATTCCTGGATGCCGCCGGCGCCGGGAAGGTGCTGAACGCTCTGAAATCGATGCAGGCCAGAAAGCCCGAGGCTAAAAAGTCCAAACCGACGGATACGGCAGAGTGAGTATACGGGCCCGCAGAGGTGGGGCGGTGAAATAAAAGCCCTACAGAGGCATTGAAGCTGTTGAGCCACAGTAGGGTATAGGCTTTGCCGAGAAAACCGATTGAGCGCGATTTTAAAGGCTGTTTAAAGACGGTTGTGTTGCTGATGGGAGGGCGATGTTTGTGGGAAAGCCAGGATAAGCTGGCCGGGAAGAAGCGCATTGAGTGGTGACCACTGTAATGGCATGAACCAAAAGAGGGTAAGAATGAGCATCAATCACGAAGAAACTGCTACCTCCGCAACCGACTTTACTGACAAAGCTGTTTTTGAGTTAATTCTTGAGCTTGCAAGGGGGCTTACCTCTAAAAATATAGTTCAAGAAGATTCCGTAGCAATCGCCCGCGACACAATAGGCACGATCGCGATGCAAAACAGAGGGCTGAACTTTCCCTTTCAAAAACATAATAAAAAGAAATTTTGTACAGCTTTATCGGAAGCGCTAGTGCGGCACGGTTTTAAGAATCGAAGGTTCCACTCCATTGTTGATTCAGTGGTAGACAAGTTGTTCTTCAACTACAAACACCACTGTGTTTACTTTAAGAAAATTAATCGTAATGCAGTCATTGACCGCGATAAAGCCATTGCTAGGGAGTACAGAAAGAATCCTGGATTTGCCACAATCGAGGCCATGGCGCGTAAATACAACCTGGGGCAGAACCGGATTTACGTCATTATTCGGGAGCACGTTGATTGGAGTGATTCCGGGGAAAGTGTACTCCCCAAGGCAAAGCCCAGAGGCGTGGATAACATAAAGCGAAATGCCGAGATCGTTTCCCGGTACCTTGAGGATCCTGGACCACATACCGTCCTCCGGTTGGCAAATCGATACAGGCTCGGTGTGAATACAGTGCATTCCATCCTTTGGCGCGCCAAGGTGAAGCCGTGAGGAGAGTCGCGGGGCAGAAGAAGTTATGGCGGCGGGGAAAACCTGAATGCCGCAAGAGAGCCTGCGGCAACAAGATACGGTTAAAACTGGACGGTCTCCGGATTGTCGATGCCGAGAAATACGCCTTCCTGGTGGATACAGTCAGGCGACAGTCGGAGGAGAATGCCGCCCTGGAGTACCGCATCAAAAACCTTACTTGGGAGGTAAGCAGCATGCACATGGCGCCTTCTATGAAGGATTGGCTTGATCAGAATGCACAGTACTGCAATCGCTACTCTGTCCGGATGACACCGCAAGTCTGCGCAGCCAACCAAAAAGAAAGTGATGATCTGCGCTGCGTGGGCTGTAGCGGACTCGAGGACTCTTACAGGGAAATAGAGCGCCCCTTACCGGCTGCTGATGCCAGCGAGCCGGAAAGGGAGGTGGAAAGTACCGATGCTTTGTCGATGGCCTTGGCTACAGCTCTTCAGGAGGTTATGGACGGTGGACCTGCAGTAGAAGACGATCCGGTAGACGACTTCGAGGACGAAGAAGAAACACCGCCACCTCGTCCAATTGCCAAAGCCTGCGTTGACAACAGGGACCCGCTCATGCGGCTCCTCTTGGTGGAACTGCAGAAGACCATGGAGGACGAGCCCCAGGAGACGGACTTGGTGCCGGCCAGGACACTGAATCGACGCAGCAAGCAGTACAAAGACCCACGCCCTGTGAGGGTCTACATCGGGAGGTGCCAGAAGTGCGGGGGGTACATGGTCCTCGCCGCTTTTGAAAGGTGTGACGGCAAGGAAGACAGAGAAGTTTACCGGTGCTTCAATTGCGGCTGGAGGATCTCGCCAGCATATGACTACAACCGGAAGCATTCAGGGGATGGTGAAAAATAATGGGGAAAGGGGGGTGGGTTAGGAAGATACAATCCCGTCAATTTGACTGGTCCAAGCTGAACGGGAATCCAGGTTACTTTAGAAGGCAGCATCAGGAAGGGAATCTACTCCCGAACGAAGACATCAAGCGCCCAAGCGTGCAACTAAGAACACATGGAGATGATCATGAAACTGACGAATGACGAGCTCTTGAAGTTGTCGGACCCCAACGTGCCTCAATCTGTGAAGGATTACATCTGCGAACAGAAAATGGACCGGGAAGCCATTGCCACTTGCAGAGCAATGGGGACAAATCTTGCCGACTACTGCATCAGCCAAACGATTAACCCCTAGTCTTGCACAACTTACCGTGGCCCTCAAATAGGCGGGCCAATGAGAGAAGGAGTTTCATCTATGAAAAAGAAAACAGCTGAAAATGAAGCACTGGCAGGACGCGCAGCCGTAACGCCTGGAAGCGCAGCAAAAGGCTCTACCCTGGTTGAGCGGGTTGCCCGTGAGTCGGAGATCAAGGGGCGGATGAAGGAGATCCAGACGGAGATAGGCCGCCTGTCTTTCCACTGGCCGCTCGGTGAAAACCCTGCCGAGGTGAGGGTGCGGATCGCATGCCTTATCAGCCAACATGGCAGCGGCAGCAAGGCGAATATCACCAATGGCCGGGTGCTGGGTGAGTTGGCGGAACTGGAAGCCCAGTACACCACAAAGCTGCAGAAGGCGAAAGAGGCTGCATCCAGGAAGACGCAGTTGGGCGACGAATTGGCCGCCCTCCAGGAGGAGCTCCGCGGCTACACCTACACCGCCAACGTCGGGGAGGTCATGGACCACCTGTCCAGGATCGACGGTGCTGCACAAGCCGTTGCTTCTCTCAAAAATACCATCTCCGAACAAGAAGCCGTAGTTGAAGCAAACAGCGGGTTGACGGCTGCTTCGCTGTACAAGAGACACGAGGACCTCCTCGCCGACCGCGCCCTGGGCAAAGATGTTGCCACCGAGATCGAGAAGCTGGAATCGGAAATCAGGGAAAAAGAGGCGGCTTTGGCTGAAGGCGGGAAGGCTAAGGAAAACGCTGAGCGCGCCATCGTGGGACTCAAAAGGAAGTTAGCCGAAGGCGAGCGGGCTTTGGAAGCTCTGCTGGACGAAAAGAAAGGCATCCTCTGCCACTTCCTGCTCGGGCAGGCTGAGCAGATCGGCGGAGAGTACCTGAGTGCTGTGGCGGAACTGCAGGGGGCCTACAGCCGCCTTATAGGGCTCAATGAACTCATCCAGAGCCTTGGCCAGGGCCATACAAGTTTCGCCGTCGGCGCGTATCAGCTCAACATCCCCTCTTTCCAGTTGAAGGCTTTCGGTGGGGCCGACAAGATTTTCTCCGGTGAGGATTTCGATCCTGGTGCTGCACGGCTCGAAGAGATCGCAAGGCTGACGGGGGTTGGCGTCACCGTTTAGGTCTCCGCCGGCTGTTGTCCTGAGATAGGTGGATCATAGGGACAGCGGCCCATCGCCCGGCCCGAAGGGATAAGCCTTAAGCAGCTTCTCCGCCCGGAAGGCGTCAGGGAATGGTTCACCAGGGAATTGTGAGAGGTCCCCAGCACATTGCGCGCTGCCCCCCTCTCGTGACACCTGTTCTGAGATAGGTAGATCATAGGGATAGTGTGTTGTCCGGCCCGAGCTTTCCTTTGATGGGCAGAGGCGTCAGGAAATGGTTTACCAGGGACGGGTTGGTGTTTGTGCCACCCCAAACGAGGGGTCCCCAGCACATTGCGCGCTGCCCCCCTTACTCCAACATGAGAACCCGTCGTAGGAGGATGTATGCAACGCCTGATATCCGGCCAACAAGTTCGTCATGCTGATGTACCTGAGTGGGGGTGTGGCGTCGTGTTGGAAGTATCAGCCAATCGGGCAGTCATTGCCTTTGAACTCGCTGGAACAAAAACGCTTGATCTTAACTTTGCCCAACTTGAAGTGCACAGCGTAGTTGTTGGAGCATTTAGCCTGCCAATTTTCCCGGATGGGAGAGGTGGCAGGCGTTAAGGCCCCATTTATCAGGGGCAGGTCCGAGCCCCGGCCCAGTGCCGCTAATCGGGCAATATTAAAACCAGTAGGGGGATACAATGGAGAGCGATCAGTATATAAAAAAAGTGGAGGCCGCCGTCAAAATAGCGGAGATGGCCGGGCAGGATAAGGAAACTGCCTACGAGGTCATGACCATCGCGCTGGTATTACTTTTCGGAGTGACTGCGAAGATAAGGCATTGTCGGTAATGGCCCGGAATAGATTGAACCGGTTGCAAAGGCTGTTGTCTGCTTCAGCGGAGTCCTTCCGAGGGGTTGGCATGTGCGCCTACCTCGCCCTGATTAGGGCTGCTAAAGAAGTGCGCTTCGCTATAGAGGCGGCTGGTCAGGTCAAACAAAAGAAAAGGCCGGGACGTTGTGCTTGCCAACCAGGTTGTGAGCTCGGGCACCACAAGCTGTAATGCCTCTTGTGCGTTGAGGAATGAAGAGGTGACAATGACAAGACTAGATGTTGATGAAACGACAGCGCGTATGTTAATGGCTGTTGGCAAACTCGACGCAGGGGACTATCACCTAGTGAGAGAAGGCTTGCTTCCGTTGGATGACAAGCTGCTCGAGGGGACCAAAAGAGGGCGGGTCTTTCCTCCCTTCAGCGTGAGCCGTTGAACTGTTCCGAAGTCATTCTATAATACCTCCGAGGCCTCTCCCGGAGGTATTATAGAATGGACCCTAAAATTCTCTATTGCGTCGAATTAGATAAGATAAAAGATCTTCCAGATTACCTCAGGATCAGGGCGGAAAAGCGCTTCCTGGTCGTCAAAGAGTACCTCGGTATTATGGCCGCCAAAAGGGCTAAATCCGTGCGTACCGATCCCTTCCTTTTAAATTCTACTCTCAGGAGATACTGTGGGCTAAAACATCTAGCTGTAAGGACCTTCTGTAATTGGCTCAGTACTTACAGAGAGGGCGGCATAGAGAAGCTAGTGCCTCGGTATGGCTCACGACAGAACAGCATCGGGGCTATACTCCATGGCCGCGACTCTAGTTCCAAGAAGCAAAATTATACCCTTACAGTGACACTTGGTATCCGAGTGGACAAGGGCGCTGAACGATCCCTTAAGGAGATCGGGAAGGTTATCGCAGCCAGCCCTCTTATTACTCCAGAATCAAAGGCGGCCTTCGCGCGCGGTTTCCAGCGATTGTGTGGTTTGACAGTACAACGATACCGTCTGAGGCTGCAACCTCCGCTGACAGCCAGCGAGAAGCGCAGGCTCGAACGGTATCGCGCTGGCAACCACAAGAAACATAGTGCCAAAGCAGCCGCTATTTTGATGATAGCCAAGGGCCTCAGTATGCTTGAGATAGGTTTAGAGGTGAACGCCCCTGTTCGAACTATTTACAGATGGTTCAGTGAGTTCAAGGCCAAACGGCTCGACTCCATCGAAACCCATATGGTAAAGAAGATTCGTTTGGAGGAGTGGGAGCTTCGGAAAACCAGAATCATCGACATCGTTCACAAGATGCCGGCTCTTTATGGAATCAATAGGAGCACCTGGACATACAGCGCGATCGCTGAGGCATACGTGAAGGAGTACATGGTACCTATGTCAGAATCTAAAGTGCAGAGGGCGATAAAAGAAACTGGGTATACATGGCGTCATGCCCGGAAGGTGCTTACCAGTCCGGATCTGCACTACCGCGAGAAGGTCGAACGCCTGCTACAGGTTCTTAGCCAATTAAAAAGAGAGGAAGCCTTTTTCTTCATCGATGAAGTTGGCCCGTACCGAGTGAAGAGATACGGAGGTGTGCACCTAGCCCCACCAGGCGCCCCTCAAACGGTGCCTGAATTTCAAAAGTCTAAGGGCAGAGTGCAGTTCGTTGCAGCCCTTGAGGCAATGAGCAACCAGTTGACCTGGTTATTTTGCGAGAAGAAGGGGAGCGAATCCCTGGTTGCCTTGCTGGTCAAACTGGTAAACCAGTACAGTGACCGCACGAAGGTATACCTCACTTGGGATGCGATAGGCGTCCACTCCGCAAAGAACCTCAAAAAGTGGATTGACGACCACAATTCGGCGATGATAGCGCCTGTAGTAGAGGTCGTCCCGCTTCCTGCGAATGCCCAGTTCTTAAACGTTATTGAAGCCGTTTTTGGCGGCATGAAGCGCGCCGTAATCTGCAACAGCGACTATCAGTCCTCGCAGGAGATGCAAGATGCGATAGCGAAGCACTTCGAGGATCGAAACTGCTACTACCGAGAGAACCCTAAAAGGGCCGGAGACAAGATATGGGATAAGGAACGGTTCGACCTTGATAAGCTGCCTGGAGGGCTCTTTAAAAAGATGTAATTCGTGTTTGTGATAAAGGGTGAAAATGCCCTTTAAAGGCTCTATAAACTGCCCTAAAAAATCTCAAACCATTTGCGGCAAAATCTCAAACCATTTGCGGCGCTATATCTCTTCGTGGTTACGCTCCATCTCCTCAGTCATCTCGGCACGTTGCTGGGCCATCCTCTTGACCGTCTCCACCACGAGGTCGAACTTTTTGTCGGCAGGAGCCTCATCAAGCTCCTGCAGGAGCTCCTCGAGGTCCTCATCCTGTTCCTTAGCCTTATCCAGCATCCTTTCCATCATCATTCCGCGCATGCCGGGGGCACCACCACGAGGCCCCATCCCCTGCGCCGAGCGCCCCGGCATCAGGCCGCAACCGGCCTGGCGATACCCGGCCATGAGCGGTTCGAGATGGCTCTTCACCTGAGCCGCATCGATCCGGTCGGAGTGCACCAGATCCTCCAACGCCCTCAGGTGCATCTTCACGTCGACCAGGTGCTGTTCCATCATCTTCTGCCGCTGTGGCGGAAACTGCATGCCGGCGCGGTATTTTTCCATCTCTTCCACACTGCGCCGCATCTCCGCAACGGCAACCCGCGCAAGTTGTGGTGCCACGGGTGCCCCCGCATCGGCGGCTGCATAGAGCAGTTGAGCGAAGTTGGCCACGTTCCTGTGGTAGGCCATCATGAGCAGGTGCTCTGGAGTGCGCGTCATCTCCCGCCGCATGGGGCCTTTCATGATGTAGCCCGGCGACCCGGGCACCGCGTCCTTCATCTGGGGCATGCCGTAGGCGGGAGCGGGTTTGTCGGCGGCAAAGGCCGGTAGGGCTGCAAGGAGAAGAACTGCTACTGCTGCTGACATGAGTTTCACGGTTGGTCCTCCTTTCAAGAAAAGGCCGGGTTGACCCGGCTCAATGGATGTCGACAATGACGGTTCAAACAGTCACATTGGCCGTCGCGTCTGGATCAGGTTGAGTATAACAAGTATCCCGGCAATCCCAAGCAGCAGATGGAGGTATCCGCCGAAGGTATAGTGTGTAACCAGGCCGATCAGCCACACGACGAGCAGTACCACGATGATTGCCTTGAGCATGTCCACCTCCGCCGGAACGCTTCCGGCACGCACCTTT